>OCTX011784875.1_pt1 | contig 45816 bp, 44 predicted proteins | sample 1539691 | NCBI WGS metagenome assembly OCTX01 (sample SAMN02144231, study PRJEB22623) | gut metagenome | biome: sheep rumen | host: Ovis aries | place: New Zealand
TAAATCATTATTTAGCTTAGTAATTGATGAATCATGAAGTGCTAGTGCCTGCTTTATCTTTCCAATAATTGTTGGAAGAGTTACAGTACTTGCTGTAGATCCATTTCCCATATCAGTATTAATTATACCAGATGCACTATTTACCGACCATCCACTAGATGGTACTGAACTATTTGCAAACTGAGGTATATAAATAGATGGATCTGTAATAAATGGTCTAAACGTATTTGCTACTGTTGAATTATAATTTATATTACCATATGATGTAGCTCCATCACCAATAATAATTCTACCAGGACCTTTACCAATAGCATCATTATTAGACATCTCAAGAAACATTTCACCTTTTTGGAGAAATAAATTTTGATTTTTTGCATTAGTTCTTGTTCCTCTACGAGGTTTAAGATATTTTGCCATGATTGTTTCCTCCTTATTAATTTGATTTATGATTTCTTCTTTGGGAAGCATGTAATGGGCAACTTAATAAGTTTTACAAAAACCATTTCTAATAATTTGCACCATAAATTCAAACTTCACAAATATGACAAAAATATTGTTTATAGTTACCAGAGATATAGATTATGAATCTATATCTCCAAAATCATATTGTTCATCACTAGGAGTTGGAATTATTGGACCTTCATCTATATCACCAAAGTCATATTCTTTATCCATCTCCCAGGTATAACCTATATATTCAAGATCAGTAAATCTACTACTTCCGTCACCTATTTTTATAGCTTGCTTAGTTTCATCATAAACTATTTCACCATTTCCAAGAACAGGATTTACACTTTCCCATTCCTCAGATGTACCTCTTTTAAGATATATATAAGAAGTTGATGTAACAGAACCAGCATCTATATTCTGAGCTGCACCTGCATCAAATGCATATGCTAGGTCGGACCATTTTAATATTCCGTTACCAATCTTAAATTTACATAATCCAGTACCAATACCACTATCAGGAAATTCTATTCCAAATTCACCTTCCATCAAAATAGGATCTATTAATTCCCATTCTGATTTGGTTCCTCGTCTTGGTCGAATTTTAGCATAAGACATTGTCTGGTCCTCCTTCCTTGTGTTGATTATTTCCAATTATAAAAATGTTAAAATTTCACCTAAATAGATGAGATCTGTGTGTTTAAAACAAAATTAAAATGTTTTAGTATACTTATCTTATTTTTTAAGATTTTTGTCTAATTTCAAAAATAGAGTTATGTATTAGCTCCATTTTTGGTACCTCTACAGACCCATATTTAGATTTAATCGGAGAAATCTCCCCAAGGATCATTAGTGGCATCATTTATAATATCGATTAATTCTTCTCTAGTATCATTATACTTATCATCAGTATATTCTTTTATCCCTGTATCCATCTCATCTATTTTTTGAGCATATTCATCAAAGTTAGCAAGAGCTTCATCAATTTCTGGATATACTCTAGCTAAACTTTCCATAATCTTTCTACCAATAGTATCAGTAGAAATTATTTCTTCTGCTTCTTCTATAAGATCAGATATCTCATTTATAAATTCTTCCATATCATCTTTATAATCTTTAAACTTTTCAGTCCATTTTTCAAATACAGTAGAATTTACTCTATCACTTACAGATGCATATAATCCAAACGGTGTTTCTTTAATAATATTATCATCAGCTGGATTTAATTTAACATCAGCAGATATTTTATGATCTTCTACATGAGTAGCTACAGAGTTAGTTTCTTTTCCTTTATATTTTCTAGAAAATACAAGATCAAAATCTTGTATATCTCCAATAATTTCAAATTGTTGAGTTTCAGGATTAAATCCAATCACAGTATTCTCATCAATTTTTAAATCATTAGCAAGACTTAATGTTAATTCATACGTACCATTATTATAAGGTAATGTAATTAGCTTAGATTTAACGTCTAAATATCTTCTATCTGAATTAACAAAAAATGTTGTGCCAGCTTGTTTCAAGATTTCTAATTGTTCTTCTGATTCAATCTCGGCAATTATAGTATCTTGTAAACTTACCCTAGCTTTAATCTTACCATCATCAAGGCAGAAATATAACATTTCTGCCACTGGTGATGATGGAAATGATTCTACTATAGCATATGGATCAGAATAATAATTTTGACCCAAAAATACTTCTAGTTTATCATACAAAAAATAGATATAATTTATATCTCTTTCGTGTATACTAGGGAGTGCATCAGAATGACAAACTCTTAAAGTTTTCATGTAAATAATCCTCCCTTAATATATATTATTTTATGCTTTAAATAATAGACTCTAAGAAATAGCTTCTTTTTCTCTAGCTTCTTTTTCTAAAGTTTCTTTATCATTTAATCCAACTTTAGTCATTTCTTGAATCATAGTAGTCTTTCTTTTATCATTCTTATGAAGTTCATAATCTTCCAGTTTAGGGAAGTTCTTTTCATCTTGCATATAATCTAACCAAGTTCTGAAATCCATATCTTCTATGAAACCACCAGCTCCAATATAAGCAGTATCTCTTACTCCACGATAAAATTCTGCCTGATTTGGACTACAATAATCAATGATAAATTGTGTATTAAATTTATCAAATGTTTCCATACATCTCATAACAAAATCTCTAGCATGATAATCATTGATTTCTAACCAATCGTTAGGTTTTTGAAATTTAAATCCTTGAGTATAAAAATAACAGAATAAAATAATATTTATTGCTGATTGTATACCGTAATCTTCAGATATTCCTCCCTCTTTATATCTTTCGAGATAAAGGTCTCCGGTGGAAGCAATATAATCTCTGAAGTATATTTCTAGGAAATTTCTACCTTGATAATCTGCTCTAGATACAGATGTAGGTCTAGCATTCCAAATATAAGTAAACATATTTACCAATAATGGTTGTGTATTATATTTATTACAAGCACAATTTACAACTGATGATATATAAATATCTTCATGAGTAAGTAAATCTTTCTTAAAATGAATATCATATGGTTTCCAGAAATTATCCAAATTATAAAATTTAGCATGATTCCAATTTCTTGTTCCTATATGCTGTCTAATGATTTGTTTAGTATTAGGTTCTACCTCTAAGAAATTAGATATTACATAATATTTCTCTCCAGAATCTTGTATAATATCCTTAATACGAGGAAGAGTATCTACAATATAAAGATCATCATGATCAGCAAATGCTATCCATTCACCAGTAGCATACTGTACTCCCCTCTCTCTTGTATTTCCAGGAGCAAAATTATAATCTGTTTGAACTTGTTTAATACAAAGTTTTTCTCTAAAAGGATCTACAATATCTTGATATGATTCTGTAGAATGATCATCAGATAATATAATTTCTATATCATCTGCCATATTTTGAGCTTCAATTGAAGCTAATAATTGACCTAATGTTTTTCTAGAATTATAGCAAGGTATAATTATTGAGAAAAATGGTCTATATTCTAATTTCTTAGATGGTATTCCATCTGTAATAAGTTCTTTTACATTATTAGTATCTGACATTATAAGGTACCTCCGCCTAATTAGTAATATATTTTACCTAGAAAGTAACTAATATTACTAACTAGGCAAGTATTACCTTAATGTATTTTTTATAGAATTTTATTTATTTTATATTTCACCAAAATCAAAATCAGCACCATCTGCAGCACCTTTGGCAGCTGTACAAGTAGAAGCATTAGCATTAATACTAAATGCTGTACCTGATAAAGTAAGACCAGTACTAGCAGAATATGTAGTATTAGTATCTTGCTGTGTAAATGTACTAGTAGTACCATCTAATGCAGTAGCGGTAAATGTCAAACCACTTCTAGTAATAGTTTTAATAGCTTTAGATTGATCATAGTTCTTTACATTACCTATTCCGAGTGTTGATAATGAATATGTAGTATTAGTATCTTGTTGTGTAAATGTACTAGTAGTACCATCTAATGCAGTAGCAGTAAATGTAAGTCCATTTCTTGTAATACTCTTTATAGCTTTACTTTGATCATAGTTCTTTACATTACCTATTCCAAGAGTTGATAATGAATATGTAGTATTACTATCTTGCTGTGTAAATCCAAATGTAGATCCATCAGCTTTTGTTACTGTAAAATTAGTTCCACTTCTAGTAATATTAGAAATACCATTCTTTGCATAATTAGCTGTACTAGCATTTGTAGAATTGGCAACTGTACCAACACCAATTGTTATTCCAGCAGTTGTAGAATTAACTGTTATTCCGCCACTTCCTGAAACATTTCTGGTATCAAATACTCTACCCCAATCAGTCCAGGTTCCGTTATTATTAGATCTAACAGCAATATGACCTGATCGGTAATCTTGATATATTTGTCCAACCCAAGAACCAGAATATGCTTGAGCATAAAGAGCACCATCCGATTGACCATATATAGCACTAGTACCATTTGTATAACCAACTTGATTTACAGTAGAACTATTTAATGCAATTGCACTAGTAGTATTCGATTTAAATGTTGTACCAGTAAAATTATAAGTTGTATTAGTATCTGGAGGTGTAGTAAAGATATAACTTTGTCCACCAGCTGTCAATTTATACTTAGTATTAGCAGCCATCGTAAGTTGATTTGTACCACTATCTGTAGCAATACTAATACCATGAGTATGATTACCAGCAGCAGCATCAGAAGCACCTGTACCAACTGGTCTCCAAGTATTAGTATCTGGAGGTGTAGTAAAGATATAACTCTTTCCACCAGCTGTAAGTGCGTATCTAGTATTGGCAGATAAAGTAAGCTGATTTGTACCTGAACTTGTAGCAATACTAATATCATGTGTATGAGATTTAGCCGCATATGCACTATCATGATTATGATTACCAGCAGCAGCTTGTGTAGAAGCAGTACCAACTATAGGTTTATATGTATCAGGTTTACCACTTACATTACCCCATGCTACATGATCTGCAGTAGATGCATTTGTAATTTTTCCATTAATTGTATTGAGGAATCTGGCAGCACCTGTAACGATCAAGTCATTTAATTGTGCCATTTTAATTTTCCTCCTTTCTATATTTCAATAAAGTTATTTGATATAATAGAATTTTTAAATATAGAAACACCATTTGTATTTATTTGATTATCTATTCTTAGATATAGATCTTGATAACCAGTGGAAATAATATTTGTCCATCCAGGAGTTCCACCTTGATATATTGTCCAAGTACCTATAGCACCCCACCAGTTACCATTAGTACCATTATTAGCACAAAGATAAGTATTTGTACCAAATTTATATATACCACCCCAACTAAAACTTGAATATCCTGAGGTGGTTATTTTCGTAACATTAGCTGCAGCTACATCAGCAAATACAGCTGTCATAGGATTCTTGGTTTGAATCCATCTATATTTACTTTCTCCACTAGTTGATGTTAATTTCGATTTAACCATAAATTCATAAGTATTATTAGTAATCTTATTACATAGAGCAACATTGAACCATCTATCATCATCTATATAATATGGTTTTTCAAAATTAGCAAGAGTAGATCCAAAATATGCAGCAGCTGGATTATTGTGATGATATATTCTAATCCAAACACTACCATCTGGTTCTACATAAAAATTAGTATCTAATGGATTAACAAAAGTTTCTGAAATACAAGAAGTACTTACAATACCTTGTTTAGTAATACTCATACTTATTCCTCCTTATATTTCTATAAAATTATTAAATGATAACGAATCACCACTTACATTAACATCATTTGTTATATATGGTGTAGGGTAATTAGAAACTTCAACTTTAAAGTTTTTCATAAACCATATACTATTATTAGTACTTGCTGGTTTATCATATACATTTGGATGAATAGTTAATTCACTATAACTATCTTTTCCAGTAGGAATAGTATATGTCATATAAACTTTAGCTGATGCTCCAGAATAATTTAAATATGTTGTAAACGGATAAATAACGCTTCCATTAATATATATTCTTCCATGAGTACCATATCTAGTTTGATTCCATGCAGTTTGACCTTGTTCTGTAGAATATCTATCTCCTATTGTGCACACTTCATAGCTAAAACATAAAGTTTTTCCAACAAGTGATTGTATAACATTAAGTGGAATAGCACCAAGAGTATTCTTAGAAGATATAGATCCATTTTTATTTGTATAATATTCTGCAATTCCAGGAAGTAAATTATTATTTATTGTTTTATAAACAGAGCCGACTTTATTATACTGACCTTCTTCTACAAATACTTTAGCATTTATTAATCCTTGTTTGGTAATATTCATTTTATATCACCTCCCAAGTTAATTTTCTATAAACTCATATCCGATAAGTGTACCATTTTTAGCAACACTTGCGGATGATTTATATAAATCGAGAACTTGATCAGCTGTAAGAGCTGTAGCATAAATTCTTACATCCGACTCTTCTCCAACAAAATATGAACTCGCTGGAGTAGTACTTTGTGCTTCTCCACTTATGATAAGTCGATTATTAGCATAACCAACACCATTACTGCTACTTGTACTATTTGTACCTTTTAATTCTCCATCTATATAAAACTTGGTTTGTTGTGCTATTCTGTCAAACGTACCAGTTAGCATATGCCATTTACCATCCATTAGGGTAGAATGTGGAACTGTACTTGCAGCACCTTTATACCCTACACCAGAAATATAACATTGAAATTGTAAATTATTATTGTATGACTCAAAATTCCATCCTCCACCTTCCGTACAGGATATCGGAGTTCCCCAAGTTGTTGGCTTTATCCAAAGATTTACTGTTAAACCATCTTTTGGTAAATACTCTCCACAATTTTGATTTGCCATTATATAACTTCCATTTATAAAATGCGAAGCTACAGAATACTTAGCCGAATCTGATGTATAAGTTATTGTTCCTGTTTTGGTCATATCGTTCTGATAACCGCTCACGTCATACTCTGTAGTACTGTTGTATCCCATTGCGGAGTATGCGGAATCGGAACTATGGGGTATGTATATAGTAGGCACAGTACCCTTTTCTATTTTTACATCAGTGAAATATATTTCCGCCACTTCATCAGTATTCCACCCAATCATCATATTGAATCTATCAACCGTTGAGCCAGATCGAATCTTTATTGTGTAATATGTAGGATTAGTCGTTAAAGATTGTTCAAACCAAGATTGTGATATTATTGATCCAGACGAGTTACACCAATGAAATCCAAAACACATAGAATGACTTGTAGGACTAAATGCACGAAACGACAATGTGTAATCGGAATTAACATCTAGTGGAGTACCTAGATTCTGTGAAAGTCCTGCCCATTTTGTTCCAGATGTTTTTATATGAGCATAATTTACTCCATTTACAGTATCCACTTGTCTTATTGTACAAGCTCCCCAATTATTCCATCCAGTGAGATTTCCAGAACTATCAGTGAATGCACCATTTTTTACTTCATTTTTCTGACCTCTACCATTACCATTTAAAGGATAATGTGCGACTAAACCACGAGAGAGGAGTTCAACTTCCTTGGGAGAAAGAGCGTGATTATAGATGCGGAAGTCATTAACATATCCTGTTAAATATTCATCACCACCTGGATGATCGCATCCAATTTCTATAAAATTTGCAGATGCAGTATTTGTAACCGCAACACCTAAACTTGAAAGAGTAGCACTTGTAACTTTAGCTCCATCTTTATAGGTAGTAATAGTAGTATCATCAATCGTACACGCCACATGATGCCATGTTCCGTTATTGGCAGTAAGACCACTACTTAGATATTTATATGTACCACTACCACTGAATTGCCAACCACTAGTATACAGTGTAACCATTGCATTTGCGTAGTTTGTATCATTAGAAATACCACCTAATGCGATAACAGAACCAGTACTTTTTATCCATGCACATACAGTAGTATTTTTAATAGTTGTAAGTTCTGATGGTAATGATATTCTAATATGATCGTTGCCATCAAAATAATAACATTTTCCAATTTTTCCATTATTATCTATAATAGCTCCATTATTAGTTACTGTTACATTAGATAATCCTTGATTTCTTAAATCTTGTGTGAGAGGAAGCCATACTAATAAACTCATATTTTATTCTCACTTCCTTTCTATAATATTTTATATGATTATTTAAAAGTGAAAATAATTATAGACCATTTATATTTCGATAAATTCTGTTGCAGTAACACAGTTTTTACCTATACTACATTTAGTAGCATCTATTTCTGTAAAACCACAAATATCTCCTACATAATTAGGATCATTTGAATAAGGACACCATGGAGTAGCAATTTCTCCAGCTTCTAATTTAAAATGTGTAACTGTTATCGGTCCTTGACCAGATGGAATTGTTCTCGCTGCATCATCCATAAAGCATATATATACTGTTTCATTACCAACTGTTACTGCTGTTTGAGTACCATATGTCATTGTAAATGTAAGAGAACATAATCCGTTATGGTTAAGTTGTAATATTCCCATAGATGTATTACCTTGAGCAAAAAGTGGAAAATTATAATATCCTCCATCTAATAATCCACTTACATTACAACTAATTGTATATTTTGCATTCGCTGTTAATTGCTGTTTTAAGAATAATCTAAAATATGTATCAGCGTTTTCAGTAGCTGGAATTATGATTCCATAATCTCCATAATAATTTGTTCTACCACCAGTAGAAGTGGCTCCTGGATTTTGTTGTCCTGGAGCTACATATCTACTGAGTAGATTAGGATTAATTTGCCCAGATGTACTAACTAATCCTTGTTTAGTAATATTTATACTCACGATATCACCTCCAGAATTAGTCTTCTATAAATTCATAAGCAAATAAATTTCCATTTTTATCTATACTAGAAGCAGATTGATATAATTCTTTAATATCATCAGCAGACAATACTGTAGAATATAATCTAAAATCTGATAAACTACCGCTAAAGTTATAACTAGTGCTACTATCCCATCCATTAAAATATAAACTAGTTCCAGTTACGCCTTTATAAGTTTTAGCATTAGCTTTAAATTCACCATCAATATATAATTTTGTTGTAGTACCATCACCGCTAATAGCAAAATGATGCCAATTTCCATCTCCATATGTAGCTGCAGATACACTAAATGGATTATTAGTTCCATCTCCAGTATTCCAATAGAAATTTCCACTAGCCATATAAAGATTTAATCTATTACCATTAGCAAATCCCCACATCATATGACCACTATAATTAGTATATTTTCCCCACCATGAGAATGTATATGAATTAGCATATCCAGTAGGATTTATAGTAGCAGCTATATGAGAACCACTAGCAAAAGTGGTACATATTGAATTTCTACTTGTATTACTAGAATTGGTTAAAGTTCCAGATTTGGTTCCATTATAACCATTTCCAGAAGTATCATATTCTATTATATCACTTAATCCCATAATATTATATTCAGGATCTACCAAATTTGGAGTCCATGAAGTTGGATAATTACTTTCTTCTAATTTACAATCTCTAAAATATAAATCACCTACATTTGCACCAATATTATATCTAGGGTATATTTGAAAATAACTATTTGCTAAATCATTAGTAGTAAAAGTTATTCTTATTTTTGTCCACTTATTAGCAGGAATAATAGATGGTTCATATATTCTATTAGCAACTATATCTTCATGAGATTTATCAGAAGCAGTAGAATTACTATTATAAACTTGAAAATGTCCTAATGAAGTAAAATTAAAATTGGCTGAAGCAGTAAAATAAATCCAAGCAGAATATGTATAAGTGGTATTTGCTTTCATTAAACTATACCAAGCACCAGATGCAAAAGCAGTTGAACTTAATGATTTATCATATAAATAACAATCATAACCATCTTTTGTAACAAGAGACAATTTATTCCAACTACCTTTTCCACGATTTACTAAAGTTGTAAAATTTGCTTGAGTTACTTTAGAATAATCAATTAAATTATCCATTCCACCTCGTCCACCATTCAGTGGATAATGAGCAACCAATCCCTTGGATAATTCTTTAACTTCTTTTTCAGATAATGCATGATCATAAACTCTTACATCATTAATATCTCCATAGAATTTATAATCTCCATGAATACCAGCTCCACTAGTTAAACTCCAGCAAAATACTGTAATATAATCTGTTGGAACTGACATTCCGGATATAGCTTGGGTTTTTTCGCAAATACCATTTACATATATTTTTAATATAGATCCATCATATGTATAACCACCATGATACCATGTATTGGCTTGTAATAATGTAGTACCAGTATATGTATTATAGGTTCTACTAGAACCAGTACCAGTATTTACTGATAAATATCCAGTAGTAGAACTTACATATTTAATAGTTATACCCATTCCAGAGTTAGAACCATATCTATGTTGTGAAACTAATCCACCACCTAATGATGAACTAGCTTCAAGATCTGTAAATTTAAACCAACAGAACATAGATTGGTTTTGTCCCAAGTCTATTGTTTTATTAGAAATTAAACCACCACCACTATGAGAATTATTATTATAACATTTTCCTAATTTACCACTATTATTTACAGTAGTATTAGAGCTAACTATAGAAAATGTAGAATTATCAATACCATTATTTTTCAGATCTTGTGTAAGAGGTAACCAAACAAGTAAACTCATCTAATTTTTACCCCCTTTATTTTTATTAATATTATAAATAACTGGCTCCTTATACAAAGGAACCAGCTTTTATTTTTTTATGAAGCAAATACAAAATCAATTGATTGTGTATTAGAGTTATATTGTATTGTAGCTGATCCACCACCAACTTGTAAACTCTTAGCAGTAAGTACACCACTTGTAGCATAAACCTCATTATCTGAATATGTCTGAGGATTTGCAGCTTGTGATGTAGCACCAATTAAGAATATCTTAGATGATGTATCTGTAGAACCAGCAGTATTCTTTGTATCATTATCAGTATTTACAGATGTATATGTTCTATTAGTAACACTAGTTACTCTACCATAAGCATCTGTAGTAATTTGTGGTACCGCAATAGTAGTATTATTAGATCCAGTTACATTTGCAGAAGGTCCATATGTACCTGCTGTACCAGTAGTTGCAAGACTAAATGCTGTACCTGATAAACTAAGACCTGTACCAGCACTATATGTTGTGTTAGTATTTGGATTAGCTGGCATCTTAACGGTAAGAGCTACTCCACCAACAGTACCAATAGTACTAGCACTATTCCATGCTAATGTAGGTGCATTATTACTAAATGAATACGTAGTATTACTATCTTGCTGAGTAAAACTAAATGTTGTATTATCTAAAGCAGTAGCAGTAAATGTAAGTCCACTTCTTGTAATACTCTTTATAGCTTTACTCTGATCAACATTGGCTACATTACCTAAACCAACATCAGCTTTTCCTAAACTAGATTTATAAGCAAGGGCAGCAAGACCTTTAACAGATACATCAGCAGTAGATCCATTTGTATTTACATTTATAGTACCATTAGCAGTACCTTGTGAAACTGCTCTAACACCACTATTATAAAATGTATTTCCAGAAATACCAACACCATTATTAGCAGTATATGTAGTATTAGATGTAGGGAAAGTTGTTCCCTTGGTGAGTGTAAGTGTATTTCCACTCTTTGTCATTGTAGTAACAGCATTACCCGTTCCACTAATAACGACATTATTTATATAATTACTTAGATCTATCTGAGTAGTGCCTAATTTTTCATATTTATCACCTATCCAAATATATTCATCATATATATTTTGAGTAGGTCCGCTATTTGCAACGAGATATATCTTTCCTTTTACACCAGTTGTAGGAAGTGAAGTTACCACTTCATAATCAAATTGTGTAACACCAGCAATAGCTGTACTAATAGCGCTAGTAACGAATTTAGTATTAGCAATTTTTGTACTAGAATCTCCAGCTGCAACATCAGGAGTTGTAGGAGTTCCAGTAAATGTAGGACTAGCTTTAGTAGCATAAGGACTAAGATCATATGTAGTATTATTATCTGGTGGTACTTGCCATGATCCATCAGCTCTTAAATATTTAGTAGTTCCACCACCTGAAGCAGGTGCTAAACCGTTAGCAGATGATGTAAATGTACTATAAGTTGTATTTGTAGGGGTAGCCCACGTACCATCACCTTTAAGGAATCCTGATGTAGATGTAACTTTAGGAGCTAAACCATTAGCAGCTGTAGATACTAATGAATATGTTGTATCTCCAGGAGTACCCCAAGTACCATCACCTTTAAGGAATCCAGCAGTATTAGTTACCTTAGGAGCAAGTCCAGCAGCAGCTGTAGATACATTACCATATGTAGTATTACTATCTTGCTGATTAAATGTAAATGTCGAACCATCAGCTCTTGTTACTGTAAAATTAGTTCCACTTCTTGTAATATTAGAAATACCATTCTTTGCATAATTAGCTGTACTAGCATTTGTAGCACTAGCAACACTCTTATTAGCATCAGCAGTATTATCTACATTACCTAAACCAACATCAGCTTTACCAAGACTAGCTTTATAAGCTAAAGCACCAAGTCCATGAACTGCTACATTAGCTGTAGTACCATTAGCATTGAAATTAACAGTACCATTAGCACTACCTTCTACTAAAGCATAAGTACTATTAGTATTAGGTGGTACTTGCCACGATCCATCAGCTCTTAAATATTTAGTAGTTCCACCACCTGAAGCAGGAGCAAGTCCAGCAGCAGCTGAAGTGAAATTACCATATGTAGTATCATTATCTTTCTGATCAAAACTAAACGTTGTATTATCTAAAGCAGTAGCAGTAAATGTATTACCACTTCTTGTAATAGATTTAATAGCTTTACTCTGATCATAGTTTGTAACATTACCAAGACCTAATGAGCTCTTAGTATATGTAGTATCCATATCCTGTTGATTAAATGTAAATGTCGAACCATCTGCTCTAGTAACAGTGAAATTTAATCCTGATCTAGTAATATTAGAAATACCATTTTTTGCATAATCTGCAGTAGATGCATTTACAGCACTAGCAACATTCTTATTAGCATCGGCAGTATTATCTACATTACCAAGACCAACCTCAGATTTTGTATATGTAGGTTTAGAAGCAGCTTTAGCCCAAGCAGGAACATCTGCTGAATAAGCTGCAGTACCAGCATTCTTTGCATAATCAGCTGTACTAGCATTAGTAGCACTAGCAACTGAATTTGGTAAAGTCATTGTAGTCTTTACAAAACTACTAGCATGACCAAAATTGTCTGTAGTAATAGATGTAATTACATCTATATTTGATCCAGCTGCAGGTGTAGCACTAGCAGTTGAACTGTTATGTGTTACTGCTGGGTGAGCAGTTAAGAATGTAGAACCCTTAGTAAGAGTTAAAGTATTACCATTTTTAGAAAATCCAGTAACAGCATTACCAGTACCAGAACTAACTACATTATTTACATAATTACTTAGATCCATCTGAGTAGAACCAAGTTTTTCGTATTTATCACCTATCCAAATATATTCATCGTATAAGTTTTGAGATACACTACCAGATGCAACAAGATATATTTTACCTTTAACTCCGGTAGCAGGAAGTTCAGTTACAACTTCATAATCGAACTGAGTAACACCTGCAATTGCTGATGCAACTGCACTTGTAACGAATTTAGTATTAGCTATTTTTCCAGTAGAATCTCCAGCTGCAACATCTGGTGTTGTTGGAGTTCCAGTAAATACAGGACTAGCTTTAGGTGCGTATGTATCTGCAATATTTGCACCATTTCCATCATTTGTAGCTTTTCCAGCAGATGTAGCATAACTAGCTGTACTAGCATTAGTAGCAGTTAAAGCAGTATTTGCAGCTCCAGCATTATTAGCATAATTAGCTGTACTAGCATTAGTAGCACTTGTAGCTGAACCTGCATTATTAGCATATGTAGCTGTAGCAGCATTTGTAGCAAATGTAGCTGTATCAGCATTAATAGCATTAGCAGCTGTTCCAGCATTCTTTGCATAATTAGCTGTACTAGCATTAGTAGCTGAACCAGCATTGGTAGCATTTGTTGCAGAACCAGCATTTGTAGCATAATTAGCCGTACTAGCATTAGTAGCACTTGTAGCTGAACCTGCATTAGTAGCATAACTAGCCGAACTAGCATTAGTAGCAGTATCTGCAGAACCAGCAGTATTTGCATAAGTTGCAGTATCGGCATTTATGGAATGACTAGATTCATCAGCATATTCAGTAGAAATAGATTTCCAACCAGAATCATAATACCATAAAGTTTTAGTATCACTAGCAAGATAAAATTTTGGTAGAGGAGCAAGAATACCTTTAATTTCATCTTCAGTATTACCTTTAATAAAATCAGAATATTCTACTCTTTGTCCATCTACATCAAGAAATAATCTTCTAGTATCAGTTGTAAATCTTAATTTACCTTCATTAATCTGTGCTGGTAAATCAGCCTCTATTCCTTTAGAAAGTATTTTATTATAAGTATGAGTTGACATTATCAAAATCTCCTTTCTAAAGTATATTATTTAAAACATAAAATAATTCGGGAGGGAGCAAAGTCCCCTCCCGAACTCATTGAAATTTTATTATCTCTAATTATAAATTAGTCTGCAAAACCAGCCCAAGTTGTAGCTGCTGTTGCAAGAGCTGCAATATCAGCTGTATTCTCAGCAACCTGTACAGTTGTAGCATTGTAATTTGTTGTAAGAGTATCAAGAGCTGCTGTTGTAGCATTGTAATTTGTTGTAAGAGTATCAAGAGCTGCAGTTGTAGCATTGTAATTTGTTGTAAGATCATCAAGTGCTGCAGTTGTAGCATTATAGTTATCTGTAAGAGTTCCAAGAGATGCTGTTGTAGCTGAAAGTGTAGCTGTTGTAGCATCAATCTGACCCTGAAGATTATCTCTTACAGACTCAACTGAAGCTGTTGTAGCATAAGCACTAAGATCAACTCTAAGTCCACCACCCTCACCAGCAACAACTGTGATAGCGTTTCCAGCTGCAGAATCAACCTTAACACCTGTTGTAATCTCATGAGTTGTACCATCGATTGAAACAGTTGCTGTATTTGTGCTTCCACCTGTATAATCGTTATAAAGAGCTGAAGCAGGGATTCTGATTTCTGTCTCATCATCATCATTAAGAACAAGAACAATTTCCTTTGTTTCTGAATCATATGTTCCACTCTTAAGGAATATATCCTTACCAATATTAACAGTTACATTTGATGTTGTTCCATCTGCCTGAGTTACAGGAAGTACGAGCTGACGAGTTTCAGGGTTCCATGTAGGATTTACTGTAAGACCAGCAAGCTTAACATCAGTTGTAGAATCATCAGCCTTTGTTACAACAAGCTGTCCAGCAACAGGAGCATCTTGTCCATCAAGTTTCTGAGCAACAGATTTAACTACATCTGAAGATGTACCAATAACTTCTGCAACATAATCAACTACTGCTGCTTCTGAAGGTACAGCTGCAGCTGAAGGTGAAGCACCATTAATATCCTGAGAAATAGGATAAGAAATAACTTCCCAAGCATTACCTATATAAGCCTTAACACATCCTGTGGATGTTTCAAAATAAATCTTTCCAGCAACACCTGTTGCAGGAACAGTTGCTACCTGAATAAGATTATCTGTGTAATCTACTGTACCCTTATAAAGTTTATGAGTATCAGATGTAAAATACAGATAATTAGAATTCTTTGTCTCAAGGGCATCATACTGTGCCTGAGTACCATATCTATGAATCTGATTGTATGTCTGAGCCATTTTTGTTTCCTCCTTTTGGAAATTTAATTTATTTTTTGAGATTAAATCTCATATTTATTAAAATGTTAAATTTTATTCTTCATCCATTCCAACCCAAGAATCAGATGAAAGCATAGCGACAAAGTCATCAAATGTAAGAGTTGGATCTCCCATCTCTTTTTTCCAAGCTTCAAAAGCATCAGCTCCATCATCACCTTTGTCACCTTTATCTCCCTTCTCTCCAGGATTACCTTGCTCACCTTTATCTCCTTTATCACCTTTAAGAGAAGCAATAAAATCAGCTTCTGTTCCTTGATGACCAAGATCTAACCATATTTCATAAGCAGATTTACCTTTAAGAGAATTAAGAAAGTCTGTAATGGTACCCTCGTTACCATCATCTAACCAAATTTGATAAGCCGATTTTCCATCAGCACCATCTTTACCATCTACTCCATCTTTACCATCAGCTCCAGGTTCTCCAGGATCACCTTTATCACCCTTATCACCTTTTTCACCATGTAAAGATTGAATAAAATCAAACATTGAACCTTCATTACCTAAAGCAAGCCAAATTTCATAAGCAGATTTACCAGCTTCACCAGTTATGAATTTTAAAAAGTCATCAATAGTACCTTCATAACCTTGATCTTTCCATATTTCATAAGCGGATTTACCATCTTTACCGTCACCGATATATGGAAGTTTTGTATATCTGGTTCTACCATCACCTATTTTAAACTTTTTGGTATCTAGTTCATATGCTGGTTGACCGCTAAGCAATACTGGATTTTTGATCCAGAATGCTTTAGCAGTACCACGTTTGAATTGAAGAGGTTTATTTTTCGGTTTTGGACCGTAACCATGATCTATATAGTCGAACTCATCCGGCTTTTTCATTTTAATAAAACCTCCTCTCCAATTATTTAATTTTTATTTTATTTGCAAGAATTTCCTCAGCATTATCTTTATATGTAACATCAGCTGATCTTGAGATCTTAATTACATCAATAATCTCATTTGCATCTTCAGCAGTAATAACTGTACCACCGTTTGTTCCAGGATATAAGTTAACTTTACTAGAAGCATCAATTTCAACTTTAGCTTTACTTACTGTACCATTAACTGTTTTATCTGTTGAATCACCAGTTGGGAATAAATAATTAACTGTTGAACCTTTAACTTCAAGTTCAGAATAACCTACAGGTCCTCTATTTGTTGTTTGCATATATTCTATTGTAGAATTTATTGCTGAAGCTGCAGCTTTTCCAGTAGCACCATTAGAACCACAAGCAAGGAACCAAGTAGCACTAGATCCATTCTTAGCAATGATCTTAACATCATCACCATACATATAGCCACAGTTACAACCAGCATATGCACATTCAACAAATGAATTATCAAGAGTAATGGTTGCTTTCTTAACCCATGCTTTACTAGCAAGAGAACAATTCTGACCCCACTCTTTATTAGCATCATTCTTGTTACAGATAGACTCACCTGCTCCACAGAAACTAAGTTTAGAATCTTTGATATTAATTTCTACTTCTTCAGTCTTTACAGCACCGTATGATCCTGTAACACCAGCAGAAGGTCTATCAACACCTTCGATATTAACAATGATCTTTCCAACACGGAGAGCTTCTTCAGCAGCACCATCTCGAACAGAACCTGCTCTAATACCACTAAACTTAACATTACCTTTTACAGTAATATTTGTAGATTCAAGATCTCTATCATAAGAACCACCAACAATCAGAGTACTAGCAGTAATCTCTGTTACCTTACCATAAGCATCAGTAACTATAGTTTTACCTTTATCATTAAGAGATACAACTATAGGAATACCATTTGCAACATATGTTGGACAATTCATATATTGACCATTTTGAGAATAATATGTATCTGGCTTAATAGTAAATACAGCTATAGGAGAAAAACTATCAAGTGTTCCCCAAACATAGCCATCTATTACTTGAGCATCTTCTATTTTTTCCCAAGTTCCAGTTTCATCATTTTCTCCACTTACGTAATGATAAGCAACTGTATTGGTATCTTTATTACCAATCTTATTAGGATTAAGTAATGTAAGTTCACCAGGAGTTCCTTCTACATTATAAGTTCCAAGATATAATGAAAGTCTTTCATTTTCTGGAATGTCTTCAGGGGTAACAATAGATTCATCTGTATTAAGTTTGCTTTCCATCTCCTTAACAGCATCAAAATCTGAATCTTTATCATACTTCAGAGAAAAGCTAGATGAAGATTCAGGAATATCTGTAGGAATTTTAGCATACCAATACTTAGGAATTACAGCCAGATATAACTTAGGTAGAATTTCTACACTAATATCCATGATTAATTCCTCCTTATAGATATTTATTTATAAATTTCCATCTTCAAGATTCTGTTCATCATCAGAACCTTCATCTGGATTAACTTCTTCATCCTTCTTTGGATACCAATATTCAGGTATTACAGCAGGAATAAGTTTTGGAAGAAGTTCTTCTTTAAATTCTACGAATTTAGTACCAAATGCAGCCATTTTCATTTCCTCCTTTTATAATAATTCTTTAATAATCACCAGCTTCGTCATGGATTTCGCCATCCCAGTCATCATCTTCTCCGGGTGATGGTGGACAAGGTGGCTTACGACCGTTATGATGATTATTTGAAGGAATCGGACCAAAATCGTCCTCATCATATATTTGATCTTTATCATCTTTAGAAATTACATCAACATCATCAATTTTGATATTATTCCAATGCTTACCATCTTTGGTAAACTGTAATCTACCCTTATTTATTCTAATACCTGATATACCAGTATCATCGTTAGGACTAGATACGTACTTAGCAGTACCTGCTTTACGAATAACATCAACATCAAGAATTGACATTGGTGATAATCTAGCAACGTCTGAATCAAAGCCGTCAGATCCATCGACAATTATACTCCATCCTTTTGGATCGACTCCTGGAGTACTTATCTGAACAATTTTTCCAACTATGTGCTTTCTGAGACCATTACTATTATAAATAAGATCAATTAAATCTCCTATACTAAGTGTAGGATTCTTTTTTGACTTATCGTCAAATGTAAGATCTACTTTAATAGATGGAACCATTGAGCATTTTATATCCATTAACATAAGTATTTCCTTCCTTTCATCAGATTTTTTTTAAATTATAATAATTAATAACAATTATTATATAAAAGTTCTCAATAAAAACGATAGAAAATGAGGATAGGAAATTAATCCTATCCTCAAATTTATTATTTAAGAAAAGCATTACGTTCTTTAAGATTATTTATTACTTCTTTAATATTTTCTATAAATTTATCTGATACACCTTTAGTTTTTTCTGATACATTAGAATCTATCAAGACAATATTATATATTACATAATACATGAATGTATGCTCTAATATATTTTCGCTTCTAAAGTTCTTAATATATTTACAGAAACAAACTAAGAAAGCAATAACATCAGCATTATTATATGTTTCATTATCAGAAATATGTCTTTCAAGTATTGGAAGAGTCAGCTTAATATCATAGATATTATAATTACTATTCTGATATTTGGATAAGAAATCTCTAAAATAATTTTTAGGTTCTTCTATATCATATTTTTTAATTTTACAAGTTTTTGCAAATTCTTTTAACGGATCAAGTGAATAAGCAGTATCTATTGTATCTAGAGTCTCTAATAATTTAGCTTTTTTCTCTTCATCTTCAAGACCTTCTGCATATTCTCTATAAGCAGCATTACGCTCTTGAGTATAACCAACAGTATATTCTGCAATATCTTTTGTTCCTTCTTTGAATACTTGCTCTATTTCTTTATTAAGATCCATTCTGGCTCTTTCCATAGAAATCTTCATAATAAACTCGTCTAAAAGCTGTTCAGCCATTGCATTTCTTACAGCTCTAGATTCATTTGTAGATATAACTGGAGAACCATTCTCAAAAGGAATACCAAGAGATTCATTTATCATTTTCTGTATCTCTTTTGGTAATTCTTTATAAGCATTAAATTCTTCTTTCTGCATTCTTTTATTTGCAACTTTTAATAGATCTTGCAAAGCTTCATCAGAAAGATCAAATTTATTATCTTCTGGAGATAATGCATCTATATTAGCCTTAAGTTCTTCTTCTGTAATTGGAGAATCATCTGAATCAACTTTTATTTTTCCAGATTCTATATCTTCTACAAGTTGTTCAAATGTAGTATCATCAACTGTTTCATTATCTTCAGTAGAAAGTATTTTATTTTCTCCAGTATTTGGATCTATAATAGTATTAGCGATTTTATGTTCTCCCTTTTCAGTATTACCATTATTAGATTCAATATTATTATTAGAAGGAAGACTTTGTACTAATTTTATATTTTCATTATTTTTAGCATTATCTTCCATAATTTTATTAATAGCTTCTATATTATCTTCTGTAAGTTTATTTACAGCTTCATCAGCATTTTTGATCATTTCGTCATATTCTTTATTTATATCACTCATTTAACTTCTTCTCCTTAATTTAATTTACTGGTGGTGTTGGAACATTATTTTGGAAAGTTCTAGCTTGTAATTCCAATTTTATTCTTGTAATAATTTCTGGTGCATTATTAGATAAAATATAATTAGCATAATGATATCTATAAATGTCATTAGTATCTTCTAATATCGTTGATAAATAATCTGCAATAGGTTTTTCAAAGAAATATCTTAATAGAGTATTAAATGATATATCATAACCAGCAATATTATAAATTACCATATTAGCATTAGCATGTATAAGAATAAACTTTTCATCTGTAAAATTACCTTTAGAATAAACACCATTATCTCTAGGTCTATTAATATTATCCATAGCTTTAAGATAATTATAAATTGTATCAGAATTATCAATAATATATGATGTAAAGAAATTAATCATATTATCTGTAAATCTAGATATAAAGGCATCATACATAAATTTAGCAATAGTATGTAAATTTTCTGGATCCATTTCATTTAGATCTATAGTGATATTTAATTGATAAAAATTTGCAATTCTAGAAATTATTTCTATATAAGTTTGAAATCTTGTATCTAGAACTTTTTCTCTATAATCTGGAGCATTATCTAATATTAATTTAAATTTTCTTTCCCAGACATCTACCATATTTGGCATTGGACCATCAAATGGTCTAAATTTATTTGCAAGAGAATCGTCAATTACATGTAAAATATAATCTGAATCTAAATTAGATAATATTGATCCGATTCCAGCATCTGTATCTATAGTGTATCCATTCATTTTTTAGAATCCTCCTCTTTATTTTTATTTTCTAAATTTTCTTCGGGTTTATTACATATTGAATCATATTGTTCTTGAGTTAAATATACATATCTTAAAGCATCATTTAAATCTTCCATATAAAACCTCCTGATAATTCATTATTAATGAGTAAAATAGATAATAAAAAAGAAAATTTGAGAGTAAGTTTTTGACTTACTCTCAAACTGAAGTGTGAAAAATTATCTATTAAGAATTTGAGATCCTTATTCGCCAATATAATTCACTCATAACTCTTATTATTTATTCGTTAAATAATTTATTTTAAACTTGATCCCAGAATGAAGATAAATTACCTTGTAGAACAGAATAATTATCTATTGGATTACCATAATCATCAAAATCCATATCTGATTCTTCATTTAAGAATAAATCAACTGGTAATTGTACAGTAGTTTGACCAAAATGTTGTTGATCTTTAAATACTGATTCATCTAATCCAGTTTCTCGAGCTAATTTTTCTCTTAATTGTTTATTCTTATCATATATAAGATTTCTACCTCTTATAATTTCATAATATTGATCTTTATATAAATCTTCACTAGTAATGAATTTTGAATTGGCTTCGATAAATTCTAATGCTTCTGCTATTTCGTCAGTTTCTTTAGAATATCCTAATCCATCTATATTATCTACTGTTTCTATATCTTCAATATTATCTTCAATTTCGTTATCTAATAATTCTTCATCTGCATCTGTTTTTATAGTATTCTTTATAATATGGAAATTCTCAGCAAGATTCTTTCCATCATACCAAACATATAATGCCATCAAGTAAGAGAATACCTGATCGTCATGAGAATTATCAGAGTGCTCAACTTTACCAGACTTCTTAACAACCATATGTTTCATTTCATCTAGTATTATTGGAGCTACAAATTTATCTTTATGATATCTTACTCTTTCTTGAAGTATTTCTATAAGTCTAGCTCTTACATCTCTAGTAGAATCTAATCCATAAACTCTAACTCTTTGAGATTTCTTAGACATCCTTATACCATTAAATGCTTCTTCAATAACTTTATCTTTAATCTCCCAATAAAGATTCTTCTTAGCAGAAGTTTTAACTAATCTCTGTATAACTGAAACACCGAAACCTCCATTTCTTTCGATGTTTATTATTCCATTTGGAAGATATTTAGTTACTAATTCATATAATACTTGAGCAAGATCATCAGCTGGCATATAATTACAATTTAATGTTGCAGTAACTCTAGTTGTTTTAGAATCTATTACAGTAATACAAGAACTATCCTTCCATGTAGCACCGGCTACATCGACACCAATTATAGGAGGATAATTTGTATCTAGATCTTCATATATCTGGAACTGATATTGTTTAAATTGACCAAAGAATAAAGTTCTAATTGGATCTTTGACATAATTAGCAATAATATCAAGGTCTTCAGATGAAAATGGACAATTGTCTGCAACCTCAGCCCATTCAAGCATAACTTCCCTACGAATCTTAGGCCAATCACTAAGGAAGAATGTAACCATTTCTCTAAAGTAATCTTGACCTGATCCTAATTGCTGATATGTATATGATACCAAGAAGAATGGTGAATTTTTATTTGAATTTCTAAGATCAACAAGTTCTTGATAATTAAGATCATAATATCTTTCATGCCATTTAGTTGCTTCATTTCTCATCTTAAATGCAAATTGACCAGAATCTGTAGTAAGATCTCCAGGTGTAGTAGTCAACAATATACCATAAGGTGCACCGTTTCTAGCAGCATTTTTAGATGCTGTAGAGAATGCAGGTATAGCTGCTTTATATACAATATTATTATAAGGCATGAAAGCAAACTCATCATAATATTGTAACGGAATTGTAGCACCACGACCTAAGTTATCTGCAGCTTCTTTAGATCTAGCTGATGGATAAGTATTAATCTTGTTATTATTATAAGGATGCTGCATAGTTACAATTGTATTTGGAACTTTCAACTTCTTACCATCTATACCAGTAGCAGAAGACATTTGTAAATAAGATGGTAAAGCATCTCTCATAACTTTTAATGATTTTAAGTTATTTTTAGAACCAGCATGATCTTTATGCATAAACATAATTTCTGAGTTAGATGTACCAAAGTTATATACCCATAAATATCTTGCCAATGCAGCTACAGTTTTACCATGCTGACGTGGCATTTCTACAAACTGGCTAAAATTTAACATAAATAAAAAGTTCATTGCAAGATTTCCACGATGTAATTTATATCTTTTTCCAGAATTTACATCTCCACCTTGATCAGGAACTCTTATAACCTCTCTAAGAAAATTAGTTATATTCACATATATCGCTAATATATGTAGTCCTTTTTGAACTTCTCTAGGTGTTACCTAGACGCTTAGACTATATCTTCATCCTAATAGGATGCCTCATTACTTCGATTTCACTTGAAATCTACTCCATTACACTCATCATGGATAGTCGTTGAACTTTTCTCTTTCGAGACTTAGCTGCTGATTAGACATTTACAAAATCTTTAGGACTTTATAAATCGAGAGTAAATATATAAAGCTTTTATTTCACCATAGATCATCTCTCTACTTGTTTCTGATTTTCATCTCCTATAATATAGGCAAGAGAGCTTTAGCCTTTTCCAGCAATTCAATGAGGTACACGCACTATATTACTATAATACGGGGCATTTTTGTTTACCAATAATTGTTTTTACATTCCATCAATACTCTAGCTTTCATAGGAGCAGATAAATGTGGATCTCTTGGATCTATTCCAGCTAAACCAGTATCAAGTAATGCAAGAAAGAAATCATTATTTTGTATTCCAATAGCTTTAAGATAATGATGCATATCCAAAAAAGATTGATTAGTGGTTTCTTTATGTATATAAATATATCTTCTTTGGTTTATTTGCTGCATTATAGCCATAAAAATTTCCTCCTTTCCCAGTTATTTGGCTTATTTATAATTAAGTTTTCAATATATAATATAATTAGATATTGAAAAAGAATATCCCGATAGGAAAATTCCTATCGGGATTCTTTTTTGAAATAGTAATAATTTTTAATTATATACTATAAATTTGATAATATAATATATGGCATTATATTATATTATCAAATAATTAAATGAGGAGGATAAGAATATGAATTATTTTCAGAACGAATGGAAGAAATCATTCAAGTACGCAAATGGAAAATTTCCAGGTTTTATTGGTTTAACTAGAAATCAATTTAATGCTGTAATTAATAATGATCTAAATTTAGTATTAAAACTTGGAATATCTTATAATGATTTTATGTCATTAAGATATAGAAATTTTCCTAGTAAATAATTTTTAATCTTGTCCTGCTATCATTTTAATTATTCCTTCTTTATATAAACACCTTCATTACATTTATTGTGACGGAGGTGTTTATTTTTTATTAAAATTCATCTCCACCCATATCATCTGATGAATATTCACCATCTTCAGTTGCAGGTGGTTTTTGAGCTTCTATATTGACTTTTGCAGTTTCAATAAGATGATCTACGAAATCATAATCTATATAAGTACCAAGAGTATTTCGTATATATAATTTCTTAAATTCAGCTTTAACTTCATCTTCCGCATTTGATAACTCAAATTCTATAAGTTTATCGGCCATTTGACTTACATTATCTAATAACTGTTGATTATTAGTCATTGTAAGATATACTGGAGGTGGAAGTTGTATTTTTATTTCAGAATATTCTTCATTAAATTCATTATTATATAATCTAGTAAATATTTCTGAGAATAAATCTGCTGTTCTTCTTTGCCTCTCATATACCAATTTAAGGAATCTAGTATTAGACATTGAAAATCTAACTGCAAAATCTTGCTGGAATGTAGAATTAACCATTTCAAATGGTGTACCAGTTGAATTTACTGCTAATTCCTCCATTTTATCCATCATATCAGTTGGAGTATCAATTTGTTGTCCTTGCATAACTTCAAATTGAATTGGTGGATCGCCAGAAGGACCTAAAGGAATAATATAATCATTATATTTACCGACAATATTAAGAATATTATTCATGCTCTCAATTTGTCGCATACCCATATTTCCCTTCTTAATTTGGTTAACAACATTCATCATTGTACGAGCAACATTTTGTTCAACATTTTGCTTTACATAATATACTCTTTTATCTGTTCCTCTAGTAATTTTACCAATAATATCAGAAAGATATAAAAGTATATATAGCATTGCTGGAATCAAAGAATCTCTAAGATCCGAAACTCCTCTATGAGTATCTTCATCAAAATTAAAATAACAATGAATCATATCCTCAGCAGGAATAAATGTAACTCCGATATCATTTGTTCTAGCAATATCAAATTTTTCATTATATCTTAATACAGCATATATCTCTTCTTTAAGATCTTTATTAGAATTAATAAATTTAGAATCTATAGATTGAGATATTTTTGAAGATATATATCTGATTGCTAATTCTTCTTGATCTGCAGACATCTCATATTGATGAGCTGTAGCATTAGAGATCATTGGAGTCATATGATGACCACCACAATAACCACATTTACCTTTATCTTCTTGTATTTCGAAATAATAATAACCTAAACAAGTTTTTCCAATATATACAGGAATAATATCTTCTCTAGGAATCATTTCTAATACAGATCCAGTAATATTTTGATCTATTTTTATATCCTTATCCATATTATCTACAATAAGACCGTCACTATTATAAGCAGCATCAGATAGTTTATCATATTCAGAAGCTAAAGATCCTTCAGTTTTTCTTTTTGAATTTTCTGTAAATATTGTAGATACTGCTTCTCTAATATTCTTTGTAGATTCTCTAGATACAGCAATTTCGTTTACTGGATTTAGTGCTACTCCAGAATAATTGAAATGTAATCTAATTTGTGATCCTTCAAATGAAGTTTTATCATTAAAAGCTTCTACAATAGATGAAGACTCATTTATATTAGATATATAATCATTATATTCTTTAGATTTAGCATAACCATTCTCCAAACATATTACAGATTCTTTATCTTTCCAGAATTTCTCTTCAGATTCATAATAAGTTAATGAAGTTGATCGAGAAATCATACCATTAGCACGATATTTTGCTGAAGAAAGTAATCTTTCAAAAGCTTTAGTATATGGTACCAGATATACAAAAGTTTCTCCGTATTTTGAAGTTTTTAAGTATAAATCTGATAAGAAATTAGATAGGTCGTATCTTTTCTCTAATCTATTACTGTTTGCTGTAAATAAAGATATTTCTTCTTTAGAAGAATATACAGATTTAGGATTAAGAAATCTATTGGAAAAGTTATCAGATGATAATACATTATCTCTCATAATTTCAAGAGCTATATTTAACTTTGGAAGATATTTACAAATCATATCATAATTATAATTTTCTGCAGCAATATATTTATGTAAGTCTGTATTTGCAAATAATTGTCCAACAAGATTATTATCATTAAACATATCTGACAAAGATCCTGTAAGATTTTCTATATTATTCTTTTCTTTTTTATCTATTCTACGAATTAATTCAGACATTGTAGCTACATTATCATTATCCACCGAAGCTAAACGATTTATAGCATTATCTAAACTATCCATAACATCTTCTAAATTATTTTTATTATCTGGTCTAGTAATATAAACGTCTTTATATATACCATCCATCTTTTTAGATAATATATCTAATTGCTTTTTTACCTTTCTAGAGGGAGCACCAATAGAATTATTTCTATTATTATCTGGCATTATAATATCCTCCTTATTTGTTCGATTACTTAGATGTTTTTCGATAGAATAAATTGTCTAATTTTATTAAGATTAGAAAGATTACTCTCATTAGATATATCATTTGTATTTACATATAGTACGCTACTATATGACAATGGATCCATTAATTCTGGAACTCTAGATTTTACTTGATCAAATTCTGCTTTTTCCTCTACAATTCTTCTACAAGCTTCATAAATATGATCATCTGTTTCACATCTTCTATTTATAATTCTTAGTAATCTTTCTTTTACATTAGCAACTAATATAATCAAATATAAATTATAACTATTTGGATTCTTTATATTTTCATTTGCTATCCAATTTCTATATGATTCATATTGATATAAAGAAGCAGTACATATTAAATTAGATTTTTCATTTTCTATATAGTCTGTTTTTGTAAAATAATACTTTCTTCCATTAATAGTATTATAAGTTCTAAATTCGATAAGCTTATCTTGAGGAATCTTTTTATATTCTTCTTCAGTTACAAAATTATAATCTAAACCATTCTTTTCATTAGATCTTGGTGCTCTTGTAGTACCATAAATTAATGGAGATAGCTTTGCAGATTTCATAAACTTTTTATCTAAAATTATACTATTGGTATAAAAAGTTTTTCCAGAACCAGATTCTCCAACTATACAAAATATATTTTTACTCATAATGGAATTCCTCCTATACTATATTAATATGGAGTGAATTTATTTAAAAATAAAAGGTAGAGGTATATTTCAACCTCTACCTTTAATATTAATAAACTTATTTCTTCTGGAATTCGATTCCAAGATCTGTAGGATTAATAATTCCACCAGATTTAACTCTACCATTTTCTCTATTACCAGCAGCATATGTAGGTGTATTCTGAATACCATAGCCATATTCTGTAGAATCGAGTTCTGAGTAAATAATACTACTACTCTTCTTAGAAATTGCGCTAGGTGTAGCAAGAAGTCCACCATCATTATTAGCACTAACGTAATTGATCTTAATACCGTTAACTGCATCAAGAATATTCTTAGCAGCTCTATCTACAGTATTATTCATGATAGGGAAACATGTCCATTCCATAGATAACTCTTTATTATTAATATCACTTCTATTACCATTGTACATAGAAGTTTCAGCTTTTGTAAGCTGGCAGTTAGCAAGAAGAACAGCTCTCTCTAATCTATACATTGTAGCATCAGTTACAACATAAAGCATTGTAAAGATTTCTTTATCTGGACCAGGATCCATACAATCACCATCTTTAATAAGACCATGATATGTTTTAGCCTGAGAAGCCTTATCCTTGATACCTGTAAGATAATCTTCAGACCACTTTGTAAGAAGTGAACCTGTCTTTTCGAAATAACTAGAATTAATAGTAACAGATGTATCATAAGTAACCTTATTGATAAGTCTCTGTGTATTTATACCATCAGTTATTTCCATTGTATCTGCAGTAATATCTGGAAGTCCATCTAGTCCTCTAAACTCATACTCAAGTACGTGTCTAACTGACTCTGTATAGTTAGTGCCTCTCTTCTTATCAAGTTTCTCCATAAACCAAGGCATCTGGAGAATAAAGAGAGCCTGATAACCAGTTTCATACTGACTAAACTGATTAATATTTGTGAAGTCTGTTACTCCACGAAAGGCATTATAAGCAGTCAAATCTCTAGGATTTATCGTGCTTTCATTAAATACTGTTGTAGCCATTTCATTCTCCTCCTTCCTTAGCCGTTATTACTCGTTGTTGAAGTATTAGACAAAGCATAAAGATCAAAGATCTCTGTCTGAGCCCAATTGTTAAACGAGAAGTTAATAGATGCATAGAATATCTTCTGAATGCTTCTAAGCGGATCTTCGGTATACTGGAATTCAAGTACATCGAAGTATGCATTATAAGCCTGAAGTACTCTAGATACAGCATTTGCATATTCTGACATATCAGAACCAGTAATAAGTCTAAATCTATTACGTGGGCAAACTGTACGTACAACTCTTGCAACTTCCTGAATAGACAGAACGTTGTTTATAAAGCTGAGCTGTGTATTCTTATCCTGTGATGTATAGTTAGACTGAACTACACACTGATCATCTTCAAATATAGCATAATTGAGTCTAAGATCATCTATAGCCTGTTTCTGATTTCCGGCAGGAGTAATAATAGGTGTAAAGTTTACTGTACCCTCTATAGCAGCATCAAGGTTAAATCCATTATAAATACCTGCAACAGGAGCAAATGGACCTTGCTCTATATAAAGAGCTGTAAGCTTTTCAGCCAGATCATAAAGAGCTGTAACTTCTATATTCTTCTTTGTACCTGGATCAACAACTTCGAAAGTTGTACCATAATCAGCAACAAAATTAGATCTAAGTGATTTGATAGCAAATGTTTTTCCTATAATTTCAGCATCACCTATAGGTACAGGATAATCAGTACCAATAAATGAAGATACATCACGGATATAATCTTCAGCAAGTATATACTTTTCATATACATTCTGAGCTGCATCAACAGAATAGAATCCAATATTACAATCTCTGAACAGCATACAATCTTTTCTAAACTCAACAAAGTTAGCCATAGCATCCTTTATAAGTTTATTATAGTTTGCATCCATTATAGCGAAGAGTTTATGAGAATCAACATCCCAAACTTCATCAATTGGATTTCCATCTGTATCAAATCCAAAATAAACATTAGCAATATCCATACAAACTGCTCTATAAGCTTTATAATCTTCAAATTTATGACCAGTTGCTTCAACAGCAGCTTCTTCCATAGGTGTTTTAAAGAAATCGGTATATTTAAACGAACCAGTTGATAAGAAATCATTTACATTGGTTTCATTACCAAATTTGAAAGGTGAATCTTTATATGATCCATTATCACCATCAAATTTAAATGGTATACCATAAGGAACATCTAAATTTGTACCTGCAACATTTCCAGCTTCATCCTTTTTAAGTTCAAGAGCTACTTCATCTGTAAAGTTATAATTTTCATCAACTTTACAAATAGCTTCTTCTTTATATGTATAAGCATTTATAAGATCGAAACCTGTAATAGTATTTCTAAGTTCTTTAACCTTTTCAGGATCAGGATTTGCCATACCACCTAATACAAGTTTTACAATATCATCTACATATTTATCAAAAACTTCAGGAATTACTTCAGCAGTAACTTGAGTCATTCTATTCTTATCTAATCCATAATATTCATCATTAAATTGATAAGTTGGATCTAATGATATATTTGAAGATTCCATAAGAGTAGTTCCCTCATATATAACGAATCTATATATCATTTTTTCGAGGCCTCTAGACGTATCATAATCCGGGCTAATACGTACATTCTTTATTGACTTACCTCTACCAATATCTGTAATGACGAAAAGAGGATATTTTCCTTCAGCAATTTGTGACTTAGCATATTTTTTAACGTCACTAAATTTCTTAGCGGTATCAATCTTCTCTACAGACCAAGAAAGTTTACCATCTTCAATGGTTGCAACAAGAACCGAATTGGCGAGCTTCGAATCCTTAGCACAAACTCTCTTAACGAGAAGACGACCGCCAGCATCAATAATCTTTTGAGCTTGAATAGAACCTTGTCCATGTCTTTCATATGACATAGTACCATATAAAGAATTAAAAGTAGTGGCATCTACTTCCATGATCTTCTCTGGTCCCTTATCAAAACTATTAACGACCATAAACAATGGACGATTAGTAGAATCGACAACATCAGTTCCAACTTCAAACCCGCTATTATCATGCCAGTTGAATATTGTACCAGTGTACATGTTTTATTCCTCCTTTTTCGTATTTTTAAAAAAGAAAATTATCATATAAAATTGTATAAATCTTATTGATAGATTTACTTAAATGTTGAGATTTTATATGGTAATTTAAGCTATATAATAAAAAATATAGGGTAAGAGATAATACTCTTACCCTGTAAATTATTGCATTACAACCTTTTCAAGAGGCGAATAAGGAATATCTTTTTCATCCATATCACTCAATAAAATAGAACTTCTTAAAGCTTCATCAAAGTTCTCAGATGTAAGAGATACATATGGAGAAGTGAATTTTGGAAGATATTTAATGGATATAGTTTTATATCCAGTAGGATCTGCTGATTTATTTGTCAATCTATATGGTTTAGTGAGATCTTTAGGATCTCTACATAATTCAGATACAATGATTCCAAATAATTGAGAATGTAATCCATAATTAAATCCGTTTAATGAAGCATTCTCAATAAACAGTTCCCAAATATCATCATAAGGTATGGTTTCTGGCATTTTGGATGTAACTACAACTAATTTAAAAAACATTTCAGCATTATCAACAATCTGTGGTACTCTGATTTGTTTTACAATCTTATCACCTTTAGCAAAATGTAATATTCTATAATCAGATGGCTCAGATGAACCTAATTTAAAATTCTTTACTTTTTCTATTTCATAAGGACTACAAAGCATCATTGTAGGAAAACAAAAATTCTTTATAGGACCAGCTTTACCGTTACTATCTATAATAGCATAATTGCATAATCCGATCATAGATACATCTTCACCAATTATTTCTGCTATAGGTCTTTTAGTTTTATCATTAAAGAAATTCTCTGGTACATAAAATACAAATTCTTTGTTATCTAAAGCAAATACTAAAGAATCTCCTTCTAATTTTAAAAAATTAGGAAGTTCCATAATTAATAACTCCTTTCAATATAATAAAGATGGTTATAGGGAGTACTATCGATATCCCATTTCTTATTATCTCTTCATAACCATCTCTTAATACTGGATCTTTGCTACATCTTTTCATAACCTTCCCAGTGATATTACTTGCACGGCGGTTCGCTTCTGATTTTTAGGATTTACCAGTATTATATAAAAGTTCCATATATCATAAAAAATACACCTCTAGGGGCAAACAACCTAGAGGTGTAACATGGGGAAGGTATTAAACATAAGAATGAAACTTAGAGACTATTGTTTGATTTGCAACGTATAGCTTTTACAACAAAATTATTTAATATAAATTACAGGGGTTACTTTGTCAATGTTTTGACAAAAGAAATAAATCATTTCTTAGTAGGAATTGGATATTTAAGCTTCATTCTTATATTAATTTTATGTTTAATTATTTTACTTATTGTCAGTATTATATTTTGGGCATTTACTCTGACTTACTAATTTAATATAAGGCGAAGTAGTTATTGTTTTATTATTATCTGGATTATCTTTATCTGGAATTACTTTTGTAGAAGCTGCTATTTCTTTAGTAAAAAGATTAGCTTCTGTAGCAGCAGATTGAATAATATTTATCTTTCTACCAGTACCAGTATAAACAGAAATAAAATCTCTCATATTAGATAATAAGAAATTAGCATCTCTTTTTGTAAATTCTAAATTAGATGCAAGATGAACAGAATCTGCTTTATCTAATCCAGTAGTTCTTTGAACTATATCACCAACAAATTTTACAGCTTCATCATGAGGACTCTTTTGTCCAATATAACCAAGCTTCTTATCATATACTCCAATAGAAAAATCCTTATCATTAAGCATTGTTGTCATGACTCTAATCTCATCAGCTTTGTTTATCGATGTTTGTCTCTCCGTTGTCTTTTTGATCTCTGTTATTAATTGCTCCATCTCTGATTTCATCTTCATTATCCTCACTTTCTTTATTTAATATACATCCAATGATATCATATTTTATATACATTTTATTATCTTTAAAATCATCAATATTTGTAGGAAGATTACCTTTACAATCATGAAGTTTATTTCCATATTCAAGAAACATACCTTTTTGGTGTTCTATATAAGTACGATCAACTTTCCGTTTTACAATAAATGATTCTCCACAATTACAGCATTTATATATAGGAAAATAAGTTCTATCCATATTATCCTCCCTATAAGTCTTCTTTAGTAAATTCATAATCAAAATCTAGTTCTTCTCTATCAGCATGTTTTCTATGACTAGAAAATACTATACATCCACTAGAAATATCATCTTTATTTTTATTTTTAATAATTCTAGTCTTACATAATGTATATTCATCACCATCTTTAATATTAAAAGAAAATTTAATATTAAAATCCCATCCATCATGAGATTTCTTTAATTCTTCATTCAATCTTCTTTCAATAATATCTTTATCATCTTGGCTATTTACTTTTAATCCTGTCTTCTCAAAAATCTTAAAAAATAATTTTGGAGTTGGTATCCAGATTCCATCTTCATTTATTAATTTTACTATCATTATATACTCCTTTCAATATAAATATATATCACCAATGGTTTCACAATAAAATTCGCCATCATCATCTTCATGTACTCTATATATAAAATCTTCTGAATCTCTTATAATATCTCCATCTTCTATAGACATTAATGGTTCTCCACTATTTGAAAATAATTTATAATATCTTTGAATTGTTTCTTGATTATTTTCTTTTAAAACTATCATTTTATTATTTTCAGTACAAAAATAATTTGCTTTAGGTCTACATACAATATATGTTTCTTTTAGAAAACTTTCATCATCATAAACAATAATTCCAGTTTTATAATCTATCATATAAATATTATTCTTCTTTCTTGTCATTTTCTTCTCCTCTCATAAATGAGATTGGACAGAAAGTTTTACCCTCTTTTCCGTTTTCAAAAATAAATTTTTTTATTTTATCTTTATCATTTAGTCGTAGTAACTCTAAAAAATTATATTCAGATTCTTTTTTATCCACCAATCTACCTCCAAAATAGTATCTTTTTATCTTAAAGTAGTAACAATTGTAACTTTCTAAATTAACCAGATTTTCTAAATATATGAAATATCGTCTTATTATTATATATTATAGGATAGTAACCTATAATATATAGTTATTCAATTAAATGGTAATTTAGGAAAGTAACTACCAAAATATTAGTAATTTAGTTTAACTAAATGGTCTTTTTCCTAGTAAAATAGTACTACTTTTATACTAGTATAAAAAATAATCGAAAAATTCGATCTAAATTCAATTTGTATAGTAACGCAGAAACTAAATGATTCTAAATTATATTAATTTAACGAAATTTGATATTAATATATAAAATTCAATCAAAAACGAACAGTTGAGGTTTGTTCATTTTTGTATATCAATTTACTGTGCTAAATTACCATTTTGTGAAATATAATAGTAGTATTCTAAATGATTTTCGTATACTAACTATTTTTAGGGTAGTAGTTATTAATATGGAAAATCATTTAGATAAGTGGTAGTAAAGAGTTACTACCACTTTTTAGTGATTTTCATATTAATTTTAAACTTAGTTAAATCATTATTCTATTAAAGTAAATATATAATAATTATAATGATTAGATATTATATATTTAATATAATAGAAAGGAGATTAAATATATGATATCTTGGAATCCTTGGCATGGCTGTCATAAATATTCTGAAGGATGTATGAATTGTTATGTGTATAGAATGGATAAAATGTATGGTAGAAATCCATCGGAAATTGTGATAACACAATCATTAGATTTACCATTAAAAAGAAATAAGAATGGGGAATATAAATATCCATCTGGAACTAAATTCTTTACTTGTTATACTTCTGATTTCTTTATAGAAGATATGGATAATATGAGACCTAGATTGTGGGAAATTATGAAAATTAGATCAGATTGTTATTTTATGATAATTACTAAAAGAATAGATATGATATATAATAGATTACCTCAAGATTGGGGCAATGGATATCCAAATGTAGAAATAGTATGCACAATAGAAAATCAAAGACAGGCTGATTATAGATTACCAATATATTATAATTTACCAATTATACATAAAAGTTTATGTATAGAGCCCATAATAAGCCCAATATCCATAGAATTATATTTACCTGGAATGAATATTGAGAGAATAATATCTGGTGGTGAATCTGGGTATGGTGATACTATTAGACCTTGTTACGAAGAGTGGATTAAGAGATTATATTTTATTTCTCATAAATATAATATACCTTTTTGTTTTAAACAGACAGGAACTAAGTTTATACATTCTAATGGAGAATTGGAAATAGTAGCTCGTCAAAATCAATTTAATAGAGCTAGAGAGTTAGGTTATCAAGATTTTGATATAGAATCATTATAAAAATAAGGAGTAGTCTAATAAATAGACTACTCCTATTTCTTTTTTGTAAAACTTATATATTTATATTAATCTATAATAAGGAGGTGATAATATGAGTTCACCTTATTTGATGGTATACGATCCCCAAAGATCACCATTCTTCAGGGATCTACCATTCAAACTAGATGTTAATCAATTAAACCATATCATTAATGGTAGATTAGCATCTGCTTTGTGTTCTGGTGTAGATTTAGATGTCTATAAGGCATTTAATAATCCGAACACAAAATTTCACCTCGTCGTGAAATAAAATTATAATATACTGTTTATGAGCCATAATAATAAATATAATAAAATCTGATTAGATTCATTTATGGTATATTATAATTTTGTTATATTGATTATTATATTTTATTTTTTATAAAAATAAAGAGTAGTCTAAATAAATAGACTACTCCATTATTCATTTTGTAAATCATATCTATTTTTTGCAATCCAATTAGAATTAGATGTATAAACTTCATTAAGAAATTGTCTTAATCTACTTACTGTAGGTAATTTTATTCTCTTTAAATTGAAATCTTTTGGATCTATCATATCATTAGATGCTAATACTATAAAATCTAATTGTACAGATCCATATACATCATATGCTAATAAATCTGGGGCAAATCTATATTTTTTATATTCATCATTAGATAATTCTACTACAGAACATAAAGCAGATAATTCGTCTAAATACTCATCAATGAGATTAGACTCTAATATATTTTGACCATCTATTTTTCCATAAATTGAAAAATTATTATATGTCATATCATCAGTGTTTTTCATAGCAATAAATTGATCTAATGTATATGTTTTTGCAGGATTATTTAAATAATCATCATATATAGCCATAATCTCACCTCTTTCTTCAGATTATTATAATGTTTTTCAATTAAATACTATAGAAATAGATATAATTAGATAATATAAATTAGAAAGGAGATTTTTAAAAAATGAAAATAAAATATTTAATGAAAACAATATGGTATAAAATTTGTGACAAATTTTTATACAAATATTTTAAAGAAATACCTTGGTATGATATATCAGATTATTTATCAGATTATAAATTAGAAAAAGGGAAGTATGTTATAAGATGTAAAACATGTGGTCAGTTGTTAGCACCATTTGTAGATTTTTGCGGACCAAAATCATGTGGATGGCATTTAATAAAAGAAAATGGGCAGAAATATTATATTTGTCACCAATGTATGGATCATGGATATAATGCTGAAAATCCAAAGTGGTGGGCTAAAGAATTAAAAAATAGAAATAGAGAAACAATACGAAAAATTAAATATTATAAAGTTAATCATCCATGGGCAAAAATAAGGAGGACGTATTTATGAAAAATGATAAAATAAAATTGTACAAAATCCATAATTAAAATATTATCATGACTCAAACAAAATTATAACTAATATAATGGGAGGTATAATGTAAAAAATGAAATATTTAGAAGAATATTACAGTCCTTATGAAAGATTAGTAACTACAGGATATCAAGATATTTTTACAAAAGATATTACCAAAGAGAATATAGATATTCTCTTTGACCATGCTATTAATATTTTAAAAGATGGAATTGAAACGGATTTTGTACAAAAAATGAAAATTAATGTACATTTTGTAGATAAGGTAGATTTAAATTTATCGATATTTGATTATTTATTTAATCTCATGTTTTGGAGATTAAGAGTAATGATAGATAAAAAGATTTATTCTGTACATCTTTTCTTTCCAGATGATATTGATCCATCATATTGTAAAAAATATATAGATAATGTATTTGTAGATAAAAATAGAAGATCTATAGAAATTATAGCTTTAAATAATATTATAGATGGTACAGTTGGAAAGTTCAGAGAACTTAGAAGATTTCAAACATTTTTAAGCAATTCATTAAATCTTGAAGATACAATAGAATTAATGAATAAATATCCGGAATTTAATGCAACAATGCATCTTGATGTATCTAATATTCCTTTGGAAGATGTAAAAGAATATGGTATGAAAGTTACACTTAAACAGATAGAATATATTAAAAATTCAAATCATTGTTTATCTGATTCTTTTAGAACTGGACAAGCTGTTTCTCCAAAACAATATAAAGAGGTAGCAGTAAATATTGGATCTAAACCAGATGGTCAAGGATCTGTATATCCAATAGCAGTAAATAAATCATTCTTAAATGGTGGATTACAAACTCCAACAGAATTATTTATAGAATCTAGTAATGGTAGAGTTGCTCAAATTCTTCAGAAAAATAATGTTGGAGAATCTGGTGAGTTTGCAAGAAAACTTGAATTAAATAATCAAGATACAAGATTATATCCAGATCCAAATTATTCTTGTGGAACTAGAAATTTTGTTAAGGTTGAAATAGATTCTGATATTAAATTAAGAATGTATGATCTTAGATATTATAGAGAAAATCCATTTGGATTAGATAAGTTCTTAGATTATAAAAGAGATAAACATCTCATTGGTAAAACATTATATTTTAGATCTCCAATGACTTGTGCTAGTGCTGCTAGAGGAGATGGAATATGTTATAAATGTTATGGGGATCTTGCATATACTTCAAAAGAAGTAAATGTTGGACAAATAGCTGCTGAAGGTTTATCTTCTATTTATACTCAGACGCTTCTATCTGCAAAGCATCTTCTTGAATCCAATATTATAAAGACTGAATGGTCTGAAGGATTTCATAATTTCTTCTCAGCATATTTTAATAGTATAACTATTAAAGAAGGTATAATTGTAAAAGGTTATACAATGATAATTGATGAAGATATTAAGCTTGAAGATGAGAATGATGAAATTGATTATAATTATTATATCAATTCATTTATTGTAAGAGATCCAGATGGTAATGAATATAAGATATTTACTAAGGATGCTGATAATCTTTATTTTACATCTGATTTTTTAGATTTCTGTCTTAAAAATTATAATGAAGATAATACTGCTATAGAGATAAATATGGTAGATTTATTTAATTTCTCTGGTCTATTTGTTATGGAGATTAAAAATAATGAATTATCTCAAACAATGGATAAGATTAAGAAACTTATAGATGTAAAATCTGTAATGAAGGATTATGATAAAGATAGTCTTCTTAGAGAATTTACTAATACAAATATTTTAGGAAATATAACACTTAATGCTGTACATTTCGAAGTATTAATAATGAATCAGATTAGAGATGCTGAAGATGAATTAGAAAAACCAGATTGGAATGCACCAAATGCAGATTATCAAATTCTTACATTGAGTAATTCTCTTGCTCATAATCCATCTATTACTGTAAGATTACAATCTACAACTCCAAGCAAAGTTTTCTTAGATCCTAATAGCAGAAATCTATATAAACCTTCAGTAGACGATCTTTATTTTATGACTCAACCGCAAGAGTTTCTTGAAAATAAAGATATTATATCTGATGAAGATGTGCCAGATGATGGTTCAGAAAGAAATATTATAGAACCTATATCATTTGATAATCCTAAAATTAGGGTTGGTAGATCTAGAAAGAAAAAGAAATTAAATAAGAAAGATATAGAGAATCCTAATAATTATTAAAAAATATACCGAGTACCCCAAAGTATATGGGGTACTCTGGTAAATGGAAGGAAAGATATGAATTTTAAAATATCAAAAGACTATTATTGCTCAAATGTAAAGATGTATGAAAAATCATCTGTAGAAATTAAACCTGGACTTACTATATTAGTTGGATGTAATGGAGCAGGTAAAACTACATTAATTCAACAATTAAAAGAAAAATGTGAAGAACTTGATATTCCCAATTTAAGTTATGATCAACGTGGTCTTCAATCTAGTAGCATGTTAATGGATAAAATGTTAAACTTGGATGATGATATATCTGGATTAGTTAATATGTATGCTTCTTCTGAAGGTCAAAGAATTAGAGAATCTATTTATTATTTTGGTAGAGATTATCAAAGGTTTTTAAAGACTGTTAAGAAGCATCAAAATCATTTATTTTTCTTTTTTGATGCTTTGGATTCTGGATTATCTGTAGATAATATAATAGAATTTAAGCATGATTGTGTAAAACCAATTATAGAAACTTGTAATAAGGCTAATAAAGAGGCATATATAATAGTACCTTGTAATGAATATGAAATGGCTAGGGGAGAAAATTGCCTAATTCTTCCTGATTTAACTTATAAAGAAATTAAAAATTATGATGATTATAGAAAGATTATATTAAGATCTAGAAGAAAAAATGACAGAATTTACGGTTATGAGGAATTTAATTATGAATAATAAAATTGTTGTTACTAATACTGCTATTATTATTAACGATTATCATATGGGAGATTCTGAAAAAATAGAGCAGACATTTTCTGTTTGGGATCCTTTAACTCATAAATTAATTCCATTTGGAATGTATTATGATCTTATAAATGAAAGATTATATTTACCTAGAGGAATAGATATATGGTGGGTAAGAAATTGTTTTAATGAGAAATATTATTATAGAGAATCTTGTCATCCATATAAAAATATTGATAATATTAGTTTAAAATATAAGCCAAGAGATGAGCAACAAATACAAGCTCTACAATTTATGTGTGGAGTAAACAATTATGAAGAAAATGCTGATGCTACGCAATTATCTACTAATCTTAATACTGGTAAAGGGAAAACATATTGTTCTATAGCAACTATAGCTTTTTATAAGATTAAGTCTATGATAATTACAGCATCTAATTCTTTATTATCTCAATGGAAAGATGAGATAATTAAATATACAACTTTAACTGAAAAAGACGTAATTCAGATAAAAGGATCGGATAATATCAATATGATATTATCAGGTAATAGCCAGAAAGCTAATAATGCTAGTATTTATTTATGTTCTCATGGTACTCTAAAATCTTTTGGTGATTCTTATGGTTGGGATAAAGTATATGATTTATTTAGATATCTTGGAATTGGATTAAAATTCTTTGATGAAGCTCATACAAATTTTGATAATATGCTAATGATAGATTATCATACAAATGTTTGGAGAACTTATTATGTTACTGCTACACCTGGTAGAAGTAATTTCAAAGAAAATAGAATATATAAAGTTTCTATGAAGAATGTTCCATCTATAGATCTATTTGATGAAAGAAACGATCCTCATACATCGTATATAGCAATAAAATGGAACTCTAGACCAACTCCATCAGATATTTCTAATTGCAGGAATCAATATGGATTAGATCGAATGAAATATATAGATTATGTGACAAAAAATCCAGAATTTTATAAAATAATGAGAATTATAATGGAATTAGTTATAAAAGCTAACGGTCGAATATTGATGTATATTGGAACTAATGAAGGAATATTACGTGTTTATCATTGGATAGGGGTTAATTATCCAGAATTTATTGGCGATATTGGAATATTTTCATCGTTAGTATCTAACGAGCAGAAATTAGAAGAAAAGAAAAAGAAATTATTATTATCTACAACTAAATCTGCTGGTTTAGGAGAACATATTGAAGGTTTAAAGATGACTATTGTATTAGCTGAACCATTTAAATCGGAAATTATTGCTAGACAGACATTAGGTAGAACTAGAGATGATAATACCATGTATGTAGAATTAATAGATATGGGATTTAAATATAATAGAAAATTCTATTACAATAAATTACCAGTATTTAATAAATATGCTAGTGATGTATCTGATACAACAATAGAATCATATGAATTAAATAAACGATATCAAGAAATAATAAAGAAAAGAGAAACATGGAGAATAAAACCTTTACAGTTTGATGATCGAAGATTTGATTTTTCTGAAATGGAAAAGAAAAATGAAAATCCTAGACCTGGAATTATACAACCATTTACATTTATTAATAATGATAAATATGATAATATAAATTCTAAATTTTAAAGAAATAATATATAAATCAATTATATATTATAAATATAGTAATAAGTAAACCATGTATATCAAATAAATAAATATAATAAGGAGGATAAAAACATGGGAGGAATAATACCAAAGGAGTTATCATTGAAATTTCCTAAAATATTAAACGTTTCAGTTAATATTCCGGAAAATGACGAATATGGGAAAGCTTTAGCAAAACGTATGGAAAAAGAAAATACGGAAGAAAAAATATCAATTATTAATGTTAATGATAATGGTGATATTGATATCGAAACCAAACCAGTATCACAAGTTCAGGAAAACATTAAACAACCAGCATCTTCACCATTTACAATTAACGATTATGTTTTTGAGAATGATGGTACAGTGAGATTGAGAAATTCTAGTGTAGATGATGTTGAAAAACAATCTGTTACAGGAACAGGATTATCAAATATAATTATTAATGATCCTACTATAAAAGAATTGATTCCAGAAATAAAAGCTGATGATATTTATATTCAATCCTATATGTTATTAATGAAAGTAAATAGGGGAAATGATGAGGAAATATATAGATTAGATATATTAAATAATATTATATATGTTCAAGCACCATTTGAATCTCCTTATCATGATATATCCACCAATATAGATTATGGATTTATATCTGTTCCAATAAATACAGAATTAGGTAGAAAAATTTTATCTACAAAAGATTATAAAATAAAATCTACCGATTGTAAAAATATTGAAATTAATAATAGTATCTTCAGGGAAACTCAGGATGCGGCTTAGGTGGTTGTAAGACATATGGTCTCCTTTCAATCACACCTGTCTAGTATGGATTAATATCTGTACTAGATAGGTGTATTATATTTATAACGGAGGTTTTTATTTTTATGAATTCTTCGGTGAATTATACAGATTTTGATAGAATTACTGATACTATTTTATTTCTAGATAATAATCATACATTAGATTTTTGTACTAGATTATCTGGCAAAGATAAAAATGGTTATCGTAAATTTTATGAATTTGAATCACAGTATCAATCTAATCAATATCTTGGAACTGATATTGGAAGATCTATAAAACGTACTATGAGTTTTTATTATCTTATAAATAATAAATCTATGTTTACTGGAGGTATAATTCTAAAAGTAAACGATGTATATATTCTTCATACATTAATTGAAACAAAAATATTACCTTGGTTTTTTAGTAATAATAGAATATTTAAAGAAAAAGATAATAAACTGGTAATTATTGGAGAATATAAACCAGTAGAATATATAAAAGATCTTCAAAATTGGATTAGGTTTGAACCTATAGTTATTGCATATGAAGATGGTAGTTTTAAAGAAGGTATTAGAATGACTATAAATTCTAATGATGATTTTATAGATATTAATATAGATAAATTTTTAGAATTTTTTGGTCATTTGAATTTTCAAAATATGTATCTTCAATCAGAAGCACAATGTAATTATGTAAAAATGGGACCTTATTTAGCAAATAATATTATTATAGGTGGAGGACTTGGATCCGGTGGTGGAAACAATTCTAATTATAGTGATAGAATAGCAGAAAATAAATATGGATTAGTTAATAATAATAGAGATAAATCAAAGAAAAATAATTTCTTAGATAATGCTAATAAAAAGAAAGGATAAACTCCTAGGGATTATACCCTAGGAGCTCTATTTTTTGCTGTATATGGAGTCATGTAATCTATATCAATGAGATTTGATGCAATATGAGCACCTAATAAATAAGCATTAAGCATATTTTTTCCTAAGGAATCATCGTTAGGAATTTGTAAATCTTTATCAGATACAAATCCATTTGCTAATATAGAATTAGACATTTGAGAAACTGCAGACATTGCATCTGCTTTAGGTCTAGCAAATTCGTCCATTGTCCAATCTAGTCCCATTGTTGCTAGAGATTCAAACTCTCTATCTGTTTCCTGACCACCTTTATCTTCACCAAGAAGTCTACCAGTTTTCATATCACGTTTATCAATACTCATAGCAGTATTATTTTTCTTAGTAAGCATTTGTTTCATACGCTTAAGATGTATATAAATTACCATACATTCTTGTGTTTCTACTGGTTCTCCCTTAGAATTTTTATATACGTATGGTAATTTAACTTTTTCTAATAAAGGTTTATCAAGAACTTTAAATGCATCTATAATATCATACATTTTTGGTTCAACTTTAAATACAGAATTATGAAATCTAAAAGGTAATCTTCTTTTACAAAATTTCATAAAATCTTGATCAGACATTGTAGCAAATATTTTTCTATAATAATCAGAATTTGTCTTTGAAGGATCTACTGTATCATATATTTTATAAATTAATTCTTCAGCTTTTTGTCTATTAGCATTCATTTATTTATTCCTCCTCCAATGTATATACACCAATAATTCTAAAATGATCAATTTTAAATTCACCAATGTTAGTAATTATAAATTCAGTACCTTTTGGTATTTTATTCTTGAATTGAAATAGAATATATCTTGGTATAGTTAATATAATATAATTTACCTCGTCATAATTTGATGGTTTAAGATTATTATTATTAAATTTACTTATTGAAGGGGCAGATTTAGATTCCGATTTTATTCTTGATTTATCTAATAATGGAGTATAGATATTAAGATAAAACTTTGCTTTAATATTTTTATAATCATTAATAGAAGAAGGTAGAATAATATCTTCTACCAATTTTACACGCTCAGTAACAATAATTTTATCTTCAAAAAAGTTACTCATAAAATTATACACCTCCAATAACCAATAATTAATAAGATGTGATTAATATAAGTATTTATGAAAAAAGAAAGGAGGAACGATATGTATCCTTCAGCCAACGGTAAGATATTTTTTACAGATTTAAAAGAAATGTATTATAACTTATTTCTTGAAATAGGATTATCTATAAATAGTAATCAATATATTTATGATCAGGATACTGATATAGTTCTTAAATATAAAGATAAATATATGAAGATGAGTTTTAATAGTGAAGTATATGCTGGCAGAAACGATATGGTATTTGATCCAGTTACGAATTACAACTTAATAGTAACTTTATTCGGTTATTATATCGAAAAAGAAACAGCTAATGGAAATGATATTGGTTATATTGCTGACTTTAGAGAAGAAGAATTTAAAAGAGCTATTATTCCTAAGGGAGAAAGATTTAGACAAAGAGTTATAATAAAGACAAAAAGAGGAGATTTATATACAAATTATTATTATAATCTTTATCTTGCTTATATAGAAGCTATATTTATCTTATCAGGAAATAGTGAATATGATTTGAGTAATTTTGATATATTACCAGAGGTGTAAAGTGAATTTATTAAATGATGATCAAGAAAAAATTAGACAAGCAGCAGTAAAATGGTTTTTTAATGAATCTGAACAAGTATTTCAAATAGCTGGAGCAGCTGGTACTGGTAAAACATTTTTAATATATGAAATACTAAGATCTCTTCATTTAAATGAAGATCAATATTTAGCTATGGCTTATACTGGTCAAGCTTCTATTGTTATGAGAACTAGGGGATTTTTATCTGCTAGATCTATACATAGTTCTTTATATGAAATGATAGAAGTAGATGATCATGATAATATATCTGAGGTTTTCAATCTTCCAAAGAAAAAGAAGATTTTTAGGAAAAGACAATTTATAGAAGAGGGTATAAAACTATTTTTTATAGATGAAGCTTATATGGTACCTAAAAGAATGATTTCAGATATATTATCATTTGGTATAAAAGTTATTGTTTGTGGTGATCCTAATCAGTTACCACCTGTAGGAGATGATCCTGGATTTTTAATTAGCGGAAAAGTTCATAGATTAACTAAATTAATGAGACAGGCAGAAGAATCTCCTATAGTATATTTAGGTAATAGAGCTTTAAAAGATTTACCAATACATTGTGGTCTATATGGAAATCAGGTATTAGTAATTACAGATGACGAATTACAACCAGAAATGTTTACAGAATTTGCTCAATGTGTTTGTTGTGGCACTAATAGAACTAGAGAAATATTAAATAATAATATAAGAAATTTATTTGGATTTTCTGGGCAATTACCAACAATAAATGAAAGAGTAATATGTAGACAAAATAATTGGGATATACAATGTTCTGGAATAAGTCTTTGTAATGGTCTATGTGGTACAGTATTGACTCCAGCAGATATATCTAGATATGATGGCTCAGTTTTTACATTAGATTTTAAACCAGATCTAATAAATGATTGGTTTAGACAATTAAATTGTAATATAGAATATTTTCTAGCTCCTTATCAGAGAAAACAAGAAATGAAATTTATGGATAATAAATATATAAAAGGAGAATTCTTTGAATTTGCATATTGTTTAACTACACATCTTTGCCAAGGATCCGAATATTCTACTGGTATTTATATTGAAGAATTTATGAGACCTCAAATACAAAAAGCATTAAATTATACTGGTATTACTAGATTTAAACAAGGATTAATATATGTAAAGAAGAAGAATAAATATTTTTAAAATATATACTATAGAGGTATAATATATGGGAAATAAAAATAATGATATTAGAGAGATTCTTATAAATATTGATTATGATCCAGAATCATTTTTAGAAAGATTAGCACATCGTACTAACGATGTGAGTATAGAATATTTAGCTACTAATATATTTAAAAAGATGAATAATGATAAGGAATCTGAAAAATATTATATATTTTATAAAGCACTAAAAAATTGTTATATTGATAATTTAAATAAGTTAATAAAAATAAGAATTAAAAAATATA
>OCTX014571337.1_pt1 | contig 45690 bp, 38 predicted proteins | sample 1539691 | NCBI WGS metagenome assembly OCTX01 (sample SAMN02144231, study PRJEB22623) | gut metagenome | biome: sheep rumen | host: Ovis aries | place: New Zealand
CAACTAGCCCAGTATTTGGAGCATTAGCTCAGGTGGTAGAGCACTTGACTTTTAATCAAGTTGTCCGGGGTTCGAGTCCCCGATGCTTCATTGTTGAAAAGGTTCCGGAAAACCTCAAAACAAAAGGTTTTCCGGAGTTTTTTTGTTAAAATAAAAGAATAACCAAGTGAAATGTAGTGTTTATCTGTTGCTTCAACAGTTGCTTCAAAATCTTTATATTTACAAAGTAGACCAAAGTAGACCAATGTAGCACGATGTAAATGTTGTTTTTGTGTTGTTTTTGGGCTGTTTTTAGCCTTTTTTCGGAGCAAATGTTGTTTTTATGTTGTACAAATGTTGTCCTATTTTTCACATGTTAAAGGCTGAATTAATGGCTGCATGTGCATCTTCCCTTTCTAAATTAACATGCGCATAAACTTTCATAACAACCGCTTCTGTGTCCCCGATCAGTCTTGCAATATGCTTTATGCTGAGAGCAGGTATTTGATAGCAAAGTTCAGTGGTATAATTATGACGAAATACATGCGCTGTTAATCCTTCTATAGGTTCGTCTGATACCTCGTTCAATGCTTTTAAGATTCTTCTCCACATCTTGTCATAGGAACTTTTAGTCATCGGATTTCCATTTCTTAACGTAAAAAGACGAGATGTTTTACAACCCTTCACATATTCTTCCAGATAGTGTCTTGTTGAATCCGGAATAGGAACCACTCGAACACCATTCACCGATTTTGTTTCTTTTTCTACTGTCTCTGATTTCACCATGATATGAGCTTTATCAATGGTTACTTCTTTCTTTTTCCAGTTGAAATCGAATTTATAAAGAGCCAGTGCCTCTTCGCGTCTAAGTCCGCATCCGTAAATCAAGTAAAGGAAAGCCTTATCCATTGGCTGTAGATTAGCGGTAAAAACTGCCTTTTTTTCTGCAGAAGTTAGAGGACGTTTTTCGTTCGCTCTATATACTATTTTTGGAAAGACATTAAATAAATCTTCCGCATCTGTAGATGTATAAAGACGATCGTTAACGGCTTGCTTGATAATCTGTTTGGTTGTCATCAGAATCTGTTGCTGAGTCCTTTTCTTACCTTCAGCATGGTTTAGTATGTTAATTAAGTGAATTGCTCGAAAATCAGAAAGCAGCACGGCAGGTTCATTCGATAAATGATTGTCAATTATGTTTGTGTACATAGTTTTCGTATTGAGGGATGTAGTGGACTTATATATTTCAGCCCACTGTTTTGCATACTCCAAGAACGTAATATTCCTTTTTTGGATAGCGTTCCGGCTTTTAACGGCTTCCTCATAGGCTTTGACCTTTTTCTCAAGATCCTTTGATGATTTAGTGGAATATAGATATTTTCTGTGCTTCTTTCCAGTCGGCGTATACGTACCGTCCCAAACGGTTGCTACGTACTTGCCATTATTCTGTTTTGTATATTTCTGCATTTTTCGTAGTCCTTTCGTGAAACCTCGTGATATTTACGCCTGTTTTCTTGGTTCCAGGAAGGGCGGCTTGCAGATAGCCGCATTCCATGAACCGGCAGATCCGGCCATGGTAAAACCTCGTATTATTCGATAGGTGCCATTTGTGGCACATCATCCAACCGTTTTATGTAACCCCGTGTCTTCTTTTCCAGTCTGTAAAGCTTCTAACTTACTAAAAGCGGCTTGAGCCTCAAGCTCTGCGCGGTATTCTTCAACTTTTCGGTCAATTTCGTTCTTTCTTGAATCAGCATCAGTAATATCAAAATTATCAAGAATCCATTCTCTACATGCTTTAATCTGATCAGAATTAAGCTTCATTATGGCTAACGCAAGCCGTCTTTTGAATTCTCCTGATTCTTCCGTCATAGACTCGTTAATAAGTCGAAGGAGTTCGTCGTCGCGCGAGAGTTCAACGAACATTTCACCTTCCCCTGTTTTAAGCCATGTTTCATTTACATGGCATCTGTCACATATTAACGATATTACTGAATCGACTGGTTCATTTCGACCTAATTCATAATTTCCAATACTTCCTCTTTTTATCCCGAGTTTATCAGCAAATTCCTGTTGTGTTAATCCAAGTGCTTTTCTTAGTTGTTTTATCCGTTCTTTCATATCTTCCTCCTTTCTGTCTTCATTATATTCAGCATAAAGATGTGAGTCAATTGAAAAAATGAAACAAAATCACAAAAATGATTGACAAATGAAACATACACACATATTATTGAAACATAATCACACTTAAAGGAAACAAAAATGGGAGGTGAGAACACATGAACACCAATGAGTTTAAAAGATCCTCCTCACTCTCTGATGAGGAATGGACTGAAACAAAGATTCTGATGCAAACATTTGAGAAAATTCCTGATAGAACAGGAAAAAAGATAGCACTGGCTTATTTAGAAGGATTTGCGGCTGCGAGCTCGCATTCTACTCGAAAGAAATGCATAAAAGACGAGGATTAATATGAGTACTTCATTTTTTAATTATACATCCAGACAGATGCGAAAAAAAGAGATGGAAAAGATTGGTGTACCTAAGAGTCTATTAGAAGAAGCCCTGGGAGACCGGGCATTCGTTAAAAAGGGATATGTCCATAAACTGAACCCTTTGAAAAAGAATAGCCCTCTGGTATTTGACACAGCTGCTTTTGACAGCTGGTACAGACAACGTGTGGAAATTTCAGCAAAGGACAAAGCACGATATATGAGGGCAACTAATTGATTTTGCAGATCCAGCCATAGTGAAACCTCATACGCCTCCCGTCATTCGGCGGGAGTGGCGCACAGGAATAATGGATAAATAATATATCAAAACCACGTGAGATGCCGTGCCTTTTACCGATATATAGATTGATTACCAGATGTAAACGATATATGTTACACCGCCTCGGGCGAGACCGCGACATTACGGGACGTAGTTCAACGAATAATGAAATTTCAGAGTATTCCGGAACGTGTGCAGTGATCCATTTGGGGAGAACGTGACGGAGAATCAGAAAAGGAATTGATAGAAAATTGGAAGAAGAACTAAATAGGTTAAGAGAGATATTAGGGGAAAATTAATGTAAATATCTGCATGAATTTAAATGAAAGTTGAGAAAAAGCAATGTTTATTCGATCACAAGACAAAGAAAAGCTGATAAATGCCTGTGCTGCAACTGATTTTATATACACAAAGAATATCGGGTCCTGGTACGAAGGGAAACCGGAAGGAAACTATGTGTGCACGACTCTTACATCAGGGAACACGATTATGATTGCATCCTATGAATCTAAGGAACAATGCATTGTAGCAATCGAGCATATCATGTCATATCTTGCCAATTCTAAATATGACAATAAGACAATAGACATGTCTTCAGATGATTTCTTAGAGAAACACCCAACTGAGTCTGTATACCATGAACAAATAATGAAAATAGTATCAGTGAAAGCAGGTGTGTAGTTTACAGCATTTTTAAGAACTGCAGATTCATAGGGAGCATCTGTGCCTGAAGTGCTTTATGCCTGTGCAAAAGATGCACGGGGTCCGACTCCCCGGCGGTTCTTTTGGTATTTACAGGATACCACCATCAGAGGAAGGAAAATTAAGAGAAAAGGAAAGGGGGATACAGAAAGGAAAGAAAGACATTGATTTTGAAGAGAGTACGAAAAATGGGCGGCAGGGTTGCTGCCGTCATTCTGTCAGCTGTAATAATCATGACAACCCCGGCAGGTTTCACAACGACTATGGCAGCTACGAAAATGAATGTGGAACTGTCAAAAAGTGCAATCAAAAAGACATCTGTGCAGGCCGTAAATACATTAGCGGTAGTGCAGGATGAGAGTGTTCCGGAGATATTGGATGACGCTGCGGGAACAACCGACAACGGTCCGGGTGACGTAATTAGCAGCGAAACAGAGGAAATAACAATTTCTGATGAATCACTGGCTGATATTCCATCAGACTCGTCAGATGTTCCAACAGAAACGGAATCAATCATTACAGTTCCGGATGATGATATATCTGTTCCTGATCTTCCTGATGACTTCTCGGACACGGATGAATCATTACCAGATGACAGCTCAGGAATAGACAATACTGTATCAGATGAATCATTACAGGATGATATATCAGATGAATCGCCACCCGGAAAGATGGACGAGAGTTTTCCGGAGAAGAAAACGGAACAGGGAGCAAACAGACAGGATGAGTCTTCAACAGATTCCACTTCTACAACACCCGGAACGACCGCCAATGGAGCGGAACAGAACGATACAGTTGCAGGACGTACCTCTGAGAGAGTGATCACGATCCCGTCCTCTAACTCAGGTAGCACTGCTTCGCGATCAGACACACAGGCAAGTGCGGCCAGCCGGAGAAGGGTTGAGAAGACAGTCCAAGAATATACCCTGACTGACAAAGTTGCTATGACTACTGTAGAGAAAGTAAAAGAACTGAATGTCAGAACTGGAAAAGGCACAAATTACAGCACTGCAGGCAGAATCCGGAAAGGCGGCATTGTTTTCCTGCTGAGCAGCAATAAGGACGGTGAATGGGTATTTATCGAGACGGAAGATGCAGGGCACCACGTCCTGAGGGGATATGTCAAGAGTGAGTTCTTGACGGATAAAAACGCGGAGAACCGGCATAAGAAGCTTGGCGATTCATACAGATCCTATGTAACAGTTTCAATCACGGAGAAGGATAATGCTGCATTTGGAGACATCAAGAAGACAGTTTATGAGCACGTTGTAGAAGAACATACGACCATAACTTATGAATGGGTCACAGATGACCCGGCATCAACGGTCATAAAGAACAAAGCCACATCTGCCGATCGTAAGAAACTGATCGACTATGCGATGCAGTTCCTTGGAAATCCTTATGTATGGGGCGGTGAATCGCTCACTAATGGCTGTGACTGTTCAGGATTTACTATGCTCATCTACCGGCAGTTCGGTATTGAACTTCCGAGATGTTCCTATGAACAGGCAGAGGTCGGGACTAAAATTGCGGCAAAGGATGCCCTGCCGGGCGATCTTCTCTTTTACGAGAGGGACGGTGCTGTGTACCATGTGCTCATTTATATCGGCAACGGGCAGGCTATTAACGCATCATCTTCCACGACCGGCATTATTATTTCGAATGTCGATTATGATAAGACATGCTGGGGAGTGAGGATGATTGAAGAGGGGGCTTATACCTCTACACAGGCAAAAGAGCTTGTGGAGACAGGCAAGAAAGCTTATTTAGGCGATAAGGAAGCACAGCAGGTAATAATCAGTACTTTAGCTACAGCAACAAAAAAAGAGTGGGAAGAATACGGATTCCTTCCGTCGGTGCTCATTGCACAGGTGATCCAGGAGTCAGGATGGCTGTCGTTCAGCGGAGCTACCGCAGGCGGTATTCAGCCGGAGGACAACAACATCCTCGGCATGAATGAAGAACTGCTCAATGACAAATGGATCAGTCCGTGGACAGGCAATGCCGTGATGCGGAACGTGCCTCAGTGGGACGGGACAAAAGACGTATACGGGCTGGAGTCCATGAGGACTTATGAAGACATGGAAGCCTGCCTTGCCGATTATGCGGCCTTTAAGGTGGGGATCCATCCGGAGATAGCCGGTGAAAAGGATGTAGATACAGTCATTGATGTCGGACTTAATGGATATGCAACAGATCCGACGTATCAGGAGTCCATCCGGGAAATAGTAAAGAAATATGACCTCACTCAATATGATGTGATACAGGATGGCGGTTATTCCGCTGATCCTACAAACTACACGCAGGAAGAACTGGAACTCATCTGGGCAATCGTAGCCCAGGAGGATAACACGAGTTACGATGGTGCGCTGGCAGTCATCAGCTCCGCTATGAACCGAGCAGATCGTAACTATGGCGGATACGGGACGACAGCACTTGAGCAGCTTACAGCAGACGGCCAGTACTGCTATTCGCCGAAGGTGTCTGATCCGTCACTGTACCAGCGAAGGCTTGGAGGAAATGTAGACAGTTATGTTATCCAGGCTGTTACGGACTGTCTGACAAAGGGTATCAGGAATAATGACTATCTTAATTTCAGAAGTTCTAACAGGACCGGCCAGTATGTGCAGATCGGGGACAACTGGTATTTCTAAGCCTGGCTCAAATGTGCCATTTATGGCACATTACTGCAATTAAGTAAAGAAGATAAGCTAATGGTTTTTCATGTGGTAAGAAGCCCGGCTTGCCGTGCGGCATGCCGGTGAACTGCATGACAGAGCACATATGGATAGATGAAGACAAATGTGCCAGAAATGGCACCTTGAATGAAAGGAGACAAAAATACATGAGACTCTTTAACAGAATCGAGATCTTTGGGAGAGTTACAAAAGATCCCATAATCAGAGAGACAGTCACAGATGCCGGGGTCAATTACCGTCTTGTATGGGATATTGCTCAGTATCAGGGCAAAAATGATACGGCATTTTGGAGCTGCGTCATGTTCGGGGACATTGACTACCTTGAAAAAGAAAGTAAGAAGCTGCAAAGAGGGCACATGGTCTATGTCGCCGGGCAGGCTAAGAAAACAAAAAATGAAACAAAAACAGCATCCGGGGCTGTTATCTACTCTGATTCAGTCATTGTGCTGGTAAGAGAAATCAATGACTGCGAGAGTAAACCGGATACTTCAGATAGTAATGAATCGGGATCTATGGATGGAACAGGAGCCACAGATGCAGATATCGCTGACGCAGATAAAGATGAGGATGATGACGGGTTTAAAGGTGCTGCAGCAGAGAGCGAAATTCCTCCTTTTGATAATTCAGAACAAGAAAAGACAGGCATCAATCATGAAGACAGTCGTGATGATCCGGAAGCAGATCATACAGAAGCTAATGAAGAAGATCAGGTAGCTGATGAATCTTCAGACGGAGAGAATTACAACGGATATGACTGATAAGAATGAAACAAAACGAGTAAATCTCTGGATACATCCCGGGAATCAAACGGAAGAAAAGGTATATGCATATATGCTGAATGCAAAAAGAAAGGGCATGCAGTATATGGAGTATATTACGGACTGCATCCTTGCATACGAAGAAGGTGATGTAATGCAGCTGAGATCCGCCGATATAGACGTTCTCGCGGATAAAATAGCAGAAAAAATAGGAAAGTCCATAGAAGGTTCTATCAAGAATAAATCATATGATTGATCAAGATTCCTAAATTGTTAAGACAGAAAAAGCAGGCAGGTGTTGCATGGGTAATCGAAAAGTATCAGTTAGCCGTTTGGATCCCACAAAGCAGGCGACGGCAGAAGAAGTAGCTCTGGTGATCGAACAGGGATCAAGTTACCTTGAATTCCTGACGGATCAGAGAAAGAAGCTTTATAACACATGTGCCACACTGGATGATTTTATCGAGGCCAATGCACTCCAGGGCATCTCCTATGAAAAGCTCAGTCGGGCAAATAATAGCCTGAACCCGGATAGTATTTCACGTATTTTGGAATCCTCTGAAAAACAGCTGAGGGAATCTCAGAAAGAGTACAAAGATCACTTATTCTTATTGACGCAGGAAGAAGAGAAATACCTGAAGATATACCGTGCATATACCACTCTTCCTCTTGATGATTGCAGGCTGCTTGAATCTTTCTATGCAGAAGGGAAAGAGGCTCATGAGATCATCAGAGATGTTTTTAAGGGACAGATAAAACTGCGTGCATTTTGGAAACGGAAATCGAAAGCACTGGAGCTGGTCGCAGAGCGTTGCCACTATAATCCGTTTGAGGGCGACCGGGAGACAATGAAAAGGCTCATGGAGGCCATTTGAAAATGAGATATCTTAAGAAACTGAAAGTGGCAGATTTACTGGTCATAGTAATCCTGCTTGTTGCCCTAATTGCCGCCTGGATTGCAATTCGGACTTATGTAAAGAAAGAGGCAGATTACAAGGCAGCTTTGGAAGAGTATGAGAAAATCAAGACTGAGTATGTGATCCAACCCGAAGATAATAGTACGAATGCTTTAACGGCTGATGTCCCGGATGATTTATCAAAACCGGCTGATGAAACCCCGGCAGAGGAACTGCCGATAAATCCACCTGTTATTGACTGGGGCGGTCTTAAAGCGGAAAACAGTGACATAATCGGCTGGATCGAAGTGCCGGCAGTACGGATCCAATATCCCGTGCTGCAAGGTGAAAGCAATGACGAGTACCTGCACAAGACGGTAAATGGTGAGTGGAGAACAGCTGGCAGTATTTTCCTGGACAGTGAGAACAGCCCTCAGATGACGGATAAGCACTCCATCATTTACGGGCACAACATGCGGAACGGGAGCATGTTTGCTTCTCTCAGGAATTTCAATGAGCAGGAAGTTTACGATTCATGCCCTTACTTCTGGATATGCACAAAGGAAAAGGCCCTTTTATACAGGATCGTAAGCGTTCATATGTCTATGACGGAAGATGAGTCCTTTACACTCTTCCCGTCGACCATCAGGAACGGGGATTTTTCTGATTGGATGGACAGGGAGACCGGAAAAACGCAGATAGAATCCCCTGTGCCGGAAAGGTATATAGAGAGGCTTGTCACGCTTTCTACCTGTACCCCGAGCAGTGACAATACCAGACAGCTTGTCCAGGGGATACTAATCAGGGAAATTAAGAACGATTCAGAATAATAGAAGAGTAGGGAGTGGATGATGAAGCCCTGCATATACGAGGCAGCCGTCCTTTTATTATGGCTGTATCTATACAATAAAAGACGGCGGGAAGGATAGGTATGAAAATCAGACGGAGTTTGGGAATCAAGCAGAAGATAGTATATACGGCAATCGTATTAGCGATCCTGAGAATACTGTACTCAGTACCTGTCCCATTCGTGAACAGTAAATATTTTGAAGATACGCTTGCATCTAATGACTCATTGGGACTCCTTAATATGCTCACAGGATCCGGGCTGTCATCGCTGTCGGTCATGACGATTGGAATCACCCCTTACATCACAGCATCCCTCGTCGTTCAGCTCTTGTCTGTCGTCAGTCCCCGTCTGGCCAGACTGCAGCATAGCGCATATACATCTGACCAGAAGACCTATAGAAGAATTACATATAAGGCGGGCACGGCCCTTGCGCTTTTGGAATCAGTGTTTATGGTCTGCTCTTTTGGATTTTCAGGTATGATACTTGATAATACTGCCCTTGCACGCATTACAGTTGCAATTTTGTGGACGCTTGGCTCCTTCGTTACGCTGGGAGCCGCCTGTTATATCAATGAAAGGATCCTTCGAAATGGACGGGAGTCCGGCACTTCCCTGATTATCGTGATGGGCATTCTGGCGGCTTACCCGCATTCTACAGCAGGCATCTTTTCATACGCTAAACAGTTCCCGCTTTATGTAACAGTATCAATCTTGATTCTGATATCCGCGCTTGTAGTCATTCTGCATGGCTTTAGCATATATATGTTAAAAGCCGGCAAATCGCTTCCGGTATCTTACAGCCGCAAAATGTCAAATACGATGGTCAAAGTTCCCGGACAGGATCTGACATTAAAAATGCTTCCGGGAACGGTGATCCCACTCATTTTTACTTCAACCGTATTCTCATTCTTATCAGTTATATTTTACAGGCTGCCGGCATTTTCAGGAGTATTTAACATGAGCAACTGGTTCGATGTTTATCATCCGGGTTACTCAGTAGGAATAATTCTGTATGTCTTGTTAGTGACCGGGTTTACATACTATTACAACAGTATTTCTTCATCTGCTGAAAAAATATCTGAAGACCTTAAAGTCATGGGTGCGACGGTCAACGGATACAGACCGGGAACAGAGACTGTGATGCTGATCCGGAGGAAGACAAAATACATGCTGCTCATTGGGGCGCTGATGCTTTCCTTTTTATCCCTTATACCGATCTTCATTGGCGCAGTCCTGCATGTTTCGGGAATTAAATTCATCGGTTCATCGTTGCTCATTGTGTGCTCTGTTATGAGCGAGATCCGGACAGAAATTGCTTCATACCGTATTGGGCAAATTTACAGCATTCTAAAAATGCATCTGAAAGAAAGTAAGGTTTCATGAAAGGAAGGTTTTTATATGTATGACGATTTGGACAGGATAGAGAGCATATATGGAAGCGTAGCAGAGTATAACAGGTCTATGTTTGAAGAAACGTATGAAGAGCATCTGCAGACTGAGAGAATCGATCGAATGGAGGAAGCCATTAAAACGGCTGATGACACAGTAAGGCGTTGGGACAGAGTTGCAGTATGGGACGAGAACAGCCACTTTTACAATCAGCTCCTGACCGACAAAGAAAAACTGGAAATAGAGTTAAAAGAGTATTTGAAACAGATTACGTGGGGATTTGACGGAGACGATACATCGGAATGGATTGACAGGGCAGATGATCCCACATTCAGTATTGATCCTCCTCATCAGGATATCCCGAATGATAAAAGTAAAGTTTCTCATAAGAGAAAAAACCATAAGCGATAAAGAGGAAAAATTCGATGAAAGAGAAAAAGAGTGAATCGAAGAAAAATCTGCTTACTGGGTTTCGGAAAATATCCAGAGAATACCGTGAGATTCATTTCCCTGCAAGAGAAAAAGTACAGGAAGAGGCACTGGTGATCATTGTTGCCAGTGTTGTATTATCTGCTGTGGTTTTTGCCATAGATACGGTATCCTGGCAGATATTCCATGTCTTCCTGTAGATTTACAATTTAAACTGTCTGGATCTGGTTTGGATTTGATATATTGCAGTATCCTTCATTTCCAGTCATAAAGAAATCTGAAAGGATAAGCGCAAAACGCTTGCGGCGCATATACTTCAGATTTTTCATAACATCCATAAAAACATCTTTATTATCACATAAGGCATGTATATAGAGATATGCGAAATACTTATCAGCAGTTGGATACCAGAACGTAATCGCCAGGCTGCCTTGGTCAAAACTACAGCATTGGGCATGGGCTAAATGAAGCCCGGATATACTGTACTGGTATTCACGCATGGTACTCATCCCGCAGAAGATATCTTTAATAGTGGTCTTCTCATATAGTACCGTGTCGGGATTATTGGAGGTACATAATAGGAAAAGCTCCTTCATGGTCGTGATCCGGTTTGAAGAATTGTTCTCCTTAACCAAAGGTACCGATCGAGTATCAGCCTCTTTGGAAGCATATAAAGTGTCTGACGGTACAGGGGAATTCAGGATACTGTTATAAAAGGAATTTAAAGAGAATCCGTCCATATTAATAGAGGCCGGATCAATTCGGTCATTCCGCCCGTTCGGGCAAGCGATATGATGGTGTCCGGCAAAATGGGCAGGCCTGCCGTTAGTGGAAGCAGTAACGTAGTACATGCGGGTTTTACAGTAAGGGCAATAAAAATACTTACTGTTGATCGATTCATCGGGTAAAAGTCCTGTCCCGTCAAAAGAGACTGCGTGTCCGTTTAAATATGAGAAAGAAGACATAGCGTACCTCCGATTATAATGAGTCAGCTCTTATTATATGTTACTCCGTGGAGCGTGGGTTAACAAGGAGAGAAAAAGCCCATGACGCGATAAGCATCCGAAAATATTAATTAGCTAAAACACAAATAAAAAGCCTTAAACGGCATTGAGGAAATAGTATATGACATCAGATGATTTTATGCAGGAACTTAAAAAGAGAGGTTACAACGTTAAATACGATGATGTAGTCACTGTCCTTCTTGAGCCGGATACAGGAGATTCTGAGAGACTTAAGACAGTAATCCGGGATGAAATAGGATGGAAGAATTCTTTCGGGATTAAGTATACAGGCCATCCTAAACGGTGGGATGATCCGGAAGATGACCGGAATCTGTCAGATTATCGTTTGCGTCAGAATAGTAAGCAAGAAAATAATAAGCAAATTCCGGAGAGACCGGCACCGAAAGCTTCGGACCGCGAATCAGCTGTTCAAGGTCCTGTACAGAGAAAACGGAAAGGAAGAGTCAGTAGGAAAATACAGGATATGTTGGAGATAGAAAACATACCGGGACAAATGTCCCTTTTTGACTATCTGCCGGATACGACAGTTGGGAAGTAATTAAAGCGAAAAATATGCTCTGCTGTTTTATTTCTTATATTCAACTTGACAAATAGAATCGGAGTCTGTACTATGAAGATACGATGAACACTTTAAAACGTGTTTTTATGATTCTCCAGAGGTCTTTTCCTTTTTTCCTTGATTATGCCAAAGATGCATAGAGAGGACTCCGACTTTGTATGAGAGGGGTAGATCTATGGCGGGATTTGATTATTTCAGTGCTGCTGATGTCGAGCAATTTGCATTCTTCAGGATACCGAGGGCACTATTTAAGGATAAAACTTTCAGTAAATTGTCCTGTGAAGCTAAAATCCTGTACGGACTTATGCTTGACCGGATATGTTTATCCATCAGGAATAACTGGATAGATGATGACGGGCACGCATATATCATCTTCCAATCAGACGAGATCTCTGAAATAATGGGTTGCGGTCGTCAGAAAACATTCAAGCTGCTTGCAGAGCTGGACACAGACGGAGGAATCGGGCTGATCGAGCGGTGTCGCAGGGGACAGGGAAAAGCCAGTATTATATATGTTCGGAATTTCAACAGAAGCTCCGGGCATCATGAAGGTAGCGGAGATTGCATGGAAAACACTATGCAGAACAGAGAGTCCGGAGAGTCCGATGACAGTCCAAGGATGAATAACGGACAGCCGGAGGACGGAAAGAGGACTGCCTCTGGACCAACCAGGGAGTGCCAAATGCATGAACAATGTAGCTTGGAAAATAAAACAGAAAATTATAGTGTGGCTGCGTATCTGCCAAAAAGTGTTCAGAATATATCGGAAAGCGTGTCAGAAGCTGACAATAATGGAGAGTCTTTCATGACAGACAGGCATATCAGTCAACACAAAAGTGATTATGAGGAAACTCTGACATCTGGTCCGATTCGGCAGTCCTACTGCTCCGGTACATTGGCATTCAGCGAGAATGAACTTCTCGGAATATCTGTGCATAAACAGAAAGAAGATAAGGAAGTGGTGAATGCAGCAGATTCAGAAAGAGGTTCAGACATTAAGAAGGATGATTCTGCGGATTTTCAGAAGTATGATATTCATACTACAAGAAGTATGAATTCCGATACAGGTGAAATGCCGGATATTGAGAAGTATGATTTTCATACTTCAAAAAATATGAGATTCATACTTCAAGAGGTCCAAAAATCATACTCAAATAATACTGATAAGAGTAATACTAAAAGGAGCAAGACTGAATCTATCTTATCCCCTCTATCATCTCCCCGGGACTCCGGTGGTATGTTTCGGACCGAGAAAGAGGAGGATGAGGTCGGAGAAGATGCTATGTGTTGGAAAGTAACTCGTGAAAGTGTCAGAGATCAAATCGGGTATGAGGCATTATGCCCTGAGTACGGCCAGGAACGTGTAGACCAGATTGTAGAGATCATTACGGACATACTTGCTTCAAATCGCAAGAGCGTTATGATCAGCGGGATCCGTATTCCGGCTGAGGTGGTAAGGGGATGTTACCGTAAGCTCAATTTGTTCCATATCCAGTATGTGTTCGAGTGTCTTGATGCGACTGAGTCTCGGATTAAAAGCATGAGGAGATATTTGATTGCGACACTGTATAATGCCCCGTCAACCATGACGGAATATTATAGGAACCGTGTACGGGCAGACCAGACAGACTACTATAATCGGTTAGCGGAAGAAAACGCGGTTGAAGAAACGCGCTATAAAAAGCACGAAATTGGAAAAGGGGGTACATAGTGGCAGAGAGTGCCATTAATGGCATCCAATGGAGTTTACGAAATGTGCCATAAATGGCACATCATGAAAGGGAAGGAGAGCATATGTTTATTGATGTAAGCTTATTATTCATTCTTATGATCGTCAAGGCAGCTGTGTTTATTGCCTTATTGGTTCTGAAGCACATCATAGTAGCAGACGGTTTTGTCGTCGGAATTATTGCAGCCGCAATGTTTTCTCAAATGACGCCGCTTTCGAATGAGGTCAGTATAGTATTAGGGATACTTGTATGTTTAGCAATCATTTACATTTCTAAATGGAAGGTGACATTTGCTCTTGTTGCGGTAATTGGTTCTTTAATGTGGGCTTATGTAGGTATGGAACTTTTCAGCCAGCATATGAACGAGCACATCGTTATGTCGGTTCTGCTCGTCTTGTTCAATATCGGACTTCATGTTATTTCAAGAGAAAAGATACGCGAAACTATGAATCCGTTATAAAGTATTTTCTATTATTCCTTGCTGAATATGGAGTTCAGATAAAAAGGTCTCCAATGAGGTCTTCAGGAGAATGTGAATAATTCCGTGTAAACCATATTCGTATAATTATTCTCCTAAAGCTGTATAATGCTGAAATCTTCCGGAAGATATAGTAAAATGTTATTGTCATCGGGGAAGAGGGACCCATTTATTCCTTTATTATTAATCGGGCTTTTGTATCCTGGGGGCTATCGCAGTTCACATAGTGCGACAGCCCCCTTATTTTTTCAATAAAGCCCATTATCTACACTGTACGCTGTTTTCCGTATCTGCTTATAGTATACAGGAAGCTACACTGTACGATTCTGAAAAGGAATATCCTTAGTAGCCATATGGTGGGTCGTTATCATACTGGCACGTTAGCGCTAATAGCTTTGCCCGATAATAAATATAGAAAGGCTTTCGTTTAATTTGAGCTATATAAGAGTAAAACCATGCGTTAGGTATATAGTATTGATACGTCACTTAATCGATTTGTTGTTCCTTTAGGAATGAAAACGGTTTATAATTAATTATCTTTAGTTATCAACAGCTTTTTTAAGAACGTATTATAAATGCACTATTTGTGTATGTAATAAACACTGAGAGCATCAACTGGTATGCTACGGTAGGAGTATCAAAGCGTGACATAAGCAGAATATCCATCGATAATATTTACCTTTGCCGTTTCCTTGACAAAGACTATGGTATATACAAAAGAGAGGACAGAGGTGTGTTCACTTTTGATGTCTCTACAAGTTCATTTGGCATCGTACCGGAAGACTACGTTCCGGCACCTGGCAACCACATGCGTGTTTATGGGACACAACTACACCCCTACTGGCGTATACGGTCAAGGAGGGGTGTAGTTTTCTTTATTTAGTGAAATTAACTATCAAATAACAAAATGAGGAGGTCATATGACTGAATTGGATATAAGATGGGAAGCTTTTGAGTATCATACAGAGAACAAAAGTGATACATTTGAAGAGATGTGTCGGCGTTTATTTACAGCAAAATATTTAAAAAAGACATTAATCCCTCATACAGATCCCAATCTGCCAGGTATTGAAGTATGTCCTGAATTGGAAGCGGAACGAGACGATGGAGATGAAAGGCTGAGAATCAGTTTTCAGTCAAAATATACGGATACTAAGAACAGTGCATATGCAAAATTTAAGGATTCGGCTAAAAAGATTGTGGCAAACTATAAAGGCAAGTTGGATAGAGTATATTTATTCAGTAACCAAGCACTGAGCACATCAAATGGCCAGTATCAAGAAATCGTAGGCTTATTAAAGTCTGCCCAGATTGAGGCTATTCTTGTATGTGGAAATGATTTGTTGGATCTGATAGCGGAATATCCTGATATTGCAAAGAACTATTTCGTGGAGAAAACTTATAGATATATAGGTAAAGGCGTGAATGTGGATCAGCGTGGAGATAATGAAGGACAAAAGAACACATTTAAAATGTTTCATATCCGTAAACTTACCAATGACCTTTGGGTTAATTGGAAGACAGGTTGTCTTGATTCTGACATTACCACTGCCTTACTAAATATGTCACAAAAAGATATAAAAGTTTCTAATCCCGAACAAACAAGGTTGTTGCCAACCGTGCTCTCTTCGTCGGGACTTCGCATGCTCTCTGTTCTCGTCCAAGGGGAGGGAGCCGTTGTTTGTTGGTATGAATTATATATGCGTGGGGTTATTATGCATAAAAATATGGAAAAACTAAAAAATAAAAAAAAGCCAGTTGTTGATAGTTATCCCAGCATATACGCAAAAATGGAATCAATAAAAGCTATTAAGAAGCTCTGCGAAGAAGCTCCAGTCCTTGCCAATATTATACAAAAGGCTGAAAATGGGGAAGGCTATTGGATTTCCCTGATAGGAACAGGTATACAGAGTATGAGTGACTTTTTTCCAGCAACGGAGGGGGCTTTGGAGACGTTAGACTGGAAGTTTATGCAAGAAGTAAATTTGAAAGAAACTAATCCAAGTAATAAAGACGCTTGGATTAATTATATGAACATATATAAGGAGACGTGGTTGCGAAGATGCTACGCAGATGCATGCGGTACATTTGAGAATAGAGTATCAAATGCCGGAGGAAATGCTGATACGGAAGCTGATGTATTTGGCGATTATGCAATGGTTGAGTCATATATTAACGCATATGGAGCTAAAGAGGGTTTTAGAGAAACAGAAGCCATGTTGGATTATGTGGAAAAATGGCTTTTTTCAGCGTTGAAAAGTAAGCGGTCGGGAAGGCGCCGCAGAACTGCTAAAATGGAATCGGATAACTATGGCAATGTTCTGGTGATTCACGGACAGCCAGGTGATGGCAAAACTACTTTCTGTAAGAAAGCAGTTTACGCATACTGCTTTGAGGGGTGGCTTACGAATGCTCCCCATGTTCTTCGTATTAATTTAAACCCTCAGCATGCGGGTGGAAAAATATATGCAGATGGAAAACTGGATTTTTCTAAGCTGTTATGCATTTTTAACCCATACGAAGAGCAACGATATTGCTGTGATCCAGGATTGTTCGGTAATGAAGCGGAAGGCTCTCTTATTATACTTGATGGCTATGATGAATTGGCTGTTAGTTTTATGGATAGTAGCAATATCACATTTAGTAGCTTTTGCGAATCAGCTAGAAAATTTGCATTTATGCATAAATGGAATATCATCATTACATCCAGAACGATGTGTATAGAGCATGAGCTAAAAGCTGTTAGACAACTTGATGGGGTTGAGGTGATGGCATTTGCCCCAATGACAGTAAGTCAACAAGCTTTGATGGTTGAACGAATGGTAGAGATAGAGAAGAAAAGAGGGAATATGGCGGAGGCAAATAGCCTAATAGAATACCAAACAGAAACTATTCCGAAACTGAGAACAATGAAAAAGTTGGGTGTCGGACGGTTGATGTCAATCCCAATACTCTTCCGGATGATTGTTACTTGCAGGTTCATGAACATCGAAGGAATAGAAAGTTCAGCAGAACTGTATAGTGTATTATTCAGTGACATGATGAGTTATAAGGATAAAGAGATTAATGAGAGGTCTGCGCTCCTCAGGGACTATGAGGATATTGCTGCCAGAATTTTTTCTTACAATGGTAACGATAATGGTGATACATGCCCTTTTGGCGAGAATCTCGGTGATATGAAGAGGGAATTGATATATCTATTTTTAACGAAGAATAAACCGAATGAGACTGGTTACTTGGGTTTTCTACATCGTGAATTTTATCAGTATTTCTTTGCCAGCTACCTTGTGTCTGGTATACAGGGGTTACGGGAATTTCGACCCTTTTTTTTGAGTCTTCGTTCTTATCCAATTATTGATAAAGATGTGTGGCGGCTTGTGACAGAAATTATTCAAATGAAGAGGCGAGGTGGAGATCCTTTTTCGAAGGAGACATTTAAAGAAGAGAATGTTATAGACGCGTTGGAATGTTTGGACGATGTGGGTATATATGCCGACGCCTTAGTTGGTTCAGACTCTTTTTGGACAGGCAAAAATGCTACAAAAAGGGGTTGGGATGCTGCTGACCAGGCAATTAGAAATATTATGTTACTTTTTTCAGTAGTAGAGAGAGCCTTTACTCCTGCTCTTATACAAAGCACAACCTTTGATGTCGGGAAGCCATGTGAAACTAAGATGGATAAAATACCTTTAATCGATTTTGGAAGGTATAATAATGTTTGTGAAATGATGAGAAGAGGAAAATATAGTGGAATTTCTTTGGAAGGGATGATTTTTTCAGGAGCAAACTTTTCTGGGGTGGATTTTTCTAATGCCAATCTTAGAAGAACTAAATTTCAGGAAGCAAACCTATCTGGTGCTAATCTTCAGGGGGCGGATTTAACTGGTTCGATACTATTTAAAGCGAATCTGTCTGGCACAAATCTTCAGAGAACAAATTTGACTGATGCAGTGCTTGATAACGCTAATATTTCTAGAGCGAATCTCAGTTTTGCCTGCCTTAATGAGGCACACTTGACGAAAGTAAACCTCGAAGGTGCTAGACTTGATGGAGTGGATTTAAGTAATGCTATCCTTACAGATGCATACTTAAAAGAATCCTTCATGGAGGGGGCATATCTTTCTGGAGCGGATTTTAAGAACGCAAACATGGAGAACTCTAATATGAGGGGAGCATATTTAGAAAAAGCACTATTAGATTTTCATCAAAAACATAGAGAAGCACCATTTGGTGAAGCAGTGCTTGATGGTGCAATCTTAAAGGGAGCAAATCTGCGCAATACGTTTCTGTCAGAAATCCAGTATCAATACGTAATAAAGAAGAATGTCTTTGGAATTCCGTTGCATAGACCAAGTGGTGAGATAATAATCCACAATAAGGTGGTTAATACGATTATTAATGATATGATTGAGTTTGGTCGCTATTGGCAAGAAAGGGAAAGCGAAGAGGAAAAACTATACGACAGTGACAAAACTCCTCTAACATGGAGAATTATTCGACGGGAATATGACAAGGTTTTGATTATTACGGAGAAACTAATAGAGTGCCGGGCATTCAGTGCTTCTGATGATGATGATGCAACATGGGGCAACTGCATTCTTCGAAAGTGGCTTAATGAAACTTTTTTTAACACGGCATTTGATGAAGAAGAGCGAGAAAAAATAGCGATAGTATGTAATCGAAATCTTGATAATAAAATGAATGTAAAAGGCGGATATCTAACATGGGACCGTGTTTTTCTTTTAAGTAATGACGAGGCAATAACATATCTTAACAAGGATAGTCGTAAGGCTGAACAAACAGCGTTCGCGAAAGAACAATACATGCGTGCGAATCAAAACTACTGGTGGTTGCGTACTCCGGGCTGTATTAGCAACGAAGTTTCCTGCGTTGAACCGAATGGTGACATTTATGCTAAAGGTAATTATGTTATGCGCAATGATGTTAATGTTCGACCAGCTTTATGGTTAAATCTGTATTAAATGATTTTGGAAACATGAATCTTCTTGTGTTAATATGATTCGGGTGTCAAAAACACATCACCGCATCGAGTGGCACAATATATAGAATAAATCCCACATGCGAAGCACTATATATTGTAACTGCTCAATTCGAACCTCACTTTTGACACCCAAACCTTAATCTGCGAAATAATTCATTCGTGTTGATTTATCTTATTTGAAAAACAGTTAATCTGCAAACTTGGCATTACGTTGTACCGTTTACTTCGTGCCTGCTCACGGCTACCAGATAAGAGGCTTTGATAGCCTTTTATCTGGTAGCCTGATTATGTATAAGAGCCAGGATACAGATACCGTACTCTGGGGGCGGAGTATAATCGCTGTGTATATGTCCTTAGGACAACGACGCCCAGCCACGTGTGCAAAAACGTAATTCAAACAGGGTATATGCGCCTGCCCGTGTAGATGGGGGCATGTGTGTGATTTTTCACAGGATTCTTATAAATGTTATGTAGTGATCCAAGGTTAGGTAAAAGTCATTTTGATCGGAAAAAACAAGTCTGATTGTGCCACGTGCTGGAGTTTTATCTACATAGATATCACATTCCCAGTAGTTCGCTTGTGGCAATAACCCCTGGCGGTTTTGGTAAACGTCACCACCGATAACCCTGCCGGGTAGAACGGAATCGACTTTTCCGCTTCTCCACCCTTGTATGGTAGCGGCAGACTTAGTAATGTAGCGCGACGGAAGACTCCGGTGTTTTTTGATGTAATCCGCTAAAACGAGAGCTTTAAACATGACGTAAGTTTTCACTTCATTTTCTCCCTGATACAGTTCGCGTATGTGAATCAGGGAGGATATGTCTAAAAAGAATCAGGGCATCTGCTACAATTTGCGGTGCTCAATTCTCTCAGTTGCGATGACGAGCGGTCGCAATGCGTTTGTCTAGCGGTTGGCCGACGACTGTGTTATTCCACGATCTCTTGACATGAGTCTCCTAAGCACATTAGTTTTGGCAAAGAGGCAAGACAGTTGCCTGTGGCCTGTTTGCCAAGGTAGCGACCTATTATGTGCTTCTCTCATGTCATATCCCTCCTTGGCCACGATGAAGCGACTGTCCTTAACAAGGTAATGTCCGTACGCTCATAAACAGTCGTTGAATTTATTGATGTGTGTCCCAACAGATCGGCTAAACAGGTATGTGTCTATCTCAAAACATTTACACCTTAAATATGGGGAAGGAGTTTTTCTTGATTAGCGTAAGAAATTTCAATATTATATCCGTGAGCAGTCCTTTCCAGATTACTCACTTTTTCAAGATAAAACGCTCGTGCCCCAACACGGGCGTTTTATTTTTGCACGATAACGATAGAGATGAGGTGAAATGCAATGCGCCTTGGTATGCAAGCTCTTTTGTAAACTATTCTGTGAATTGTTATCATTTGGGATGCATGATAATGAATTCACAAAATATTCACATAATGTTTACAAAAGTGCATATGGGTGCAGATGACTGCACTTAGGAGGTATGATACGATAAACTTGCAAAGATAGGTTAGAGGCATCGGAAAACCGGTGCCTTTTCTGTTGCAAATGGGAAATGAGAAAACGTCCGAAGGACATGCCCATCTAACTTGGTGGCAGTGCTCCGAAAGGGCGTTTTTTTGTTTTCCTTTAAGTCTCCGGTCTATGGCCGTTTACATAGAACAAAGTTTAAAGGAGGGCTTATGAAAGCAGACACAAGTTAATAGTTAAAAGAGAGATTTAGAAGCGAGTAGGATAGTAAAAGAAAAGGAGAAGTTATGAACAAAAATACAAAGAAAATGCTTAAAAACATTTTGAGTGTCTTCGTGGCTGTTCTGCTGTGCCTGGGTGCATTCCCGATTTCAGCAGTGACTGTACTTGCAGCCAGTTACAATGTACATACGAGTCAAGATTTAACAAATACCGCGCATCAGCAGGAAGCCGATAATGCAGCCCTGATCGGAAATCTTTCGAAGTACAGAGTTGACCTCACGAACGGGAATTTCGTGATCGGTCAGGAACCATGGGCGCAGGGCACAAATGCCCGCTATACTGTAATGCTGCCGGTATCCAAGATTCCGCAGAGTGCATCAGAAACAAAGGTATATGAAGACGTCTGCAAGATCAGGTATACAGATGCCGGACGTCTCCCGAATGGCACAGAATTCGATATTGAATACACGTTGAAAAAAGTGACGCTGCGGGGGACTACGAACACTTACAACAGTGATCTGAAGTTCCTTGAAGTGGCTGCTGGTTCAGTTGATGGAGTCCTGTCGGGTTGCTACGCGCATAAGAGCGATTATTCGGCTTTCACTGCTATCACACCATATGGCAAAAATGAATGGACCGTAAAGGTCATACCGAAAGACGGATCTATTGAGGGTAACTTCAAGCTTCCACAGCTGTTCGAAGATGTTGATATCTTAGTGCAGAATCCGGGGCCATACGCTGAAAGTATCGAGCTCGTGAGCGGCTTTGGCTCGAACACCTGGGTACAGTCCGGAACACAGCTTGAAATCAGCAATAACGGAAGTCGCTACTCAGCAACCGTAGCAGGCGTGAACACACCGTCACATGATCCGTCTGTTGCATTCCTGGCAATCGCTAATAATACCGAGTACAAGATCAACTGGTACGGCATGGGCTGCAGGACTTACATCACACCGAAGTCTGCGCTTGGCGTATACTCCTCAGTAAGAAAGAGCGTAAAAGAGAAGCTCGTGAACATCGGATCTTCTGTACATTACAGCATCTTAGCAGATACGTCATATACAAATGAGCAGACACAAAAGCAAGTTGTTAAGGTCATCGACGTACTCGACAAGGTACTCGATGCTGAAACAGCGAAGGTTACAGTCTTAAATTCAAAGGGCAATGATGTTACGAAGTCCTGGACCGTTAGTATAGGTGAAACAAACAAACAGCAGCTCATTATTCAGCCGAATAAGCCGTCGGATATGAATGGAGCGTATACAGTGAACATCACCGCAAAGGTTCGCGAAGATGCAGACTTTACCGGGTATGAGATGCGCATGGAGGGCGATACGACTTACTACACCGTCCCGAACTTTGCAAGGCTCTGCATCAAGTACGTTTTTGGCCTGTTTACAGACGATAAAACCGATGTAGTCACATTCGAGGTTCCGGTCACCAAAATTCCTATAGTCTCTAAGATTAATCTTGAGAAGGCTGTAGACCAGGAGAAGTTCGTCGGCGCGAAGGCAGGCGATTCGTTAGCATACACGTTCGAAATCACGAACACCGGAGAGAGCGTCCTCAGAAATGTGCACATTGACGATGAACTGAAAGGTATTTCCAAGATCGAGTATGACTGGTCAGGCGTAAAGTCCGGAACGGATGTCATGGAACCGGGCGAAGTTGCTACTGCAACCGCAACATACGCAATCACGCAGGATGACATTGACAACGGCCAGGTCATCAACAACGCGGTTGTTACCGGTACGGATGAAGAAAATACTGACGTAACAGACGATGATGACGCAGAAACGGTAATCGAAGAAGCTCCATCTATTAAGATCGAAAAGGAAGTTGACAAGACAGAGATTGACAACGCGAAAGCAGGCGATCACATCACTTACACATTCACAGCCACTAACACCGGAAATGTAACACTTACAAAATGCAAGTTCACTGACGAGCTTGCTATCGAAGGTCTTAAGTGGGAAAGCAAGATTGCAACAATGACTCCGGGACAGGCCATCAAGGGAACGGCGACATACACGCTGACACAGGCAGACATTGACAGCGGTAAAGTTGACAACCACTGCACAATAGAGGGCACATCCCCGGCAGAAAAGAAAGTAACCGACGAAGATGATGTAACAACTACCATCAACACCGGAAAGCCTTCCATCAAACACACAAAGAGCACAGAGAAGGCTGTCCTTGACGTTGAGGAATCCGTAGTCGGTCATGTTGTACCGTTCGATTTCACAATCGAGAACAGCAGCAATGTAACACTAAAGAACGTCAGGCTGGACGATCATCTTGAAGGTGTTTACGATGTAGTAATTGACTGGTCAGGCGCAAAGACTGAAGGCTCCCTACTTCCTGGTGAATCTGTTCCTGCTAAAGCATTTTATGCTTTAACACAGGCCGATATCGATGCAGGTAAGGTAGTGAATACTTCTACAGCATATGGTGTTGATCCGCAGGGAAATGAGGTATCCGCAGATGCAGAAGCTACAGTAGAACTCACGCAGATGAAGAATTCCGGTATCGCTCTTGAGAAGGATGTAGACCAGAAGAAGCTCGTCGGAGCAAAGGCTGGTGATGTCCTGAACTATACGTTCAAAATCACAAACGGTGGCGAGACAACTTTAAAGGATGTCTATATTGAAGATGCACTTCAGGGAATTTCTGAGATCGCATATGACTGGTCAGGCGTAAAATCCGGCACGAACGTCATGGAGCCGGGTGAGATCGCAACAGCAACGGCATCTTATGAACTCGCACAGGCTGACATCGATGCAGGATCAGTAGTCAATAAGGCCTATGTGACTGGAACAGATGAATATGGTAATAATGTCACGGATGAAGACGACGCAGAGACAGTCATTGAAGAAAATCCGTCAATCACGATTGAAAAGAAGGTCGATCAGACAAAGATCGAGAACGCAAAAGCCGGCGATATCCTGAATTATACTTTCGTAGCAACGAATACCGGCAATGTAACACTTACTAGCTGCCAGTTTACGGACGATCTCCCCATTGAAGGTCTTACATGGGAAGGTGATATCAGTACACTGACTCCGGGACAGGCAATCAGCGGTACAGCGACTTATACACTGACACAGACCGACATTGATAATGCTGCTATAGAGAATTTCTGCACAATAGAAGGCACATCCCCGGCAGGACAGACTGTCACTGATACATCTAATGCAGAGACAACTATCGTAAATGGGATTGCATCCATCAAGCATACGAAGAGTACGGCAGAGGGCATCCTCGATATCAATGCCTCAGTTGTGGGACACATTATCCCATTCGATTTCACGATTGAAAATAACTGCAACGTAACACTTCATGACATCAGGCTCGAGGATCATCTCGAGGGAATATATGATGTTGTGATCGATTGGACCGGAGTGCAGTCCGAAGGATTCCTTCTTCCTGGTGAATCTGTTCCTGCAAAAGCATTCTATGCTTTGAAACAGGCCGATATCGATGCAGGTAAGGTTGTGAATACTTCCACGGCATACGGTGTAGATCCGCAGGGAAATGAGGTATCTGCAGATGCAGAAGCTACTGTCAAGATTACTGCTAATCCGCATGTAGAGCTTGAAAAAGATGTCGATATCAGCAAGCTTGAGGAACAGATTCCTCAGACTGTTGAAGATGGTGCCCAGACAAGTGAGATTGTGGTAGATAACTACACAATTACCAATGCATTCGTAGGCATGGAAATTCCGTACACGTTTGTCGGCACGAACGACGGTAATAAGACGCTTGTTAATGTCAAGATCGTTGATGAGATGGAAGGTCTTTCCGAAATCGCATATGTATGGCCTGGTGAAGAAGGCGTGCTTGATCCGGGACAGATGGTGACTGCAACGGCTACATATAAACTCACACAGGCAGACCTCGATGCGGCAAACGTAAAGAATGAAGCTGTCATCAGAGGAACAACTCTTGAAGGTGATCCTGTCGATGACCCGGGCGATACCACAACTGAAATCACGCAGCATCCTGGACTCTCTGTTATCAAAACTACAGAAGTAACAAAAATTGATGATGCAGTTGCAGGAGAAACGGTCATTCCGTACTCGTTTGTGATCGGCAATACCGGTGACGTAACACTGCACGACGTACTTGCAACGGATGACCATGATATCCCGGACCTCACATGGGAGAAGGATATCAGTGTGCTGGAAGTCGGAGAACAGGTAAAAGGAACAGGAACATATACAATCACCCAGGATGACATCAAAGCCGGCCACGTATTAAACACAATCCTTGTAACAGGAAAGAGTCCGCAGGACGTTGAAGTTACAGATGAAGATGATGTTGACACAGAAATCGTAAAGAAAGCAAGCATGATTCTTGAAAAGACGGTTGATACAACGAAGATTTCCAATGCAAAACCCGGTGATCTTGTTTCTTATGAGATCAAGAGTCGGAACAATGGAAATCTTGTCATCAAGGATATCGTACTGAGCGACTCCCTTACAGGCAAAGGACTTTCCGAGCTTGAGTTTGTATGGCCTGCTGAAGCAGGAATCCTGCTTCCGGGTCAGACATTGATTGCAAAAGCTACATATAAAGTTACACAGGCCGACATCGATGCAGGGAAGGTCATCAACACGGCACATATCGAAGGAACTCCGGATGATCCTGAGAATCCGGGTGATCCGGTCATTCCGGAAGACTCGACTGTAACAACAGAAATCGAACAGACCCCGGCTATTAAGGTCACTAAGGAAGTGGATATTTCCGAGATCAGAAATGCAAAGGCCGGAGATGAAGTCCATTATACAATTACCGGTGAGAACATCGGAAACGTAACCCTTAAGAACGTTAAGCTTACAGACCAGCTTGCCGGAATCAAGGACCTGAAGCTGAAATGGGACAACACTGAAGGAACACTGCTCCCCGGAGAAAAAGTGACAGCAACTGCAACGTATGCAATCACGGCAGACGATATCGCTAAGGGCAGCATCGAGAACGTTGTTATCATCACCGGCGAGGATCCGACAGATGAACCGCACGAGGATGAAGATAAGGTCAAATCCCTTATCCCGAGCATTACGACAGTTGCTTCCGATGCTGCGGACGGCGATAAGAACGTGATCGCTGCAACTGCATCCGGCATCAAGGACAAGATCACATTTAAGGATTTTGAGACTAAGAGCCTTACGATCGTTTCAACTATTTACGACAAGGCTACAAAGAGAGTCCTGAAAATAAACGGTCAGGCAGTCACAGCAGAAAAGAAGGTCGTCTTGAAAGATTCTTCCGGAGAGGTAGAAGTTGAGATCTCTTTCAATGGAACGGGACTTGGCGGCAAGACACTCAGCGTTGTAACACAGGTATATGAGACAGGCACAAATAAGCTTATTTATGAGCATAACAAAGATCTGTCGGATGATGCTGAGTCCGTAGCCATGACCGGTGACTCTACAACAACGATCACAGGTGAAAAGAAGGTCACGACTACACCAAGGCCGGCAACGGTCACGACAAGAAGCAGCAACAGCGGCAGCCCGCAGGCATCGTCAACAACTCCGTCTACAACGACAGCTTCTTCTGTTAAGACGGGAGACGATAATACAGCAAGAAATGCCATAATCGTTATGGTCGTGGCAGGAGCAGCTATTGCAGGATGCGTCCTTTATCTTAAAAAGAGAAGGATTTCCGAATAAGGCAGCCTGAGTAAGCACACATGGTAAACGATGGGGATGTGCCATTTATGGCACATCCCTGTTTTAAAAAAGGTGCCATTTTTGGCACATATTACAGGAGGGACTATGAAAGGTATTAAGAAACTCAATAGACGTACAGGGGGGACAGTTATGAGAGGTATCAACAGATTCAATAAAACTGCCGGAAAGACCATGAGAAGAATTGCAAATGCAGCTGTAATGTTCCTGTATTATATGCTCTGCTCCGTGCAGCCGACTTATGCGTTTGGCAGTGGCATACAGACCCTTAACAACAGCCTGATGGATGTAATAGCCCTTGCAGGAGTAGGAATCATCATCTGGGGCGGCTGGGAAATGGCCAAAGCAATGGGAGAACGTGACAGCGCCGGAAAAGTCCATGCCCTTGAGATCATAATCGGTGGCCTGATTGCTATCGGCATCCGGACATTTGTAGGATTGTTCGGAGCCGGATAAGGAGATACTGCTTATGTTTGGATTCTTGGATGATTTATTGAATTCCATCGGCGATGTATGCGCCGATCTTTCCATAGGAATCCTAAATGGATCCGGCGGCCTTTGGACGTCAGCGGGAGATGTGGTCGTGCGGTACTGTACGACCACTCCCGAGGGATTCTCATCATCAGCGTGGTCAACATCATCCGTGCTTTTTAATACTTTCCAGGCAGTAGGTGCAGCACTTTTGGTGCTGTTCTTTCTGCTTGGATGGTATCACGACATTGAGGATGTCAGGGGATCCTTCCGCATGGACAACGTTCTGAGGATGGGCATCCGACTTGCGGTAGCTGAGGGCTTATTTAACAGTACGTGGACCATTGCAACCGGGCTGCTGTCATACAGCGGACAGCTGGCATCGGGGCTCGCAAGCTCTGTTTCAACGTCGTTTGATATTACGGATACGATAAAAGGAGCGATGGATTTGGCGGATACCCCGGGAAATCACCTTATGACAGGATTTATCTTTTTGATTGCTGCTATCCTTTGCAGCGCTATTGTAGCAATAGTATCTACACAGCTCATCCTGGCTGTCACGAAAAGATTCTTTAAGCTCTATATTGCTATTCCATTCGGGGCGCTTGCTATTCCGTCCCTTGCCGGAGGTGACCGGTATTCGAGCATGGCGTTTGGATGGATCAGGACCTATGCCGGCTATTGCTTTGAGATATTTGTCATGATGGTCGCTCTTGCTATTGCGAATGACTTATTTGGCGCGGGAGCAAATCTGCTGATAGGCACGTCTGATAACGCATTCATTATAGTCATCGGAACGATGGCAAGCATTATCCTGCCAATGACATGTGCTGTGGCATTCTGCAATCAGGCAGAGTCGATCGTAAGGCAGTGCCTGGGATTCTGATGGATATTTAAGAAAGATGGAATAAAGAAAATGAATATTAATATAAATGAGAACTTTGAGAACTACCATGAGGATTTTATCAAAGGCCTGTCGAAAAGGGAAGCGGCATACGCAGGAGCAATTCTTGTGACAGGGGTTGCCGTTTATTCGATCGGACTATATCTTCTGGGACTTCCGTCTCAGATCTGCACGTATATGCTGATCCCGTTCTGCCTTCCAATCGGAGTCCTGGGATTTTATAAGAATCATGGCATGACGTTTATCCAGTGGTACAGGCGCATGAGCGAGATACATGGGTCTCCGCCGTATGTATACAAGACAGAATATCTTCTGGAAATAGAAGAGGGCGGATCGGGCGAACCGGAGCAGAAGACAGCTCAGGAAGAAACAGAGATATACTTTGACAGCCTTGATATCGCATAAAAGAAAGACAATAAGGAGGGTATAAAAGTGGCAGCAAAAGATAAAGCTGCGAGGAAGTTTGAAGATTACAAACTTCCAACGAAACAGATTTATAAAGATAAAAAAGGTTCCATCCAGAGGACGATCCCCATCCATAAGATCGCAAAGGATGGAATTTTTCAGATAGAGGATGCCCCGGAGGGAGAAGAAAGGACATTTGATAAGGCCTATATATTCATTGATGCCAATTACGTTATCAAAGATGACGATGAGCAGGAGCTGTACCTGAAGCAGTACTGCAAAGTACTCAATGCACTGAATGTCTCATTCAAGATCCTGACAATGAACAACAACCGTGACATGAATGCATTCATGAATGAGACACTTCTCCGCCATGAGGCAGATGAGAGTGATATCTATGCATCACTGAAGGATACTTACAACGAGATCATTCTTGACAGGGCAAAGAACGGAAGGTCCGGAATCGAGCAGGTAAAGATCTTTGTGCTGACCTGCCGGAGACAGGACTTTGATGCGGCGCGGTCTTTCTTCAACACGATGGAAGCATCCCTCATGGCAAATTTCAAGAAACTGGAGAGCGGCCTTATCCCTCTGAATGCGGAAGAGAGATTCAAGCTTCTGCACTCATTTTACCGGCTCGGCCATGAGGGGGAGTTTAAATTTGATTTTGACCGGATGAACAAAGCTCCGGGCAAGGACTGGCTGAATTCAATAGCCAACCTCTATATCAAGGAAGAGGAGGAATACCTTAAATTCGAGGATCGTTATGTAAAAGTCCTTTTTGCTGAGGAATTCCCAAATTCCTCTGTTTCTGACGAATTCATCAACCATGTGAACAATCTTCCGTTCAACATCATAACGACTATGGATGTATCCCCGGTCCCGAAGGGAGTCGCACAGAAAAAACTGCTTGATACATATATGGCGGTCAATGATGCCGTCGAGAAGATGCGTGAGAGCCGACGGAAGAACCAGCAGTATGACAGTGAGATCCCGTTCGAGCGACGGAAAGAAATGGAAAAAGCGGAAGAGAACCTGGAGATCGCCAGGGACAATGACGAGAACATGTTCTACTGCGCCTTATATTTCGTGCTCACAGCGAGGACAAAAGAGCAGCTTGAAAGCAATCTGCAGAACCTTGTTTCACTGGCTGACAGCTATTCCTTTAAAATATCTCCCTGTTACCTGTATCAGCTGCACGGTCTGAATACGGCACTTCCAACCGGCGCACGGGAAATATCGACAATGCGGCCTATCTGGACGCAGCCTATGAGCGCCCTGCTCCCGTTCAATATTCAGGAGCTGCATGAGAGCGGCGGCATTTTCTACGGGGTTAACCAGATATCAAAGAACCCGCTCTTCGGAGACAGGAAGCGGCTTACAAATTATAACGGATTCATTTTCGGTGTTCCCGGAGCCGGTAAGTCAGTAACGGCTAAGCTTACCAACGTCATCCAGCCGGCACTTGAAACAAAAGACGACATCATCATCATTGATCCGAAGGATCGGGAGTATGAGTTCATCGGGAATCTTGGTGGACAGTATATTTCAATCTCAACAAAGACTAAGAACTTTATCAATCCTTTATCTGTCGAGAATTTCAGCAGCTACAGGTCTCCGGAAGCCTTCATTTCAGACAAGGCAAGCCTGATCCTGGGCATTTCCGAGCAGATCATGACACAGCAGATCACTTCTGGGCATAAGTCTATCATTGACCGCTGTGTCCGGGAACTGTATAAGAGGGTGCTCGCAGAGAAGAAAATCCGTGAGCCGCTTATGCAGGAGCTGTATGACATTTTCGGAGAACAGCCGGAACCGGAAGCAAGGGAGATCCGGCTGTCTTATGAGCTTTTCGTAAACGGCTCGCTCAACATTTTCGCTCACAAGAGCAACGTGAACATGAAAAACAGGATCATCGGATTTGATATCAGTGAACTGGGAGACGATCTTGCTTCGGTCGGAATGCTGATCGTTCTGGAATCGATCAGGAGCCGCGTCATGGAAAATAAGAAGAAAGGCCGCTCGACCTGGATCGTAATTGACGAGTTCCATCATATGACTGAGAGACCTTACACGGCGCACAAAGTCAACCAGTTCTGGAAGGAGTTCCGCGCAATGGGAGGTATCTGTACAGGCATAACCCAAAACATAGTCGATATCACGGCCCTCCCGGAGATCGTGAGCATGATCGCAAACTCGGAATTCATTATCATGCTGAAACAGGGCGAAACGGATCAGGAAGTTATACAGAGGGTGATTGGACTTAATGATAATACGTTGGAGTATGTCACGGGAGCTGACCCAGGCTGTGGCGTGATGAAATTCGGCAACAAGATCATACCGTTCGACAATAAGCTCCCGAAGGACAGCCTGCTGTATGACATCGTTAATACTGACTTCCATGAAAAGATCAGAAAGAAAAAGCTGAACGGAAAACAGAAAAAAGCACTCAAAGATGAATTTGAAGGACATACCGTCCCGTCAGATCCGGATTTTGATATTCTTATCGGGGAAGATGAGAAACTCGATATATATGCTGTGTGATGTGAGGAAATCATAAGATCTGAGTATAGAAGAAAACGTGCCATTTGTGGCACGTTTTAGTGTTTCAGGGAGGAATGATATGGGCGAACTTCGCAGAGGAGACACAACGAGAGGACTTCAATCTAACAGTATTCATATTAGAGGCAATGTCTATAAAAACCTTAGAGTCACGGCGGGTACTGCCCGCATAGCTTCCAGGACATCCGGAAAAGCCCTGCGTACTACCGGTAATTTTGCCATGAACAGGATTAAGTCGGCACTGCTGAGCGGTGACAGATCTGAAGCTTTGAAGTACATGTCAGAGGAGGAAGTTAAAAGATGGGATTCCCTCTCAACTTTTCAAAAGCGCAAGATCATAAGGCAAGCGGAACGATATGCCGATCAGGTAACGGCACGCGGGACAGAGATTACAGAAAGATCAAAAATTCTTGCCGGCAAAATGAACAAGCTCACAAAAGAAAAGCTTCCATACAGATATGAGGTAGAGACATACGCTGGTAATACAGCCTCGGAAATGCGGCATTCCATGAAAATGCAGGAACGCATGATGAAAGAACAGTACAAAAATAAGAGTGCCGATACAAGAAGCAATGGAATGGGTGGAATACTTCCCGGGCAGAGGATGGAGAACAGTTCGCGGCAGAATGTAGGCATTGTACCTGATTTCAAAGTAGCGGGGGCTGAAATGAGTTTATCCGCAGAACGAAACAGCCCTTCTAATAAAATGCCTGTTCTAACTAAGACTCCAGCAGCAAACGCGCGGTGCAGGATTAAAAATCCTGGATCGAAATACGAAGGTCAGTACATCACAAGCACTGTCTTTTATGCGTCAAATGAACGTCTCGGAAACAGGAAGGCAGTAAAGATAGAAAAAAAGTTCAAAAAGGCTGTAGCGAAAGAAAACCGCATGAAAGCGGCTGCTTTCCTTGGAACGGTCCTATCTACTGTCAACAATGACACAGACAGAAAGCGTCGCATAGAGGATCAATACAGGGCACGGGCCATAACCATTGATCAGTACATGTCCGGCAGGAACGGCAGTGTCGGAAAGACGGTCCTTCTTCCCGCAAGAGTAGCCGGGAAAATGGTATTAAGAAAAATAGGGAACAAGATTTTCGAGATACTGGTGAAATTGATTCCCCCATTTGTAAAGCAGCTGTTTGCAGGATTAGTGGCTGTTGTCGTCTTGTTTTTTGTGTTCATTTTCCTGATTAATATACTGCTCTCGGTTGGAAGTCAGTCGAGGCAGGCAGACCTTGGTCTTTGGAGGCTTACTGGATACTGCCCGTGCGTTGAGTGTAGCGGCCAATGGGGTAATTCAACTGCGAGCGGAGTCACAGCTGTTGAAGGCAGGACTGTTGCGATACATGAGACAACAATGGAAGCATTCGGTCTCCAATTCGGAGATAAGCTTCTTATAAGAGATCATATTTATACTCTGGAGGACCATGGCGGATCCGAAATGGGCGGATCCAACGGGGGAAAATGTGTTGATATATATGTTGAGAATCATGCGGACTGTTATAGAGATGATCTGAACGGATATGCAAATGTTTATCTGGTAAGCGATGACGGAAGCCTGTCACTGATTGGTGGAGGGTCTGGTGATGGACTTGTAGCCTACGCAGAGCAATTTGTCGGCTGCCCGTATGTGTGGGGCGGGTCTTCCCTTACCGAAGGATGCGACTGTTCCCATTTCGTCTGGCTCTGCCTGATGAACTGTGGCTTGTACAACGGTGAATACCTTGTCAGCAATGACTGGGCTTATGTTGGAACTCCGGTCAACAGTTTAGCGGAGGCACGGGCAGGAGATATAGTTGTCTACAACGGACATGTAGCCATCTATGACGGGGCAGGAATGATCATCGAGGCAAAAGGGTCAGCATGGGGCATAACGCATGACCGGAATGTAACATGTAAGCCCATTGTTGCCATAAGGAGATTTACATAAATGGACAAAAAGAAAGTGATACTGTACATAACGATATTCTTGATCATCACAGCATTATCCATGCTCTTTTCTCTGGGAATCGACCACTTCTTTAAAACTTTGACACATATGGAACCCGCCTCAAATACAGAGGTGACAGATTCTTTTCAGAATGAGACTCCTTCCACCGTATCCATCGAATCAGAGGATAAATATGAAAGTTCTGCTGATAGTATGAGCCGGACGGATCCTAAGAGTGATTCATCTGACAGCAGCGCTATCGATATCAGGTTTTCGGAGGAATCGATAGCGGAGTTTTATAAAAACAGGAACAGAGGGGATGATCTGGATAAAAGATATGATGATCTGGCTATCCGGGCAAAGTTCGGCGATGGCTGTGAAGCCCTGGAAAAAGACAGGATCTCGATCGTAAGGCAGCTTAAAGGATATCTTGAGAATGAAGTGGAACACGGTAAGAATGTAAAGGATCTGTCCTTTTATAAAAGCGGAACAGAGTATTTTGTAAGAGTGGAGCTACCGGAAGGCATAAAGGACTACCACATAATAAAATATGAAAATGCATATGATTTTGAAAATGTTTTCGTGATGGGATAAAAAAATGATAAATGAAAAAAATATATTTGGAAAAAGATTAAGAGCATTGAGGCAAGGAACATTTGCAATGAATCAAAGAAAATTTGCAGAGATGTTAGAAATTCCTCAGACAACTCTGTCAGCTTATGAAACAGGCAGAACAAAGCCGACAATGGATGCAGCCATTAACATATCGGAAAAATGCGATGTAACTATAGACTGGTTGTTTGGAAGAGATACCAAATCACGGAATATTGAAGTAGAGGCGCATAGAAGCGCTGAAGAGGATGCGCCGGATAATGATAACAATGATTATGTAATTAAGGCAACCATCTACCTGAGCTTTAAGTAATAAGTCTACGGAGGCCGAAATGAAATGGTTTTTTAAACTTAGTAAAAAGGATAAAATCACGCTGATTGTTATAGCAGTGGGAACAATTATTTTAATGGTGTTCCTGTATATACTGCTTAGCCGGGTGAGGAAAAGTGCTTCTCCGGATGAATCAATAACAGACGGACAGGAATACATGCTCTATCTGGATTTTGGGACAGATTTTCGCTATACGTACAGCATGGAATTCCCAAGAAGCATGTCAGAAGACGGGAGGATCGTATTTACGATCCCGCAGGGAGAGACGGCAGTGTTCACTGTTGTTCCAGCTGATGGCAAACTCATAAAAGATATAACGGTAAAAGCAGGAACGGAAAAGGTTGAGTATGAACGGGTGGACAACGACATCAGTTTCAAGATGCCTGCCCATTCTGTTTCTGTATCTCCTATTACAGAGATAGACTCATCCTATGCAACCCCTACTCCGGGACCGCAGAAAGTTGTTGTCGAGGGCGTTACGCAGGAATTGGCAGGACTTATGCAGGGACAGTATGACGAGAAGCTGTTCCTTTCCAATCTGCGGACTGCACTTGCACTGGATAATAGCAATTCATCCTTCCGGGATGTTGAAGTGATTTCGTTTACCGGGGAAACAGTGAGTCTCGGAATTGATAACACGGTCGGGATGGTGGCGATACTGAATCATACGACTACAAGGAAAGTATTGGTTTCCTACAACACAGCATCAAATGTTTACTCATTTACGCTGAACTATGTTCCAACAGTATCAGCAACATCAACAGCCGTCACTGCTCCACCGGCAACGGCTACTCCCAGACCAACATCGACACCGATTCCTAAGCCGACGGTCACACAAGCTCCTGCACCTGCATCGGCAGGGAACGCCGGAGGCTCGGCATTCGGGTCTGGCGGATCCGGGGGCAGCGCAGGAAATGGAGGTTATGACAATCCCTCTCAGGAAGGAAACGAGACACCTACAGTTGAGGAATTTATAAGCAGATTCAGTCTGTATGATTATCCGGAAAGTTTCTCATCGTATGTAGGGGGATCAGATGCCTTCTTTAATGCATTATTTGATTATGTTTACGCAATGGATCCAACTATCACTTCAGGAACATTCGAGGGATTTAATATAGACGGGAACTTTATTAAGTTTTCTGTGTCTTTAAGTAACGGCGGAATCCTCGTAGGGACATATGACAGAGACGCAGGAGAATTCTACTTTTGATATCCGAAAACATGGATACACAAGGATGACAACGACAATGAAATAAGGATTGTCGGGAAAGGATACATATGAATGATAATGAAATGAATAATGATAATTTGCAGGATCCGGAGATAAAAGAAAATGACAGCACGATTCACAGAAAGGCGAAGAACCTGTCACTGCCTGTTTTTGCCGCAGTGATTGCAGCGATAGCAGGGATCTCAATACTGCTCGTGCCGGGGAACACGAAAAAGCCACAGCAAATACAGGAAGCGGCTGCTGATGACTCTGTATCAGAGGAACAGACTTTATCGACTGCTTCTATTACGCCAACACCGTCACCTACAGTTTTTCCTGAAATTCAGGAGCAGAATGAGAACAAGATAATCAGGGACACAAATCATTATCTGGTCTATCCTGAAAGCTATGAAATCAACTTGAAGTCATTCCCGGAGGATTTTTCTGACAGGGATAAAGAATTGCTGATCGACGCAATCGGGAGCTATGCATATGAGGAGGGATTCACGGTAGAATCGGCAGAATATGCGAATGATCTGATGTCGAATACTGCTGATGGAATCAGAGTTTTCGGAATGACGCTCAACGGGATGGATGATTTTTTCGTGACTACAGTCTGGATCCCGGATGCGGACAATGCGGGAGAGTATTTATTTGTCATGGACAGGCGTACTCTGGAGGATGTCCGGCAGGAAAGCCCTGCCGAGGAAGTCGTGAACAGCCCTAATCGCCAAGAATCGGAAACCATCGGTCCAGCATCAACAGCAACTCCATCTCCTTCACCTACACCCAGACCGACAGCGACGCCGAGCCCTACTGCAACTCCGATTCCGCTCCCGACATCGGACTATCAGCCGGACCAGCTTGAGATCAGGGGGGTTCCTGGAGAGATCGTGGATTCATTTGAATCGGTCGAAGAGTTCAGGAATTCCATTTACAATTTCCTGTATGACCATGATATCCGCGTCACGGTCATTTCAGCAGATGCGTATTATGAGCAGTACGGGGAGAACATCTATGATTTTACGCTAAGTGCCTCGAATCGGACGATTTATGCCAGATATGATGCTGATGTGAATGAGTATTATTACTCGTTTGAAAAATTCAGTTGATGCCGCTTCGCATAAGGGGGTAGTAAAATGTTTATTTCTCTGGCCACAAAGATAGAATATGAATATACAAACTTCTTTAACTATATGACAACAATGAGCAAGCACGATATTTACGCAAAAAGCAGAGAGATCGAATGTAAAAAGTGTATCCGGCAAACTTTGAGGCAGAAGCATCTGTTCCCGCCGGATCAGGAGCAGAAGCTGATGACGAGGATGAATTTAATGGCTGAGATTTACTCCATGATGGATACTGAGATGATCTCAAAAGACTCGGTTATGCAATGCGTAGAGAAAATCTTATATAGTCCGGCATGAGCCGGCGTGTATGCTCTGTAGAAGGAAATAGATGAGGAACTATAGAATTTACTGAGCCGTCGAATTTTGACGGCTTTTTTTTTGTGAGGATGAAACATTGGGAAGAACTTATAGAACACTGTTAAATAGAATGATGCTATACATAGGCATGTTTCTAATATTCGTTACACTGCAAGGCAAAAATAATCATGTAGAGGCCGCGGAAAGCGTCATAAACGTGCTTGATTACGGGGCATGCGGAACTGATTCGGAAAGTGACAGAAATGCCATGAATGAGGCGCTGAAAGCTGCAGGGATGGCATCTGAAGAAGAGACAGAAGTATATGTACCATCCGGAGTTTATTATATAGACGGTTATCTCGGGATTTACAGCGGCACCTGGCTGCATCTTTCCGATGATGCAAAAATCGTCAGAATGGAAGGATATGAAACGGAATCGATGCTGATCGGGGTACATACAAACGCAGCCGGAGAGATATGCTGGAAAGGCTGCACGCACACCGGATATACCCAGTGTGTGAATGTTCTTGTCTCCGGAGGGGAATGGTGCGGCGGTGTTTCTGAAGAAGAGACACGTTGTAATGAACCTTCCCTTGAAGTCATGTCTTTTCGTCATGCTCACGACATAGAAATACGTGATACATCGATCGGGGATACAGACGGAAACCATGTGATAAATCTTGATGGAGTGAATGGAGTATACATAGAAAATGTGTTTTTCCACGACCATATGGTTAATGAAACATGTGGAGCGTCAGAGGAGGATCTGAAAGGACACGAGGTAATCCATACGGATTATATCTCTGCGGACCACGAGTACACATCTGCATATCCAATAGAAGACCTTGCCTGCTGTGATGTTCATGTAAGGAATTGCAGATTTTCAAATTGTGTATCCTGCATTGGGACACATAACGGGTTTGACGGACTTTACTTAAACGGCTTTGAAGTATCCGGATGTGAATTTGAGGGAGTGCTGTTCCATTGTATAAACGCCGTCCGTTTTCAAGACTTTGAAGTAAGGGATAACAGTGCTGCTGATGTCAGCTGTTTTATATCCTGTTATGGATGTATCGGGGATAACACCATTCGATCGAACACGATATCCTGTCAGAGTTTTATTCAGAAAGAGAGCTGTATCGACATATGTCAGGGGACACATGTCAGTGTGAATGACAATACGATCGATCATGCCGGTACGCACTCTATTTCAGGAGCAAATTTTGGAGATGACAGCATGGGAGACTGTGCGGTGACAATATCCGGCAATCGTATAAAAGAGGGCGGAAACACGGGAATATACGTCAGGGACGGATGTGTCGCATCTGTAGTGAACAATGCAATTTCAGCAGAAGGGAAAGGAACTGCGGATCGCACGATAGGAATATATATAAATCTGTCAGACCGTGGATGTAAAGTAACTTCAAATGAGATAGCTGGTTATCAGTATGGCATTGAGGCTTGCAGCAGCAGAGATGTCGAAATAGTTGATAACCATGTAAGTGATGCCGATGTATATGGCATCAGTCTGTATGTATCTTTAAATTGCAGCATCAATGACTGTCTTGTAGAGAACAGCCGTATTGGAATTCAAATAGATCAAAGCGAAACACTGATAGAAAGGAACAGCACAAGGAACACTGAAAAAAGCCTAAACAGTATTAATGGCTCTACCATAAGTGAATCTGAAAAAGAGCCTGACAAGCCAAATGAGGAATCCTCAAAAAAAGACGGGAAAACCAATAATACAGCAAGCAATGAAGCTGAATCAAAATCAGAAGCAGCTCCAGCTGAGCGAAAGGTTGCTGCCGTGCCAATCTATAGAGTCTTTAATAGAAGGACAGGGGAACATTTTTATACCCGGAGCAGATATGAAAGAGACTACCTGGTCAAACATGGATGGAACGATGAAGGAGTAGGCTGGTATGCTCCGAACAGTTCTAAAACTCCGGTTCACAGGCTATATAATCCGAACAGTGGTGAACATCATTATACATGCTCACAAATTGAGAAGAACTGGCTTGTGAAACTTGGATGGAGATACGAAGGAATAGGGTGGTATTCAGACGATAGAAAACAGGTAGCGGTGTATAGGCACTATCACCCGATCCAGAGAACCGGCAATCATCATTATACAATAAGCAAAGGTGAGAGCAGCCACATCGTCAGTTATGAAGGGTGGAAGTATGAAGGAATCGGATGGTATGGCATGTTAACGAATTAAGAAGGGAGCAAATTGATGGAAGGAAAAAATGATTATAGCAACATACAAGAGAGACCCGTGACAGTCAGCGAACTGAGGAAGATCGTTGAGGAACTACCGGATGGAATTCTGCTGCAGATCGAATTCATAGATTCGGAGGATGGAGAAAATGAGAGCTAATCACAATGATCCGCAATACACATTAAGCGATTACCAGATAGATGTCGTCCGTATTCAACTTGTTAAAGACAGGACGATATTCAGTGATCATCCGATCAGTACTCCTGACGCAGCCATAGATATGATTGGCAGAGAGCTGGCCGAATGGGACCGCGAGGCAATACTCGTTCTTAATCTTGACTCCAAAAACAGAGTTATCAATATGCACGTGGCATCGATTGGAACAATTAACTATTCGGCTACTTCTATGCGTGAGCTGATCAAAAGCAGTATCTTATCGAACGCAAGCAGCATGATTATGATGCACAACCATCCGTCCGGTGATGTTTCCCCTTCTGAGGAAGATATTGAAATCACCGGAAACATCGTTGCCGTCGGAAAATTGATGGGGATTGAAGTACTTGACCACATCATAGTCGGTTCAGATCCATCGTTCCATTACTACTCTTTTTGTGAGGATGATATGCTCAGCCCCTCTCAAAAAATTAATCTTATAGACGATGCTCCTAAGAAGAATATTGCTGCGGAAAAGAAGGTGAAACGCAAGAGCAGCCGATAGAATATTGATATCAAAATACTGGAAAACAAATACACAAGTCAAAAAGAAGAGATATGATAAAGATGAAATTGAAGAAGAGGTTGAAATAATAGAAAAAAGAGGTGTTGCATGAAGAAATTGATCATAGCAGAAAAACCCTCCCTGTGTCGGACACTCGTTTCGGCAATTCCGGAACATGCGGAAAAAAGAGAAGGGTATTATGAAACTGACAGCTATTACATAAGCTACGCATACGGCCACTTATTTGAATTAGTCGATCTGGAAGATTACTTCCCAAAAACTGAAAATCAGAAATGGACGTTGGACAATTTACCGTTTTGTCCGGCGTCTTTTCGTTTCGCACTGAAGAAAGATTCAAAAACCAAAAAGACGGATCCTGAAATCAGAAAGCAGTTCCTGTGTCTCAAAGGATTAATGAATTCGGAAAATGTAGATTCAATCATTCACTGTGGGGACGCTGATCGGGAAGGAGAGGTCATCGTCAGACTCATAATAAATAACGGACTGAAAAACTATAAACCTGTCTTCAGGTTATGGCTTCCGGAGCAGACAACAGGAACAATCAGAAACGCGCTGCAAAACCTCCGGCCTGATGCAGAGTACGACAACTTATTCAATGAAGGACTTGCGAGGACATGTATTGACTGGGAATACGGAATTAATTTTACAAGACTGGCAACTCTTAAGGCCGGCTCTCTCATGAGGGTCGGTCGCGTTGTCACCCCCATTGTCAAGGCGATATATGACCGGGAAATGGAAAGAAAGAACTTTGTCCCTGTCAAATTCTGGAAAGCGGTCCTGTCATGCAAGAAAGGCGATATGGAATTCAAACTTAATTCAAAAGTAGAATTTCCATTTTCGGAAAAAGAAAAAGCGGATCAATATGCAGCAAAGCTTTCCAATGCTGATCTTGTTGTGACGGACATTTCAAAGAAAAGTGTAAAACAGCAACCGGGAAAACTGTTTTCCCTGTCGAAACTGCAAGGCGAGTTGGGACGGAAATATAAGATGTCAATGAAAGAGAGCATGTCCTGCGTCCAGCAGCTCTATGAAGAAGGATACCTTACATATCCCCGGACAAATACAGAGTACCTTGCTGAAAATGAGAAAGACCGGATAGAGAAAATCCTGTCAAAGCTCCGGCAGAAAGGATTCGATGTAGAGCAGAAAGCAGGAAAGAGAATCTATGATGACAGCAAGATAGAATCGCATAGCGCTATAACTTCTACTGAGAAAATTGCAGATCCTGAAAGTATGGAAGGGAAGAAGGGATTAGTATATTTGACTGTCCTGAATCGTTTCCTTGCTGTGTTCTGCTCCGAAGAATGTGTCATAGATAAAACTACGGTTACGATCACGGCATCGGGGATAGAAGAATTTAAGATATCAGGTTCAGTAGTAAGAAACCAGGGATTCTTAAAATATGAAAATGGGAAACAGGATTCGGAGCTTCCTAAATTTGAAAAAGGAGAAATTGTAAAGCATTTGGCAAATGCAGAAGAGAGAGAAACGAAACCTCCGGCATCTTATACTTTGGAATCTCTGAATGAATTCCTTAAGAACCCGCTCGGCAAAAATAAAACATCTGAATCCGATGATGAAGAATATGCCGCAATCCTTGCTGGAGTGGAGATCGGAACGGAAGCAACAAGGACCGGCATTATCGATAATGCAATAAGCTCTGGTTATATCAGCTTAAAGAATAATTCTTATGGAATAGAACCTAAAGGCATAGCGATGATCCATCTACTCTCTGAGTTGGGAATTGATGTTTCGGTAGAAACATCTGTTGAAATGTCGAAGATGCTGAAAAGAGTGTATAAAGGAAGCGCTACGGTAGATGACGCTTTGGAGGCAGCAATAACAGAAATCAAAAAGGGATTTTCCAAGAAGGACACTGTAGTTTCCGCGAAGGCGATATATAAAGATAACAAAAATGGAAATGCATTTTGCAAATGTCCGAAGTGTAAATCCGATATTTTAGAAAGTCCGAAATCATATTACTGCACAAATAAAAACTGCGGAGTGATTCTCTGGAAGGACAACAAGTATTTTTCGTCGCTTGGTTATAAGATGTCAAAAACTGATGCAAGGAAGTTGCTGACTTCCGGAAAGACACTTGCAAAAAATCTTGTGTCGAAAAGAGATCCTTCAAAGAAATATGATGCGTACATCATAGCTGACTTCAGTAAAGGGGCTGCAAGCTTCCGGATGGAATTCCCGAAAAACGGGAATGGAAAAAAGAAGAGTGGGTAAATCATGATGAAAAAAGAAGAAACTGGGAAATGTGTGAGAAGAAATGAAAGGGGAGCAGTTTGTACGACTCCCTTTTTTACAGCGACAGGCATGTTGCGTACTAACCGGCAGGTTCGTCCGGATGTCGGCATCTGGCGGACTTGTCCGGCAGATAAAGCAGTGCCGGAAACGGATCGGATATGGAACATCTCATCAGGGACAGGATACTGGACGAAGCGGATGTGATATATCCGCTATATACGTGATAGCCGTGACTCGGCGGAGGCCGGGGGTCTTAGGGGGATTATGCCCCTAACAAGATGCGTTTGTACCACAAATGCGTATCTTGCCATCTCTTCGAGATGTGTTTCTGGGTACAGGAAAACAGGATTTCAAGAAAAAAACATAAAGTGGATATCCGCAAAATATCCGTCATGTCCGGAAAATATCCCGTAAATATCCGGAAAATATCCCGTAGATATTCGCGAAATATCCGTTGTGTCCGGAAAATATCCCGTAGATATCCGCGAAATATCCGCCGTATCCGCAGACTATCCGCCATGTCCGGAAAATATCCCGTAGATATCCGCGAAATATCCGCCGTATCCGCAGACTATCCGTCATGTCCGGAAAATATCCCGTAGATGTCCGCGAAATATCCGTCGTATCCGCAGAATATCCGTCATGTCCGGAAAATATCCCGTAAATATCCGCAAAATATCCGGCACATATGTGTAAGCATCCGGCTTATAGATGTGGATTATATGTGTTGGACAATTCAGAAAGGAAATAATATGGCTGTAAAAGAAAGATCCATCAAGTTCCGGTTAACCGAAGAGGAGTATGAGCTACTGGATGATGAACGTGAGAAATGTAAAATGAATATGAGCTGCTTCATCAGAGATAAGCTTTTACGTGAAGGAAACAGGATTATCCTGAATCCGGAGCTGATAGGAAAAATACGAGAAGAAAATTATGAAATCAATAAGATCGGAGTCAACATCAATCAGATTGTTGCATCCTGCCACTCGAAAGGATTTACAACAAAAACTGATTTGGAAAATCTGAAAAAGCAGCTGGCTCTTGTAGAATATCGTCAAACACAGATCATAGATTTAGTAAAGGGGGAACTTGAAAATGGCAATAACAAAACTGCTACGAATAAAGGAGACGAGAGGCGCAAGTAAATCTTCACATTTGAAAAATAATATTTTTTATATCTGCAATCCGGAAAAAACATCTGGTGGATGCTGGATCGGAGGTAATGCAGGCACTACACCGGAAATCATTTATAAGACAATGATGATAAATAAAAATTATTGGGGGAAAGAAAACGGGACACAGGCTTTCCATTATGTCCTTTCCTTTCCAGCGGATCTGAATATTGATGAGGCAGCAACTTTTAAAATCACTGAGGAATTCTGCGAAGAGCTCCTCGGTGATTCTTTTTATTACTGCATCGCTGTCCATAATGACAAAGACCATATGCACGCACACGTTACGTTTGATTCTGTTTCGAAATTGGACGGTTACAAGTTTCATTCGCCTAAAGGCGACTGGGAGAAAAGGATTCAGCCGATTACGGATCGCATCTGCAAGAAATACGAAATCCCGACACTTTCTTACGAAAAAGATGATGCTAAAGGGATGGATTACGGAGCCTGGGAGGATGGAAAAAAGAAAAAGGAAGGGACAAAAACTGAAAAGAACAAAGACAGGAATTCAGAACAGAAAAAGGAAAAGCACACAAGAAAACAGAGCAGAAAAGAGAATTCAAAAAAACAAGATGGATTCAGCAAATCAGATGAACAGGAGAATGAGACCTACAAAAGCTGGGAGGATCCTTCTCATCAGTACAGAAATGAAGAATCCGATTCCATGAAGTTTTCCTGGTACGATATCATCCGAGATGATATCGACGAGGCAGTTGAATCATCAGATTCTTATGAAGAATTTCTGGAATATCTTAAATCGCTGCACTATGAAACCAGAGACAGGAAGTATTTATCTTTGAAACCGTTCGGTAAAGAAAGGTTTGTTCGATCTATGCGTCTTGGAGAAGAGTACAGCAAGGATAGCATAAAACAAAGAATTGCAGGAAAAAAGAAAGGAATGGAATTCAGACGATATGGAAACTACAAAAAGCTGAAAGAGATCATCCGGGACTATTATCAAAAAAACGGATTCCTGACTCCTTTCCAGAAGAAGTTTTACTATCGGTTCGTATGTACCGTCAATGTTCGTCACCCGGTCTTCTATGAAAACTGGAAATATAAGAAAGACGTACTTGAGCTTCACCGATATAATCAACAGCTCAATTATATGTTCAGGAATAACATTCGATCAAAGGAAGACGCAGAAAAGAAACAGAAGGATTTAAAAGACGGCCTAAGAAAGATTTTATCTGAGAAAAAGAAGCTTCAAAAAACAATCAGTCCGGATAGCAATTATTACCAGATGAGAAGGCTACTGTCCTTGCAGGAAGAGATGAAAAAGTATCCGGAAGCCTCAAGGGATGATCTTATGGAACAGGCCAGGGAGATAATCGGAAAGATAACGTTGAGCGAGACACTGGACGAGGCACTTGAAAGATATAACAGTATCAATGCTCTCATAGAAAGCTTTGAAATCGCAAAAAAGAAAATTGCCGATGACCTAAAGATAGTTGATGGTATAGTAGGGACTTCTATACCGGACTACGACTACCGGAAGTATAAGAAGGACAGGGAAAACCATCAAGACGACAATCCTTCCGGTCGAAGAGTGACAATTAACCAAAAGCAATTTGCCGAAAATATCATGAAAAATGGTTTCAGGGTTTTCAAGATTCCGAGAACGAAAGAATATGTAGCTGTTCCGATGAAAAATACACTTAGACTTTCAGAAATAACGATGTCTGCTTTCATCTATTCTGAGAATGAATATGAAATTTTGAACTCGTCTGGAGCTGTTATTCGAAAGACAACCGGAAAAGATTTGACGAAGCGTTTCGATGATAGAACACAGAGAAGTAGAAAGAAACAGGAGTTTGAATAATCTAGCCAGTGACAGAATTCAATTGCATATGTATGATGTAATTGACCTCTAATATAGCTGATAATAGAATAGAATTTGATAAGCAGATTTCAGTATGAGGAATAGGTATGAGCAATCAGGAAGTTTTAGCGTTACTAAGAAAAATTGATAACGGATATAAGCCCACTGAGGAAGAAAAGGCAGAACTTTCAAATATTGAAAAGATCACTTGGAAAAACATTGAGAACATACCGGAAAGCATGAATTTCCTTATTAACATAAAGGAATTGGATGTTTCTGGAGATTTCTTTCATACATCAAGTATTGTGGTCATCCCAGATAGTATAGGGGACTTGATGAGTCTAAAAAGCCTTAATCTGAGCTTTTCGCAGGTCAGTTCCCTGCCAGAAAGCATCGGGAATCTATCGAGTCTTCAGAACCTTGATCTGAGCTCTACGCGAATCAGTTCCCTGCCGGAAACCATCGGGAATCTGACGAGCCTTCAGAGCCTTTCTCTGAGCCTTACGAAGATCAGCTCTCTGCCGGAAAGCATCGGGAATTTGACGAGTCTTCAGAGCCTTTCTCTGAGCCTTACGAAGATCAGCTCTCTGTCGGAAAGCATCGGGAATCTGCCGAGCCTTCAGATCCTTGATCTGAGCTATACGCAGATCAGATCTCTGCCGGAGAGCATCGGGAACCTGCCGAGCCTTCAGAGCCTTAATCTGAGCAATACGAAGATCAGTTTCCTGCCGAAAAGCATTTGGAATCTGACGAGCCTTCAGGGCCTTTCTCTGCGCTATACGCAGATCAGATTTCTGCCGGAAAGCATCGGGAAACTTACGAGCCTTCAGAGCCTTAATCTGAGCGCTACGCAGATCAGCTCTCTGCCGGAAAACATCGGGAATCTGACGAGCCTTCAGAACCTTGATCTGAGCTCAACGAAGATCAGCTCTCTGCCGGAAAGCATTGGGAATCTGACGCGTCT
>OCTX012287382.1_pt1 | contig 45509 bp, 35 predicted proteins | sample 1539691 | NCBI WGS metagenome assembly OCTX01 (sample SAMN02144231, study PRJEB22623) | gut metagenome | biome: sheep rumen | host: Ovis aries | place: New Zealand
ATCTGTCGTTTGGAACCGATATTTCAAAGTATAAACTGGACAAGGAGTAACTGTAGGCTTACACCTATAAGACTCGAAGCCCAATAAAAGTAAAAAAACAGACATGAGACATAATAAGAAATTCAATCATCTCGGTCGTACTGCATCTCACCGCAGTGCCATGCTTGCTAACATGGCCATCTCGCTGATTATGCACAAAAGAATCACTACGACCGTCGCTAAGGCTAAGGCCCTGAAGAAGTATGTAGAGCCCCTGATCACCAAGTCAAAGGAGGATTCTACTAATTCTCGTCGTGTAGTATTCAGCTACCTGCAGAATAAGGAGGCTATCAAGGAACTCTTCGGAGAGGTAGCTCAGAAGGTAGGTGACCGTCCCGGTGGCTACACTCGTATCATTAAACTTGGTACACGTCAGGGTGACGCTGCACAGGTTTGCTTCATCGAGCTTGTTGACTTTGATCCAGAAATGGCAAAGGAGACAAAGAAGAAGTCTACCCGCCGCTCTCGCAAGTCAGCTCCTAAGGCTGAGGCAGCTCCTGCTGCTGAGGAGGCAAAGGCTGAGGCTCCCGCAGAGGAGGCCGCACCTGCAGCAGAGGAAAAGGCTGAATAAGAGGTTTTATATTCCCTTCAATATGACGAGTCTGCATCCCTTAAGATGCAGACTTGTTTGCTTTTAGGGTTTCCCCTATGTCTTTTTCGGGTTTTCCCCTTGCTTGGCATGAAGAATATCCTTACCTTTGCAGCGTGAACAAATAAAAGAGTTGAGATTATGAAGAAAGCATTGGTAGTATCTGTTTTTTCACTGTTCTTGTTTAGCAGTTGTGGAACCTACACCGCCACAGGTGCCTATACCGGTGGAACTTTCGGTTCGATTATTGGTTCGGCTATCGGCGGCATAGCAGACGGTCCACGAGGAAGTGATATTGGTACATTAATCGGAATGGCCAGTGGTGCAGCCGTTGGTGCTGCTGTAGGATCCGCTGTGGATAATGCCCAACAGCAGCGTTATGAGGATATGTATTATAATAACGGCAGAAGAGTCCGTTCATCGAATGTCAATCGCTAATACAGTTTCTACGATGGGAGCCATATCGTAGTATCGATAATCTGCAAGGCGGCCACCGAAGATTACATTCTTCTCCTGAGCCGCCAATGCACGATATTGATCTGCTAGCGCATTATTACGTTCGTTATTTACTGTATAGTATGGTTCCATCCCTTCTTTGTACTCCAACGAATATTCTCGGCTGATAACCGTTTTCGGACAATCGTAAACTTCTTGCCCGAACATCTCAAAATGCTTGTGCTCTATGATTCTCGTATACGGTACCTCTGCATCGGTAAAGTTCATGACTGCATTACCCTGATAGTTGGGAGTGTCAAGCACCTCTTCTTCAAAAGATACAGTACGCCATTCAAGCTTGCCTAGCTTATACCCAAAGTACTCGTCGATAGCACCTGTGTAGACGATTTGGTCAGCGACAGATTCCCAATAGTAACGCTGTTCAAAGAAGTCCGCATTCGTCCTTGTCTCTATGCCCTCTAAAAGACCGTCAATGAGCTTGTTAAAGCCTCCTATGGGTATTCCTTGGTACTTGTCGTTGAAATAGTTGTTGTCATGGACGAACCGGATAGGCAGACGCTTGATAATGAATGCTGGCAATTCTGTGCATTTTCTGCCCCATTGCTTCTCCGTGTATCCTTTGATCAGCGTCTCGTAGATGTCCTTGCCGATTAGTATTAGTGCCTGCTCTTCCAGATTGCGTGGCTCTGATACGCCTGCAGCCTTCATCTCTGCGACAGCATCGGCCTTTTGCTCCTCTATCTTAACCTTTGCCTCCTCTGGAGTCGTAACACCCCAGATCTGGTAGAAGGTGTTCATGTTGAAAGGCAGGTTGTACAGTCTGCCTTTATAGTTGGCAATAGGCGAGTTGGTATAGCGGTTGAACTCTACAAAGGAGTTCACGAACTCCCATACTTGTCTGTTGGATGTGTGGAAGATGTGTGCACCATACTTATGAACATTGATGCCTTCAATATTCTCGCAGTAGACACTTCCCCCCAGATGAGGACGTTTGTCTATCACAAGGCATGTCTTACCTTTCTGTTTGGCACGATAGGCAAATGTTGCCCCATACAATCCCGCACCTACTATCAGATAATCATATTTCATATTTATTTGCCGACGGTATTAATGGCAATCATAGGAGAAGGAATCCTGGTGTCGGAAAGAATGTCTTTGACCATTGCCTTGTGGGTACTGCCATATTTTACGATGAATACAGTGGCATCGGCGTAACGGGCAATCAGGAACGCATCAGAATAGTTGCCCAGAGAGGGCGAATCTATGATGATATAGTCATTCTTATCCCGAGCCTCGTTTATCTTTTCTGTAAACTCGCTGCTGGCCAGATAGACAGCGGGAGATACTTTCGTACTTGTCTGCCTGAGGTCAAGATTCATCGAAGTCGCCTTCTTGCCTGTGGCGGAAAGAGCTTCTGTAAGATGTTGGGCGACAAAGGTCTTGCCGTCTCCGTCGGCATCCGATGCGATCAGGATAACTTTCTGCCCGTCTTTAAGGTATGACAGAAGATTGGCCAGTAGCGAATCGCAGGCAGTATCGGTAGAGTCTTTCGAGGAGATTTCTCCTAGGTACAGATAGTCAGCTATCGATTTCAAATCAGCGTGGCTTTCAATCCTTGAACTAATGAGTTGTCGGAAGAAGATGAAAGGCATCGGGAAAATGAGCCCAATGAAGAACGCTGCCAGCAGCACGATCTTCTTCTTAGGGTGCTTGCTGTCTTTTTCTACCAGGACCTTGTCGATAAGCTTGCCTTTGTCTCGGGTGTTGGCAAGGGTCATCGCCGTCTCTTCACGCTTCTGGAGCATCATGAGATAGACAGCTTGGCGGATCTCTCGCTGACGGCCGATGTCCGTAAGAACACGCTCTGCCTGCGGAACACTTGTTATGCGCCCCATATATCTGCTGAATTCACGCTCAACAGCTTCACGCTTCATGACGATATTCTGACGCTCACGTTTCATTGCCATCTGGAGCGACGGGTGTAGTTCCTTAATGGTTTCCGTCAGGCGTACCACGGTAGGCGACTTGTCGGTCATGCTTTTGAGAAGTTGTTTCCTCTGGCTGACCAGCGTGTTGTGCTGGGCAATCAGCGAGGACTTGGATGAGGTAGAGCTTATGTTAGGAAAGCTTGTCTGACTCTCATGGAGGTCTAAGCCTGAGTCTCCGAAGCTCACTGGGATGATCTCAAGCAGATTATCCGGGTTGTTGATGTATTCGCTGAGATAGTCATGAATATGGAGTTGGGTTCCAATCTCTACCAACTTCGTTTCGTACACCGCTTTCATCTGCATCACATTCTGAGCATCTGCCTGAGGGTCTGTGATTTGGTAAGTCTTTTTTGACTTTTCCCATGCTTCGTCAGATGTACCCAACTCCTGATCAAGCTTAGCAAGACGATGATTAACAAAATCTTCTGTTTTCTCAGCCTCTTCGTTCTTTCTGTCGTTGGTGTATCTGTTATAAACTTCAATCAGGTGATTCACGACGTCCGTGCCTCGCATGGCGTTCTCATCCTCTAGGGTAATTGAGATGATATCTGGAGCTTTTGTCTCAGTATCCTCCACTTTTAGAAGTTCCACGAAATCCATGGCTCTGGCTGTCGGTGGGACAATCATGACCTTTATAGTATAACCATTTCTATAATCCTCACGATCCCTTTCCGAAAGAAACGTGTTCTCAGTCAAGGTTAGTGTGCCTTCCCCTGTATTAATAGTGGCAGGAAGGGTGGCAAAGGTCTGGTCTGGCAGATGCGTTTTTTCTTTATTCTCCTTCAACGTTGTCTCCACAGTGTAGCCTTTGTTATCTTTCGTGATATAGAGAATAATCTGATGCGACCTGACGGATAGCTCATCGTCTAACCATTGCAGATATGTCTTAGGGATACTGACATTTACGGGTTGGTTCTTATAAAGAAGAATTCTTCGTCCCCAACTGCACCGTCTGTATTCTGTGTGGAGTGAAAGATCATTGACGACATCACACAAAAGGGCATTCGACATAAGTATCTCTTCTTCAGTGCTAATACTATTTGACATACCAAGACTGCTACCCAAATCCCCTCCAAGCCCTAGGGGAAGGGAACTTAACATAGAAAAGCCTGCCGATAATTGTCCTGATTGCTTTGACTTGTCGGAAACCTGCATTCTGCTATTAACATTTACTTTCTGAGGAATAAACCATAGATATGCCCCGGCAAACAGGACAAAAGCTAAAACGGAAATCAAGAACCAGCGCCAGTTAGCAAGAAATAGGTTCCATGTCTGCTGAAAGTCAAGTGTGCTTTCATTATCATTTTTAATCGCGATATTGTTCAAACGATTGTTCATATTTATATTTCTTCTAATATTGGTTGCAAAGGTACAAAGTTTTCTGCAAACTTGCAAGTTTTCTTTTTTATTTCGTTTTGATATTTGGCGATAAACATGCTTGTTCAAACCCTTTTGCGGCTCTTTTTTGCCTATTTCTTTGGCTAATCCATAAAAAATGTATAATTTTGCACCCTCTTAATGATAACGCTAGTGTCGCTGAATGTCAGCACAAAGTGTGATTGTTTATGAAGATTGCCTGTATCTATACGCTGCCATTCCAAATGGCGGTGTCCCTTTCTTGTTGTATCAATAATGATAAGTAGCCAAGAAAAATGAAGCCTTTTGTCTATTTTGTCCTTGTTATAATTGCGCTAACCCTATTTGGCGGATGTTCAAATTCTGACGATACGGGTAAAATTCCGTCAAATCCTTCTGCGGAAAAAGACACAGTCGTGATAGTGAAGAAGGATACTATTGTGATACAAAATAAAGATACAACAGAAGTCTTTGCCCCTTCGATTGACAAAATTGTTTTTAGATGTATGGATAATCCTTATCAACTAAACGGTGATGTTGTTTGTGATATCATAGGCGACAGTCTGATCATCTGCAGAATACCATATATAGTTGAGAATAAACAACTTGTTCCTGAATTTGCATTTATAGGCGATAAGTTGCTGCTTGATGGTGCTCGTTACGAAGGAGGTAGATATGACTTCAGTAAGCCCGTAAAGTTAACGTTGACGGCGGGTGACGCAATTAAGAATTATACGATGTATGTTCATTCTTTCACTGGCATCCCTGTGGTATGGATAGAGACTGAACAAAGAAAAGACGTCACGTCGAAGGATGAATACTTGAATGCAAGTTTTAAGTTGGAAGAAGGTCAGATAACAAGAGGGGCGGGCGATGTCATATATGATAGCGTAAAAATTAGGGGACGAGGTAATTCATCGTGGGAGTTTGATAAAAAGCCGTATCGTTTGAAATTTAACAAGGAAGTATCTTTCTTTGGTGAGCCAAAAGACAAATCCTGGGTTCTTATTGCAAATTACAATGATAAGACAATGCTCCGTAATCAAATGTCATTTTTCCTGGGAAAGATGAGTAAGTTGGATTGGACTCCGAGGGCGCACTTTGTGGAACTGATACTGAACGGCAAGTATAATGGTACATACCTTCTTTGTGAAAAGATCAAGATTTCTGAGGATAGGGTGAATGTCGGTGATGACGGCCTTCTAATGGAAGTTGATGGCTATGCAACAAAAGAGAATGATTCCCGTTATTTCAGTCTGAAGCATTTTTGGCATGAAGTGAACATCAAAGCTCCCCATGTTGAATATGGTGACGATACTTATAACTATGCTGTAGATGTGATGACAGAAGCTGAAAATGCTTTGTTCTCAGATCAATTTACGGATGAGAAAGATGGATGGAGGAAGTATCTGGATGAGGATTCGTTTGTTGATTGGTATTTGATTAATGAGATTGTAAAGAATGGCGATGCGGAAGGATGGTCTTCCATCTATTTTCATTGCCGGCGCGGAGAAAAGATCAAGATGGGGCCTATCTGGGATTTCGACCAGTCTTTCGGCAACTGTGACTATGAAGAGGGGACTCGTACTCCCGAAGGTTTCTGGATTTGGCATATGCCTTGGATAGCCCAACTCTATAAAGACCCCTATTTCGTGAAGTTGTTGAAGGAGCGCTTTAGCTTCTTTTACGAGCAAAAGGAGGCGATATTCAGGGAGATCAATGAAAATGCCCAGTATCTGAGATATGCTGTTGTAGAAAATGAAAACAGATGGCATACGCTTTATGCTTATAATTGGCGGAATGCGAACATCTGGGGCAGTTACGATAATGAAGTCCAGTTCATGAAGCAATGGCTGAGTGCCCGTTTGGAATGGATGAAAAGTGTGTATGATAAAATGTAGGTAAAAACAAATATATAAAAATGCGACAGAAAGTATTAGAGATTATCAATTCGATAAGAACCTCAAAGAATCTTCCGGCATTAGATGCTTTAAAGGATAGTGATACGTTACTTTTTGACATGCAGCTAACGTCTTTTGATCTGGCAGAATTAACAGTCAAACTTGAAGACGAGTATGGCATTGATATCTTTGAGGATGGTCTTGTGAATACCGTTGGCGAAATATATGCAAAACTCTCAGAATAAGGTTTTCTTGTATGATGGCAAGGATTATTCCTACGACGAACTTCTTAAGGCTGTTAGTGGTTCAGATGAGTATTTCCCCCTGTTGAGAACAAATGAGCTATTCTCGTTTTATGTCAACTTCGTGAAGGCCCTTATTGCAGGTAAGCCGCTTACGCTTATAGATTCTGACATCAACGTTGTTGAATTGGAAGGAATCGAGGAAGCCTGCATTAACAGAAAGGAGCCCATAGAACGGATTGCCTGTAAAGACATGGGCGAGGTGATTGCTGCCTTAAAAGAGTCGAACTCGGAAATTACGCTTTTTACCTCTGGCACAACAGGACAACCCAAGAAAGTGGTGCATACTGTTTCTACTCTTACTCGCTCTGTGCGTCTTGGCGAAAAGTATGCAAATCAGGTCTGGGCATTTGCATATAACCCTACCCACATGGCAGGTCTTCAAGTTTTTTTCCAGGCTTTTGAGAACCAGAATACATTGGTGAATGTCTTTATGAAGTCAAGAGATGAGGTGTATGAACTGTTTACTGAAAAGCAGATTACCAATGTTTCGGCAACCCCCACTTTCTATCGGCTTCTATTGCCTTTTGAACAGGCATGTCCTCTTGTCCGACGAGTCACTCTAGGTGGCGAGAAATCCGACCAGTGTCTTTATGCTGCAATCAGAAGTGTGTTCCCTAATGCCAAGATAAACAATGTTTATGCCTCTACGGAAGCAGGCTCGCTTTTTGCATCGAATGGTGAAAGCTTTCGAATACTTGAAGCAATTCAAGAAAAGATAAAGGTCGTAGATGATGAGCTTCTTATACATAGGTCATTGTTGGGACGTTCAGACAGTTATATCTTTACAGACGACTATTATCACACTGGTGATCTCATTGAGTGGGTGGATAAGCCAAATGCTGTCTTTCGTTTCAAGAGTAGGAAAAATGACCTTATAAACGTAGGGGGATATAAGGTCAACCCGGAAGAGGTGGAGTTGGAGATAATGGCTATCGGAGGTGTGTGTCAGGCAAATGTCTATGGTAAGGCTAACTCTATCCTTGGTGAAGTGCTTTGTGCCGATGTGGTCATGGCTCCCAATGTGAAATTAAGTGAGCAGGATATTAGGAAGCGACTTTCGCTGAGGCTTCAGGATTTTAAGATTCCCCGCCGGATAAGGTTTGTTGAGGAATTGTCAGTGACTAGAACGGGTAAATTGAAAAGAATATGAATGTATTAGTAACAGGCTGTTCTCGTGGCGTCGGTTTAGAGATATGTCGTGTGCTCCTCCAGAATGGTCATACCGTCTATGGCGTGGCTCGTACATATTCCGACGCTTTCAAATCGCTGGAGCAGACATTTAAAGGAAAGCTCTTTTTCAAAAGTGTTGACCTGTCAGATTCAGACGGCGCTCGGAATAGCGTATTCAGGGAGTACATCACAAATGATATCATACTAGACGGATTTGTGAACAATGCAGCTGTGGCATACGATGATCTGGTGACGAATCTTAATCTGAAGCGTTTGCAGGAAATGTATGAAGTAAACGTCTTTACCCCAATGGTTCTGACAAAATATGCCATCAGGAATATGATCCTGCATAAGACAAAAGGTTCTATCGTGCATATTTCTTCAATAAGTGTCCATACAGGATATAAGGGCTTGGCTATGTATGCATCATCAAAAGGGGCATTGGAGGCATTCTCAAAAGATACGGCCAGGGAATGGGGATGGATGGGTATCCGCTCAAATTGTATAGTTCCCGGCTTTATGTCTACAAGCATGAGTGCGGGATTGACAGATGAGCAGCGTCATAAGATTTATGCTCGGACATCTCTTAAAACTGCCACCAGTATAGAGGCAGTTGCAGAAATGGCAGCTTACCTGTTGTCAGAAAAGGCTTGTTCAATAACCGCACAAAGTATCCATGTTGACAATGGGACTATATAATCGTATGATTCTGTAAGTGCTAATTAAAATGACGAATAGTTACGTAAGTTTCAAGAATATCCCGTCGATGTGGGGGCTCAATGAAGGCGATGTCGTGTTGATCTCTTCAGATGTTACTCGCTTATTCACCATTAGCCATGAAAATGGCGAAATATTTGATATCAATGTGTTTATTGATGAGATTAAGAAGGTGGTAGGAGAAACGGGAACTATATTGTTTCCAACCTATAACTGGGATTATTGCCATAATGTTCCCTTTAATTATAAAAAGACAAGAAGTCAGACAGGGCTTATGGGGCAAGTTGCGATGAAACGTCCGGATTTCAAGCGCACAAAGCATCCTATTTATTCTTTTGCCGTTTGCGGAAAAGATCAGGAATTGCTTTGCAATATGAATAACATTACGTCTTTCGGACCTGATTCTCCCTTTGCATATCTGGAGAATGTTAAAGCTCGCAATATCATTATAGATGTCCCCTATAACCATTGCTTTACTTTTATGCATTATATTGAACAGAAAACGGGGGTAAGTTACCGCTACGAGAAAACCTTTTCCGTTGATTATACTGATGAGAAGGGAGTAAAGGACTTGAGGTCATATTCGATGTATGTAAGAAATCTGGATATGAATGTCGTAAACGACATGACTAAAATGGGAGAGCTGTTAGAGGCAAAAGGGATATCAAGTGTACAGATTATAAACGGTATTGAATTTAAGAATGTCGATCTGGCACCATGTGCACCATTAATCGAAAATGATATCAGATTTAATCGTAGTAAAAACATATGCAGATTTAAAGGACAATAATTCAGAATCAGGCGGCACATATGAGTACTATTAAAGTATCTGTTATTATCCCAGTATACAATGTCGGCAGCTATCTTGAACAGTGTATTGACAGCATACTTTGTCAATCGTTTGTAAATTTTGAACTGATTCTCGTCGATGATGGCAGTACAGATCGAAGTGGAGCTATTTGTGATAAGTATGCAGGTAAGGATGCTAGGATAAAGGTAATACATCAACCAAATGCAGGTTTGCCTACAGCGAGAAAGGTCGGATTAGAGAATGCCCAAGGTGAATATGTCCTATATGTAGATGCGGACGATTGGGTGGATCCTAATCATTTGGAAAGCCTTGTCGAAGTGGCAGAACAGAGAGATGCAGACGTTGTTCTTTGTGGATTCAATTATGAATTCCCCAAGAGAAAAATAAAGAATGAAAACATCCCGATCGCAACAAGAGGAAAAGACGTCATTATAGAGTGTCTTAACAATCGCCTCCATGCAGGAGTGGTTTTTAAGTTGGTGAAGAAGGATATATTTGTGGATAATCAGTTATGCTTTCCCAAGTATAATTTCTTTGAAGATATGTATTTGACCATAGAAATATTACTATGCGCTAATAAAATAGCATCAACGGGGCTTGCCACTTATCATTATAGGTTCAATGTTTCCTCGGAAACTCATGAGAAGAATGCAGCATTTAGGATTAAGAAATTCAAAGAGTTCATTCTGAATATGCAAGAGGTTTTTGATAAATATACGCTTTGGGATGATGAGCCCCTGAGGAAGGTACTTTACCAGCGGATAAACAAAGAAAAGCTTGAACTCTTGATATTGCCGTTTAGTGCTGGGGACGAAATCCGAAAGGCATATCAATTGTATCCTGATTCGTGGAAAGAGTATAAGATAGGACTTAATCTGTTAAGGCTGCCTAACTATCTTGCCTTGCGATACGGCTTTCTGATAATTCCGCAACTATATAAGCATTTCAGAGTCTTGATCCGTAAGATATTGAAAGGGACATAAGGCGCTGAATGGCTACATAAGACAGGTATGCTGATCTATTTGTTTTCCTTTGTTTATTGTATATTCTTCCACTATGTTGCCTATCGGATGAAGAATAAGGTGGCGAAGTATGTTCTTGTCTTCGTCCCTCTGATATGGCTGGCATTCCTGGCAGGCGTTCGCGACTATGGTGTAGGAACGGATACAATGGTCTATTCTAAGGCATATTTTGACGACGCACGCCATGCACATGGTATTGACGATTTGCTGAATAATGAAAATAAAACAATATCCAATAAAGGCTATTTGTTCTTGAATTACTTTGGAACCTTGCTGATGTCTCACATCTTTATTGAGTGGTTCCTAACAGAGTTGCTTTTCTTGGTATGTGCCTATCTGGCGGTAATCAGGTTGACCAAGTATTTTCAAATAAATCTGGCTCTGTTCTCCGTGTTGTTCCTTTTTGCTTTCTATAATCCGTCGCTAAATCTTATGCGACAGATGTGTGCCATTTCTGTCTGTTTGTTATCGTTCTCGTTTATGATAGAGAATAAGCGAGTCATAGCTATAATGCTTTTGCTGGCAGCCATCACATTCCATACAAGTTCTGCTGTATTCATACTTGCCTTTGCATACTGGTTCCTTTCGGACACGAAACACAAGGTGCTATTGTACTCTTCCGTCTGTGGTGGCATGTTGCTGGGTATAGCGTTCTTTTTCTGGCTCTTGAAGATATTAGGGAGTTTGGGCGTTTTTTCTAAAGTGTATATGGAACGCTATGGCATAGGCTCACAATTTGAAGGTGAACGGGTCCCCTTTGCCTTCATGGGAGTTGCTGCAGTGATACTTATTGGTGTATTAATCAGTTATAGTAAGAAAGTTCTGACAGATAGCGAGAACTTTTTCTTGCTGCTGATTCATACTACCTTCATGATTTTGATGTCATTGAACTTTTTGGTAGGTACATTAATTAGAATATCCTACTATTTCTATGCATTGGATCTTGTGATTATGGCTATTTTGTTGACTTCCAGGAAGATTCATATAGCCTATAAGATGTTGCTGCCCATGACTATTATCTTTATGTGGCTTTATAATTTTATGTATCTGAATGGTAATTCTACGTATCCATACAGATCGCAGATATTAGGAATTTATTGATAATATGGTTAAGCTGTTGACTATCATCATTCCAACATATAATATGGAGAAGTATCTCCGTAGATGTCTTGACTCACTCCTAGTGAGTGACGAGAATCTGGCATTGTTGGAAGTGCTGATCATTAATGACGGCTCTAGTGACGCTTCTTCTGCCATCGGTCATTCCTATGAATCTGGATATTCTGGAACCTTCCGCGTGATTGATAAGGAGAACGGCAACTATGGTTCTTGCATCAATAGAGGATTGAAAGAAGCGCGAGGCAAATATGTTAGGATACTGGATGCCGATGACTATTACCATACGGGAAAACTGAATCAGTTTGTCAATATGCTCAAGGGTACGGATGTGGATTTAGTGTTGTCGGATATGGTCTCTGTCTATGCTGGCGGAAATAAGATTCGGCATTCGTTTGGTATTGATTCAGATGTTATATACGATACAAAGTTGTTGGGACAGGATGAGTTCATGAACAAGATGGAGATGCACCATATCACATACAAGAAGACTGTCCTCGACTCGGTTGGATACAGACAGACGGAAGGTATCTCCTATACTGATCAGGAGTGGACTTTCTACCCAATGCCAGAAGTACGAACGATTGTTTATTTCCCAGAAATCATCTATGAATACATGCTTGACAGGGAAGGTCAGACTATGGATATGGCAGTTGAACTGAAACGTGTAGGTCAGAAGATGATTATCGCCAGGCGGATGATAGATTATTTGAAGGAATGGCATTATGGCGATTTGCCATCAAAGACCTATCTCAAATGCAGACTTAGCAGATTCCTCAGACTCATTTATAAGCTCATCCTATTGTATCAGACGGACGAGCAATATCTGTCCCAAAAGAATGAACTGATGGTTTTGGACGAGAAAGTACGACATGACCTACCGTCATTATACGATGAGGCTAGTGCCTTCGTCATCTCTTCAGAGATTCCTTTGAAGTTTGTCAGATATTGGAGGAATACGGGGTGCAGATATCCTCGTTTGGTACTGAAACTCCATAAGCATTTGAAGAGTCTTGATATTTACCTGAGAATGTTGCATATTAGGAAATGACAGGTGGTAATCCATTGATATCCGTCATCGTCCCGTGTTACAAGGTGGAACGTTATTTGCCGAAATGTATTGACAGCATCCTTCGGCAGACATACAAGAACCTTGAAGTGATTCTTGTGGATGATGGTAGTCCTGATAGAAGTGGTGAGATTTGTGATACTTATGCCACAAAGGATTCAAGGATTGTTGTTATCCATAAGGCCAATGGTGGCTTGAGCGATGCTCGTAACGTGGGTATAGACCAAGCCAAAGGAGAATGGATCACATTCATCGATAGCGATGATTTTGTGTCTGACAGTTATGTTGAAGTTCTTTTTCATCTTGCGACAGATTTTAGTTGCGAGTGTTCTGTCTGTCTCTTCAGTTCTTTTAAGGAAGGGGAGAAACCTGTTGTGGACAATGTGACAATGCATCAAGAGTGTATGCTGCCTCAGAAAGCTGTCGAACAGATGTTCTATCAGGAGAAATTTGACAACAATGCACACTCCAAGTTATTCCACAGAAGCCTTTTTGAAAGTGGCATCAGATTCCCTAAGGGTATGATCTTTGAAGATCTGGCCATCACATATAAACTCCTATTATTGAGTACAGGTGTAGCTTATACCGATGCGCGACTTTATAACTATCTGTTAAGAAATGACAGTATTGAGGGCCGTTATAACCCCAAGAAGATAGAGGATGGCTTGGCAGTCTTGAAGTCGATGGATGATAATTTCGCGATGTTTCAGGGCATTGAAAAGGCTTATTTGAGCAGGAAGTTCAGCTTCCTGCTGCATCTTCTGCTGACAATGCCTAAAGGTGCAACGCATTATGAGGAGATGGTCAGCGATGTCAAGAGACTCAGAAAAACTGTGCTGTTTGACATTCATGGGAGAAAGAAAGCCCGCATGGCAGCAATTGTGTCGTTTTTGGGGATGGGTATATTAAAGTCCGTATTCTCTTTTGTCAATAAGCGCAAATAAAGGAATCGAACACGATGTTGAAGATACTGCATATAGGCAATATGAAAAGCGGCATAGACAAGTATGTCAGGAATACTATTTCCTCAATTGCGGATGACTTTGACTTCGTCGTTGTCTGTGGAAAAGACGATCAGCATGAACCAGTAGTCAGGCATGGACATCAAGTGAGGGAATATGCAATCCCCATGTATCGTGCCCTGAATCCTTTGAAAGACTTGATGGCTCTGATTCTGACCATCAGGATAATCCTAAGGGAAAGACCTGACATGATTCATTGTCATAGTGCAAAGGGGGGATTCATCGGACGCCTGGCTGGTTTTCTGACTGGTGTTAGGACTCTGTATACACCTCATGCATTCTCTTTTTTGAGTGCAGATACCAAAGTGAAACGCCATCTTTATCTGTGGCTGGAACGGTGTGCAAGGTTGAGTTCTTGGTTGTTGGCATGTTCTGAATCTGAACAGACAATGGGAATGTCGGAAGTACATTATAAAAAAGAAAAGGCTTTCGTTTGGCAAAATGCTGTACCGGATATTGCTCAACAGGTGGTTGGAGATGAAAACGTAACACCTTATATTTGTTCTGTTGGGCGACCTTCTTTTCAGAAGAACCCTTTATTTTTGCTGGAGGTCATCAACGAACTACATCGTCGGCATCCTGAGGTGAAGGCTTGTATGGTGGGAGCAGGGTTTTATTCTCCAGACTTACAGAAGTTGAAGTCTGGAATTGCAGCATACGGTCTGGAGGATGTGTTTGAAATTCTTCCTTGGCTGAGTCAGGAAGAAACACTTTGTCGTGTAAAAGGATCGCTGTTATATCTGACGGCAGCAAGATATGAAGGCTTGCCTCTGGCTGTTATTGAGGCGATGGCATTGGGAAAACCTATAGTGGCATCCGATGTCGTAGGTAATAAAGACTGTGTGGAAGATGGTGTAAATGGCTATTTGCTGCCGATGGATGTCAATCATTTTGTTGACAAAATCTGCCTGCTGCTAGAAGATGTTCAGCATCGTAGTGAGATGGGAAAAGCTTCCAGACGGCTATTTGAGCAGAAGTTCAAGATAGAAGAACGCATAGGGTATTTAGAAGAAATATACAGAAAGAGATAATGTTATCGTATGAAAGATTTGATCATATCCAGTAGTGACTATAATCATATTACACACATGATTGATGAGGCGGAAATATCTGCCAGATTCGGTAATCAAGTGTATTTTCTATTGTGTAACCATAATTTTCGTTATTGTGGCTGCAATATGCATGGTAGTCCTTTCAAGTGTTTTCGTTGTGAACGGTTCGTCAAGGGACTGTTGAAAAAATGCTCTTCAGGCATTAAAGTCATAGAGATGAACCAACACTTGATGGAGGAACTCAGTGAGGAGGTTGATAAAGTCTCATTTGAGTATTATACCGTCAAGGATATCAAATCTTTAAGTTATAAAGGTGCAAAAGTAGGCATGGGTTGCCTATCAGCCTTTATCTCTCATAGTCGCAATAACAATCCATTGATTGATGACGAATTCAGGGCCTACTTTGATAAGGTTTTGAAAAAAGGCTGTCTTTATGCTGAGTTCCAGTATCGGATGATGATGGAGATCAAGCCCGACAGAGTTCAATTGTTTAATGGGCGCTTCATGGAAACCAGAGCTGCTTCTGATTTGGCTATTCGTCATCATATCTTATTAAGGAGTAACGAGCAATGGCGCGTATTTCCTCATCGTTTTATCAAACGCCAGTTCTATAATGCTTTGCCTCATAGCATCGAAGCTAACAAAAAGTATTTTGATAGTATGTGGTATGATGAATGCATTCCTCAGATTGAAAAAGAAAGGATTGGTCGCAGGTTCTTTGAAAGTAAATATGAACATGCTTTTGGAGGTGATAAGGATTATACAGCTAGGCAAGTGGCTGCAAAGTTACCTGATAATTGGGATAGTTCAAAAAAGAACTATGTGATTTTCAATAGCTCTGAGGATGAATTCACGGCGATAGGTGGAGAATATGAAGAGAAGAAGGTTTTTGACAGTCAGTATGAGGGCGTTGCACATATTGCAAATCTCTTGAAAGACAGAAAGGACGTCAATATTTATCTTCGTATCCATCCGAATCTGGCAAATGTTAATTATAAGTATCATACAGACCTTCTTACCCTCGGGGAGAAATACAGTAATCTCTTTGTCGTTCGTGGTGATAGTGATGTTTCGTCTTATGCCATGATGCGGGAGGCTTATCGCGTGATAACTTTCGGATCAACAACTGGTATAGAAGCTACGTATATGGGTAAACCGGTTATCGCTTTGTGTGTGAATTGGTTCTCTGGCTTGGATATTTCCTATAATCCTATGTCAGTTTCAGAAACGCAGCAACTGTTACTGGCTGAAGACCTAAGCCCCAAACCACAATCTGAAGCCATCAAATTTGGTTACTTCATAATGAATCTGAATCTTCCGAGTTTTTCGTTCTTTGATTATAATATCAGCGATTTCCACTTTTTGGGGCGTACCTTGCGTCGTTATAAGTTGGCGAAATATTTGGGTTCTACAACGTTATATGCGATAGTGGGTAGGATAGGTGAGTTCCTTTGTGGAAGAGATGTCGTTCCCGCAAAGGAGGCTTAGACTTATTTATAGTAAGCTATAAAAGAATTTTATAAGAATGTATATATACATAAAAAGGCTTTTTGACATCATTGTTGCCCTGTTAAGCTTATTATTGTTTGTTCCGATAAGTATTTTGGTAAAGATTAGTTTTCTTTCTTTGAAAGATAAGGGAGGAATATTCTTTAAACAGGAACGAATTGGTAAGGATGGAATCCCCTTTGTCATTTATAAGTACCGTTCCATGGTTCATAATGCCGACGAGTTACTTGAAGAAATGCTTAAGGATGAAAAATATAAGAATGCTTGGGATGAGAGCCAAAAGATAGAAAACGATCCGCGTATTACGAAGATTGGCAAGTACTTGCGGATATCATCTTTGGATGAGTTACCTCAGATATTGAACGTATTAAGGGGAGAGATGTCAATCGTTGGTCCTCGTCCTTTGGTTGAAGGAGAGCTGGAGGCACATGGAGGTTCAAAACTATATTGGAAGGTAAAACCAGGAATAACGGGATGGTGGGCAAGTCATGGACGGTCAGATGTGGATTATGATGAGCGACTAAAGATGGAGTATTTCTATGTACGCAACTTGTCATTAAAGTTGGATGTAATTTGCATCTATAAGACTATCATTGCGGTGATTAAACATAAAGGAGTAGAGTGATATGATTAGTTTTGTTGTACAGGCACGTAGTGGTTCCTCGCGGATGCCGAATAAAATATTGCTACCTTTCTACAATGGGAAAAGCATACTTGATTTACTAATTGAGAAACTAAAGAGAGTCGATAATACGGAAGTAATTATAGCAACATCAGTAAATCCTAATTGTGATACTATTGAGGAAGTTGCAAAGGTACATGGAATTTCTTGTTTCCGAGGTTCAGAAAACGATGTCCTTCAGCGCTTTATTGATGCTGCGGTGTATTATCATGTAGAAAAGATAATTCGTGTTTGCTCTGATAATCCATTCTTGGAATTAGACTCTATCAACAAGTTGGTGGCCTATGCAGACAATGAGGGGAAAGCATGTGATTATATCAGTTTCAATATAAATGGAGTACCTTCTATTAAGACTCATTTTGGTTTTTGGACAGAATATGTCACTTTAAATGCCCTGAAAAGAGTAAGAGATCTTACTAATGAAAGCTTGTATCATGAACATGTTACAAACTATATATATGCCAACCCTGACTCATTTGATATTGCTTGGCTAGAGGGACTGGAAATTATTAACAGTCATCCCAATATACGTTTGACGATTGATACTTTAGAGGATTTTAGAAATGCACAATCTATATATGCAGATTTGTGCACGGAAGTACAGTTCCCTACAATAACAAATGTTGTAAACTACCTTGATGCGCATCAGAATTACTACATCTCTATGAAACGTCAGATAGAAAAGAATACTAAATAGTATGAGGCATACATATATTATCGGTGAAATCGGACAGAACCATAATGGATCAGTTGATATAGCCAAGTTGATAGTAGATTTGGTCTGTAGACCTATAAAAGAGGATGTGTTTGGCTTGGACTTGGATCCTATAGATGCTGTTAAACTCACTAAAAGGGATCTTTCTGAAGAACTTTCTGTATCTCAAATGAATAGGATCTACGATTCTCCTCATTCTTTTGGTCGTACTTATGGTGAGCACAGAGCCGCTTTAGAATTGTCTGATGACGATCATCATGAGGTGTACAAATATGCAAAAAGTAAAGGGTTGGATTTCGTCGAAACTCTCTGTGCTAGGGGATGTCTGTCACTCCTGAAACTATTCACCCCTGACTATTTGAAAGTGGCGAGTCGCGATTTGACAAACCTTTTGTTGTTGGAGTCATTGGCAGAGACAAAGATTCCAATTATTCTTTCTACAGGTATGGCAGGAAAGAAAGAGTTGGATGATGCATTGGAGGTTATTACCCGCTACCACTCCAACATTTCTATTCTTCATTGTGTGTCGCAGTATCCTACAGAGCCCGACAATTTGAATTTGAGGACAATTACATATCTGAAGGAACATTATGGACAGTATAAAATAGGCTTTTCTGATCACACAATTGGAATTTCGGCTCCTCCGATCGCTGTGGGAATGGGAGCAGAGATTATTGAAAAACATATCACTATAGATCGCCACATGAAAGGAACAGACCAGAATGGGTCTCTTGGTCCTGATGGCGTTTATCGAATGGTACGTGATATTCGTATGTGTGAACATTGGTTGGGCTCGAAAGACTTGTATATAGAAAAAAGTGTAGATTCATCTAGGAAAAAGCTTGAAAGAAGTATTGCATCACTTCATGACATGAAAGCTGGAGATGTTATTCGCCTAGAAGACCTACACATGTTAAGCCCAGGAGATGGATTTAAATGGACCCAGTTAGATGAGGTCATAGGTAGACAGCTTGTAAATGATATACCTGCAAATGAAATTGTTTATCCAAAGGATTTAAAATAGTATGTTACCTAAGCTTATTCTTACAGATATCGATGGTGTATGGACTGATGGCGGTATGTATTACGATCAGACAAACAATGAATGGAAACGTTTCCATACCTATGACAGTGCAGGTGTATTGTTTGCCCATCGTCTTGGTATACCAGTAGGTATTATTACAGGCGAAGAAACAAAGATCGTGGAACGTCGGGCAAATAAGTTAAAAGTTGATTATTTATATCAAGGTGTCAAGGACAAATTGAATACGGCAGAATTTCTTTGCCAACAACTTGGTATAACCTTACTAGATGTTGCGTATATCGGTGATGATTTAGGTGATATTTCTTTGCTCAAATCAGTACGTTGGGCTGGTGTGCCTTCAAGTGCTCCTCAATATATAAGAGCTTTGTCAAATATACCTTTGTCAAAGCGTGGAGGTGAAGGAGTGTTCCGCGAATTTGTTGAAAAAATAATCATCGATAGTGGTCAGAATCTGCCAATATAACAATTATTTCCGGTTGCGTTTCAGGTAAGCCTTTGAGTGGTTAGGCTTACTGTTGATCTCGTCAAGGATGTCTTCATTCGCCAGTCTTAGGGCGATGGAATCGCGTATTTCTATTTTGCGCCTTTCCATCGCCTTTTTCTCTGTCTCTAGTTTTGTTTGTTCCTGATGGCGTTTGATGCGCTGGTCACGTAGTTCCATCCAGATGGGCTTGGCGGAAGAGCCTTCATTTGTACCCAAATCAAATTCCGGCAGTTCGAAATCCTCGGGCTTGAAAGGAATGATGGATGGGTTATAGCGTTCCACGATAACCGGGGCGATGCCCTGAGCGAGTATACCCAATTCTTTAGCTGCCCTTACTGAAAGGTCAACAACCCTGCCTTTCACGTATGGTCCACGGTCTGTCACCTTGACGATGACGCTGAGGCCGTTAACAGGATTCGTCACTTTAAGTAGGGTGCCGAAGGGGTAGGTCTTGTGAGCACATGTCAACGAGTCGTGATGTAACCGTTCTCCGTTGGCTGTTTTACGACCGGACCAACTCTTGGAGTAATAAGAAGCTTTACCTCTCTCGGTTTGTGCGAGAGCGGTAAAGCTAATCAGTAATGTCAGTGTCGTTAAGACTATCTTGTTTTTTAATACCATCAATTCGATGTCATCATGGGAGGAAACACTATACGATTCCCTGAGCCATCATGGCATTGGCAACCTTCATGAAACCGGCGACATTAGCACCCTTCACGTAGTTCACATAGCCGGCCTCCTTGCCATATTTCACGCACTGGCCATGAATGTTCGACATAATCTGGTGCAGTCGTTCATCGACTTCCTTGCTGCTCCAGGCAAGGCGCATGGAGTTTTGGGTCATCTCAAGACCGGAGGTTGCAACACCACCGGCATTTACAGCCTTGCCGGGAGCGAAGAGCTGTTTGGCGGCGATAAACTTATTTACTGCCTCAGCAGTACATCCCATGTTTGATACCTCTGCCACACAAAGTGGTTTATTGGCTAGAATCGCATCGGCGTCAGCTCCATTCAGCTCGTTCTGTGTTGCGCAAGGCAGGTAGATGTCAGCCTTCTGCTCCCACGGTTTCTTGTTGGCGAAGAACTGGGCGCCTTCAAATTCCTCTTCGTAAGGCTGGCAGACGTCATTGCCCGAAGCACGCAACTCCAGCATATATTCTATCTTCTCAGCATCGAGTCCTGCAGGGTCATAGATATAGCCGTCAGGGCCGCTAATGGTAATGACCTTTGCACCCAGTTCGGTAGCCTTTTTGGCAGCACCCCAGGCCACATTACCGAAGCCGGAGAGAGCAATAGTCTTGCCCTTGATGTCCAGCCCGTGCTCTTCCAGCATCTGATGAACGAAGTATAGGGCACCATAACCTGTTGCCTCAGGACGGAGGATAGAGCCTCCCCATTCAATGCCCTTTCCTGTCAGAACACCTTGGAACTGATGGGTCAGTTTCTTATATTGTCCGAAGAGATAGCCGATTTCACGGGCTCCTACACCGATATCACCGGCTGGGACATCTTCGTCGGGGCCGATATGGCGATATAGTTCCGTCATGAATGCCTGACAGAATTTCATTACCTCATTGTCGCTCTTGCCACGGATGGAGAAATCCGAACCGCCTTTGCCGCCGCCCATGGGTAGGGTGGTAAGCGCATTCTTGAAGGTCTGCTCGAAACCAAGGAATTTTAGGATTGACAGATTCACGGATGAATGGAAGCGCAGACCGCCTTTGTAAGGACCGATGGCGCTATTGAACTGAACACGGTAACCGAGGTTCACCTGCACTTCGCCCTTGTCGTCAACCCAAGGTACGCGGAATGTAATGATACGCTCCGGCTCAACGATGCGTTCGACGATTTTGGCCTTTTCAAACTCAGGATGCTGGTTATAGACATCCTTAATCGATTCAAGCACTTCTCTTACTGCCTGTAAATACTCTGACTCACCTGGATGCTTCTGCTCCAAAGCCTGCATGATTTTTTCTACTTCCATAGTGTGTAATGGTTTTTAGTCATTTGTCAATTTGTTATTATTGATGGTGCAAATATAGATAAATATTCGATACCCTCCAAGGAAAGTACCGAATATTTTTCTTGTAAAGTTACATTTTGTTAAATCTTTGCCAATGCCTGCTTGATATCGTCAAGAATATCCTCCACATCTTCGATACCTACAGAGAGGCGAATCAGGTCAGGAGCGACACCTGCCTCACGCAACTGCTCATCGCTTAACTGGCGGTGAGTATGGCTGGCGGGATGAAGCACACAAGTACGAGCATCGGCTACATGAGTCACGATATTGATCATCTCAAGCGAGTCCATCCATTTGATGGCAGTCTCTCGTGTACCCTTTAATCCGAAGGCGATCACACCACAACTTCCGTTAGGCAGATATTTCTGTCCCAGGGCATAGGCTCTGTCACCGGGCAGTCCACAATAGTGAACCCAGGCAACCTTCTCGTTTTCGTTCAGGAACTCTGCTATCTTCTGGGCATTCTTGCAATGCTGGGCCATGCGAAGGTGCAGCGTCTGCAAACCGAGGTTAAGCAGAAATGAGTTCTGGGGAGCAGGGATGCTGCCAAGGTCGCGCATCAACTGGGCCACAAGTTTCGTGGTATAGCCCATTTTGCCGAAAGCCTTTACGTAGGTCAGTCCGTGATAACTTTCATCTGGTGTGCAAAGACCAGGGAACTTATCGGCATTTCCGAGCCAGTCGAAGTTGCCGCTGTCAACTACCGCACCGCCCACTTGAGTAGCCATACCATCCATATATTTAGTGGTAGAGTGGGTGACGATGTCGGCTCCCCACTCAAACGGCCGGCAGTTAATTGGCGTTGCAAACGTGTTGTCCACAATCAGTGGTACACCGTTCTTATGTGCAATCTTGGCAAATTTCTCGATGTCGAGTACAGCACAACCGGGATTCGAGATGGTCTCACCGAAGAGTGCCTTGGTGTTTGGACGGAAGGCAGCCTGTATCTCCTCCTCGCTGGCCTCAGGCGAAACAAAGGTGCTCTCGATGCCCAGTTTCTTTAATGTCACACCGAAGAGGTTATAGGTGCCTCCATAGATTTCGTTGGAAGTCACAAAGTGATCACCAGCTTCGCAGATATTGAATAGTGCATAGAAATTAGCAGCCTGACCGCTTGATGTCAGTACAGCACCTACACCACCTTCCAGTGCAGCAATTTTCGCTGCTACAGCGTCGTTAGTAGGGTTTTGCAGACGGGTATAGAAATAGCCCTCCTTTTCGAGGTCAAACAACTTTGCCATTTCGTCAGAGTCGTCATATTTGAAGGTCGTGCTCTGAATGATAGGTAACTCGATCGGTTCTCCGTTCTTGGCCTTGTAGCCAGCCTGTACACAAAGCGTACCTTGTCTCAGTTTCTTGTCCATTGAATGATGATTTTAGAATTTTGAATGCAAAAGTACAAAATTATTCTTAAATACCTTGTTGTTTGTGATTATTTTTATTTTTTTGCTGCAAATATTCTTACTGGTAGATGATGTAGTCGCGGAGTCTTACCCATGAAGGCGTATCCGTATAGGTCGACTGGTAGGCACCGATGCTGAGGGTGTCAACAGTAATCTCTACGGGTGAGCCTGGCATGTTTTCCCAAGTTTTGCCGTCAGGGCTGGTGCGGGCAAAGAGTTGGTTGCCGCGACGTTCGAACTGCAGGTAACGGTCCAGCTCATAGCCCTTGTAATTGGGATACTGTGGGCGATCTTCTCCACTGAGGATGGTGAACATATTACCGCAATTAAAGAGTGGGAAAGCACCTAACTGATAATAGGTGCCATTCTCATCCGTGACGAGGATACCACCATCGTTGTAACTTGTAATCTTATGGTCCTTCAGGCCTTCCACGTCGTCGATAGTTGCCATCACAACAAAGTCGCCCTTTACCTGACGATACACCTCGCCGCCGTTATTCAGTGGGTCCTCATTAAAATGGCCTGTCTTGGCTGAGAGTGTAAACGGCTTCTTTTTATTAAAGATAGGTTTCATATTGGGCGATTGTGTGAACTTGCTGTTGGGGTCAATCTCCTCGAAGTCGTCATCGCCAAGCGAAGGCACGTCAAACTGACTCGTCATCTCGTAGTAGGCAGTGACATCTTCCTGCGTCATAGACTTCGGCATGATGAGCAGACTGCTGATATATCCCATGAAGCAGTTGGCACCACCACCGTCGGCACCGATGGTGATGTGGCCCTCCGGACGGATCATGAGGAAATTGTTCTGCTCGTGTACCAGTCGTCCGTTCAGATAGGCCTTCTCTTCCCAACCGTCGAAGGTGACAATCCACAATTGCCATTTGCCTTCGCCTTCCTTTATCTCTTTGGGAGCACCGAAACTCTCAAACGAACCATTGTGGTTCATAAGTCCCGAGGCGCTGTCAAAGCCTTGACGTAGTTCCGTCGTGGCGAGGTCGGCTTGTGACGATGTGAGCGATGCCACGGTGGCCACTGGTTTGGTCTTTGTGCTCAAGACCCAGGCAGCGATGGTGTAGGGGGCATTGTAGCGGTATTCCTTTGGCAATGCCGCCTTACTGGTAAGGCGTTGCGAGCCATTGAAGAAAAATGCCCATTTCCCGTCTTTCACTCTGGCTCGGATGGGTTTGTTCGCTTTGAAGGTCATCATGGGCAATGATGAGCCGGTGTTGTCCTTCTGGCATACGACTTCCTGAATGTCGAATGGCTTGTTGTCGTGTGGTGTCATGGCAGCAACATTGCTGGCATCAAAGAAGATGAAACTCGAAGTGAAGTCTCTCTCTGCAGGTTTTACGTCTTGCTGGTGCATGCCAGGATAGCCGGACTGACTTGTGGCCTCAGGGTAGGGCAGAGTAGGAGCCTGCCGCCACACCTTTATGTTCCAGACAGCTGGCATGTGTCCGTTCTTCTGGGTATCGGTGATTGTTAGACGGATATAGCGAGCCTTGGTGTTGCCTTTGTCTATCATCGGCGACCCTTGTGTGGTATTGGTTGTGCGGTCGGCATACAACTCCCAACTTTGACCGTCGCGCGATGTTTCCAGTTTATACTGATAGAAGAAGGTAGCATATTCGAACTGCGTCCAGATTTCATTAAACGTCATGTTCTTCCCGAGGTCTATCTCGAGCCATTCGTCATGCCGCTCGGCACCGTCCCAATTCCCTTTGGCAGCCTTCCATAGCGTACCATTATTATCATCGGTAGCATATTCGGGCTTGAACCATTCGTCGTAATAACTTGAGGCTGTAACCTTGGCGCCATAAGCGATGTTTCTTTCAGAAAGACTTAATGGGGAAAGTACATTCTGGGCATTATGGGTGGGAACGACGGGAAGGATATTGCCCTCAGCATCGAATTTCAGCTCGTCGATACATACCTGACGATTAAAGCCGTGGACCGATTTTGGATTGTTGTGACGATGATATACGATGAAATAGCGTCCATCCTGCTCCAGAATGGAGTGATGTCCTGGGCCGTGCACGGTCTCGTCCTTATTCGTTGTCAACAGTTCGCCTTTATACTCGAAAGGTCCCATCGGTCCTGTGGTCGATGTGGCATACTGCACCCGATAGGTGTCAGTATGGCAGGATCCGGATGAATAGGTGAAGTAGTAGACACCATTACGCTTGAACACGAATGGTGCCTCGAAAATGTCTTTCAGTTCCGTATTGGGGATGAGGCGTTTCTCGCTGAAGAACTCATCGGCAGCGATGGGGAATGGAGCGTTCTCATTCCAGCGGCGTGCATCCTTTGACAGGCTGTCAGATAGAGCGGCCAAGTCGAAATTGCCGCCTTTGAGTTTTGCAACACCACAGCCGAAGCCCTTATAGATGCCCCAAGTGGTAAAGTAGAGATACTCCGAACCGTCGTCATCGCGGAACAGTTGAGGATCGAGTGTGATGACGTTGTGTACATAACGGTCAGGAACCATCACGGCATCCGCTTTTCCCAGTATATTCTGCCAAGGGCCGATGGGTGTATCGCTCTCACCGATATTGATGTTGCAGGGCTCGCAGTAATAATAGCGGAACTTGCCATTCGGCTGTTGCACCACGTCTGGTGCCCATACCACCTCTGTCGTGGGCCAGTTCATTACGATGTTCTTCCAGTTTACGAAGTCCTTGCTCACCCAAACCTGGGCAGGACCGTAACCGTTGCCAGTGCCGTCGGTGGTAGCATATATATAATAGGTGTCGCCGAACTTCCTGATCGTCGGGTCGGCAAAGTATCCGGGGATGATGGGGTTCATGTTGCCTTTTTGGTTCCAGGCTGTTCCCAATACTGGTGAGGGCTTATACACCTCGTCAGCCAGAGCCGACGAGGTGCAAAGAGTCCCTAAGATAAATAGTAGCAGTAGTTTTTTCATGTGTATAATCTTTTATTTGTCGAAACAGAATACCAGGTCTTCGAGGATACAGAGGGATTTCTCCTTGGTGTCAGACTTGAAGACGAAGAAGATGGCATGCTTGCCGGCAAGATCCTTTTCCTGGGCCTCTTTGGAGATGCCGATGGCAACGTCGGTAGTGGCCTGATTCATATCGGCCTTCAGAACTGTCTCACCAATCTTCTTACCGCCCTGCGACTCCCAGGGACGATCCATCATGACCTCGATGGTGCCGTCAACGCCTTCGGGGATGAGGCGCAGCACAAGCATCAGATTTGCAGGATTAGCCAAACGCTCGGCATCGAAGTTGAAGTACTTATAGCCTACGATCGAACCATCGGTGTTGTTGACCACACGATTAGTGTTATAACGTAGATCGTAGGGAGCATCGTATTTGGCTTTAGAAGCTAATGCCTCTCCCTTGCTCATCCCTGGCTCACCACCGTAGCTGGCTTCTACATAAGAACCGAAGAACTTGTTGTTGGGATATTCGTGGATGGGGTCTTTAGGAGCAGTCAGCCAACTTGCGATACCTGCAGAGTGACGTTCGAAGGGGTCGAGACCATTGAGTGAGAAACCTTCGGAGTTGTATTCGCCCTCAGAGATTTCCACCTTGCCGCCTTTGCCTTCCTCTACCTTCACCTCGATGGGTGCGACCATAGCCTGGCGGGTATATTCGTCAGTACCCGTCTGGCGGTGATAGAACACATACCACTGGCCGTTGATCTCGCAGATGCTTCCATGTGTGTTGCCATGAGCCACAGCAGAGGCGATGGTATCTCCCTTCTCGTTGATGTCTCGGGCACGTCCGTCAATGATGGTTCCGCCGTATGTCCAGGGACCCAGCGGGTTGTCGCCATAGCAATAGGCCAACGTGTAGTTTGTCGTGGGTAGCCCGAACTCACCGTCCTTTGTAAAACGGCTATATATAAATACGTATTTGTCTTTAATCTTACGGATAGACGAAGCCTCGAAGAAGCGGAAGTCGCCTGCATTTGGCTCCTGAAAACCAGGAATCATTCCATCCACCATCTGAGTGCCAGGCTTTACGGTACACATCGTGGCAGGGTCGATTTCAGCAGCGTAAGAGTGCCCGAATCCCCAATAACCATAAATCTTACCGTCATCATCTACGAAAACTGCGGGGTCGAAACCATAGATGCCATCCACCTTATTGGGGTCTTCCGCATTCCAGTTGCATACCTCGAAAGGTCCGTCAGGACGGTCGCTCTTGGCAATCAGACCGTTGCGATAGCCTGTCTGGTCGTTAGGGAAGAGCCAGTATGTCTTCTTGCCTGTTGAGTCGGTGGTCATTGTCACGTCGGGGGCGAAGAGCACATCGGCAGTCTGGGCAGAGTCGAAGGGCTCACCTTTGGCATTCTTGTCTACCACGAGGATAGTGCCGTCATAGCGCCATTGGGTCAGATCCTCTACGGGTGCTGACCATACCACCTGATCACGACCACAGTACATTGTGATCAGGTCATCGTGTGAGCCATAGATGTAGACACGCTGTTTGCCAGGATTGTCTGGGTCTTCAAACACGTAAGGCTCACCGTCGGGGATGTGTTCCCACAATGGCAGGTAAGGGTTACCTGGAGTGGTAAGTTTGTTCGTAACTGTTTCTTGTTTGCTGGCACACGAGAAAGCCAACAGCGCACAGCAGGCTGCTGCAACAAAAGTGCTTAAGGGGTTCGTTTTCATCTCAGTTCTTATTGATAGGTTTATAACTGGCTGCAAAATTAAGAAAAAAAACGGGAAAGGTTGCCGTTTCATGTTAAAAAGTATGCGAATAATGCATTTAAGTAGGAAAAAAGTCGTATCTTTGCGCTCATTATGGAAGAAGAAGTAAAGGTACCCCAGGAGTGGAATAAATTCTATCTGAAGGATGTGTCGTTTGTCAATCTGATGACGAGGCGTATCTTCAATGTGCTCATCGTGGCCAATCCTTACGATGCATTTATGCTTGAGGATGACGGCCGTATCGATGAGAAGATTTTCGATGAATATATGGAGTTGGGCATGCGTTATCCGCCTACTTTCACCCAGGTTTCGACGACGGAAGAGGCCAACGAGGTGCTCCGCACTACCGACATCGATCTGGTGATCTGTATGCCTGGTAATGCCGATAACGATGCCTTTACCGTGGCCCGTGAGGTCAAGGCGGCTCATCCGAATATCCCCTGTGTGGTGCTCACCCCGTTCTCGCATGGTATCACCAAGCGCATCCAGGATGAGGATATGTCGGTGTTCGACTATGTGTTCTGCTGGCTCGGCAATACGAATCTCATCATGTCGATCATCAAGCTGATTGAGGACAAGATGAACATTGACCATGACATCAAGGAGGCTGGCGTACAGATGATTCTGCTCGTCGAGGATAATATTCGCTTCTACTCCAGCGTGCTGCCTAACCTCTATAATTATATTCTGGCTCAGTCGAAGCGCTTCTCTACCGAGGCACTGAACCCTCATGCTGCGGCCCAGCGTAAACGAGGCCGCCCTAAAGTGGTGCTTGCTACCAACTACGAGGAGGCAATGGAGATCTACGAGAAGTACCACGAGAACACTTTGGGCGTCATTTCCGATACCCGTTTCCCGATGCATATCGTCGCAGGGCGTCTCTCCCATGTTGAGGAGGGTGATCCGGAGGCTGGTCTGAAACTGCTCCGTGAGATCCGTCGCCGCGATGAGTATGTGCCCTTGATCCTTGAATCGAAGGAGACACTCAATGCGGCTAAGGCCAAGGCCGAAGGTTTCCATTTTATCGATAAGAACTCTACCAAGATGAATGTCGATCTCCACCATCTGATGGAGGAACACATGGGCTTCGGCGACTTTATCTTCCGTGATCCTAAGACCAAGGAGGAAATCTTCCGCGTGTCGTCATTGAAGGAATTACAGGACAATATCTTCAAGATTCCCAACGACTCGATGCTCTACCATGTGTCGCGAAACCACATGAGCCGTTGGCTCTGTGCCCGTGCCATCTTCCCTGTCTCGGCCTTCCTGAAGCATGTCACCTGGCATAAACTGCAGGATGTCGATGCCCACCGTAAGATTATCTTCGACGCCATCGTACAGTATCGCCGCATGAAGAACATCGGCGTGGTGGCTGTATTCGACCGTCTGAAGTTCGATGCCTATAGCCATTTCGCCCGTATCGGCGACGGTTCGTTGGGTGGCAAGGGTCGTGGCCTGGCTTTCCTCGATAATATCATCAAGCGGCATACAGAGTTGAACCAATACGAGAATGCTCAGGTGTCGATTCCGAAGACCGTCGTACTCTGTACCGACTTCTTCGATGAGTTCATGGAGAAGAACAATCTCTATCCCATTGCTCTCAGCGATGCTTCCGACGAAGAGATCCTGCAGCATTTCATGCGGGCTCAGCTGCCCGACTCGCTGATAGCCGACTTCTTCACCTTCTTTGATGCCGTGAAGTCGCCGATAGCCGTCCGCTCAAGTTCGTTGCTCGAGGATTCTCACTACCAGCCTTTCGCAGGTATCTATTCCACCTATATGATTCCTTATCTTCAGGATAAGTATGAGATGCTGCGGATGCTGGCCTGTGCCATCAAGGGCGTCTATGCCTCTGTCTACTATAAGGACTCCAAAGCGTATATGCTTGCCACTCAGAATGTTATCGACCAGGAGAAGATGGCGGTCATCCTTCAGGAGGTGGTGGGCAAACAGTACGGCGACCTCTATTATCCGAACTTCTCGGGTGTGCTCCGTTCGCTGAACTACTATCCCATTGGCGAGGAAACGGCTGAGGAAGGTATTGCCTCGCTGGCCCTCGGACTTGGTAAGTATATCGTTGATGGTGGGCAGACGTTGCGCGTCTCTCCCTATCATCCCACGCAGGTCCTCCAGATGTCGGAGATGGATACGGCGCTCAGTGAGACGCAGACCCGTTTCTATGCCCTCGATATGAGTCATGTGGGTGATGACTTTAAGGTCGACGACGGCTTTAATATAAAAAAGGTACGTGTAAAACAGGCTGCCGAGGATGGAGCCCTCACCTATATCGCCTCAACCTATGATCCTATGGACCAGATTATCCGCGACGGTATCTATGAGGGTGGCCGTAAGGTGATTTCCTTTACTGGTGTGCTCCAGCATGGGGTGTTCCCCTTGCCCGAACTGCTCCAGATGGTGCAGAAACTTGGTGCCGACGAGATGAAACGTCCTGTGGAGATCGAGTTCGCCTGCAACCTCAATGATGACCGGACAGGTACGTTCTACCTGCTGCAGATCCGACCTATCGTCGACTCCAAGCAGGTGCTCGACGAAGACTTGCGGGCTATCCCCGATGAAGACTGTCTGTTGCGTTCCGAGAACTCCCTTGGTCATGGTATCTCCGAGGATGTCACCGATGTGGTCTATGTCAAGGCTGGCGATGATTTCACCGCCGTGAATAATCCCATGATTGCCGATCAGATAGAACAGATCAACCGCAAGTTCCTTGATGCCGATAAGAACTACGTACTCATTGGGCCGGGCCGTTGGGGCTCCTCCGACTATTGGTTAGGTATCCCTGTGAAGTGGCCTCATATCTCCGCTGCCCGTGTGATAGTCGAGTTGGGACTGAAGAACTACCATGTCGATCCCTCGCAGGGCACCCACTTCTTCCAGAACCTCACCTCCTTCGGCGTTGGATATTTTACCATCAACACCTTCACGGGATCCGGCACCTTCCAGAAAGAGGTGCTCGATGCGATGCCTGCTGTGGAGGAAACGGAGTTCGTCAGACACGTCAGGTTTGAGCAGCCGTTGAAGATCATGATGGACGGCAAGAAGCAGCAAGGCGTGGTCCTGATGCCGAAATCCACATAAATGAGGATTGCTCCAAAGTAGCAAAAGCAGTACCTTTGCAGCCGAAAACCAATACATGAATTGATGATGCAAAGATTTAGACTGCTCTTGTTGCTTTTGTTCCCGCTGACTGTGCTTGCGGATGGAATCGAAGAAGTTTCCGACACGTCGGTGGCCAGGCATTTTGACATGGAAGAAGTAACCGTTGTGGGATTCAAACAGGATGCCCTGGGGCGCGACCCCATCGCCGTCACATCCCTCTCGGAGGCTTTCGTACATAATATGGAGATGACGAGTATCAAGGATCTGGGCTATACGGTGCCCAATTTCTACATTCCAGAGTATGGCTCCAGGCAAACTTCGCCGGTGTTCGTACGTGGCGTGGGTTCGAAGACTAACGGCCCCACGGTGGGATTCTATATCGACGGCGTGCCCCACATGGAGCGCTCTTCCTTCGATGACGATCTCTTCGATCTCTCAGCCCTCGAGGTGCTGCGCGGCCCGCAGGGTACGCTCTATGGTCGCAACTGCATTGGTGGTATCATCAATGCCTATACCCATACCCCCTTCGACTTTCAGGGCACTCGTGTCAAGGCTGGCTATGGCCGTTACAACGACCTTGTGGTGAATGCCTATAACTATACAAAACTGAACGACCGTATGGGCTTTGCCGTCAATGGCAGCTATCACCATAATGACGGTTTCTTCCGCAATGCCTTCGACGGCAGCAAGATTGATAAGTTCAACGATGGTTTCCTGCGTGGACGATTCTATTGGAAACCTGCCCGGCGCTGGACACTCACGGCCGATGTCAGCTACCGCAACAGCGATCAGGGAGGCTACCCTTATGCCACCTACGATCCTGAAACGGGCGAGACAGGCGAGATCAACTATAACCGCTACAGTTCCTATCTTCGTCAGGTGACGACAGCCGGTTTCAACGCCCGCTATGTCGGAGAGAACTTCAGTTTCAACAGCCAGACCGCCTATCAGTATATCGACGATCAGATGGGCATCGATCAGGACTTTACACCGAAGGATGCCTACTGGGTAAGTCAGCGAGTGCGCCAGAATATCTTCAGCGAGGAACTGACCCTGAAGTCGACGACAGCTAGTCCCTATCAGTGGATGTTTGGTGCCTTCCTCTTCAGCGACAGCTATCACAAGCGACTGCTGACGACCTATATCGCTCAGGACTATGCCACACCGAAGTACTACGATTCGCCCACGACGGGTGTATCCGTCTACCACCAGTCGTCGCTCCGCATCGTTGGCGGATTGAAGGCACAGGTGGGCCTCCGCTTCGACTACGAGCATGCCAAGGAGGATTATTCCGCCTATCGCACCAAGGCTTGGGACAATGTATATGGTACGCCCACGGATACCTATAATAGTAAGCTCAACTTCACCCAGCTGACGCCGAAGTTCACCCTGGAGTATCTCACCAGTGAGCGCAACCTCTTCTATGCCTCCGTAACCAGAGGCTATAAGACTGGTGGCTTCAATTCCACCTTCACGACGGACGATGAGCGTACCTTCGATCCTGAGTACAACTGGAACTACGAGGTGGGCACGAAGGCCTCCTTCCTCGACCATGCCCTGCAGGCAGAGCTGACCCTCTTCTACGTGGACTGGCGCCACCAGCAGATAACCCAGACGGTGCCTGGACTTGGCAATATCACCCGCAATGCAGGACATTCCGACTCGAAGGGGGTTGAACTCTCGCTGATGGCCCGTCCGATTAAGCCGCTGACATTCCACCTCAGCTATGGCTATACCTACGCCCGATTCCTCGACTACCAGCGCAGCGAGACCGTCAGCTATACAGGTCTGATGCAGCCGCTTGTGCCACGCCATACCCTCTCGCTCAATGGCACTTATACCTTGCTGCCCGCTCATGGTGCACTTGACCGTCTGGTGTTCAGCGCCGGTGTCACGGGTCTTGGCAAGATCTATTGGAACGAGGATAATGCTGTGTCGCAATCATTCTATGCCCTGCTCAACGCCAAAGTCAGCGCCACGTTCGGCTTCCTGACGTGGGAGGTATGGGGTAAGAATCTGACAAATACCGATTATCTCACCTATTATTTCAAGGCGAGTGCGCCCTACGGACAGAAGGGACGACCCACGTCGTTTGGCACCTCGCTGATATTTGACTTCTAAACATTGTAATGCAGACAGAAAACCAACCAAACAACCACATAAGTAGCAAGGGCAGAGGCATCGGTCTTCCGATGTTCTTCTGCCTTTATATTGCTCAGAGTATACCCTCCAGCTTCTTTGCCACCGCCCTGCAGGTGATGATGCGCGAAGCCAACTATTCCCTGGCCACCATCGGACTGCTGCAACTGGTGAAGTTGCCCTGGGTCGTTAAGTTCCTGTGGTCACCTTTAGTTGACCGCCATTGTCTGACGGGGCGCGACTTCCGCCGTTGCATTGTCGTCAGCGAGATTGTCTATGCCATATTCATCATCCTTGCCGGTCACCTCAATGTGACTGATAACCTTTATCTGATTATCTTTATGGTGATGTTGTCGCTGGTGGCCTCTGCCACGCAGGATATTGCTACCGATGCCCTTGCCATCCTGATGCACAGAGGACGGGACAAGAGTATGGTGAACAGCATGCAGTCGATGGGTAGCTTTGGTGGTGCCCTGATAGGTAGCGGTGTACTGCTTCTGGTGCTCCATCGGTTTGGCTGGCATGCCGTAACGCCTTTCCTGGGTGTCTTTGTACTGTTGATGCTCATCCCACTGTTGCGCCGTAAGGATCTGAATATCGCCCAGAAAGATGTGCGTCAACGGGCTCGGCTTACCGATTTCGCCTCGTTTTTCGTACAGCGTGGCATCTGGCGTCAGATAGGTTTCCTGTTGCTCTATTACGCCAGTATCATCGGCATCCTCTCGATGATGCGCCCCTGGCTCGTGGATCTGGGCTATTCGATGAAGGAGATTGGCGTGATGAGTGGCATCATCGGCACCTCGTCTGCCTTCTGTGCCTCCTTCGGCGCCGGCTTCATCGTGCGCCGCATCGGTATCTTCACCGCCCGCATCCTTTTTGCCTGCTTCATCCTGCTGACCACGCTTTATTTCCTCGGCTTGGTGATGCTCGGCACTCCTACTACCGCAATGCTCTATGGCGGTATCGTGCTGATGTGGATGAGCTATGGCATGGCTACGATTGTGGTCTATACCTCAGCGATGGAGTGTGTGAGACCAGGCCGTGAGGGAACTGATTTCACCGTCCAGACCGTCTTGACGCATCTCAGTGGTATCATCATGGCTGGTCTGAGTGGTGCCGTAGCCGATCATTTCGGCTATTACGGACTCTTCCTCGCGGAGGTCATCATCGCTTCGATATCACTCGTTTATATCATCCTTTTATTCCGTAAGCCCCATGCAGTCTGACATTATTCAGAAATACAACAAGCCGGTGCCGCGCTATACAAGCTATCCGCCGGCAAACTTCTTTGCTGCCTTCACAGCCGACGACTATCTGCAGGCTGTCGATGCATCTAACGATGCCCAGCAGAACAACATATCCTTCTATCTCCACATGCCCTTCTGCCGCCACCTCTGTCATTATTGTGGCTGCAACTCCTATCCCTTGAGCAATATGGATACGATGACGGATTATGTGAGAGCGCTTCATCGTGAGATCGACCTCCTGGCACCGCATATCGCCGCTGGACGCAAGATATCCCAGATCCACTATGGTGGGGGCAGTCCGACGGCTGTTCCCATCCCGCTGATCCGTGAACTCAATGAGCATCTGCTCTCTATCGCACCAGCCATCGAGCGGCCTGAGATTGCCATCGAGTGTCATCCGGGCTACCTGACTGCCGAAGACTGGCAGGGTCTGATCGACTGTGGCTTTACCCGTTATAGTCTGGGTATCCAGGATCTGCGGGCAGAGGTGCTGAAGACTGTCAACCGTCGGCCTTCGCTGCTGCCTGTCGATGAGATTCTGCAGATTCTCCGTGCCTCTGGGGCTACCGTGAATTTCGACTTCATCTATGGACTGCCGTTGCAGACGGCCGATAGTTTCCGCGAGACGATTGAACAGGCTGCCGCTTGGCGACCTGATCGGCTCGTCACCTTCTCTTATGCCCATCTGCCCAAGCTCTTCCCCCGTCAACAGATACTCGACCGTGTAGGTTTGCCAGCGGAAAGCGAGAAGAACCGCATGTATGAATTGGCCTCCGAGGTACTTTGTGGGGCAGGCTATCAGCCCATTGGGCTCGATCATTTCGTGCTTCCTGAGGATGAGTTGGCACAGGCTCTTGCCAAAGGACAACTCCATCGGAACTTCCAGGGATATTGTACACGACGTACCACTGCGCAGGTCTATGCCTTCGGCGTAACGGCCATCAGTCAGCTCGACGATGCCTATGCCCAGAACGGTCGCGACATCCAGGCCTATATCTCGGCCATCAACGAAGGTCGGCTCTATACGGCCCGAGGCTACCGTCTTTCGGCTCAGGAGAAACTGGTGCGCGAGGTGGTCGAGACGCTGATGTGCAACTATGCCCTCCGTTGGTCGGAGGTTGCTGCGCATATCGGCAGTACGCCCGAAACGCTCCGCGAGGCCTGCGGCTACGATGAGGCTGTGATGCGGGAGATGGCTGCCGACGGTCTGATTACTCTGACGCCTGATACCATTACCGTGAATACCGAGGGCCGTCCGTTTGTACGCTGTGTCGCTGCCGCTCTCGACCCCTTGATGCGCCATACTGATAAGAACTTCTCTAAACCAATATAGACATGAAACAACAACATGAGATCGTCGTGATTGGTGCCGGACTGACAGGCCTGAGCACCGCTTTCCACCTGCATCGGCAAGGGAGCGACGTTGTTATCCTTGAAAAAGCCGACCGCGTTGGCGGACAGATACATACCTACCATGAGAACGGCTTTACCTTTGAGAGCGGCCCCAATACGGGTGTCGTCTCCTTCCCTGAAGTGGCTGAACTCTTTCAGTTGCTCGAAGGCTCGTGCCAGCTTGAGATAGCCCGCGAATCGTCCAAACGCCGATTGATCTGGAAGGGCGATCGTTTCCATGAACTCCCCAGTAGCCCCGTCAGTGCTATTACCACGCCGCTCTTCCGCCTGAGCGATAAGTTCCGCATTCTTGGCGAACCTTGGCGCAAGAAGGGCACCGATCCCGATGAGCCCGTTGGAGCACTGGCTGCCCGCCGTCTTGGCAAGTCGTTCTATGAGTATGCCGTCGATCCTTTCATCTCGGGCGTCTATGCGGGTGATCCGATGAAGCTCACCACTCGCTATGCCCTTCCCAAACTCTATAATCTGGAGGCCAACTACGGCAGTTTTATCCGTGGAGCTATCGCCAAGGCGAAGGAACCCAAGACCGATCGCGATCGTCTGGCCACGAAGAAGGTCTTCTCGGCTGTCGGTGGCCTGCAACGACTCGTTGAGGCTCTCTCCAAGGACCTCCGCATAATCACCAGTGCCAACAATCTGAAGGTGATGCCGACGGCCGACGGGCAGTGGAGCTGTACCTATAATGGTACAGAGGAGATTGTCTGCCGTAAGGTCGTGACCACCGTGGGCGCTTATGCCCTGCCGGCCTTGCTGCCCTTCATTCCCGAGGCGCAGATGCAGAAGATGAGCAATCTCTTCTATGCACCCATCATCCAGGTGATCCTCGGCGTGAAGAATACCCGTGGTCTCGATTTTCAGGCCTTTGGCGGACTAGTGCCCAGCAAGGAGCAGAAGCGTGTGCTCGGTATCCTCTTCCCCTCAAGTTGTTTCGAACAGCGTTGCCCGGATGGCGGTGCCCTGTATTCCTATTTCATAGGCGGTGCCCGTCATACGGATTATCTACAGAAGAGCGACGACGAGATTCGCGAGATTACCCTGGAGGCTTTCCACTCGATGCTCAAGTATCCTGCCGACATGCAGCCCGACTTGCTGCGCATCTTCCGCCACGAACACGCCATCCCCCAGTATTGGAGCGACAGCGGCGAGCGTTTCGCTACCATCGAGGCCCTTCAGCAGCAGTATCCTGGTCTGATCCTCGCCGGCAACATGCGCGACGGCATCGGCATGGGCAACCGCATCCATCAAGGCGCCACTATCGCAAGTTCTATCTGAGCATCTACTAAATAAAACGTCATTCGTTTTGTTATTTCAGCTGCTTTTTGTACTTTTGCAGCTGGAATCAAAGTGGCATGAATACCTGCCCAATGAGAGTGCGGCTTCCAGTCTGATAGAACTGGCGAAGATCTATTATTTGCGAAACAGCATGGAGAGCGCCATCCAATACGCCGAGCAGGCTATCCGTGAGCCTCATTTGAATGAATTACACCGTTTGAATGCCTACTCCCTGATGTGCATGTCGGCTGCCGACAGTGCTGCATACCACCCCAAGAACAGTGACTTCAGGACAGACTTCAACCGATTTTATGCAGAGCGGGAGAAAGTCAAAGAAGCCTATGGGCGGGATGATATCTATGGCCAGAGGGTGGAGATACTGAGATGTATCCTTGACCGCAATTTCGACGAGGCCCTGCGAATTGCCTCCACCGTCCGTCTACCGTTGATGCGTTATAATTTTGAGCGTGAAATCTATCGTGAGCAGAAGAATTATGAGAAAGCTTATAAGTCGCTGGCTAACTATATGATGTGGAAAGACTCTGTCAACGAGGCACGCAATTCGCATCTGCTTCTGGAGATGATTACCTCGATGGACGTTGGGCGCCTGGAGAACGAACAGAAGGAACTGAAACTGCGTAACCAGTCGTTGCAGTTGGAGAACATGGCTGGTGAACTTGAGCAGCGGCGACTGGAGGAAGAGACATTACAGCTGAACCTGAAAAACAAGGAGGTGGAGTTGCAGAATGCTGCCGTCAGACTGCAGAACGATAGTCTCGACAAGCATAACAAGAACTTGCAGATCAGCGAATACGAGTCGAAGATGGCAGCGCAGGAACAAGCCGCTCGGGCTCGCAGGATATTCGCCACATCGGCCATCGCCATTGCTACATTCATCATCCTGACCCTCGCTTACATTCTCTGGCGAAGAAGTCTGAATGCGCGTCGATTGAGACTCATGAACGACCAACTGCAGGAGGCTAACACCAACTTGAAGACGGCCTATGATCAGTTGGAGGAGACGACGACGGTCAAGGAGCGCATGGAGAGTGAACTCCGCATCGCACGGGAAATACAGATGGGGATGGTGCCAAGCCTTTTCCCCCAACACGACCATATCGACATCTACGGCATCCTGAAGCCTGCCAAGGAGGTGGGAGGCGACCTCTACGACTTCTTCATTCAGAACAACAAGCTCTATTTCTGTATTGGCGACGTGAGCGGTAAGGGAATACCTGCCTCACTCTTCATGTCGGTAATCGTCAATCTGTTCCGTATGGTGGCCAAGGAGGGATTCCCGCCGGAATATATTGCTACGCGGCTTAACGAGACCGTCTCGGAGAATAATGAGAACGGCATGTTCTGTACCATGTTCATCGGAGAAATCGATATGCAGAGCGGCAAGCTCTTGTATTGTAATGCTGGTCACAATCCACCAGTGATGATGGCGGGTAAACAGGGCGGTGAGACTTCCTCAAAGCCTGTTTTCGTAGAAATGGAGTCGAATGCGCCTATTGGCCTGTGGCCGGAACTGGTGTTCAAAGGCGAGGAGATCGAGAATGTCAAGGGCAGGCCTCTGTTCCTGTATACTGACGGACTGTCGGAGGCGGAGGATGGTGAGCAGTTGCAGTTTGGGGATGATCGTGTCCTCGACGTCATTGCCAGCCACCCCTTTGAGGGAGCCAGGCAGTTGGTGGAACGTCTGTCGGATAGCGTGAAGCAGCATGTGGGCAACGCCCCGCAGAGCGACGACCTCACGATGCTCTGCATCATGTGTAGTTAGTATGAAATAGTCATGCGATTGGCATGCAAGAGGGGTGCCAATGAGGTATGCTGCTAATCGCGATTGGTGAAAGTCTGAAGAATTCTCCAATATTTATTTTTCGCAATGAACATCCACTAAAGTGAATTTTTTGGGGGTAACGGACTGGTGTTTACTCGTAATGTGAGCACCAGTTTGTCGTAATGTAACCTATAGTTTGTCGTAATGTAACCTATAGTTTGTCGTAATGTAACTCATAGTTTGTCGTAATGTAACTCATAGTTTGTCGTAATGTAACTCAAATGCCTCTTATTTTATTGCAACATCCACTAAATTTGAATTAATTAACAATGTATCAATAAGTTAACCCGTTTTTATACCTCCACTATACCTCCACTTAACCTCCACTAAACCTCCACTTGATTTATCCGCTGAATGGACTCTATACTTTTACAAAACTTGTCAGATAATCGGAAATGATTTGGAATTTGGTCTATATTTAGTGGAGGTTAAGTGGATGATTGGTGGAGGTTAAGTGGAGGTTGCTAAATTGATTAAAATCCTCATTTACAGAGTAATATTTCGGATTTAGTGTAGGTATAAGAAGAATATCCAATTTTGATGCAAAAATATTTGTATTTCTGGGAAAATTTTCGTATCTTTGCAGCCTAGAACAAAAATACATTACTGACAAGAAATAATCAAAGAAAAGGTATATATGCGTGTAACATTACTGAACATCAGTCGGAAGACTGAAACTGCCAGCCGTATGGAGCTGCAGCAGGTAGCCCAGATTATCAAGGAAGGCCCGCAGGTGGAAATGGTTCGCCACATTCGTGACGTCTATCACCTGATGAGTCCGCAGCGAACGGACGACGGTCGCGTGCTAACCCATTTCGAAGGGGGCATCAAACTGCCGCGACTCTGCTTTGCGGCTGAATATGAGAACCGCGATCAGAAGCGCCGGATGCTGAAGTACAACGGTCTCGTGGTGCTCGAGATCAACGGACTCTCTACCTATGAGCAGGCGATGGCTATTCGCAACAAGGCGCGCCGCATGCCGCAGACGCTGCTCTGTTTTCTGGGTGGCTCGGGCAAGAGTGTGAAGATCGTCTGCCGAGGGGAGCTGTATCAGGATCAGGGTGGGGGACTGCCCAAAGACGAGGCTGATATCCAGCTGTTCCATCATCATCTGTATGAGACGGCTCGTCAGGCTTATCAGGCGCAGTTCGGACTGGACATCGCGTTCTTGGAGCCCCGTCTCGACCGCACGGTCTATCTGAGCAGCGACCCGGAGGTGTGGTATAATCCGGAGGCGATGCCCTTCTATGCCGATACGAGGAAAGTGGAGGATGACGAGCAGATTGCCATCTCTGACGAGAGCGACTACCTGATGCCTGGCCGCACCCTTGAGCGCAGTTATCAGATGAACTGGCTCTTTATCTCGGAGTCGGTGACGGGTCATTACTTCGACCTGCCCGATGACGACCGTCTGATGAAGTGGCTCATAGAGATTGCCTCGCGCTGTCTGGCTGAAGGCATCCCGTTGGCGCAGGCCCAGGGCTATACCTTGCTGCATCCGGCACTGAATACCGACGAGATGCTGGTGAAGAAGGTGTTCTCTGATGTCTATGCCGTCACCCTGCAGGAGGACTACATGAAGAAGCACAAGATCAAGCCGCTGAAGAGCATCCCTGAGGACACCATTCAGGCGATGAAAACGGAAATCTTCCTCAACGAGAACTTCGACATGCGCAAGAACCTGTTGACGGGCGTGGCTGAGTATCGTGAGAAATTCTCTGAGGATCAGACGTTTAAGCCGTTGTCGGAGGAGGTGCGCAACACGATGACGCTGCGGGCGACGGAGTTGGGGCTGAAGTCGTGGGATCGCGACGTGAACCGCTTCATCGACTCTACCCGCATCGAGCAGTTCGACCCCGTGAACACTTGGCTCGACAAGTTGCCCGCTTGGGATGGACACGACTATATCGCCGACCTCGCGGCCCGAGTGCCCACCGCCCAGCCCCATTGGGAGAAGTATCTCCGCATGTGGCTTGTGGGGATGGTGGCCCAATGGCGCGAGAGCGACAAGCAGTTGACGGGCAATGCTTTGATCCCGCTGCTGATAGGCCGTCAGGGTTGTGGCAAGACGCGTTTCTGTAAGATTCTCCTGCCGCCAGAACTGCGCGACTACTATAATGATAAGATCAACTTCAAGAACGAGTTCGACCTGAACATCGCCCTTACCTCGTTTGCGCTCATCAACATCGATGAGTTCGACAAGACCACCTCATCGCAGCAGATTGTGCTGAAGTATCTGTTGTCATCAGCCGATGTCAAGTTCCGTCCGCCTTACGGCAAGACCATCAAGCAGTATCGCCGCTATACCTCGTTCATCGGCACCACCAACCAGCAAAAGCCGCTCGTCGATCCTACGGGTTCGAGGCGTTTTGCCTGCATCGGCGTGACGGGCAACATCAATTTCAATGATGACCTCAATCATCTTCAGCTCTTCGCCCAGGCCCTTCACCTCTTTAATAATGGTGAGCGCTACTGGCTGGAAGACGATGAGATCAAGACGCTCATCAAGGAAAACGAGTCGTATCAGCGCATGAACGACCTGGTGGAGATGATCGGCGAGACCTTCCGCAAGCCCAAGGAGGGCGAAGGCAAGTGGTGGGCCCTGAGCGACATCAGCCAGCGTCTCTCGGAGCGTTATGCCAACTACGACCCCGACACCACCTTCGTCAAACTAGGCAACGCCCTGAACGACAACCAGTTCGACTTCAAGAGCCGCCGCCTCAGTCATACGACCGAATACCGGCTTATCGAGAAATAGTAGCCTGTCGCTACTCAAACGCCCAGCTTCTGGCTCTTGCGATAGCCTAACCCCGTGACGTGACAGATGAGGCGGCCTTCCTGATTGGTGACCCTGACTTCGACGGATGGAATCTTGTGATGGTCGCAGACGCTGACGGCTTCTGCACGAAGCAGGTCGCCTTCCTTGGCGCTGGATACAAACATGATGCTGTTGCTGATGCCGAAGGTGAGCTGTTCACGATAGTTCATCAGGGCGGCGATTGCCAGATCGGCCAAGGTGAACAAGGCGCCTCCCTGACAGACATTCCCCCCATTCAGGTGATCATTGGTGACCAGCATCTCGGCAACGGCATGATTGGCATCGGCCTCTGTTATCCTGCAACCCGCATTGGCTGCAAAGCGATCTGTGCGATTCAATAGTTCTTGTATGTTCATTTGTGTAAGTGTTTTTATTGTTTACTGGCCGCCTAGGCGGGAGAAATAGTCGGCGATATCGTCCCAGGTCTTGAAGGTATCGGTACCAAACTGGATGAGGGTGCCCATCGTATCAGTTTCCTCTGCGTCGATGAGATAGTCGCCGTAGAGTAGCTGTTTCTGGTTGGTGAAGACCGTATGGCCATAGGCGGGAACCGTGATATAGTCGTAGAGCCAGGTGTTGACTTCGGCATAGTGCTCAGGCTCGGCAGGGGCTGGTGCCACGAAGAAGAGCTGATAGGTCTCGAGCAGCGTGCGGATGGTCTTCTGGGCTGAACTGTTCGGCTTATGGAACTTGTCGGCGAGAGTGTTGATGTCGATATAGATGATAGGACGCTCGCGGCCTTCCTGGCGATCGTCGATCCAACGGATAACCGGGACGACGGCATGCATGAAGGAGTTGTCGTTCATGCGGTGTTCGCCATGAAAGCGGATGGCGGTAGGGTAGTGGGCGTGAAAGAGGTCGTAGGTATTGACGGTAGTGTCCTCATCGCCGAAGAGTCCCCATACGCGCGCCTGTTCCTTATTATTAATACCTTCGAAGCAGTTATCAGTCATTTCCTTGTATTCCTTGACGAGAGCTTTGGTGACGATGAACTCCTGCACGCCGTCGAGGCGAGGATTAGAAAAGTGCTGGTTACCGATCATGCCATGTTCCTTCATCGTGTCGCCCATCTGGAGGGCAGGGTTGACCAGGATGCGGTCGTAGCCATAGAGCATCTCGGTGTACATGCCACCCATCGAAGTGCCGATGATGAGGTCGGGCTGTTCCTGTTGGCAGAGTTGCCTGAGGAGCGCCATGGCCTCTTCGGGGTGGATGGGGAGATCGGGAGCGATGACGGTGGCGTTGGGAAGCACCTCTCGGATACGAGTGACGGTGCCAGACTGTCCTGACGAGCCGAAGCCGTGGACGTAAATTATCTTTTTCCCCTTCATTAATTCGGGGAATTGCTTGAGGTATGGATTCGTCTGTTGCATATTCACTGCAAAAGTACGTAGTTTTTCTGAATCGACGATAGAAAAGCTTCTATTTTTGCATTTAATTGGCTAAAGCAAGCCTTTTTGGAGGGCCATCATCAGGGAAACCTTAATATAAATTAATAATTGGGCCTTTTTGAGAAATGTTGGGTAATATATTTGGTGGGTTAAGGGGAAATGAGTAATTTTGCATCAAATTTGCAAAAAAAACTAAATTAATTAAATAATAAACTTTATAGAAATGAAAAAAAATGTGAGCGCTGCTGCTGTTATGGTAGCATTGGCAGGAACTATGATGTTCACTTCATGTAGTAATATTGACATGTATGATGCAAATGTTGTCAATCAGAACACCGTGAAGAGCTATGAACAGCAGTTTGTAGAGGCCTTTGGCCCTGTATCAGAGACTCAGAGCTGGGACTTTACTGCCAGCGCTAAGGCTAGCACCCGTGGTGATGAGCAACCCACTGTAACTTGGAGGCAGGAACAGAATGAAAATGGCTTTTTTCAGAGCTTTGCTAATGAGGACTTTGAGGATGTAAAGAGGCTGGTCGTATCAACAGAGGCTCAGGATTGGAAACCTTACGCAAAGATGAATCTCCACCCTGTATTCTCAAAAGGTAATGGCGGAATGTATAATTATTATGTTATCGGAGTTGACTATAATGATCTCGATAATTATGAGCATGCATGGATTAGTATTAACGTGAAGTATAACAGTTGGTATTCAGGTGGTTCTGCAGCCAAAAATCCTAATAACACAACGACAAACAATCTGAATTTTAATACATATCGCGTTATTGATACACAAGCAATGGCCGATGATGAAAGCTTCTTCTGGTATGCTGTGGCTTTATATCCAAACACCACCCAAGGGAAGGAAGCTAATGATGATGCATGGGATAATTTGAAAGCAAAACACGAGCTGAAGACTTGTAAAATGTTCACTGTAAATAATCGTCAGTATGTGGCTTTCGACTGCAACGGTGATGAAGACTATTCAGACTTGATTTGTCTTCTGGAGAACTACGAAGTAAAGGAAGCTGAGATTGTCAGTGAGGTTGCTAAGCGCTACATGATGGAAGACCTCGGTAGTGTGGGTGACTTTGACTTCAACGACTGCGTGGTTGACTTGACAAAGACGACCTGGAGTGACGGTAAGGTTGAGACGAAAGGTGTCGTTCGTGCGCTTGGTGGAATACTCGACATCACTATCCTCATCGATGGTAAGCAGGTATGGTCAAAGAGTGGTCAGGAAGGCCTTGATGTGAAGACTATGTACAACACCACGAGTATTGACAAGAATGCCGTGTATGGTGAGTTTGACGCTTCCGACTGGCAGCCTTCAGAGAATAATATCTCTTTCGCTGTGAAGGGTGAGAATGCCCAGGTAGTAGAGATTGAGTTCCCTGAGACTGGCTCTATTCCCCAGATGGTTGCTGTGAAGGCAGGTCACGATTGGATGACGGAGCGCTCTCGCGTACCGAGTATCGATTGGTTTAAATAATCGGTCTATTAGGACGAAATAAAAAGTAATAAGCAGGAGACTAAGGCGTAAGCTGCGGTCTCCTGCTCTTTTTTTTGGAAAATAAATTGTAAAATGTTTGTATCCTAAACATTTTTTGTTTAACTTTGCCGCCAAATACGGAAATAATAGACCATTAACATTAAAGCAATTGCAATTATGAAAAAGTATTTAGCAGAAATGGTGGGCACGATGGTGCTCGTATTGATGGGCTGCGGCGTTGCCGTCAGTCTGGGTTGTGATCCAGTGAACAATATCCCTGCTGTGGTTGGAACAGCGTTTGCCTTTGGTCTGGCTGTCGTAGCGATGGCCTACACTATCGGCGGAATCAGCGGTTGCCACATCAATCCGGCTATCACCCTGGGTTGCTTCCTCAGTGGACGTATCAATGGTAAGGATTGCGGTATGTACATGCTCTTCCAGGTAATCGGTGCCTTTATCGGCAGCCTGTTGCTGTATATACTGACGGAAAATGTTCCCGGACTGGAGGGTACCGGTGCCAACGACCTGCAGGCAAACGTAACGATGCTCGGCGGACTGTTGGCTGAGATTATCTTTACCTGTGTGTTCGTACTCGTGGTTCTTGGTGCAACTGCCAAGACAAATGGTGCTACCAACAACTTTGCTGGTCTGGCTATCGGTCTGAGTCTGATTCTGGTTCACCTGGTTTGTATCCGTTACACTGGTACTTCTGTGAACCCCGCCCGTTCGATTGCTCCTGCCATCTTCCAGGGTGGTACAGCTCTGGCAAACCTCTGGATCTTCATCGTTGGTCCGTTCGTAGGTGGTGCTTGCGCTGCTGGTATCTGGAAGCTCATTGACAATGAGAAATAAGTCGGAGAGACACCTCTTTTTTAAGTGAGCGAGCCTTCGGGTTCGCTCTTTTTTTTGCCCCAAAACGGCGTTAAATGTACTTTTTACACCTCTATATGGTATCCACATTGGTGCTTCTGAATGTTTTGCGTATTCTGCTGTATTTCAGTTAGTTGTCGTATTCTGTGCCCCTATATTCTTCCACATTGGCCTTTATATGCTCTTGTTTTTGGCAAAAAACCATCGTACCTTTGCACCGTCGAAACAAAAAAGACAAAAACGAATTTATTAACAGAATTATTCATTCTAAAAACTAAAAAAGAAAAATGAAAACGAACGCGAAACAACTGATGATGGTCGTAGCAGCTGCAGCATTGACAGCCTGCTCAAGTAACACGGATCTTTATGATACCAATGTCATCAACGAAGGCAAACAGGTATCCGTCAAGGAATCGTATGTAGAGAACTTCGCCAAGAAGTATCCTAATGTGGACTTGAACCAAAGCTGGGACTTCAGCACCAAGCAGAGCGACTATCGCATGGGTTCTAATAATAAGGTTCGCACACGTGCCAATGATGGCGGCATCACTGCTGGCAGTTGGTACGAGGTCGATAATAATACACTGGCCTGGATGCATGAGCAACTCGTGGAAGGTCAGGACAACCGTAGCCTGGGCAATCCTTTCTATATGACCGTTCCCGGCAACGACTTCACCATTATCCCCATCTATCAGGGTCAGGCAGGAGCCATGTGGAACCTCCACGTCGTGGTGGATGGCGTCGATTACCTG
>OCTX014560480.1_pt1 | contig 45485 bp, 33 predicted proteins | sample 1539691 | NCBI WGS metagenome assembly OCTX01 (sample SAMN02144231, study PRJEB22623) | gut metagenome | biome: sheep rumen | host: Ovis aries | place: New Zealand
TGGAGTGTATCTGTGTACGCAACTCTGATAGCGGGAACATAAACCTGCCTGGATTCTGTAGTTCAATACGGTCTGTAAACACCCTAATGGTCGAATGCATAGGACTGAAGTAGTCGGCATGCGCACAACAGTTCGTTAGTCCTTCTCTCAGGGCATACAACTGCGACTCGTCTTCTGCTCCCACGCCATCAGGACGGGCTTCATAGGGAGCATCAACGAAATTGCGCAAGCGTTGAAGGATAATCTGATACGATTCCCAGATGTTGTCTTGCTCCTGCATTCGGAACGTGTAGCGTACCTGAGCATCAGCAAGGCTCTTGCCTGGAACCTCCAGATAGTCTATCCAGAAGTTGCTAACATATCGCTGCACAACATCCCTCTGACCAAGCATCAAGATGCCGCCAATGGTTAGTTGTCCATCTTTGGAAATACCCACCTTGTCACAGAACTGGTCATCCGGCAGGTCTTTATAGGGAAAAGAAGGGTTGTCGTTGCGGATATGGTTTCTGTAAGTTTCCAGTGAACTTTTGTTGAGGTCATTGATGCTTGTCCCTTCCACCACTTGCTCACTCTTACTACCAAAAGCCTGATCACGCATCATGGCCATCACCTCTGTCTCAGTAGCACGACGGTCTCCACTACCTGTACGGATGTAGGTATTGATTGGGCTTCCCACATAGATAGGCTTCACGATGCTTGATGGTACAAAGAACGCCAGCACTAACTTACCATCGAAGTTATATTTCTGACCTCTGGCAGTTAAGCGCATGTTGAATTTCTGCCCGTTGCGCAGTGTGTTCAGGAAGTCGGACTCAGTCTTCTCTCCGTTGTTCACCCCGTTTATCTCAAACAACTTTCCTTGCTGTTTAACTCCAAAGATAATCCAGCCACCTGAGGTGTTGGAAAAGGCCGACACCGTTGACCACACATCATCGGGCAACTTATCTTGTGCCCTCTTGCACTCAAAATCATCCCATTCTATCTCCGTGAGTTTCTGTAATAGCTCTTCTTTCGTCATATTTCGTTTGCAAAGTTAATCAATTGTTAAGATATTGTTACAGATATAATAAGTACATCAAGTGATTGCTCTGTCCTCGCCAATCATATTTGGCTCGCAGTTGTTATGCTTGAACTCAACCCACCCAATTTCCTTGGGCAGCTTACAGAGTTCCTTTACCAGTATGTCAATATTTCCTATCATATTCTTCTTTTTGCTTCTTAAACTCAATCCTGTTGGACTCCATCTTCTGCTTGTTCAGCAGGTCTTCTATGTTTGTTGCTAGTTCCATATTCTTATAACGGTTCTGTTCATAATCCTAATTACTTCCATTTCCCTTTTAAAGAGTCTGCAACTTAGTAATCTGACAGCTTCTTGCGCTGTAGATTTATTTAATCCTGAGAAATGATCTGTTGTTACTAAATGAGATTGCTGTTCTTCTCTAAACTGTTTATAGTCCATGTCATCTATAATAACGTAATTGGTTATACCCTTATGTTGGCATAGCCTTTTGTCTATTTCATCACCGCGATATATTGATACTGAAGGGGTTACTCCGATTATTCTTCCAGGCAAATTACGGTGTTCCCACATTTTTACTATATCCCATAAAGAAAGGTAGTTCCTCCAGTCAGAAGTAACTACTATTCCTGCATTAGTATGATTAATTATCCATTCTAACATATCTATATTACTTGGATTAAATAGTCTACCATATTTGTCCTCGGTGTCTTTTCCTTCTGCGATACGACTATCAGCATATTCTTCGGTCGCTAAAACACCATCAAAATCTAATAAAATCACGCTACTACTATTATTAATCCCGAAGAGGATTTGAATAAAATGACGTAAACTGTGAAATATATTACTTGTTCTTATCATCTGCAATGTAATTCATTCTATAAAACAAAAAACTTTGGTCGTGGACTCCATATTACCTTAATACCACTCCTCATGTATTTTCTCCAAAGTTAGGAATCGGTATCCTTCGAATCTGCATTCAAAATCCATTATTCCTGTTGGGGCTCCGCTTCCATTCACATTTTCATAGAATTCAACAATTACTTTTTCTGAAGAAAAGATAATAAAAGCTCCTACCATTGTGCCACATACACAAGGCATGGTACTATGAATAGGGGTAGTCGATACAAGTGCTTCTAATCGCTCCCTATCCTTGTTCCGTTTTACATAGTTGTTTTTACGCTTCATCTCTACAGCCAACAAATTGCGAGGTTCACCTCTGCTGTGTATAAGGAGGTCTGCTACCATATATTGAGGAAGATGCTCGCTGTTCTCATAACGTTTAAGTTCGCCATTCCCCATCCGGTTATACTCTACATCTGCATAATAGTTCTCGAATAACGTCCTGTTATCACAGCTTCGCATAATATTCTCCATGTGGTAAGCTAATCTGGCACAGATGTTCCGCTCTGATACACCATTACGGATATTGTCGTAATCCATCTCATACAATTTGTACAAAGAAGGCTGCAAAATGTCATATATGATGATGTCTCTTTTTTCTCTTCCTGTCATTTGTTCTTCTCCTTCTTTGTCATCTTAACTCCAACATATCCAGCCAAGGCGGCCGCTGGCACACCAAGACCTGGTATTACATATATTAATATGAGGGTTCCCAATATAACAGCCACGCATAGCAGAACTTTTAGCACCTTCCATATCCAATAATCTTTTTTGGGAATTGTCATAGGTGTTGATCTATCAGTTGATAACACAGTCCTTTTCTCAATTTTCATTTCATGCTGCTTACCTGGCTCCTTGATAGTCCTATATATGTAATCTATTACGCCATCTATCCACTTAATTGGCTTCCACGTTCCAATTACTTTCAAGACAAACGGCAATAATAAATACACTATCAACGGGATGACTATATACTGGAATACAATATTTTTGTCGTCATCATTGAAGAATCCTCCTTCGCCAATAAAGAAAAAGAATAGACAATAGATAACGTATATCGCCAAGCATTTTATATTATACGATGATAGTTTCATAAACAAATAGAAATTGTATTTAGGTGTATTATCCAAATAGCTTCTTGAAGAAGCGTCTTATACCCTTACTCCCTTCATCTTCTTGATGGTTTCTTTTATACTCCGCCAAGCAGTCATTACAAATATAATCACGCTCAGCAATATATGTCATAGACGTTTTCCTGTGAACCGTTGAGCCACCAACCAGACTTCTTGAAATTACATCCGAATGGCTTTCAGTCTTATATTTGTTAATAGTATTTGCTTCTCCGAATGGTATTGTTCTGCCGCATATCGCACAAGAAACAGTGATTGTATCCAATGCCTTAGAACATTCCTGTGTTGTCAGAAAACTGGCATCTGGCTTGTTTATTTGATATTCCAATTCATCTATAATCTCATAGTTTGACAACCCACTATCATTCACAAGCCAATTGACAAAAGCTTCTGCTTCGTAATCGCCTAACAGAATCCAATGGCCCAATGTATCTCTTGCAGTATCTGATGCAAAATGTTCATTAACTGTTCGCATATTGTTGAGACTTTATTCGTTCGTATACTCATCCATTTATTCAATCTCATCCATATAAAACTCATGATACTCCGTTTCAGGAACATCTTGAACGTCTTTAATAAGGAATTGCGTACCTCTGAGGAAATTGACTTGTCGTTCTTTTTCGTTATGAGGATACATCTTATAAATATCATGAGCTCGAGTCCTTCCGTCCGCTAATGGAGTTATGACATATTTGTTATTATCGTTCCTATTCCATTTTTCTTCTGTGCATGTTAGGTTATGAGGGAATAAAACTATATCACCTATTTTCATGCCATGTTTGTCCTCATCCACACAAAAGCGAAACAACAAGTTTCTCGTTGTCTGAGGCGCTTTTGCAATAAGACTATCTAAAACATCGAACATATTCTTTGCAATCTCTGGTATTACATCTACATAATAATCATCTCTAAAACACTGCGAATAATGCATAATGAACAATCCTAATATTGTCAGTTCTGCATCGCTCAAATCATACTCTTTGGTTAGTTCCTTTTTATAGGCGATATTGCCATATTTGCGCTGGAAAGGTTTTTGGCGCAGAAAATCTAATGGGATTCGTTTGTAGTCCCAATCCCGCATTTCTTCATCCCAAACTTCGACTTCTTCACGCTCTGTCTGGCAGTACTTGTCTTCTTCCTCAAGAAAGTATTTTATATCTTTCATACAACCAACTCTTTTTTTTTTCAATTATCCCCTAAATTTTGTGTTTATATCATAGTCCTTTCCCTATTTAAATGCTTTAAACAGTATAAAATTAGGAAAAGGATGATTGTCAGAAGAATGAAAGTAGAACCATGATAAATAACTCTATCTTTAGTAGAGGCGCTAAATCCGTCTTTTTCTTCAATTCTCCATGCCGTTCCATTTTGATATGCATAAATCACCCTGTACTGACCTATTTTATGCATTCCGAACCAATATAAACCTGTAAAATTATTGCTATCATATATTGGATCAGTTCCTGTCGTCTCGTCGTAAAAATGCATACATAATTCAGGCACACTATCTTGTAATACAAGATATCGTCCGATGAAGTGGTAATATTCATTTTGAGTTGATTTGAGTTCCGATGCAGTGTTGTATTGGTCAGGTTCACAATACGCTTTATCCAACGATTTCTCGATAATGTATTTTGCTATCTCATTATTAAAATCTAATCCATCTGGGACGCAAATCATATAAGGAAAAAAGAAATAATCTTGAATACCTTCCTTAACATATCTGTCTTTGTTAGGTATAAGAGTATATTGCATCCCAGCCATTTGCCATCCTTGATCTGTAATTTTGTATACATGCTTAATCCCTGAAAACATATTGTTCCATTGTTTTTTCCTTCTTTTATCTCTTTTAGCGTTATTATCGGTTTTAAAGAGTTTCGGGATTGAAACCTCTTCGTATTCTAATTCGTCTATCCTGTTGAAGTGTAAGGCATCTATACTTTGATTAATATCGCCAAATGAATTCTGAAGACTTTCTCTCAATTCGGAATAAAGGTTTTCACGCTTATTATTAATATGTAGTTCTATGACCATTGCTGACAACAATAGCATAAAACAATATGCTATGTATAAAACGTATTTTCTACATTTTATCCATGATAATGTGGATTCTATCCTTGAGCGGCTATTGTTTTTTTGTGAAGTATTTCCTAACACTTCGCTTTTACGGGTATAATAGTGTTTCTTGAATTTAGAAAAAGCAATATGTGCGAGATAGCTAACAACAACTATGAATAGAACAATTAATCCTAATTGGAACACGTTGGATTTGCTGTCATTCTGCTTTTCTACACCTTTAGTATCCTTTATAATTAAATTCGTGCCTTCTAATTGAATGGTTCCTAATTTACTTATTGCTGATTGACCTAATAGGAGAGGAGCATTCAAATTATGTGATACAGTAGCATCAACATCATTAATCTCTATTCCTCCAACTTCTATCTTGCGTAGGAGAATCTTTGTGTTCTCAACGATTTCACCATTTGCTATTTGAGCACGGGATGTTCCTTTAATATCATTTTCTTGAATTTGTCCGTTTTTTAATAAGAACAAAGCTTCAGTCATGGAAATATTAACACTACTAGCACCAGTGTCAAAAATGAACTTCATAGGTACTCCATTAACTTTGCAGGGTATGAGATAAAGTCCATTTTCCTGCCTTTCCATGGGCACAACAACTTCCCCTACAACTGTATATGGAATTAACACGAATAAGATGAATAATAATTTTTTCATAATGTCTATCGTTTCGCAAATATCATAACGCCAACTCACAATTCTCATCCACTATGAGTACGTCATACCCATCATTAGAGTTCCATAGTTTTTCAGTTCCATCTTCAGTACAAAGAGCATAATCCAGAAGACCATTTCCATATACGAGGACAGGAATTCTTCCAACCTCTCCTCTGTTTCTTGCTTTTTCTGTCTTTTCAATTTTATCTTTGATATTTTTTATCTTCTTGAAGTAAAGCACTTCATCGAGATTATGCAGTCTTGAAGATAGAATAACGAATCTCAATGCATGGCCTAAAAACAGATATTCTTCCCTTGTTGCAAGAGGACATCTGCGTAATAGCCTATACTCTTGTTCATGCTCCCATTCCCTACGCTTATGAAAGAAGATCTCGTTTGCATGTTCCCTTATTTCAACCGAAACTTTATCTGCTGTATTTGAAAGCGAAATAAAATATGAATCTACAGTCTTGTCATACGATACCCTATCATGTAAAGCGGCAGAACCAAATCCCTTTTCAAGTTCTTTCTTGTCAAATATGAGGCATACACCTTCTCCTTTATCTGCATACAACCCCCACATTTGATGAAGATCAAACCCATCTTTGTCGCCTTCCTTGTCATCTGCTGTTAGACTAATTTGTCGATACTTGTATATTTCGTCATACAATTCATCAAGCACATCTGACGGAAATTTGTCAGTTGGATGGTTGTTGGCATCAACAAGCACTATCTTATCATTTTCATGAATATCATTCATGTTATTCAATCTGCCATACCTCAGACGGTTCGACTCGATAATTTTCAGGGCTGTATCAAACGATGTGAAATGATACAACTTTTCAGTCTTTTCAAATTGCTCCTTTATGCTCATTTTTATTGTATAGAACTATTCGATATTAGAATTGTCATATTTTGACCACAAAGTTAGTCATAAAATTCAGAATACAATCAACATCGTTTAAGAATCTTTACTTTTTTGTTGCATTTTAACTGTTAAGAGCGACTTGCAGGTACAATTTGTTGCAAATCGCTCTCAACTTTACAGCTTTGATTGCTTCAATAAGACTGACCTTTCTTCTTGGTTTGTGAGCCGAGGCCAAGTTTCTTTGTGCCATCCCAATTCGTAAGTTGGTCTGCACAGCCATTGGAGCCACCAAGAGAAGTGTAGGTTTCAGCACTACATGACATATAATCAACGAAAGAGATAAAGTTATCTATGATAGATGGCTCGTAGGTTACATCCCGTTCAGCAAATAGATGTGTCCAGTTAGTGACGCACTCTTTATTGAATTTTGAGCAGTCACGCCATGACATACCATCAAGGAAGTTGTTGACGGCCAAGATAATGCATTCCTTTGTACCAAGGCTCAAATCCATCTTATGGGCAACAGCCATGATGCCGTAGTAGATGGATGCTGCCTCTTTATCGTTGAAATTCGCTCTATTTGAAAGGGCGAATGCTCTGAGGGCAGTTCGTCCTTCTGCAATGAAACGATTGAGAATGTTCTGATATCGATCTTGCTTTTCTGCGGCAAATCGAGCCTCACGCTCTTTGCGCTCCTTTACCTTCCTTGCTGCCTCGTTGTACTCTGGCTCCATCCAGAGAGCATTCCACTTCCTTAATAGGTTATGATAAGCTGACTGAAGCGAATCCAGTTCGCTTTCTGCCTTGTCAGCACGAGCGATTTCTGCATTTTTGGCATTACGCAATCGCTCTACGGCGTTCTCATCGATGAGTGTCAAGCGATATTTGAGTCCATTCACTTCTTCTGTGAGGGTGGTTACTTTAGCGCGAAGTCCTCGGATTTCAACATCCTTTGATGAGATGGTTTCTTCCTTGCTCTTCAATTCATTGGAAAGGTTCTTGTTCGTGTCCCATGACATGCGGAATTGTTGTCCCAAAGTTTCGGCAGACGGTTCACTTTTGCTTGCCCCGCGCTCTATTTTTTTTATTGTACGCGCGCAGGCAACCTCATGCGTCTGCATAGGTAGCGTTTTATTTTCAACTGACAAAACATTCGCCCCCACTTTTTTCATTCGCCTTCTCTTTTCATCATCTTTTCCATCATAAGGTCTCCTCTTTCCCATCAAAAAGAGCATCTGCTGAGCCCTTTCACACGACCATCTCGCCTCCGCGAAGGCCTTGCTCCCTGATAATAGTTGTACTGTCAATTTCTTAATTTAATTAAGGTAAAGTAAACTTTTTTTACGCTATGTGTTTCTTTTAAGACACAGTAAATCATAACGCTTTGTTTTGGAAAAAGCAAAGAAAACGCGGAAAAAATAACTCACGACGATACGATAAAATTATCTAGAGAATTTCAGCGCAACGTCGTGAGTTATTTCTGCCGCCTCGGGTTTCTTCTGCTCGAAATGCATCATGGTCGCGTCGGAAAGGGTTGTGGAGCTGCTAAAAATTATGAATAATGATTTGCAAAATATGAATTTAGTAAAAAATGTTTTGTCGGATGGCGTTTTTTTCCTATTTTTGTCAGTCGAAAGCGAACGGGCGACCTTAACGATACAGTTTACAGTTTACGGTTTACAGTTTACGGTTTGTAGTTTACGGTTTACAGTTTACGGTTTGCAGTTTACGGTTAAGGTACGCGTAACGTTTCGCCGACAATACAACAAAACAAAACAATCAGGAAAACAGGAGAGACATAAAGTGAAAACAAAGATATTTGCATTGGCGCTGCTGCTGCTGCCCTCGGCGGGGTGGGCGCAGAAAATTTCAATTGGGTCGTGTACGACGCGCGACGGCGGACAGTATAAAGGAGAAATGGTTTCGGGTAAACCAAATGGAAAAGGCAACACGCTGTTCCGCAACGGCGACACCTTCGAGGGCGAATATGTGAAGGGCAAACGTCATGGCTACGGGGTCTATACTTTCTCGGACGGCGAGAAATATGAAGGCCAGTGGTTTCAGGACCAACAGCACGGACAGGGAACTTTCTACTTCATGAACAACAACAAGTACGTGGGGCTGTGGTACCGCGACTATCAGCAGGGACATGGCGTGATGTACTACTACAACGGCGACAAGTATGAGGGCAACTGGTATCAGGACAAACGCAACGGAAAGGGGCGATACACCTACTCGACAGGGGCCTACTATGACGGCGAGTGGAAAAACGACAAGAAACACGGCAAGGGGTTCTTCGACTGGGCCGACGGCAGCTCGTACAACGGCATGTGGGCCAACAACGAGCGGTCAGGAAAAGGAACGAACCGATATGCGGACGGAGACGTCTATACGGGCGACTGGAAGTCGGACGTGCAGAACGGAAAGGGCATCTACAAGTTTGCCAATGGCGACGTCTATGAAGGCGGATATGTGGATGGTGAGCGCACGGGGCAGGGCATATTCAGCTATGCCAACGGCGACAAATATACGGGCCACTTCCTTAACGGCGACAAGGACGGACAGGGTACGCTGGTGTGGAAGAACGGCGACACTTACAGCGGTGGATGGAAGAACGACCGGCAAAACGGTCACGGCAAGCTGGTGAAGAAGAACGGCGACGTGATTGAGGGCCAATTCGCCAACGGGGCAGCCGATGGCGAGGTGGTGATCCATCTGGCCGACGGTGGCAAGTTCAAAGGCATATACAGACAGGGCAAACGCAACGGAAAGGCCATTGAGGAGGACAAGAACGGAACAAGGTTTGAAGGCTCCTACCGCGATGACAAACGCGACGGCAAGTATGTCATCAAGGACCGCAACGGAAACGTGAAGGAAACGGGGGTCTATGAGAACGGAAGGAAGAGATAAAAAGGCACCAGCCCCCCTCTCATCCCCCCCGTAGGGGGAAGACCAGTGCGCAGGAAGCCTCCCCTACGGGGGGAGGTTTGGAGGGGGCTCATAAATACAACAAAACTATGATCATCGACACATTGAACCATCTGAGCGATTATGTGGCGCTCAATCCGCTGCTGAAAAAGGTGGTGGAGTTTTTGGAATGCCACGATCTGTCGGCCATGGACGAGGGGAAGTATCCCATCGTGGCGGACGACTTGTACTTGAACCTGACGACGGCCAAGGGGAAAACGCCCGACGAGGCTGTCATGGAGACTCACCGGATGATGGCAGACATCCAGATTCCGCTCTCGGGCCCCGAGACGTATGGCTATGCGCCGCTGTGCGCGCTGCCGGAGGCTGAATACAACGAGGAGAAGGACATCTGCAAAATGCCGGGCGTGAAGGCGCAGTGCTGCGTGACTTGCCAACCGGGCATGTTCGCCATCTTCTTCCCGCAGGACGGACACGCTCCCTGCATCGCACAGGAGCCGACCATCAGGAAGGCCATCTTCAAAATGAGGGTGGCTGAAAAATGAAGAAGGGACCAGCCCCGTGTTGGAGGGGATTTAAAATCCCCGACTCATGAGATGCGGATTTCAAATCCGCATCAACGGGGAGAGGGGGGCTCCTGACAACTCCCGATAAAACAAAAATAATCATTCAAAGCAATATGGCAACAACAGAGAAGGCGGCCAAGAAGACGACCGCAAAAAAAACAACTACGCCCAGAAAGAAGGCTGAACAGCCCAAACACATTGGACTCGTGAAGAACGATCCGTGGCTGGAGCCTTTCGAAGGGGCCATTCAGGGACGTCACGACCACGCCCTGTGGAAACTGAACCAGCTGACGCAAAACGGCAAGAAAACGCTCGGCGACTTCGCCACGGGACACTTGTACTACGGTCTGCACAAACTGGCGCGCGGATGGGTGTTCCGCGAGTGGGCGCCCAACGCCACGGAAATTTACCTCATTGGCGATTTCAACGATTGGCAGGAAACGGACAAATACAGGTGCAAGCGCATTGAGGGCACAGGCAACTGGGAACTGAAGCTCAGAGAGAAGGACCTCAAGCACGGACAGCTCTACAAGATGAAGGTGCGCTGGAACGGTGGCGAGGGCGAACGCATTCCCGCCTGGTGCCAGCGGGTGGTGCAGGACGAGCAGACAAAAATCTTCTCGGCCCAGGTGTGGAACCCCGAGAAGCCATACGTGTGGAAGAAAAAGAAGTTCAAGCCCAACACGTCGCCGCTGCTCATCTACGAGTGCCACATCGGTATGGGGCAGGACGCTGAGAAGGTGGGCACGTACAGGGAGTTCAAGGACAACGTGCTGCCGCGCATCATCAACGACGGCTACAACTGCATACAGATCATGGCCATTCAGGAGCACCCATATTATGGGTCGTTCGGCTACCACGTGAGCTCGTTCTTTGCGGCCAGCAGCCGATTCGGAACGCCCGAGGAGCTGAAGGAGCTCATAGACACGGCCCACAGCAACGGCATTGCCGTCATCATGGACATCGTTCACTCGCATGCCGTGAAAAACGAGGTGGAAGGCCTTGGCAACCTCTGTGGTGACCCCAACCAGTTCTTCTATCCCGGCGACAGACACGAGCATCCCGCTTGGGACTCGCTCTGCTTCGACTATGGCAAGGACGACGTGATGCATTTCCTGCTCTCTAACTGCAAGTACTGGCTCGAGGAGTTCCACTTCGACGGTTTCCGTTTCGACGGCGTAACGTCTATGCTCTACTATAGCCACGGTCTGGGTGAGGCCTTTGGCGGCTACGGTGACTATTTCAACGGTCACGAGGACGACAACGCCATCTGCTACCTGACGTTGGCCAACAAACTCATTCACGAGGTGAACCCCAATGCCATCACCATTGCCGAGGAAGTGAGCGGCATGCCCGGTCTGGCCGCAAAATTTGAGGACGGCGGCTACGGATTCGACTACCGCATGGCCATGAATATTCCCGACTACTGGATTAAGACCATCAAGGAGGTGAGCGACGAGAACTGGAAGCCCAGCAGCATTTTCTGGGAGGTGAAGAACCGCCGCCCTGATGAGAAGACCATTTCGTATTGCGAAAGTCACGATCAGGCGCTGGTAGGCGACAAGACCATTATTTTCCGACTCATCGATGCCGACATGTACTGGCACTTCAAGAAAGGCGACGAAAACGAGACGGCCAGAAGGGGCATTGCGCTGCACAAGATGATCAGGCTGGTCACTGCGGGGGCCATCAACGGCGGATACTTGAACTTCATGGGCAACGAGTTCGGACATCCCGAATGGATTGACTTCCCGCGCGAGGGCAATGGATGGAGCTACAAGTACGCCCGTCGCCAATGGAACCTCGTGGACAACAAGGAACTGTGCTACCACTGGCTGGGCGACTTCGACCGCGAGATGCTGCGCGTGATCAAGAGCCAGAAGAACTTCAACCGCACACCGGTGCAGGAGATATGGCACAACGACGGCGACCAGGTGCTGGCCTTCATGCGGGGTGACCTGGTGTTTGTGTTCAACTTCTCGCCCAACCGCTCATACACCGATTATGGGTTCCTGGTTCCAACGGGCAGCTACGACGTGGTGCTCAACACAGACGCCAAGGACTTTGGCGGCAACGGGCTGGCCGACGACTCTGTAACCCACCTCACCAACTATGACCCGCTCTACGTGAACGACCACAAGGAATGGCTCAAGCTTTACATCCCCGCTCGGTCGGCCGTGGTGCTGAGGAAGAACTAAAGCTCAGGAATCTCTATGGACACTACCGGCAAACATAGCACCGCCGTCGTAAAGACGGCGTGTGCTATTGTTTTTTTGCTTTTCACTTTTTTCTACCTGTACTTCTACCAGGCGGACATCCTTGCCATGGCGCAGCACGTGCTCAGCCATGGGAAAACCCACTATGAGCGCACTGTGGGGGCGGTGCTCATCACGCTGGTGCTCTTTCTGCTCCAAATGGGGGTCTATGCGCTCACCAAACTGGAATGGCGCGCCCATGCGCTCACTTATTTCCCGTCGCTGCTGGTGCTGACGTTTCTCACCAGCGCGGGAACCCACTTCCACGAGCATGCCTCCTTCGGGGTTTGGCTCTGGGCGGGACCGCTGGTGGTGGCGCTCTATTGTGGAGTGGTGTGGGTGTTGCGCCAGTTGGAAGACATCATGAGCGGCGACGTTGCCACGGGCATTTTCTCACGCTTGATGTGGGTCAATATGCTCACCATGGTGGCGATGTTCTTCATGGTGGAGTTTTTCAGCAACAACGACGAGGCCTTCCACTATCGCATGGAGATGGAGTCGAGGCTGTTGAAGGGCGATGTCGATGGTGCGCTGGCAGTGGGGGAGAATACGGAAGTGGGCAGCGAGCCGCTCACCCGTCTGCGCGCCTACGCCTTGTCCAAGAAGGGACAGCTGGGCGAACGGCTGTTTGAGTATCCCATGCGCGGAGGCTCTGCTGCTCTTGTTCCCCAAAAGGGCGACAGCACGTCGGCGGCAGCCTGCATCATGTTGCCGCAGAAGGAGATGATGAAGCAATGGCGGCGCAACAAGAAAGACTTTGAACTCTGCGCCTATCTGGCAGACAAGGACATCGACAAGTTTGCCCGGGCACTCATAAGGTATTACGCGGTGAACGACTCGGCACGTTTGCCCAAGCACTACTGCGAGGCGCTGACGCTCTACACACGGCAGCGTTCGAACCGTGTGGTTGACTACCACAATGCGGTGATGGAGGCCGACTTTGCCGACTTGCTGAAACTAGAGCGCGAACACCCGGACGAGCGTTCGCGCAGAAATGCTGTTCACGACAATTTTCATAACACCTACTGGTATTATTATCTCTATCAGTAGGGGGGAGAAAAGGGAGTTAGCGGGAGTTAGCGGAAGTTAACGAGCCTGCGGCTCGTGTAGTTAACGGACGATACCTTTCTAATGGAGAACCAATATCCGCTAATTGCCGCTAACTTCCGCTAATTCCCGCTAACTTCCGCCAACTCCCGCTAAAGGGGGTTCGCTTCAGCGATAGTCTTTGTAGTTGTGGCTCTTTACGAGCGTCATCACACGTTTCACTTCGGCCAGAGCTTTCACCCAGTCGGTGTCGAGCGAGAACTGAGTGATGAATTTGGGGTTGTCGTAGTAGCTCATCACCATTTCCTTGTCGGTGTCGTGGAAACGAACGTAATAGACCGATGTCTCCTTGAAGATTCTGACCACCTCGAGGCGTTCCTTCTTTTTGTTGGCGCGCGTCAGCTCGTCAAGAAACATGTTGACAAACTCGTACATGGCCAGTGCCTGACGGTCGAGTTCGGCCACCTTGGTCTCGGGCTTCACCTCGCGGGTCTTCATGGCCATGTAGTTCAGTGCGTCCACCTCGAAAGTGGCCACCTTGCGCTTCTCCATGTCCAGATTTCTGTCTTGGGCTATGCCCTGAGCCTTGGTCAGGATGCGGTTGAAAACTTGCTGTGCGCTGGCACTTGCGACTGACAGGCAGCAGAGTGCTGCAATAAAAAACAGTTTTTTCATGTCTTTCTCCTTTTTGGGTTGTTTGTTGTCTTTTTTATGATTTTGTTCTGATTTGTCCTGTTGGTCTTGGCGAATGGATTCTTATTGAAAACTCAATTCTCGGTCAAATATTGCGTTCAAGCCACAGTTTGTTGGTGATGCACTCGGGCAACTCCTCCTCGTAGTGGGTGACCATCATCATGGTTTTGTTGTTGCGCTGGCAGAAGGTGTTGATGATGTCCTTCACCAGCAGGCGGTTGCGGTTGTCAAGTCCGTGGAGCGGCTCGTCGAGGATGAGCAGCTCGGGGTCTTTGACAAAAGCCCGGGCCAGCAGCACCAGCCTTTGTTCGCCACTGGAGAGCTTGAGGAAGGTGCGCTCTGCCAGGTGGGCGATGCCAAACATGTCCATCCACCATCGGCAGGTGTCGTAGTCGCCTGCTTCGGGCTTCACGTAGAGCCCGACGGAGTCTTTCAGTCCGCTGGCGACGATGCGAATGGCGGGCAGGTCGCGCTGGTAGGCGCGGCGCATTTCGGGCGACACATAGCCTATGTGTTTCTTGATGTCCCAGATGGTTTCGCCGCTGCCTCGCTGCTGGTCGAAGAGCACGATGTCGCAGGCGTAGCTTTGCGGGTTGTCGGCGCACACCAGGCTCAGGAGGGTCGATTTGCCCGAGCCGTTCTGTCCGCTGATGGCCCACCGCTCTCCGTTGGCAACGGTCCAGTTGAGATTTTTCAGAATGGTTCGTTCGCCGTAGCGGATGGTCACGTTGTGCATGTCCACTACCACGCGCGCGCGGTATTCCTTATTATTATAGGGCAGCTGGAGCAGCGCCCTGCGTTTTTCGTCGCTCAGCACGTGGGCGGGCAGTGCAGGCCGTTGGCGCAGATAGTCGGCCCGCAGGGTCTTGGGGCCAACGAGCATGTGCTCGACTTCCACCACATGGGTAATGAAGTGGGGGATGTCGTCGCTCTTGGAGAGCACCAGCACAATCTGGATGTTTTGTTCGCCAATGAGCAGTGCCAGCAGCTGTTTGAGTTGGTCGCGCGTGCCGGCATCGAGGCCGATGAACGGATTGTCGAGAATGAGAACGCGCGGTTGGCTGAACAGCGCCGAAGCCAGCTTGAATTTCCTCAGTTCGCCGCTCGACAGGAGGATGATGTACTTGTCGAGCAGGTGGTCCATGCAGAAGAGCTGATAGAGGCGGCGTTGCCATTGGCGTCGCTGCGGAGTGTCGTCGCCCGCCATCCGATAGGCCTCTTCGAGGAGTTGCCCCGCAGTGGGCGTTTCGGCGTCGATTTCCATTTGGTTCCAGCGCTGTTGCAGGAAGTAGGTGCGGTCGTTGTCGCCACCATAGGTGTCGCGGAAGGCAATGCTCTTGATGTTGTCGCTCACCAGCGGCTTCGGGCTGGGGGCGAAGTCGTAGGTCGCCATGCCAGGGAGCAGCGGATGGCGCCCGGTGATGATGTCAACGAGCATGGTCTTTCCGCCGCCGTTGGGTCCCACGATGGCCAGCTGCTCGCCTTCGAGCAGCGAAAAGTCCACAGGTTGGGCCATTCTCCACGCAGGCATGCGCGTAACGCCGTGGTTGATGTTGATGACGGTTTGCATGTTGCTCACAATCCTCTCACTTTTTTCTGGTTTCTCAGGGCGAAGTCTTTCCACCCCCTGTAGTTGGCCTGCGATTCGGGGCGGTTGGACTGCATGAAGTGGCAGTAGGCGGCCCCCAGCGCGTCGGTGGCGTCCATGAAGTGGGGCATTTCGTCCTCGCTGAGTTTGAGCAGCCGTTTGAGCATGCCAGCCACCTGTTCTTTCGAGGCGCCTCCGTTGCCCGTTATGGCCATTTTAATTTTCAGCGGAGCATATTCGTGGATGGGGATGTCGCGATGGATGGCAGCCGCGATGGCCACTCCCTGGGCGCGTCCGAGCTTGAGCATGGACTGTACGTTCTTGCCGAAGAAGGGGGCCTCGATGGCCATTTCGTCGGGCAGGAACTCGCTGATGATGCCCGTGACACGCTCGAAAATCTTGCCCAGCCGCAGGTAGGGGTCGCTCATCTTGCGCATGTCAATCACGCCCATGGCCACCATTTCCGCCTTGTTGCCCATGGCTTTTATCAAGCCGTAGCCCATGACGTTGGTGCCGGGGTCGATGCCCAGAATGATGCGTTCGCCTTTTGCCTTGTTCATGCGTTCCTAACTCTTATCTCTTAACTCCTAACTCGTAACTCATACCTCGCTCCTCACCGCAGATAAGGGTTCATCTGCAGTTCGCGCGCTATGGTTGTCTTGGGACCATGGCCCGTATAGATGATGGTGTCGGGGGGCAATGTGGTGGCCACTTTGTTGAGCGAGGCCATCATGTCGTCGTAGCTGCCTCCGTCGAAGTCGGTGCGTCCAATGCTCATGTGGAACAGCGTGTCGCCCGAGAAAGCCACTCCCTCTTCGGCGCAATAGAAGAACACCGAGCCCGGCGTGTGCCCCGGCGTGGGAATTATGGTGAACTGATGGGTTCCGAAGCTGATTTTGTCGTCGGGCTGCAGATATTTGCCCACTGGCGGGAAGTCCTCTTCGTACTCCTCGAGGTTGGCAAAGCGTCGCGTCTGAGCCAGCATGTCGTCCATCAGATATTCATCCTCTGCCGACACCTCGGGCTTCAGCCCGTAGGTTTTATAGATGAAGTAGTTGCCGAAGTTATGGTCAATGTGTCCGTGGGTGTCGATGAGGTGTACGGGCTTCAGCTCGTTGCTCTCGATGTATTCGACGATGGCCATGCGCTCGGTGGGGTGGAGTGCTCCGCAATCGATGATGACACACTCGCCGGAATTGTCGCTCACTACAAACGTGTTCTCCTGGAACATGTTGCAAACAAATCGTTCGATGTTTAGCATAAGGGTACGTAGATTAAATGTTTCTCTATGAACCAAGGTTCGCCGAACCAGTTGCTCAGCTCGCTCACCTCGGCTATTTTTCTCACTGGTTGGATTTCGCTTTCCACATTGCCGCCCTTGAGGCACAGCAACCCGTTGACCATGGGATTGCGCTGGGTGTGCGAAATGTTCTTGCGCACTATTTTCAGCAGGTCGGGCAATGGCATCACGGCTCTGCTCACGACGAATTCGAATTTCTCGGTTTCGTCCTCGCCGCGCAGATGGACCGCACGGCAGTTCTTCAGCCCGATGGCACTGGCCACCTCGTTGGCCACGCGTATCTTCTTGCCCGTTCCGTCAATCAGCTTGAACTGGCAGTCGGGAAACATGATGGCCAGGGGAATGCCCGGGAAACCGCCTCCGGTGCCGAAGTCGAGCACCGTGGTGCCGGGCCTGAACTGCAGCGCCTTGGCTATGGCCAGCGAATGGAGCACGTGGTGTTCGTAGAGATTGTCGATGTCCTTGCGCGAAATCACGTTGATTTTCTGGTTCCAGTCGGCATAGAGCGCATAGAGGGCGTCATATTGCTGGCGCTGGAGGTCGGTCAGTTGGTTGAAATATTTGTCTATCAGTTCCATTGGTTTTCGGATTGTTCGTAATCTTCGGATTGTTCGTAATCTTCGGATTGTTCTCTGGCTTATTCGCGTTTCATCAGGTCGTCCAGCTCCGAGTAGGGCAGAGCGACGCTTACTTCGCCCACAGCATGTGGGGCTATCTCGTCCTCGACGTAGATGAAAGTCACCTCGTCCTTGCCCAGTACAAAATTGTCGGAGGGGTAGGGGGCGATGCCTTCGAAGACTACCTGCTTGCGCAGTTCGTCCAAGTTCTTCGCCTTGAACTTTTCGCAGATGCGCTCGACAATCTTGTCGGTCAGGCCCTGCTCGTAGCCCGGCACGAAGATGTCCGCCAGCCTAAGGGTGCGCCCGGTATTAATGTCGATGTTGCGCACAATGGTTTGTTGTGTGCCGTGATCGCCGCCCCCGTAAAAATAGCTGTCAACCACATAGTTCACCACGTTGTCCCTTCCGTTGTGGGTTGTGGTGTTCACCACATATTCGCAGTCGTAGGACGAGGCGTGGTCTCTGTCCTGCCGATAGAGTGGGGCATAGTCCTTCATGTAGTCGGCGGCATAGCGTTTCACGAACGAGTCGATGGCCACCTGCATGGTAAGCCGCTCCTTGCCCAGTGCCAGATAGTCGGGCACGAGCAGCCCCCCGTGAATCAGCGAATCGTTCAGTGCCTGGGCCTCCTTGCCCCCCTTGGCATACTGTATGTTCAGCTTGATGTGGCACGAGGGCGACTGTTCGTCGCCTTCAACCAGCCTGAACGTGGTGTCGGCCACGATGCTGTCGAATTCCATGCCGTCGATGCTGGCCGTCTTTCCCGTTGTTCCACTGCCACAGCTTGCGGTCAGTAGCAACAAAGCGCCCAACAGGGTGATTTGTATTTTTTTCATTGTTTGCTGTTATAGCCGGGTGTCGCCGCCGTACTCTGTGGCGGACGGCACGATGCCAGTTTTAAATGGATGGAGTATCAGTAAATTTATCATGCAAAGATAAGGCAAAAAGTTGTAACTGCGAAAAATCGAGCCTTACATATTGTTAAAACTGCCAAAACTCGCCTTTTTCACGCGATATGTTGTTACCTTTGCACCCATAATTCAACATTCTGACGCATGAACTTATCCACATTTCAGGCAGCACTCTTCGACCTCGATGGAGTGGTTTTCGACACAGAGCCCCAGTACACCGTATTCTGGGGAAAACAGTGCCGCCGCTACCATCCCGAGATGCCCGGCCTGGAGCAGCGCATCAAGGGACAGACACTCACGCAAATCTTCGATGGCTATTTTGCCGGCCAACCCGACGTGCAGGCCGCCATCACCGCCGGTCTCAACGACTTCGAGCAGAACATGCACTTCGGCTATGTGCCAGGCTTCCTGACTTTTGTCGATGACCTTCACCAGCGTGGCATCCGAACTGCGGTTGTCACCAGTTCCAACCAGCCCAAGATGAGCAGTGTCTATAGGCAACGCCCCGAGTTCAGGTCGTTGTTCGACGCCATCCTCACTTCTGAAGATTTCGCCCACAGCAAGCCCCATCCCGACTGTTACCTGCGCGCCGCCGCCCGTTTCGGCGTGAGTGCCGACGCTTGTGTGGTGTTCGAGGACAGCTTCAATGGGCTCCGTTCGGGCCGGGCCGCCCAAATGGCGGTTGTGGGCCTGTCAACCACCAACGAAGCTGCGCAGATTGCGCCGCTTTGCGACTTGGTCATAGCCGACTATGAAGGGCTCGACGGAGAAAAAATATGGCAAAAACTGTCCGTATGTCGATGAAAAGACTTACCTTTGCACCCGATTTTTTTACTAAAACTCTTTTTAAACAGAAAAAATGGCAGGATATCTTGTGAGCGATACGCGCAAAGTGACCACGCATCGCTTTATTGAAATGAAACAACGAGGTGAGAAAATCTCCATGCTTACCTCCTACGACTTCACCACCGCAGGCATCGTCGATAAAGCCGGTGTTGACTCCATCCTCATCGGCGACTCCGCCTCAAACGTCATGGCTGGCAATGCCACCACACTCCCCATCACCGTGGAAGAGATGATCTATCATGCCCGTGCCGTGGTGCGGGCCGTCAGCCGTGCCCTGGTGGTTTGCGACATGCCCTTCGGCTCCTATCAGGTGGATCGTCACGAAGGTGTCACAAACGCCATCCGCATCATGAAGGAGAGTGGATGCGACGCCCTCAAACTCGAAGGTGGCGAAGAAATCATCGACACCGTCAGAGGCATTCTCAATGCAGGAATCCCCGTTTGTGGACATCTCGGACTGACGCCACAAAGTATCAATAAATTCGGCACTTACGCCGTGCGAGCTAAAGAAGAAACTGAAGCCCACAAACTCATTCGCGACGCCCAGTTGCTCGACCAGGCCGGCTGTTTTGCCATCGTGCTCGAGAAGGTGCCCGCCAAACTTGCCGCCGAGGTCACTAAACTCGTGAAGTGCCCCACCATCGGCATTGGTGCAGGCAACGCCACCGACGGCCAGGTGCTCGTCGTTGACGACATGCTGGGCAAGACGCAAGGCTTCTCGCCCAAGTTCCTCCGCCGCTACGCTGACCTGGGCACCATCATGACCGATGCCATCGGACAGTATGTGACCGACGTGAAGAACGGCGACTTCCCCAACGAGAACGAAAGCTATTGATGGATACGCAGAACACACCTGTTCACATGCGGCTTTGGCATCGTGGCTTCTGGTTGCTTGCATTTGCCAACCTGCTGCTCACCATGTCCGTCTATATGCTCGTTCCGCTCATGGGCGACTGGCAACAGGATGTATGGGGGCTCGCCCCCACCGTCCAGGGACTGCTCATGTCGGCCTATGGACTGGGGCTTTTCGTGCTGGGGCCATTCTGCAGCTGGTGGGTGCAGCGTTATCGTCGCAACCATGTCTGCCTTTGGGCGGTCGTCGGCATTCTGCTGGTGGTGGCTGCATTTTGGCTCGTCCAGTCCAACCATGCCTCGTGGAACATTCTCCCTTGGCATTTTGCAGCCCTTCGCATGCTCCTCGGGGCTACGTTCGGCTTGGCGCAGATGGTGCTCAGCAGTACGCTCATCATCGATGTGTGCGAGTCGTTCCAGCGTACCGAGGCCAACCACTCGTCGGCTTGGTTCAGCCGCTTCGCCCTCTCCCTAGGCCCGATGTTGGCCTTGGTGGCCGCCAGGCGTCTCCACGCCGACGCCACCTTGGTGGCACTCGCCCTGGCAGCCCTGGCAGCTGTTCTCATCGCAATGGTTTCTTTCCCTTTTCGGGCTCCCGAGGAACGGCTCCACCTGATGTCTCTCGACCGTTTTCTGCTCCCGCAGGGGTGGGTGCTGTCCGTCAACCTGCTTTTGGCAGCCGCCGTGGCGGGCTATCTGCTAGCCGTGGAGCGCAACCCCATGTTCTACGCCATGATGATGAGCGGTTTTTTCCTGGCCTTGCTTGCCGAGCGGTTCATCTTTCCCGATGCCGACCTCAAGAGTGAACCCATAGCGGGATTCCTGCTCATGGGGGCCGCTTTGCTCATTCGCCAGCAGCCCGTCACCGAGGCTTCTGTTTACTTGGCACCCGTATTCATGGGGCTGGGCATTGGGCTCATCGGTTCGCGCTTCCTGCTCTTCTTCATCAAGCTGAGCCACCACTGCCAGCGAGGCACTTCGCAGAGCACATTTTTCCTTACATGGGAAATGGGCATTGCAATCGGCCTTTTCTTGGGCTACGCTTCACCGCAGACGTTCCACCAAGTGTCTGAGATTCTGTTGGTTGTCGCACTGCTGCTCTACAATTTCTTTACCCATGGATGGTATCTGCGCAGCAAAAACCGATAGACTCAGAAACAATTCACAAGTTTTTCCCAAAAAACATCAATCTATGACCAGAAAAATCCAATTTTTCATTGCTGCCCTTCTTGTTGTCATGGGCACCAACGTCTGGGCGCAGACAGCCCAGGACAGCGTTTATGTGTTTTTAGACGACCAGCCCAATGCTCTGCGATTCCTTCCCGAACCGCCCGACTCGGGCAGTCTCGAGTACATTGACGACCTCGTTCAGTATCAGTGGGGCAAGAGCCTGCGCAACACCGAGCGTGGACGGCAGGCCAACCGCGAAAGCCAGTGGCAGGCCAATGCCATGCGTGTCATGATGGCCGAAGTGCTGGGACTTGACACTATCAGCGACACCACTACGCCCGCCCTGGCTCGTCTGCTTGTAAAAACCTACAACACTGGTTCGCAGGCAGTGACCCAAGCCAAAGAACATTGGCGTACGCGCCCCTTCTTGCAGATGAACGATCCGCTCTGGGGCAAATATGAGAAGGACGACCTTGGAGCCAACAGCTCCTATCCTTCAGGACACGCCGCCTTCGGATGGGCCACGGCTCTCGTCTTTGCAGAAATGTGGCCTGAACTTCAGGATGCCATCCTCAGCCGTGGCATGCAGTTTGGCATGAGCCGCGTCATCGTGGGAGCACACTATCAGAGTGATGTCACTGCCGGTTTTCTCACCGGTGCTGCATCAGTGGCCCGCGCCCACAGCAACCCCGAGCTGGAGAAGGACATTTACTTGGCCCGCGCCGAATACGCCAGGCTGAAAAAACTACCTGCAGGCTACAACCCCATCGCCAAGGCCGAATTGCCACATGGTGAGGATTTCCTCAATCCTGCCGTGGATACAACCAGCTACCGCTACATTTCGGACATTACGCGATATTGGAGCGCCAAACCCCTCCGCTACACCGAACGCGGAAAACAGGCCGCCAGCGAAGCCGAATACAGTGTGGAGATGATGTACAAGGTGTTTGGCGAGGCCATGGGCGTAAACATCCGCCCGGAAGGCACACCCGCCATCTGTGCGCTGATAGACTATGTGCTCACGCGCAGCAGCGAGTGCGCCGACCGACTCAAGGAATTGCGTTTCCGCAAGCGTCCCTTCGTCCAGCTGGGCGAGCCCTCCTTTGTTCCCGGCGATGAGGAGAAGGAACGGGGCAAGAGCAGTTTCCCCTCAGGCCACACTAATCTGGGATGGACCGAGGCACTTACACTGGCCGAGGTGGCTCCCGACAGGCAGGACGAGATTCTCCGCCGCGGTTATGAATACGGCCACAACCGCCTCATTGTGGGCTACCACTGGTTTACCGACATCGAGGCCACCCGCCAGCTTTCGAGCGCACTCGTTGCCCGGCTCCACACCGACGACACCTATTGCCGACTCTTGCAGGATGCCAAGGCCGAATACTATATCCGCACCCACATTGTGGCTCCCAAAGCTCCTGCCCTTGAACAGCAGTCAGCAACCATCTATACTCTCGACGGACGCGTAGCTGTTACCAACGAACATGGCATACTCATCCAGGACGGCAAGAAAAGGCTGGCCAAGTGAACTCTGAAGCCAAGATTCTGCAGCCTGCGGACGGTGAAAGATGCTTTTTGCATCAAAACTGGTTGTTAAAAAATCGTTTTCCGATGTTTTTATCAGCAATTTTTACTATCTTTGCCACGTCAAGGAACCAACCATTATGAACGAGCAAGAATGAAAGGACATTGCGATGCAGAAAAACACCACAACCACTGAGTACAAGAAAGCACTCAGGCAGCGTATCATCGATGCCGCCATGCAATGTTTCATGCAGAAAGGCATTAAGGCCGTCCGTATGGACGACATCGCCAACGAGTTGTCCATCTCGAAGCGTACGCTCTACGAGATTTTCCAAAACAAGGAGGAACTGCTCTTCGAGGGAGTGAAGAACGCCACAGAGCAGCAACGCCAGAGCATGCTCGTCTATTCGCAGCAGCACAACGACGTGATGCAGATCATTCTGCATTTCTACGTGCTGAAGATTCGAGAGCTCGACACTGTGAACCCGCTCTTCTTCACCGAAATCAACAAGTACGACAAGGTGCGCAACTATCTGCAGGAACAACATGAAGAGCAGCGCAAAAACACCAACAAGTTTTTCCTGCGAGGCGTAGAGGAGGGCTATTTCCTGCCGCAACTCAACTATGACATCGTAACCCGTCTTGGGGATGCTTCGATGGATTATGTCATGTCAACGAAGATGTATAAGGAGTATTCGTTGCAGGAATTGTTCAAGAACTTCGTTTCTGTGCTCCTCCGCGGTTATTGCACCGAAAAAGGGCAGCGTTTGCTCGAAAAGTCACTTTAGGCTTTCAGCTGTTGGATGACAGTCTGCTATGACAGCCGACAAAGAGAGCTTTTAGCCTCGTGTGAAAAAGCCAAGGAAACAAAGATAAACCGGAAAAAACAGAGTGAAATCCTCTGCTTTTTCCGGTTTTTTCTTTGTTTCGTCTTTGCTTTTCCTTTGTATCTTCTATAAGGTGTCACGCTCTGGACACCTGCCTGATGCCTTTGACTGTGCGCAGTTTCTTCATGAGGGCTTCAAGCTTAGATGTGTCGTCGAGCATGACGGTTATTTGTCCGCTGAACAGACCGTCGTTGGTGTCGATGTTGATGCTGCGCATCACGATTTTCTCTTCTTTCGAAATGATGCTGGTCAGGTTGTTCACGATGCCCAGGTCGTCGTTGCCGATTACGCGCAGGGTGATGGTGTACTGCGATGTGCCCTTTCCGCTCCACTTGGCCCGTACCACACGGTAGCCGAAGCGCTTGCGCAGTTCGGGGGCGTTGGGGCAGTCGGTGCGGTGGATTTTGATGCCGCCGCTCACGGTGACGAAACCAAACACGTCGTCGCCGTATATCGGGTGGCAGCATTTGGCCAATTGATAGTCCACGCCCTTGAGGTTGCGGTCAATCACGAGAACGTCGTCGCTGTTTCGTGTGAGCTCTTCGTTGGGATTCTCAAACTCGAACTCGCCTGCACTCCGTACGGGCGGCTGGTTGGTGGGATTCTGCTCTTGGTCGCGCAGCTGTACGTATTTCTCGATGACTTCGTTCACTTCGAGCATGCCCTCGGCCAATTGCTTGTAGAACTCGGAAGTCTGCTTGAATCCAAGCTTCTTGATGACTTGGTTCATGATGGACTCGTCGAGTTCGATTTTGCGGTTCTTTAGCCTTCGCTGGAGCGTTTCTTTGGCGTAGAGCCCGTCTTTCACCTGTGTTTCCTTGAGTGCCAGTCGTATTTTGGCCTTGGCTCGGCTGGTTTTGACCACGTTGAGCCAATCTTGTTTGGGTTTCTGCGTGGACGAGGTGAGAATCTCCACTTGGTCGCCGCTCTGCAGTTGCTGTCGGAAGGTGACCACCTTGTTGTTGATGCGGGCGCCTGTACACTGGTTGCCCACCTTGGAGTGGATGTGGTAGGCAAAATCGAGGACGGTGGCTCCTTTGGGGAACTTCAGCAGGTCGCCACGAGGGGTGAAGACAAACACTTCGTCCTCGTACAGGTCCATTTTGAACGTGTCCATCACTTGCAAGTCGTCGCCCGCTTCAAGAGCCGACCGGATGCTGTTGAGCCACTCGTCCATGCCGCCTTCAGCGCCTTTCACCCCTTTGTAGCGCCAATGGGCGGCCAGACCGCGTTCGGCAATGTCGTCCATGCGTTCGGTGCGTATCTGCACCTCCACCCATTTCTGTTCGGGGCCGAGGACGGTGATGTGCAGGCTTTCGTAGCCATTGGATTTGGGCACACTCAGCCAGTCGCGCAGACGCTTGGGGTTGGGCTGGTACATGTCGGTGATGATGGAATAGACCTGCCAGCACTGCATGAGTTCTGTGGTGTGCAGTTTCTTCATTTCGTCGGCCGACTGCCGCTGGCTTTCGGTGAGGGTGGGGGAGTCCAGGATGATGCGTATGGCAAAGAGGTCGTAGATGCCTTCGAAGGCGCACTTCTGTTTTTTCATTTTCTGCCAGATGGAGTGAATGCTCTTGGTGCGGCCCTTCATGTGGAAGTGCAGGCCTGCGGCCCGCAGCTTCTCTTCCACGGGGCCGATGAACCGCTCGATGTAGGCGTCGCGGCTCTTCTTGGTGGCGTTGAGCTTCTCTTTGATGAGGTAATAGGCGTCGTGCTCCAGATACTTCAGCGAAAGGTCTTCGAGTTCGCTCTTCAACTTGTAGAGTCCCAACTTGTGAGCCAGCGGAGCATAGAGATAGCTGGCTTCCTCGGAGACCCGCAGCTTGGCCTCTTGGTTCTGCGTGTCGCGTATCTGCCGCATGAGGTTCACGCGGTCGGCAATCATGATGAGTATCACGCGCATGTCCTCGGCAAAGGAGAGGAGCAGGTTGCGGAAGTTCTCGCTCTCGATGACGGGATTCTTCTTGTAAAGCTCCTGAATGCGCACGATGCCGTTGATGATGTGGGCCACACTGCTGCCGTAAATCTGCTCGATGTCGCCAATCTGGACGAATCCGTGAATCACGCTGCCGTGGAGCAGAATGGCCAGCACTCCGTCGCGCCGCAAACCAATCTCCTCTACGGCTATCAACGCCGTCTGGAATCCGGACAGTACGGGATTCAGGCCGAAAACATCGCGGGGCAACTGGTTGTTGGCCAATGCCGAACGCAGATGTTGGCGCAGGTTCTTTTCGTCGTCGGCATGCAACGAGCCCGACAACAGTTGGCGCAGTCGCGCCACTATCTGGATGGTTTCCTTGCGTTCTTCGCGTGTGAACAATAGTTTTTTAGACATATTTTAGAATGCTGTTTTTGAATGCTTGTCAGAACAAATTTACATGCAAAGATACAATTTTTTCCCGATTTATTTCTTGTTTTAAGAAAAACTAGCTATATTTGTGGAATAAATACCATAAACGTGTTATTTTTAACAAAAACCAATCATATATTATGCTAACACAACAAGATTTACAACAGCTTGCTCAAAAAGGAATCACCGAAGAGCAAATCAAAACACAATTAGACGAGTTCAAGACCGGTTTCCCTTTCCTGCGACTTGAGGCAGCGGCCGCCGTGGGTCACGGCATCGTGGCGCCTGCCGACGACGAGCGGAAATGCTACATCGAAGCATGGAACAGCTACAAGGCTGAAGGCAAGAAAATTGTGAAGTTCGTGCCGGCAAGCGGTGCGGCCAGCCGCATGTTCAAGGACATGTTCGCGTTTCTGAATGCCGACTACGACGTGCCTACGACCAAGTTTGAACAGCAGTACTTCGACAACATCGAGAAGTTTGCCTTCTACGACGCACTCGACGCTGCCTGCCAAAAAAATGAGGGAAAGGGCATCAAGCAGCTCATAGCCGACGGCAACTACAAAGCTGTGGTGGCCAACATGCTGCAGGAGAAAGGACTTAACTACGGCCAGCTGCCCAAGGGCATGCTGCTGTTCCACCGCTATCCCGAGGGCGCGCGCACACCCATGGAGGAGCACCTGGTGGAGGGAGCCCTCTACGCTGCCAGTGCAGGCGAGGCCAACGTTCACTTCACCGTGAGCCATGAGCACATGCAGTTCTTCGAGCAGAAGGTGGCCGACAAGAAAGACGGATATGCCGAGAAATTTGGCGTCAAGTACAACATCAGTTTCTCCGAGCAGAAACCCAGCACCGACACTGTGGCCGCCAATCCCGACAATACGCCCTTCCGCAACGAGGACGGCTCGCTGTTGTTCCGTCCGGGTGGACACGGCGCACTCATTGAGAACCTGAACGAGATTGACGCTGACGTCATCTTCATCAAGAACATCGACAACGTCGTGCCCGACCGGCTGAAGCCTGAAACCGTGGAGTACAAGCAGCTCATTGCCGGTGTGCTCGTAACGCTACAGAAGCGCGCCTTTGGCTATTTGCGCCAGCTGGAGGCGGGTGAGTACAACCACGAGAAACTGGAGGAAATCATCCGTTTCGTGCAGCAAGACCTCTGCTGCCGCAAACCCGACATCAAGGAACTTGAAGATGCCGACCTCGTGATTTACCTGAAGCAGAAACTCAATCGCCCGATGCGCGTTTGTGGAGTGGTGAAGAATGTGGGCGAACCCGGTGGCGGGCCGTTCCTCACCTATAACCAGGACGGCACGATAAGCCTGCAGATTCTGGAGAGTTCGCAGATTGACAAGAGCAACGAAGAGTATATGCGCATGTTCACCGAGGGCACCCACTTCAATCCCGTTGACCTGGTTTGCGCAGTGAAGGACTACGAGGGTCGTCCGTTCAACCTGCCCGACTTTGTTGACAAGACTACAGGATTCATCAGCAGCAAGAGCAAGAACGGCAAGGAGCTGAAGGCTCTCGAGCTGCCTGGCTTGTGGAATGGTGCCATGAGCAACTGGAACACCGTGTTCGTAGAGGTTCCGCTGGGCACTTTCAACCCTGTGAAGACCGTCAACGACCTGTTGCGCGAACAACATCAGTAGGCTGTCGGCCTCGACCCGCGCCTGCGTTCCCCAGTGCTTGCGGCGCGGAGAAAGGCTTACCGAAAAAGAAAAATCCCAGAGAAGCCGTTTGGTTTCTCTGGGATTTTTTCGCAACGTTGAACATTGTTGTTCAAGGCTGAAAATCTGGACATTTCAAAAATGGATGAGCGGAATACGGGAATCGAACCCGCCTCCCAGGCTTGGGAAGCCCGTGCACTACCGATGTGCTAATTCCGCAGGAAAAACGAGCGCAGAATCCTTTTTGACCGTGCAAAATGGAGCCGATAGGGGGACTCGAACCCCCGACCCACGCATTACGAATGCGTTGCTCTACCAACTGAGCCATATCGGCTTGCTCGCAGCATTGAAAAAGAGTTTTAGGAACCATTCTTTTCAAATGCGCTGCAAAGGTAATCAGTTTTTTTTTATAATCAAAATTTTTTCACTATAATTTTTCCTTTAAATAGCGAGCGGTAATGCTTTCACCGCACTCGACCAAGGCTTCGGGCGTTCCTGCGAACACCAGGTTGCCGCCTTTGTCGCCGCCGTCGGGGCCAAGGTCGATGATGTAGTCGGCACATTTGATGACATCCATGTTGTGCTCAATCACGATGATGCTGTGTCCGCGCTGGATGAGAGCGTCAAAGGCGGCAAGCAGCCGCTTGATGTCATGGAAGTGCAGTCCAGTGGTGGGTTCGTCGAAGATGAAGAGGGTAGGGGCTTGGCGTTCCTGCCCGATGAAGTAAGCCAACTTGACGCGCTGGTTCTCGCCGCCCGACAGGGTGGACGAGTTCTGGCCAAGTTTGATGTAGCCCAGCCCCACGTCGTCCAGGGGCTTCAGCCTCGCTACGACAGCCTCGAGCAGATTCTGCATGGCCTTGGGCGTTTTGGGGCGTTGTTTGCCGAAGAACTCGATGGCTTCACTGACGGTCATGTTGAGCACGTCGTCTATGTTCTTGCCGTCAAACCTCACGTCGAGGATGTCGCGCTTGAAACGGTGGCCATGGCACGATTCGCACTCCAGCACCAAATCGGCCATGAACTGCATCTCGACGGTAATGACGCCTGCCCCTTTGCATTCGTCGCAACGTCCTCCGTCGGTGTTGAACGAGAAGTACTGGGGAGAAAAGCCCATCTGTTTGGCCAGCGGCTGCTCGGCGAACAGTTGGCGCACGGCATCGTAGGCCTTCACATAGGTGGCAGGATTCGAGCGTGTGGATTTTCCGATGGGGTTCTGATCTACAAACTCCACATGCGCTATTTGCTGCCAGTCGCCTTCCAGCGCGATGTATTCGCCCGGCGCATCGGCCACTTCGTCGAGGTGGCGCTTTAGGGCAGGGTAGAGTATGCCCTTCACAAGCGATGATTTTCCAGAGCCGCTCACACCCGTCACCACTGTCATCACGTTGAGTGGAAACTTCACGTCGATGCCCCGCAGATTGTTCATGCGACAGCCGCGCAGGCTGATTGCCATGTTCCATGGGCGGCGTGTGGCAGGCACTTCAATCTGCTCGGCGCCGGTGAGGAATTTCACCGTGTAGGAGTTGGGATACTGTTCCACCGATGCTGGTGTGATGTTCTTTGCGTCGCCCTCGAACACGATTTCGCCGCCCAGTCGGCCTGCATCGGGCCCAACGTCGATCAGATAGTCGGCTGCGCGGATGATTTCTTCGTCGTGTTCCACCACCATCACGGTGTTGCCGAGCGACTGGAGCTGTTTGAGCACACGGATGAGCCGGTCGGTGTCGCGGCTGTGGAGTCCGATGCTTGGCTCGTCAAGAATATAGAGCGACCCCACGAGGCTGCTGCCCAGCGATGTGGTAAGGTTGATGCGTTGGCTTTCGCCACCGCTCAGAGAATTTGACTGACGGTTGAGCGTAAGGTATCCAACGCCCACATCTACAAGGAATTGCAATCTGTTGTTGATTTCTGTGAGCAGCCGTTTTGCGACGTTTGCATCATGGTCGTCCAGCTGCAAGTTGTCGAACCATTGTTTCAATCTATAGACAGGCATCTCCACCAAGTCGGTGATGCTCATGCCGTTGATTTTCACGTATTGGGCTTCGCGTTTCAGACGTCCACCGTGACAGTCGGGACAGACAGTCTTGCCGCGGTAGCGGCTCATCATGACCCGGTACTGTATTTTGTACTGATTATCCTTCACCATCTGGAAGAATGCATCGATGCTCACCCGGTCGTGCTCGTCACGCCGACGGTCGGAGGGAAGCCCGTGCCACAGCCAGTCCTTCTGCTGGCGCGTGAGGTTGTAATAAGGTTCGAAGATGGGAAAGTCGTCTGCTGCGGCCCGACGGCAGAACTCGTCTTTCCACATGCCCATTTTGTCGCCGTGCCAGCACTGCACACACCCGTCATACACGCTGAGTGCAGTGTTGGGAATGACCAACTTTTCGTCGATGCCGATGACGCTGCCGAATCCTTCGCAGGTGGGGCAGGCCCCCGCGGGCGAATTGAACGAGAACATATTGTCGTTGGGTTCCTCAAAACGGATGCCGTCGGCTTCGAAACGGGTGGAAAAGTCATAGACGATGTTCGAAGGCAGAAACATCAGGCGGCATTCGCCATCGCCTTCGTAAAGAGCCGTCTCGGCTGAGTCGATGATGCGCGCCACTACGTCTTTGGCGTCGTCAACCGAAAGACGGTCGATGAGCAGGTAGATGTCTTTGGCTGCAACCTGCTTTAAATCAGCAGTTTCCAGGAAATCGTCTATACGGAGGAACTCTCCATTATGATAAATACGGGCATATCCCTCCTGAATCATCATCTGAAGTTGGCGTTCCAAGGTGCGCTCTTCGGCCACCTTGAGCGGTGCCATGATGACAAACCGCGTACCCTTTGAAAAACTCTGCACACACGCCAATACGTCCTCCGTAGAATGTTTCTTCACTTCTTGTCCGCTGACGGGCGAAAAGGTTCGTCCTATACGTGCAAACAGCAGCCGAAGATATTCGTAAATCTCGGTAGATGTGCCTACCGTAGAGCGCGGATTGCGGCTGATCACTTTCTGTTCGATCGCGATGGCGGGTGGCAATCCTTTGATGAAGTCGCACTCAGGCTTGCTCATGCGCCCCAGAAACTGCCGGGCATAACTCGACAGACTTTCCACATAGCGGCGCTGGCCTTCAGCATAGAGCGTGTCGAAGGCAAGCGACGATTTTCCGGAGCCGCTCACGCCAGCCACAGCTATGAAATGGTTGCGTGGAATGTTGAGCGAAACATTCTTCAGATTGTTTACGCGCGCACCTTTTATATATATATATTCACTCATAATCTTTTTGATGGTTGCTTTTACAGTTTCTCGTAGAGTTTTACAGTTTCTCATACGATTTTACAGTTCTCGTTGAGTCCAACGGTTGACACTGTGTTTTATAATTCTCGTAGAGTGCTCATTTAACAGTTAACGTTGAGTTTTACCGCTCCCCAAGTGAGTTCATTTTGCTGAACGTAGGTGAGAATATTCATGTCCCTGATAATTCTATTTATCATAATGTTGATTATGTTAAAAAATTACCATAGATTGATTTTCTCATTTCCGATGGCCTCATTCTGCCATCTGATAGATACACCTCCAAGTTTTTCATTGCACTCATTTCGCTGTATTTTCTACGTGGAGAAAGTTCTACGGTTTGAACATGCAAAGCTACAAAAAAAAAGTGATATGGCAAAACTATTATGCGTTTAAGAAAAAAAGCTGCACTTCAGAAGCTTTAAATTTTGTGATAGAAATTTGACAGATTGCAATCGCCAGTTAGATGACTTCTAGCAAGTCTTGTGCTGATGAATCCAACATATTTCTATGACCAAACGAGTTGAAACGTCATTTGGAGTCAATTTTTGTTTGCACAAAATTTCACTTTTGTGCAATTTACGTTTGTTTTTACGAAAAAATGGTCCAAATAGCCGTTTTCAAATTCACGGGATTGGAAAAACCGCGTCGGGAGTTATGAAAATAAAGCACGGCAATATTTTTTTATTGTCGGGAGATAATTCAAAATTTTCTAGATTATTTTTTTCGATACCTCAAAATGGCCGAATTACACCGCATGAGATTCGCGCAAAAGCCAACAGCATTGCAAGCGGACGAAAATACGGCCTGTATGAAGCGGTAAAATGGTAGAATATCTTTACATTTTCTGACGAACAAAATGAACTCTTGAGAGAAAAGGCATGAATTTTTTGAATTGGAATGTAACTTTTTGCCATTTCATTCGTTATATAAAAGCTTGAACCATCTGTTAAAACGTCGGTATTTGTCCCCAAAAAGGTGCTGAATCATGCAAACGAGGAAACAAAATGAAAGAAGACACGCTGCATTTAACGTTTTTTAAACGCAAAAAATCGAGTCTTGGAGATACAACCTATTGTATTTTTTTGTAATTTTGCATCGTTTTAGGAACCATATTCGATATATCAGCTTGGTTTTCAGGCAATTAGAACAGATTTAAGGTATTAAAGGATGAGACAGCTAAAAATTCAGAAAAGTATTACGAATCGCTCGAGCGAGGCGTTGGACAAGTATTTGGTAGAAATCGGCCGTGCTCCGCTCATTTCCATTGATGAAGAGATAGAACTCGCCCAGAAGATTAAGAAGGGCGGTCGTGAGGGTGAAATAGCAAAAGACAAACTCGTAACCGCAAACCTGCGCTTTGTGGTGTCGGTGGCCAAGCAGTATCAGCACCAGGGGCTGACGCTTACCGACCTCATTGACGAAGGTAACATCGGCCTGATAAAGGCTGCCCAGAAATTTGACGAAACGCGTGGCTTCAAATTCATCTCCTATGCCGTGTGGTGGATTCGCCAGAGCATTCTGCAAGCCATCGCCGAGCAGAGCCGCATTGTGCGCCTGCCGCTCAACCAGGTGGGTTCGCTCAACAAGATCAACCACGAAATCAACAAGTTTGAGCAGGAAAACCAGCGCCATCCGTCAGTGTCGGAGCTTTCTGACGCCACCAAGTTGGACGAGGAGAAAATTGGCCAGAGCCTCATGGCCGACGGCCACCATGTGAGCATCGACGCTCCGTTCCAGGACGGTGAGGACAACTGTATGCTCGATGTGATGGCCAGCGGCGACGACAGCCGCACCGACCGTCAGGTTGACCATGAGAGCATGGCTCAGGAGTTGAACTCTGTGCTGAATAAGGTGTTGAAGGAAAGAGAGATAACCATCATTCGCGAATGTTTTGGTATAGGTTGCCACGAAAAAGGTCTTGAAGAGATTGGCGACCAGCTGGGCCTCACTCGCGAGCGTGTGCGCCAGATTCGCGAAAAGAGCATTGCCAAGCTCCGCGACAGCGGCAACGCCAAGATTCTGATGAAATATCTCGGATAGAAAGTTGCCCCACCCCCACTCCATTTCGGTTTGGGAACAGCAAATAAGCAAAACCTCCCTTGATTTCTTTGAGAATCACGGGAGGTTTTTGTTTTGCCATTTTTCTGCCATCCATCTTTGGTTGCAGAGTTTTTTTTAAGATTTGTAGAAGTATTTCAAGTTTTTTTCGTACTTTTGTCAGCTAAGTGAAAAAGTTGACAAATTTAGTGCGCGTTTATGCGCTCGTGGCCGTTCTGTTGACAGCTGTGGGCGCAGAGGCAAAGAGCCGCATTCTGCCTGCGGTTCTTCACCGCACGTTTGTCTATAAGCAGAGCGTCAAGGAGGATGTCCACGGCACTTCGACGAACGTCTATTCGCGCTACTCGCTCATTACCGAACGGCGCAACCCCATTCTGTTTGCCGTGCCGACCATGTATGTCGTGGCCCGTGGCGGACGCGAGTTCATTGGCGAGAGCTACTCGCGCATGGTGTTCAAGGACATCGACAAATACGACGCCTTTCGGCAAGTGACCGTCGGCACCTTTCCCCGCTACCGCAGGACCATGCCCACACTGGTGCACTATATGACGCCCAACCTGTATAATGTAACCTTGATTCAAGACCATCTGCTCTCGCCATTCCATGCAAAGAACGCGAAGTGCTACAAATACAAGGCCGAGGCACAGACAGACAGCACCACGCTCATCATCTTCAAGTCGAGGACCAAGAACACCCAGCTGGTGAATGGGGAGGCGCTGGTTGACAACCGGACGGGCCGCATCATTTCCACCGTCATAAAGGGCGAGTACGACATGATAGACTTCACTATCGAACTGAAGATGGGCCCCGATGGGGTGGCCTCTCTCCTACCCTTGGTGTGCGACCTCAAGGGGAAGTTCTTCTTCCTTGGCAACCGGCTGCGCTTCAACCGCCACTCGGTTTATGGGCTGGGCACCTTTCTGCCCGACAGCATACGCGACAAGCACGACCGCAACCTGATGAACCAACTGCGCCCCGACAGTCTGAACGCCGAGGAGCGAGCCATCTATCATGCCTACGATAGCATTGAAGCCGCAGAAGAGGCCGCACGGCGTGAAGCCGAGCTGTTGAGGGACACAACGGTGAGAAAGAAAAAACACGACTTTGTGAAGGATGTGATGTGGGACATCGTGGGCGACAATCTGGTGAACCGCATCAGTGGCAGTTTCGGCGGCAAGGACAAGGGCTACTTCCGCATAGGCCCCATCTTCAACCCGCTCTACTTCAGCTACAGCGACCGCCGTGGACTGGTCTATAAGTTCGACGTGAGGGCTGAATACAACTTCACGCCCAACCGCTATCTCTACATGCGCTACAAGCTGGGATATGCCATGAAACTGCGCCAATTCTACTTCAACTTCCCCATAGAGTTCATGTATAACCGCAGGCGCAACGCCAACCTGCGGATGGAAATCAGCAGCGGACAGCGCAGCTACAACTCGAGCATTCTGGACGACATCAGGCGCACACGACAATACGACTCGCTCATGCTGGACACCATGCAGTTGGACTATTTCCGCGACACGCGTGTGTCGCTCACCAACAACTACGACATTTCCGACAAGTGGACCGTTCAGGGCGGTTTCGTCTATCACCGTCGCTCAGCCATCGACAAGAAAGGATTCAAACAGTTGGGGCGTCAGTACAAATACCACACGTTTGCCCCCATGCTGCAAGTGCAGTTCCGACCGAAGGGATGGAAAGGCCCAGCCCTGACAATCAACTGGGAGCGCTCGTTCAGAGGGCTGTTCAAATCGGACATGGAATACGAGAAATACGAGGCTGACGCTTCGCTCATCCGCCGGTTCCACCGCATGCGGTCGCTGTCGTTCCGTGTGGGTGGCGGCGCCTACACGCTGAAAGCGAAACGGTCCTATTTTCTCGACTACAACAACTTCCACGACGAGTACATTCCGGGCGGATGGAACGACGACTGGTCGGGAGAATTTCAGGTGCTCAGAAGCGAGTACTACAACTCGTCCAACTACTACATCCGCACCAACACCACCTATGAGTCGCCGCTGATGCTGCTTTCCCATCTGCCCTTGGTGGGCAAGTACATGGAGATGGAGCGCATCTATGTGAGTTCGCTCCTTTCCGCCGATCTCTTCCCCTACATCGAGTTTGGCTATGGTTTCACCAACCGATGGTTCTCGCTTGGACTGTTCGTGGGCACCAAGAACCTGAAATTCGACCGATTCGGCATTGAGTTCGACTTCGAACTGTTCAGGAAATGGTGATGCCAAAGAGAAGAGTAAAAACGATTCAAGGAAACAAGCAGATGGACGCCTGCAGCTGAGAACTTCATGTAAGACAATCACGATTCAGAAACTTAAAGGATTGACACAATCATATCTATTAACATAGTCATTCGCCATGCCATTGCCACTCACAGTATATAAAGCCAGTGCCGGAAGCGGAAAAACATTCCGACTGGCCGTTGAGTACATCAAACTGCTCATTGTCAACCCCACCAGCTACCGCAACATCTTGGCCGTCACCTTCACCAACAAGGCTACGGAGGAAATGAAAATGCGCATTCTGAGTCAGCTCTACGGCATCTGGAAACAGTTGCCCGACTCGGAACGCTACATGCAGCGCGTGGTAGAGGAACTGCATGTGAGCCGGAGCATTGCCAGCGAGAAAGCGGGCGTTGCCCTGGGCATGCTCATCCACAACTACAGCTACTTCCGCGTGGAAACCATCGACTCGTTCTTCCAGAGTGTGCTGCGCAATCTGGCCCGCGAACTCGACCTCACGGCCAATCTGCGCGTAGGGCTGAACGACGTTCAGGTGGAGGAGCAGGCCGTTGACCAGCTCATCGACTCACTCACCTACAAGGACAAAGTGCTGCAATGGATATTGTCGTACATTTCCGAAAACATGTCCGACGACAAGAATTGGAATGTCATCGGGCAAATCAAGAACTTCGGCAAGACCATATTCCGCGACTACTACAAAGAAGAAAGCGAACAGCTCAACCAGTTGCTCGCCCAACCGAAATTCTTCGAGCAATACACGCAAGACCTGCGCAAACGGCGCAAACACGCCATCGACACCATGCACCAGTATGCCGAACGGTTCTTCAAGTTGCTCGAAGACAACGCCATCACGCCCGACATGCTGGCTGGCAAGGAACGTGGCATTTGCAGCTACTTCAACAAACTGCGCGGCAACGACTGGAGCGACAAGAAATGCGTGACGGCCAACCTGACCAAAAGCATGGAGTCGGCAGACAACTGGGTGACCAAAACCAGTCCGCATAAAGCCACCGTCGTGCCCGTGGTCAACGACGTGCTGCTGCCCCTGCTGCTCGATGCCGAGCGCGAACGTATGCGGCAGTGGCGGCTCTACCTGAGTTGCGACCTCACGTTGCGCCACCTCAACCAGCTGCGCCTGTTGGGAACCATCGAACAGCGCGTGCGCCAGCTGAACGCCGAGGCCAACCGATTCTTGCTGAGCGACACGCAGCAGTTGCTTCACGAACTGATTGGCGACAGCGACTCGCCCTTCATCTTCGAAAAGACAGGTGGTCTGTTGGAGCACATCATGATAGACGAGTTTCAGGACACGAGCACCGTGCAGTGGAAAAACTTCCGTCTGCTGCTGCTCGAGACCATGAGCCACGGCGGACAGGATCGCGAGGGTACCTGTCGAAACCTCATTGTGGGCGACGTGAAGCAGAGCATCTACCGGTGGCGTTCGGGCGATTGGCGGCTTTTGAACGACATCAACGGCCAGTTCCAGGACGCCGGGCAGACAGTATGCCACAAGCAACTCAATGAGAACCACCGTTCGGCGCAGAACATCATCCGCTTCAACAACCATTTCTTCAGCGAGGCCGCGCGCACGGAGTATGAAGCCGAACAGGCCGTCAGCGGCGACGATGCCGTGCAACTGAACAATGCCTACAAGGACGTGGAGCAAATCATCCCCGACCACAGTGACGACACTGGATATGTCAGCGTCAGCCTGCTCGATGCCGAGGACTACTACGAGCGCACCCTGCAGTTGCTGGCCGACACCATCAGCCAATTGCTCGCCCAGGGCGTAGAGGCCAACAAGGTGGCCATTCTGGTGAGGGTCAACCGCTACATCCCCGAGATTGCCGACTACTTCATGCAGCATCTGCCCGAGGTGAAGCTGGTGTCTGACGAGGCTTTCCGGCTGGATGCCTCGGCAGCCGTCAACATCATGGTTTTGGCGTTGCAGTGGCTCGCCCACCCCGATGACATTCTCACAAAGTCAACCCTCGTGAAAAGCTACCAGCGCGAAGTGCTGTGCAACACCATGGCCGACAGCGCCATGTTTGAAGACCTGGCACAGCTGGACACACTGCTGCCCCCATCTTTCGTCGTTGCGGCAGACGAGTTGACTTTCCAGCCCCTCTACGAACTGTGCGAACAACTCTACGACATCTTCGACCTGGCCACACTCCACGACGAGAGTGCCTATGTGTGTACCTTCTTCGACATCGTGAGCACCTTCGCCCAGGAAAACACCGCCGACATCGACTCGTTTGTTGATGCTTGGAACGAGGATTTCCACCAGAAAACCATCCAAAGCGACGAGTTCAACGGCATACGCATGATTTCCATTCACAAGAGCAAGGGACTGGAGTTTGACAATGTGCTCATTCCCTTCTGCGACTGGCAGCTGGAAAAGACCAGCGGCAACACCCTCTGGTGCAAGTCCGACGAGTCGCCTTTCAACGAACTGCCCTTGGTGCCCATCGACTACAGTTCGCGGCTGCTCGACACGGCCTATGCCGACGACTACCGCGAAGAACATCTGCAAAACACCGTTGACAACCTGAACCTGCTCTACGTTGCCTTCACCCGTGCCCAGCGCAACCTCTTCGTTTGGGGACTGGCCAAGGCCTCGAACAGCCGCTCCACGCTGCTGCAGCAAGTGCTCCCGCGGTTGCCAGAGACACTCGCAGGAGCCGAAGTGTGCGAAGAAGAACACATGCCAATCGTATTCACCTACGGGCAGCTGGAGGCAGTATTCCCCCAGACAAGCACCCCGACGAAAGATCCCCTTTCGGACGAGGCTCCCGCCAATGTGTTTCTCGCTCCGGTCTCAGCCCAACGCATCAGCATAGAGACCTACGCCAACAAAGCAGAGTTCCGCCAGAGCAACCGGAGCCGCGACTTCGTAGAGTCGAACACAGACACTCTCAGCCCGCAGCGCACCTACATCAAGATGGGCAACGTGTTGCACAACTTGTTTTCTTCCATCCGCACTTTGGCTGACATTGACGGTGTGTTGCGCCAACTGGAGTTCGAAGGCATACTCTATGGCGAGGACATCTCCGCCGAGCGCATCCGAGAGATGCTCAACCGGCGGCTGAGCCATCCACAGGTGGCCAGTTGGTTCGACCCCCATTGGACTCTCTTCAACGAGTGTACCATCCTGAGCATCGACTCAGATACGGGTGCTGTGGTTGAACGCCGTCCCGACCGCGTGATGACCGACGGCGAGCAAACCCTCGTGGTGGACTTCAAGTTTGGCAAACCCAACAGCGACTACCATGACCAGGTGCGCAACTACATGAGGCTGCTCACTCGAATGGGCCATCCCAACGTGAAGGGCTACCTATGGTATGTCTATTCAAACAAAATTGAAGAAGTGAAGGATTGAACAAAACACGACAAACGATATGAAAACTTTTCTCGAGCATGTGGCATCCGACATCGTCGGCAAATACGGATACGACCTCGCGCACACGGCCGTGGTGTTTCCCAACAAACGCGCCTCATTGTTTCTCAACGACCATCTGGCCCATCTGGCCGACCGACCCCTGTGGAGTCCTGCCTATGTCACCATCAGCGACCTCTTTCGGCAGCACTCGAACCTCACCGTGGGCGACCCCATCAAGCTTGTCTGCGACTTGCACAAAAGCTTCGTCCACTGTACGGGCATTGACGAAACCCTCGACCATTTCTACGGTTGGGGCCAAGTGTTGTTGGCCGACTTCGACGACATTGACAAGAACATGGCCGACGCCCGCCAAGTGTTCACCAACCTGAAGAACCTGCACGAGCTGGACGATGTGTCCTACCTCACAGCCGAGCAGAAAGCCGTCCTGCAGCGTTTCTTCAGCAATTTCACCACCGACCATGACAGTCGGCTCAAACAGAAGTTCCTCGACCTCTGGAGCCATTTCTACGACATCTACTCCGACTTCCGCGACCGTCTGCGCAGCCAGGGAATCGCCTACGAGGGCATGCTCTACCGCGACGTGGCCACCGACTCGGACATACTTTTCCGCTACGACCGCTACCTCTTCGTCGGCTTCAACATGATGCAGAAGGTCGAACAGACGCTATGCCGACACCTCATGCAACAGGGAAAGGCCCGTTTCTACTGGGACTTCGACCACTATTACCTTCACGACGGCGAGGCCGGGCACTTTGTCAGCCAGTATCTGCAACGTTTCCCCAACGAACTCGACAACACTGACGACACTCTCTACAGTCAGCTTGCCACCCCCAAGGACATCACCTACATAAGTGCCCCCACCGAAAACATTCAGGCGCGATATGTGAGCCACTGGCTTCGCCAGAATGGGCGCATCGACGCCGGACGCCGCACGGCCATCGTTATGTGCAACGAAGGACTCCTGCAAACAGTGGTCCACTGTCTGCCTCCCGAAACGGGCAAGGTCAACATCACCACGGGCTATCCCCTTCAGCAATCACCAGTCTGCTCGTTTGTCGCTCATCTCGTTACGCTTCAAACCGTTGCTTTTGCACATCACGGCGACCGACTGCCCATGCGCTACGTCAGTCCTGTGCTGCGCCATCCCTGCGCTCGCTTCATCAGCAAGCAGGCACCACAACTGCTGCAGCAGTTGCGCGCCGCCCACCGCAACTTCCCCACCCTCGCTGAGCTCCAGACCGACGAACCGCTCACGCTTCTCTTTACCCCCGTGGGCGAACCCTTCAACCAACGGCTCACCGAGTGGCTGCTCCGCCTCATAGGCGTCATGGCGGCTTCAGATGGCGCGCTCGCGTCATCATCGGAAGGGAATGACGGCACGCAAGCGTCATCTCCCGACGAGAATGCGGCAGGCGGAGCTTCGGGTGGAGCTTTCCTCCAAGAGTCACTTTTCCGCCTTTACACGTTGCTCAACCGCCTTCACCAACTCATCCTCAGCGGCGACCTCAATGTTGACGCCATCACCTTGCAGCGACTCATGTCACAGCTCATCCAGTCGGCAACAATCCCCTTCCATGGCGAACCCGCCGAGGGCATACAGATCATGGGCGTGCTTGAGACGCGCAACCTCGATTTCGACCACGTGCTCGTTCTCTCCTGCAACGAAGGCAACCTGCCCCGCGGTTTGCACGACAGTTCGTTCATCCCCCACTCCGTGCGCAAGGCCTTCTCGCTGACCACCACCGACCATAAGGCGGCCATCTACGCCTGCTATTTCCACCATCTGCTGCAGCGTTCCACCGATGTCACCATTCTCTACAACAACTCCACCGAGGATGGACGCACTGGCGAAATGAGCCGATTCATGCTCCAACTGCTTGTGGAGAGTTCGCACACCATCCGGCGCGCTGCGCTTCAGGCTGGGCAGACGCCCACCCCACGCCATCCTGCGCCCATACAGAAAACGCCCCGTGCGGTCGATGTTCTCAGCCACATGTCCTACATCTCACCCTCTGCCATCAACCGCTACCAGCGGTGCCAATTGCAGTTTTTCTACAACTACGTGGCGGGCATCACCGAACCAGAAGCCAACACGGACGACGAAATGGACAACCGCGTCTTCGGCAACATCTTCCACGAGTCGTGCCGCATGCTCTACAGCCGTCTCACTGAGCGTAGTCCATTGGTTCAGGCTGATGCCATTGACCATGTGCTCAAGCACCCTGCCCTCATCTACAGCGTTGTTGACGAAGCCTTCCGCACCCAGCTGTTCAGGCAAGACCAGGCGGTGTCTCATCCGAAGGTTTATGAAGCTTCACTCAATGGGCTGCAAACCATCAGCCGCGAGGTGATTGTTCGCTACGTCACCCAACTGCTGCACATCGACCACCAGTTGGCCCCTTTCACCATTCTTGGACTCGAGCATCCCGTCAGGGCGCAGCTGAATGTGGGCGACCGAACTGTCACCGTTGGGGGCACCATCGACCGCATCGACCTTGTCGCTTCTCGCGGAAATCCCCCCCGCATACGCATCATCGACTACAAGACCGGACGCGCTCCTCACAAGGTGCCGTCATCCATCGACGACATCTTTGACCCTTCGCTCCTCCATGTCTGTCATACAGACTACTATCTGCAGACCCTCTTCTATTCGCTCATTGTAAGTCGCGACCCTGCTCAACAGCATCTCAAACTGCCGTCAGGAGTGCCAACCACTGCCTCCTGCCCCGTTCCCGTCAGTCCGGCTCTGCTCTTCATCCAGCAGACCCATGCTGAAGGCTACGACCCCACCCTGCTGCTGGGCAAACAACCCATCGCTGACGCCGAGGCCTGCCGCGCCGAATTTGAAGCCCACATCAACCGCATACTCAACGACATCTTTGAACCATCGCTCCCCTTCTCGCCAACCGACGACCGCTCTGTTTGCCAGACATGTCCATATAGGGCACTCTGCCGGGGATGACTTCAACCATTCGCAACAGCTCAAACGGCTTATGAACAAGAAAAGAAACAGAGGAACCCCAAAAAGCAATGATCGGGGTGACTGGAAAAAGGAACAACCCGCGGCAGGGTCATCATTTCTAGGTATTTTTTAGAGGAAGAAGGTCAATGCAACTGAGTTGCAGCGTTTTTTTCCGTATCTTTGCATGCAGAAAACGAAAAGGAAAACTTGGAATGAAACTTTCGGAACTTAAGACAGGCGAAAGCGGTGTCATCGTAAAAGTGCGGGGACACGGAGGCTTTCGCAAACGCATCATCGAAATGGGGTTCATCAAGGGGCAACGCGTGGAAGCACTGCTCAATGCCCCGCTGCAAGACCCTGTGAAATACAAACTGATGGGCTACGAGGTGTCGCTCAGGCATGAGGAAGCCGAACTGATAGAAATCGTTGGATCGGACGGCTATGCTGACGTGCAAGAACGCGGCGGCGACGTGGAACAAAGACAACAGCCGGCGACCGAAACTCTGACGGGGGGCGACGCCATCGTTGACAAAACCAACGAGGCCTTTGTGCGCGAACGCCACACGGTGAGCGTGGCTCTCATAGGCAACCCCAACTGCGGCAAGACATCGCTCTTCAATTTTGCCAGCGGCGCACATGCCCGTGTGGGCAACTATTCGGGAGTGACGGTGGATGCCACCGAGGCACACGCTTCGTTCGAAGGCTACGAACTGAACCTGACCGACCTGCCTGGCACCTATTCCCTCTCGTGCTACAGCCCCGAAGAGCTGTATGTTCGCGAGCACTTGGCCGAGAAACGCCCCGACGTGGTTATCAACGTGCTCGATGCCAGCAATCTGGAACGCAACCTCTATCTGACGACGCAGCTGGTAGATATGAATCTGCGCATGGTGTGCGCATTGAACATGTACGACGAGTTCGAGAAACGCGGCGACACCGTGGACTTGAGCACGCTGAGCACTCTGCTGGGTGTGCCCATGGTGCCCACCTCGTTCAAAACGGGCATGGGGGTGAACGAATTGCTGCGCGAGGTTATCAGCGTTTATGAGGACCAGAACAAAACCACGCGCCACATACACATCAACCATGGGCATGAGATAGAGGACGGCATCCGCCATATCCAGCAATACCTGAAGGCCGACGAGAAGGTGAGGCTGCGCTACTCAACGCGTTATCTGGCCATCAAGTTGCTGGAAAACGACAAGGAGGCAGAGCGATATGTGTCCAAGCTAAAGAATGCCAACGAAATCATGAAGGCGCGAGACTATGCTGCCCACCGTGTGAAGGAGGAGACGACGGACGATTCCGAAACAGCCATTATGGATGCCAAGTATGGATTCATACACGGAGCTTTGGCCGAGGCAGGTTTCAAGCAGGGCAACAAGCGCGACACCTATCGAACGACCCACCTCATAGACGATGTGTTGTCGAACCGTTACCTGGGATTCCCCATATTCTTCCTCATTTTGTACGTGATGTTCCAGACAACGTTCTCGCTCGGACAGTATCCCATGGACTGGATAGAGACGGGTGTGGAATGGCTGGGCGACCTGGTGAGCACCGCTTTGCCCGAAGGTCCATTGCGCTCGATGCTGGTAGATGGCGTGATTGGGGGTGTAGGTTCGGTCATCGTTTTTCTGCCGCAAATATTGATTCTTTATTTTTTCATTTCCATCATGGAAGATTCGGGCTATATGGCCCGAGCGGCCTTCATCATGGACAAACTGATGCACAAGATGGGGTTGCACGGCAAATCGTTCATTCCGCTCATCATGGGATTCGGATGCAATGTGCCCGCAGTGATGGCCACACGAACCATTGAGAGCCGCAGGTCACGGCTGATCACGATACTCATTCTGCCCTTCATGAGCTGTTCGGCACGGCTACCTATTTATATAATGATAGCTGCCACTTTCTTCACGGTGAAGTATCAGTCGCTGGTGATGATTTCGCTCTATGCTTTGGGCATCGTCATGTCGGTGATCATGAGCAAGCTGTTTGCGGTATTTGTGGTGAAGGGCGACGACACTCCCTTCGTGATGGAGCTGCCTCCCTACCGCATGCCAACAGCCAAGGCCATCGGACGACACACGTGGGAGAAGGGCAAGGAATATCTGAAAAAGATGGGCGGCATCATACTGGTGGCCAGCATCATTGTCTGGGCATTGGGCTACTTCCCCCATGACGACAGTCTGCCCAACCAGCAACAGCAAGAACAGTCGTACATAGGACGGATGGGCAAGGCCATTGAACCCGTGTTCCGCCCGCAGGGCTTCAACTGGAAGCTTGACGTGAGCCTCATAGCGGGTGTGGGGGCAAAGGAAATTGTGGCTTCAACCATGGGTGTGCTCTACAGCGGCGACGATTCGTTTGCCGATGACGACACCGTGAGCGAGGACACCGAGAAATACACGCGTCTGCGCCGACAGATGCTCTCAGAAGGCATCACTCCCTTGGTGGCCTATTGCTATCTGATTTTTATCCTGCTCTATTTCCCCTGCATTGCCACCATTGTGGCCATCAAGAACGAGACGGGACAATGGAAATGGGCTCTGTTTGCCGCCTGTTATACTACCCTGCTGGCCTGGGTTGTCAGCGCGGCGGTCTATCAGGTGGGTAACATGTGAGTTCAGAGATACGAGTTACGAGTTCAGAGATAAGAGTTCAGAGTTATGATTACATTTGCAAATGGGAATAACTTACCCACGCAGACATTGTAATCATAACTCTGAACTCTTATCTCTGAACTCGTAACTCGTATCTCGTATCTCGTATCTCTGAACTCTCAGGACTATAGAATCTATTCGTAGTCGTCAATGACGGCATTGGTGAAGTCCATCATAGGCTTGCCAACCTTGAACACCTTGACCATTTCGTCCAGCCAGCGGTCACCTTCGAAAAAGGTGTCAGGCACTCGTTTCCAGCAGCAGTAGTTCTTTAGCCGCAGGTAGTCAATGTGCTCGTAGTCACGTGGAAAACCTGCGGGAGCTGTCTTGAGGTATTCCAGGCCGAAGCCCTTGTCGCTGTCCCAGTTGCCCTGACAGGGCTGACCGAAAAGTTTCAGAAATTTGGGATTCTCCACGCATTCGCGCCAACGGTCGATGTTGGCCATGATTTCGTTACGGCAAGAAGTGAGAATGTTGGTGGGCAACCAGTAGTTGCCGCACGAGAGCAAACAGTGGCCGGGCTCCAGATGGATGTAGTAGCCGCCGTGGAGCGCTTTCTTTCCGTGAGCGGCAATGTAAGCTCCCATGTGGTTTTTGTAGGGCGACTTGTCGGGCGAAAAGCGTGTGTCGCGGTAGAAGCGGTAGGTGGAGTCCTTCACAGTGATGTGGGCTATCGAAGGGTCGAACTCGGCAATTCGGAGAATGGCCTTGCCTATGCCGGCCTCGAAGTCGGCCTTCACTGCCAGGTATTCATCTTTGTGCTCCTGAAACCAAGGACGGTTGTTGTTGGCGCTAATGTCGCGCAGAAACTGAAGTGTTCGTTTTGCATTCATAAGCAGGTGCGGATGGCGGAAGGTTTGTTAGTGTAGATGGATGTGTTTTTATCCCAAATCGGTCATTAGAATTTCTCGGTGCTGTATGGCAGTGAGAAATCCTTCAGTTTTTCCCATATGGAAAGGAAGGATAGTCGAGTCT
>OCTX012250514.1_pt1 | contig 45470 bp, 48 predicted proteins | sample 1539691 | NCBI WGS metagenome assembly OCTX01 (sample SAMN02144231, study PRJEB22623) | gut metagenome | biome: sheep rumen | host: Ovis aries | place: New Zealand
TCCGACAGACCTTCCATGGAGCGTCTCAAGGCCGCGTATGTGGCCACCTCGATAGCGGAATCGTTCCGCGATCGAGGCATGAAGGTTCTTCTGTTGATGGACAGCGTGACGCGCTTCGGCCGCGCGCAACGTGAAATAGGCCTCGCCGCGGGCGAGCCTCCCACGCGACGCGGCTTCCCGCCTAGCGTCTTTTCGGAACTGCCGAAGCTCATGGAGCGCGCCGGCAACTCTTCCAAAGGTTCCATCACGGCTCTCTACACCGTTCTCGTGGAAGGCGATGACATGACCGAGCCTATAGCGGACGAGACCCGCTCCATTCTCGACGGTCACATAATACTTTCACGCAAGCTCGCGCAGATGAATCACTATCCCGCGATAGACATCCTCGCCTCCGTTTCGCGCTGCCAGACGGCCATCATCCCGAAGGATCACAAAGCCGCCGCCGCGAAGCTGCGCACGCTTCTTGCGAAATACGCCGAGGTGGAACTGCTTTTGAAGATCGGTGAATACAAGAAGGGATCCGACCCCGAGGCGGATGAAGCCATCGCCAAGAACGGCGCGATCAACGCTTTTCTGAAGCAGGGCCTCGACGAGCGGCCCGTCTATGACGAGACGATACAGAAGCTTAAGGAGGCCGTCGCCGGATGACGCTTGAGGCGGCATACAACGAGACCGGTCCGAAAATCGTCGGATATCTCGTATCGACCGGCACCGATGAGGCGACGGCGCGTGACATTCTGCACGACGCCTTCGCCCGCATCGCCGCACGCGGAGAGCGGGAGGGAGACGACTTTTGCGCCCTCGCTTTCACAACCGCCCGCAACCTGCGGGCGAACCGCGTGCGCGACGACAGCCGCGTTTCCGTCGTCGAGCGGCCTGAAGATCTTGACAGGCGAACGACCGACGGTGTGAAAGCGACTGCCGCGTCGGATTCTCTTTACCTTCGCCGCCGCATCGCCGGCGCGCTCGCGTCTTTGCCGGAGGTTCTTCGCGAGACGTATACGCTCTATCAAATCGGCGGACGGACCATCCGCGAAACGGCCGCGCTTACCGGCGCGAGCGAAAACCTGGTCAAGGTGAGGCTCTGCCGCGCCAAACGCGCCATGCGCCCGATGCTTGCCGATCTAAAGGAGGGATGATTCATGTTTCAGACAGACCCATTCGCGCTCATAGTCATGTTCGTCGGGCTTTCGCTGCTTCCATTTGCGGCGATGGTGGCGACGAGCTATCTCAAGATAGTTGTTGTGATGTCGCTCATCCGCAATGCGCTCGGAATTCAGTCCATACCGCCGAACATGGTGATCAACGCGCTCGCGATGATCCTTACGTTTTATATTATGGCGCCGGTCGCGTCGGAATCGTGGGGGCTGGTGCAGTCCCGTGTGGAGCAGCGCCGGTCGCAGGTCGCGAGGCAGGCGGCGCCTGCCGATCAAGGGCAGGAGAAGGCTCTTTCCTCCTCGACGATTGAAGCCGAAGATTTCTCCGCCGCGGCCGAACCGTTCCGAAACTGGCTCGCCGCTCATACATCCGACCGTGAAAGAGCGTTCTTCGTCCGCACGGCAGAGCGCCTCTGGGCCAAGGAGGACGGGGCTCCCGCCGCGGTCGACCCGGACGGTTTCTGCATACTGCTGCCCTCGTTCTGCGTCTCAGAGCTCACCAAGGCGTTCCAGATAGGCTTCCTCGTCTACCTGCCGTTCATTGCAATCGACATAATCGTCTCCAACATCCTGTTGGCGATGGGCATGATGATGGTCTCGCCTGTGACCATCTCTCTTCCGTTCAAGCTGCTGCTGTTCGTGATGGTCAACGGGTGGACGCTTCTCATCCAGGGCCTTGTAAGAGGATACGCGCTATGAGTCAGTCTCAGCTGCTGGACTATGCGCAGACATGCCTTTTGCTTGTGCTGCGGCTCTCGCTCATTCCCATTCTGGTGGCGACCGTCATAGGAATCCTCGTTTCGCTTCTGCAGGCTCTTACCCAGATCCAGGAGCAGACGCTCGGTTTCGCCGTTAAGCTTATCGCCATTTCGCTTACTCTTCTCGCCTGCGCGTCCTGGATGGGTTCGTCCCTGCTTCTCTACACTCAGGACATCTTCACCCACTTCGCGCTCCTACGCTGATGCCATACGTGGAATTCCATAGGTGGGTGCTGGCGGCGGTCCTCGCGATGGCGCGGATCGGCGGCGCGTTCGCGGTGTGTCCTGCGCTCACCGACTCCATGATTCCCGGCGTGGCGAGGCGGGCGGCCGTTTTCGCCTTCGCCTGTCTTGCCGTCCCTTTCATCCACGCAGTAATGCCGCCGGGCGAGCCGAACGTATGGATGTTCTCGCTCGTCGCCTTCAAGGAGGCGCTTGTCGGATTCCTGCTCGGCTTCTTCGCCGCCGTCCCTTTCTGGATCGCCGAGAACGTCGGCAACTTCATCGACAACCAGCGCGGCGCGACTATGGGCGAGGTGTATTCGCCGCTTTCTGGGGCGCAGGTCTCGACGACAGGAATCTTTTTCACGCAGATCGTCTCCACGCTGTTTTTCGTGTGCGGCGCGGTGTTTGTCTTTCTCGGCGCGATATATTCCAGCTATTTCATATGGCCGGTCTTCGCAAGCGGGGTTTCGTTCGCCAAGGACGCGCCGGTGCAGATTCTCGGTTCGCTTGACGGCATGCTCCGCGTGACGGTCGTCATCTCGGCGCCGGTCATAATAATAATGTTTCTGGCGACGCTCGGCCTTGGTCTTGTGAACCGTACCGCGCCGCAGCTCAACGTGTTCTTTCTGTCGATGCCGGTGAAATCCGCCCTCGGTGTCGCGATGCTCGCCGTATATCTCCCGTTCATTCTCGACATGCTCATGTACACAAGGGAGGACGCGATTCTCGGCCCTGTAAGAAAACTTCTGGGAGGGGGCTGACGCTATGGCGGAGTCGTCCGGCGAGAAGACAGAGATGCCTACCCCCAAGAAACTGCGCGACGCGCGGGAGAAGGGGCAGGTCTGCACTTCCAAGGACATAGTCTCGACAGCGATCCTGATAGTGCTTTTCGCGGTTCTCGCCTGGATGGGGCTTGCGCTTGCGGATGACATGGAAACGCTTCTGAAGTTCATCGGCGGCGGGATGTCCGGCGGTGTCGACGGAACCGTGCGCCAGGCCTCGGCGCTCACCGTGCTCATGATCTGCAAGCATTCGTTCATATTCGTCTTTGTCGCGGCGGTCGTGGGAATAGTCGGCAATGTTTCGCAGATAGGCTTCCTTTTCACTTTTGAGCCGATCATACCAAAGATGGAGAAACTCAACCCCGTAGAAGGGGCCAAGAAGATATTCTCGATGAAGAATCTTTTCGAGTTCCTCAAAAACGTCGTCAAGGTTTCGTTCCTCAGCTATCTGCTCTACAAGATAATATGGGCCAGCGTGCCCGAACTCCTTACCATGTGCTACGGCACGATCGACGACATCTTCCCGTGCCTGAAGGTCATGCTGAAGCGCCTTGCGGTCTACACCGCATTCGGCTACATCGTGATCGCCATCGTGGACCGCCTCTTCCAGGGGCGCAACTTCACCAAGCAGATGATGATGACCAAGGATGAAGTCAAGCGCGAATACAAGGAGATGGAAGGCTCTGCCGAGATCAAGCAGGCCCAGAGGCAGTTCCGCGATGAAATCATGAACGGCCCCGACCCTGTGAAGGCCGCAAAACGGTCTAACGTGGTCGTGACCAACCCGACGCATCTTGCCGTCGGCATACGCTTTGAAGTCGAAGAGTCGCCGCTGCCGCGGATATGCGCGCTTGGTGCAGGAAAGACGGCGCGCATAATACGCGAAACGGCAATGGAGGAGGGGATTCCCGTCATGGAGGACCGCCCGCTGGCCCGCGCGCTGTACGCCGAAGGCAGGATAGACGATTTCATACCCGATTCTCTTATCGAGCCTGTTGCAGAAGTTCTTAAATGGGCCAAGCGCATACAAGACGCCAGAAAGGAAGAGGCGGAGCTTGACGCCGTCTCGCTGGAGGACATATGACAATCGAAGCGCACTACAACTCGATCGCTCCGAAACTGACCAATTGGCTCGTTTCAAGCGGCAGCAGCTACCACGAGGCGTGCGACCTCGTCCAGAACACGTTTCTCAAGATATGGAAGATGCGCGACGATCTGCGCGACGACGAAGGGGCCGTATCGGGCCTCGCATTCACTATCGCCCGCAACCTGCGCAAGAACCTCGTGCGCGACGATTCGCGAATGACGTTCGTGGACGAGATAAAGGATGAAGACGCCGGCACGACCGGCCCGGCCGCGCTGCCGTCCGACGCGGCGTATCTGCGCAGGCGGCTCAAGGAGGCGTTTGCCAGGCTGCCGCCTGTGCTGCGGGAGGCATACACGCTCTTTCAGGTCGCCGAAATGTCGATAAGCGACATAGCCCGGCAGACGGGTGTCACCGACAATCTCGTGAAGGTGCGCATATTCCGCGCGAAGCAGAAGCTGCGCGAAATACTTTCCGATCTGGGAGATGTCGCGAATCCGTCCGCCGGCGGCAGGTGACCGGAGCCGCGGAATTTGATATAATGACCGCATGAAAGCGATACTGCTGTCATGTGCGGTTCTTTTGGCCGCGTCTGCGAGGGCTGATTCGGAGTTCGCCGCAGGGCGCTGGCGGATTTCGTTCTCCGATGAGGATGAACGGCTTGTTCTGCGCCATGCCGACGGACATGCCGAGATAGAAGGGCGATTTTCCATGACCGGCCCCGCGCACGTCACAGGCGAAGGTGTCGGCAGGGACGGCTCGATGGCGGCCTGGCGCGTCGTTTCGCCGCGAGACGGCGTGCGCACGAGGCTCGCGCTCGTCGACACGCGCGGCAATGTGAACGGCTATATTTCGTTTCAGGCGGAGGGCGATGGCGTTTCGATGCTCGTCTACCACCGCACGGCGTTCGCCTACAGCGGCACACTGGCGTTCAATGGCGAAGTGCGGTATCGCGGCGACGCCTGTCCCTGTGCGCTGGCGCCGCGCGGCGGCGTGCCGGGCCGCGTGCTTTCGGTCAAGAGCGGCTTCGCCGTCTCGTCGCTCGACGACGCGCTCTTTTCGCCTTCGGTCGACGAGGCTCTGCAGTTCTCGAACGCGACGCTAAAAGAGGCGGAAGGAAGGGTATTGTTTTCAACGTTGCTTCAAATCGACAATCCTGCCGCAAACTCGTTCACGGCGCGTGTCGTAAAAGACTGGTACAAATCGCGCTGGGTTCCTTACTGGCGCGCACCGGACCGCGCCCGCTCGCCTCATGCGCCGACCGGATGGCTGAGCTGGAACACGTATTTCGACACCGCCGGTTCAAAGGAGAATCTCGACGAGGCGCGCTTCGCGGTGAAGTGGTTCAAGCCGTTCGGTATGGAGGTGTGGAACATAGAGTCATGGCAGGATGATTCTTCTTCTCTGCCGGTCTCCAAGTTCCATAACATGAACCTCGAGACTTATGCCGTGCAGTTCCCAGAAGGAATGAAGTGGCTGGCGGACGAAATACGCAGACTCGGCTTCAAGCCCGGTCTATGGATGGCGCCTTTCGGCACAGGCAATGAAGCTTTTTACGCCGAGCACAAGGACTGGTTCCTGCACCGCGCCGACGGCAGACCTGTCTCGTGCTGGAACGGAAAATACACTCTTGACCCAACCGTCCCCGCTGCGCGCGAGCATTTGAAGCATATTTTCGACGTCGCCTCTCATGAGTGGGGCTACGAGTTCTTCAAGATCGACGGCATGTCGGGCCGAAACCACGGCTACTGCGCCCACCTCTACGAGCGGCCGCAAATACGCGCCCGCTTCGCCGACCCGGCCTGCCCCAATCCGTTCGAGCTTTGCATAAAGGCGTTTCGCGAAGGGATCGGCGACGACCGTGTCTTTCTCGCCTGCCAGGGGCATTTCACCGGCGCGGAGGCGGCGTATGCAGACGCCAGCCGGACCGGTGCCGACATAGTTCATCCGAACCAGCCGGTCAAGTGGGAGAACATTCTTCTTCAGGCGAGATGCACGGTGAACCAGTTCTTCGCCCACGCCAATGTGTTCTGGTCCGATCCCGACTGCATGCTTGTTTCGCAGGACGCTCTCGCGCGCGAACAGGCGCAGGTCGAGGCGACTGTCGTCGCTCTTCCCGGACAGCAGACTTTCGCGGGCGACAGACTTGCGGAACTCGCGCCCGACCGCGTGCGACTCATCCAGCAGGCGCTTCCTGCGTGTCCCACGCGGCCCGGTGCACTCTATCCGCAGTTCGGCCGTCTGCCTGTATGGGATCTGCACGTGGCGCGTCCGTTCGGTGATTGGCATGTAGTGGCTCTCTTCAACTGGGATGACAAGGAGAAAACAGTAGGTGTGGACATTGCGGAACTTGGCGAAGACGGGGCGCAGGCGTTCATCGGACGTGAATTCTGGACCGGCGCGTTCCTCGGCCGCGTGGAAGGGCGACTGGAGATGAGCGTCCCGGCGCGCGCCGTGAGACTCGTCGCGCTTCAACGCGATCTCGGGCGGCCGCAGTTTCTGTCGTCCGACCGCCACCTTACGCAGGGCGCGGTGGAGTTGAGGAACGTGCGCTGGCAGGACTCGACTCTCCGCACGGATGTAGATGTCGTTGGCGGTTTCTCCCAGACGATCCGGTTCGCCGTCCCCGAAGGATGGGCGCTCAAGTCCGTCGCTGCCTCCTCGGGCGCGACCGCCGCGCCTCGCATGGAGGCCGACGGCCGCGTCCTCGCAGTAGAGCTTTCATCGGAAGTGACCGCAACCGTTTCCCTTGCAGCGTCTTTTGAAGAGACCGCTTGCAAGGGAAGATGACTTCCCGTTATTGCAGGGTTAATCTCCTTTTATCAAAAGGTCAGACGATATTGTATGAAAGGTTAGACCTTATTGTTGTCGAGTCGGCGGGAAACCACCCGAATCCCTAAAACCGTTTTCCTAGTCCCTCCAAGTTGAAACACGCGCTTGCACACACCAAGCGACTCGGCGTTTGCGAATGCGGGGGAAAAGTGGTATAATACTCTCATGACAATCAAGAAGCTAAAGACTACGAAACCGGCGGTTGCGCCTGCATCATCGTCTGCAGAGTCCGCCGCGCCGACGGGCGCGACTATCGCCGACAGGTTCAAGCTCGACGCGCTGGACGCGAACGCGACGAAGGGTTCCGTCGGCAAGAAGGCTGCTGCCGTGGCGCTTTCGGTCGCGCTGCTCGCGCTTGCCGTGACGGGCGTTCTTACATTCGTCCTCTATCAGCATTGGGACTTCCTCTGCAACCAGGTCGCCTGATGAAGGACGTCATGCGCTCCCCTCGTGCACAGGCCGCGGTGCGGCTTGCGCTTGACGAGGATTTGGTTTCGGTCGACCGCGTGGAGTCGTCTCCGCGCTGCGACGCGACATCGCTCGCGCTCGTCGACCCGAAGGCTGTGGCGACAGGCGAGATATACGCCAAGGGCGAGAGCTGCGTCGTGGCGGGCGCGACGGTCGCGAAGGCCGTGATGCGCGCGGTAGACCCTTCGATAAAGGTGAAAATACTCAAGCCCGACGGATCCGTCGTGAAGCCCCGCGAGCCCATCATCGAGTTTCGCGGCAGGGCGCGCAGCATCCTCGCGGCGGAGCGCACGGCCCTCAACTTCATGCAGCGCATGTGTGCGACGGCGACGCTCACGCGAAGGTTCGTCGACGCGGTGAAGCGCTACGGCACTTTGATTCTCGACACGCGAAAGACCACGCCGGGCCTTCGTGTCTTCGAGAAATACGCCGTCCTCTGCGGTGGCGGTGCGAACCACCGTATGGGCATGTACGACCGCGTGCTCATGAAAGACAACCACCGCCGTCTCTGGAAAGGCGGCGATCCCGACGAGCTCGACCAGGCCGTGGTCGCGGCGCGCAGGGCTTTCCCCGGACTCGCCGTGGAGGTGGAGGTCGAGAGTCTGCGCGAGTGCGCGAGCGCGCTGAAGGCCCGGCCCGAGTGGATCATGCTCGATAACATGAGCTGCACCGACATGAAGAAGTGCGTGAAAATGTGCAAAGGGATTTCGAAGACCGAGGCGTCCGGCGGGATAACGCTCGACCGCGCGAAAGAGGTCGCGGCGACGGGCGTGACAGCGATCTCCCTTGGCTGTCTCACACATTCTGCAGGGTCGGTAGACCTCTCGCTGGAGTGGAGGGCGGTTTGACGTCGTGAGGTTCGCCGTCGTAGACGTAGGCAACACGAGCACGGCTGTCGGGCTGTGGCGCGACGGCCGCGTCTCGCACGTGAGCCACTGCGACGGCGGTTTCGACGAGGCGTCGCAGGCGGTTGAATCCTTGATGCGGCGTTGCGGCGCGCGGCCTCTCGACGCGCTTGCGTATGTATCGGTCGTGCCGGAGGACGACGCCTCGTGGCGCGCGTTCGCGAAGAAACGCGCTCTGCCTCTGCGCCAGGTTACCTGCAGATGCTTCCCGCCTGCAGGCCGCGCGGGAAAATTCCCGCGTCTTGACTATCCTAAACCCGAGACGATCGGCGCGGACCGTCTTGCAGACGCCGCAGGCGCGGTCGCGCGCTACGGCGCGCCTGTTCTCGTGATGGATTTCGGGACGGCTCTCACAGCCGCCGTGGTGACGCGCGACATGAAGTGGCGCGGCGGCGTGATCGCGCCCGGCTTCCCTCTCATGCGCGACTATCTCTTCGAGCGGACCGCCAAACTGCCGCGCATGGAGCTCGGGTCTGGGCGCGTGCCGAAGATAGGCCGCTCCACCGAAGAGGCGATGCGATTCGGCGCTCTTGTAGGCTATCGGGGAATGGTGCGCGAGATAGCATCGACCCTCTGCAGGAATTTCTCCGAGGATTTCCGTCTCGTCGCGACGGGCGGCTTCGCAAGGTGGGTCCTCGCGGGACTCGACATGCCGTTCATTATCGACCGGACGCTCACACTGTATGGAGCAGGACTTGTATGCGCAGAAAACTTCTGAATACTCTCGTCGCGGCCGCGGCCGCCGCAGCGCTGGCCACAACCCCGGGGTGCGGTCCGTTCTGGACCAACCCCTACATAATTGTAACCGAGAGCCAGCTCAACTGGGTTCACATCCACTACTACAACCTGAACCGCAAGCCCATCCGCCGCGTGAGCGTGTATCTCACGGGTATGGGCTATGTTGAGGTGAAGAAGGGGACGAGCGAGCTTGTATCCAACGATTTCGCGAAGGGCCACAAGAACGACACGTGGGAATCGATCAAGACCTACCGCATCGAGGTCGATCCCGCGCACGTGAACGACATATTCCAGAACCTCGTCAACTACGGCCTCCTCGACAGGGAGAAGACCGGCCGCCGCTCGAAGAAGGAGAAGTTCGACCGCGTCATAGCGGTAAAGGCGAACATCTGCAACAACACCTATTCGGAGCAGGAGAACATATTCGAGATAGACCCCGATCTGGCCGAACAGCTCCTTGACGTGGTGCGCGAGTTCGACGATCCCACCAGATGACGCGCAGGCGTTTTAAACGAAAGAAAGGCACGACATGGCAGACAACACCGTTTTCCCCGACTGGGCCGGTTTCACTCCGGAATCCGCTGCGGCGCAGCTCACGCGGCTTCTTGAGACGTCCGAGGCGGCTGTCGCCGCGGTTGAACGCGGCGCAGAGCCCGTATACGAGGATTTCATCTGGAAGCTCGACGACGCCACGCGCGATCTCTGGCGCGTCTGGGGGCGTGTCGCCCACATGCTGGGCGTGATGAACAGCGACGCGTGGCGCAAGGTCGAGGATCGTTTCCAGCCCAGGATCGTCGCGTTCTCTCTAAGGGTGTCGCAGTCGCCCGCGCTTTACAGGCGCGCCAAAGCGGTGCGCGCGGCGATGGACGGCGGCGACCCGACGCGCCTGCGCATCCTCGACAAGACCATCCAGGGCGCGGAGCTCGCGGGCGTCGGACTCGAAGGCGAGGCGAAAGAGCGTTTCAACGAAATGCAGACGCGCCTCGCGAAGCTCGGGGCTGATTTCTCAAACGCGGTGATCGACGCGACGGCTGCGTTCAAGTACGAGAAGGACGGCAGGACCTACACCATCGACGACGCCAACTACACCGAGGCGATGAAGCACTGCGACGACCGCGAGGTTCGCGAACGCCTCTGCCGCGCGCGCTCGATGCGTGCGCCGGAGAACGCGGCGCGTATCGCCGAAATGCTCAAGTTGCGGCGCGAGAGCGCGGCGATTCTCGGCTACAGCAGTTATGCAGAGCTCTCGCTTGCGACGAAGTGCGCGCCGTCGGTCGCGGCGGTGATGAAGATGATCGACGATCTCGACGCGGCTACGGTTGAGGCGGCGGAGCGCGAACGCGAGGAGCTCGCGACCGTGCAGCCGCCAGAGAACGGCGAGGTGCAGCCCTGGGACGGCGCGTACCTCTCGGAAAAACTGCGCGAGAAGAAGTACTCCTACAGCGAGGAGGAGCTGAAACGCCACTTCGAGTTTGCGGACGTTCTGAAGGGGCTTTTCGCGATGGTGGACTTCCTCTTCGGTGTAAAGGTCGAGGAGATCACGGGCGATGCAAAGCCGTCGGTGTGGCACCCGGACGTGAGATTCTTCGCTCTGCGCGAAAACGGTCGCGACGTGGCGCATTTCTATCTCGACCCGTATGTGAGGCCCGGCCTTAAGCAGGGCGGCGCGTGGATGAACGAGTTCGGCAACAGGATAGACCGCCTCGGGCAGAAGCCGCTCGCGCTGATGGTCTTGAACCTCAAGGCGCCGGATGCGGACGGGAAGACCTTCATGCCTATGCGCGAGGTCGAAACGCTCTTTCACGAGTTCGGCCACGCGCTGCAGTGCATGCTCACGCGCGTCGGCGAAGAGGATGCGGCGGGCATAAGCCTCGTGGAGTGGGATGCTGTGGAGGTCGCCAGCCAGTTCATGGAGAACTGGTGTCTCGACGACCGCACAGGCATACGCCTGCCCGAAGACTTGAAGGCGAAGGTCAAGGCCGCGAAAAACTTCCGCGCCGCGACTGCCTGCCGCCGCCAGCTCGCGTTCGCGAAAACCGATATGACGCTTCATTCGGCGGAGGAAATCGCCGACGCGAACGCGGTCAAGACGCGGTTTTTCGAACACTTCGGCATGCCTTTCGTGCCGGAGGACATCTTCCTCTGCGGCTTCACCCATATTTTCAGCGGCGGTTATTCGGCGGGATATTACGGCTACAAGTGGAGCGAGGTTATGAGCGCCGACTGCTACGGCGCGTTTGAAGAGGCGGGCGTCGCCGATGATGCGGCAGTGAAACGCCTTGGCGCGAAATATCGCGACACGGTGCTCGCGCTCGGCGGCAGCGAGAATGCGCTCGACGTGTTTCGCGCCTTTCGCGGGCGCGATCCAGGGATCGACGCGCTTCTAAGGCAGCAGGGGCTCAAGTGAACCGCATCCTCTTCGAGCATGACGAGATAAAAGACGGCGTCGCGACTTTCGACGGGGTTCGCGCGGAACATGTGTTGCGGGTTCTTCACGGCGAGATCGGGCAGGTGCTCAAAACGGGCGAGCTTGACGGGCCGGCAGGAACAGGCGAAATAACGGCCATAGACGGCGCTCGCGTCACGGTGCGTGTGAAGCATGAAGCCGAGGCGCTCGCGCCCTGGGTCGATCTCGTTCTCGCGCCGCCGCGCCCGCGCGTGATGAAGCGCCTTCTGCCGCAGCTCGCGGCGATGGGCGTCGGGCGCATAGTGCTCGTAGGGGCGAAGAAGGTCGAAAAAGATTTCTGGGGCGCGACGCTTTTGAAGGAGTCGGTCTACCGTCCGCTTCTCGTCGACGGCCTGATGCAGGCGGGGACGACAGCCGTGCCCGTGGTTTCCGTCGAGCGCAACTTTCGCAAATGGATTGCCGGAAAACTCGACGAAGAGTTCCCGTCGCAATGCCGCGTCGTGGCCCATACCTACGGTGCGGGCGGCAATCTCCCTGAGCCGAAACAAGGCGAACGGCTTCTTCTGGCGATCGGGCCGGAGGGAGGCTGGACGGATGACGAGGTCGCGAGCCTTGAAGAAAAGGGCTTTGCGCGTTTTTCACTGGGGAACCGGATTCTGCGCACAGATACTGCCGCGATCGCGCTTCTCGCCGTTCTCGGCGCGGGATTGCGTTTGTCTTAACCGCGCGCACTTTTGCGCGGTCGCGTCCCGTTTGACACGCTGCGCCAGATTATGATATACTTCGCGCAATTTAACGAAAGTCAGAGTCAGTGATGTCAATTGTACTAGGTCTACCTAAAGGCAGCTTGCAGGATTCGACGTTCGCTCTCTTCAAGAGGGCGGGCTTCAACGTCTCCTGTTCAAGCCGCAGCTACATTCCGTCGATCGACGACGAAGAGATAAAGTGCCGCCTTCTCAGGCCGCAGGAGATGAGCCGCTATGTCGAGCTGGGGCTTCTCGACGCGGGGATCTGCGGTTACGACTGGGTGTACGAGAACGGCAGCGACGTCCAGGAGATTTGCGAGCTCAACTACTCCAAGGCGACATCCAATCCGGTGCGCTGGGTTCTCGCCGTCCCGAACGACTCCAAGATAAAGACCGTAAAGGATCTCGCCGGCAAGAGGATTTCTACCGAGGCCGTCGGTCTGGTCAAGCGCTATCTCAAGAAGAACGGCGTCAAGGCAGACGTGGAGTTCAGCTGGGGCGCGACCGAGGTCAAGGCGCCCGAGCTTGTGGACGCCATTGTGGACTTGACGGAGACAGGTTCTTCGCTCAGGGCGAACAACCTGCGCATCGTCGACACGATTCTGACTTCCACGACCCGCTTCATCGCCAACAAGTCGAGCTGGAAGAACAAGGCCAAGCGCGCCAAGCTGGAGCAGCTCAAGATGCTTCTTACCGGCGCGCTCGAGGCTCAGCGCCGCGTGCTTTTGAAGTGCAACGCCCCGGCGAAGGCTCTCGACAGGATCGTCAAGGTTCTTCCGTCGCTGCATGCGCCGACGGTGAACAGGCTTAACGACGAGAACTGGTTCGCCGTGGAGTCTGTCGTCGAGGAGAAGATGGTGCGCGACCTCATACCGGCGCTTACCTCCGCCGGCGCCACTGGAATAATCGAGCTTCCGCTCAACAAGATAATCTTTTAATCCGACCAACACAAACCTAAGGAGAAAGCAATGGGTTCCATAAAGAAAAAACGCCGCAAAAAAATGTCCAAGCATAAATACGACAAGCGCATGAAGGCGCAGCGGCACAAGAACAAGTGACGGTCGTCATACTTGCTGCGGGAGAATTCCCGAAGCGCGGAGGCAGAGCGTGGAATGTCCTCGCTTCCGCCTCCGTCGTTGTTTGCTGCGACGGCGCGGCAGACATGTACAGGCGGCGTATGCGGCGCGAGCCGCATGCCGTCGTCGGCGACTGCGACAGCGTCAAAGGGCGTTTCAAGAATGTCGTCGAGGTGTGCGAACAGGACACCAACGATCTGGAGAAGGCCGTCCGCTGGTGCCGCGAAAGCGGCTTGAAGCCGGAGGTCGTCCTCGGCGCCACAGGGCGGCGGGACGACCACTCGATAGGAAACGTGTTCCGTGCGCTCGATCTTGGGCTGGAGGTTCTTACCGACTTCGGGCGGTTCGTCCCGGTCGAGGGGCGCAGGGTTTTCAAGACGGCAAGAGGCTCGGAGGTTTCGATATTCGCGCCCGACCCTGCGACGCGCATGAAGTCAAGCGGCCTTGAGTGGCCGCTGGACGGCGTTGAATTCAAGAATCTATACTGCGCGACGCTCAACCGCGCCACGGCGTCGCGCGTAACAGTGGAGAGCGACAGACGGGTGTATGTCTACATCGCGTTTGAAGGTGAGGCGACAGGTGTAAAATGAAGATCATCCTTGCCAGCGGCAGCCCGAGAAGGGCCAAGATACTCGAGAACCTTGGCGTCGACTTCGAGATTCTGAAGACCGACGCCGCCGAGGTTTCCTTCGGCAGCGAGCCCGAGAGGACCGTGCGCGAAAACGCGATGGCGAAGTGGCGCGCGGCCTGCGCGGCTGTCGGCGCCGGCGGCGGACGGCACATTCTTTCTGCCGATACGATAGTGTGGTTCGACGGCAGGATATACGGCAAACCGCGCGACCTTGCGGAGGCTCGCGTGTATCTGCGCGAACTTTCGGGCAGAACGCATACGGTGTTCACGGGCGTCGTTTTTGACGGCGAGGCGAAGGTGGTCCGTAGCGATGTGACGTTCAGGGAGCTTTCCGACGGGCAGATAGAGAAGTATGTCGGGCTCGTCCGCCCGACCGATCGCGCAGGCGCGTATGATGTGGACGAAAGCGGCGACTTGATCGTCGCAGGCTGGACCGGGAGCTACGAAAACATAATGGGGCTTCCCGTCGAGCCGCTAAGGGAATGGGGGCTTGTGAAATGATCGGTCTTTCCCTTAAAGGACTGGAGGTCGACTGCATAATCGGCGACCTTCCCGAGGAGCGGGTCAAGGCGCAGAGACTCGAGATCGACATCGCGCTGGAAATCGATTCCGTCGCGAACGCGACCGACAGCCTTGGCGACACGGTCGACTATGCGGCGCTTTCGTCGAAAATACGCGCGGCGCTGGTCGAGGCCAGATGCCGCATGATTGAGCGCGCGGCGCAGATCGCTCTTGACGTGTGCATGGCGTGCGAACGGGTGTCGTCGGCGACGGTCGAGGTGACCAAGAAAGGAGCTGTCGCCGGGCTGAGGTCGGCGGCGGCGTGTGTCTCGGCGCGAAAGAAGGACTCTTGAGCGTGGAGAGCCAGGCGAACGATCAAGCGGCGGCGGAACGTCCTGTCGGATTTTTCGACAGCGGTCTTGGCGGGCTGTGCATTCTTGAGGCGTTCAAGAGGGCCTGTCCCCGCGAAAGCACGGTTTACATAGCCGACAGCGCGAACTGCCCGTATGGCAACAGGCCGCCCGGCGAGATCGTCGAAATATCCGAGAAGAACACCCGTCTGCTTCTCGATCGCGGTTGCAAGATGGTGGTCGTCGCCTGCAACACGGCGACTGCGGCGGCGATAGATGTATTGAGGGAGAACCACCCGTCTGTTCCATTCATCGGCATCGAGCCTGCGGTGAAACCGGCCGCGCTCAAGTCGCGCAGCGGAGTAGTCGGCGTCCTGGCGACAGCCGGCACTTTCGGCGGCAGGCTCTACCGGGAGACGAAGGAGCGCTTTGCCAAGGGTGTCGAGGTCATTGCAACGGTTGCAGACGAATTCGTTGAACTTGTCGAGAATGGCGAGACGGGCGGACCTCGCGCCGAGGAGGTTGTTCGGGCCAAGATAGCGCCGCTTCTTGCGGCAGGGGCCGATCACATAGTTCTTGGATGCACCCATTTCCCCCATCTGCGGCCGCTTATAGAAAAGATAGCCGCCGGCCGTGCGGAAGTGGTCGACCCGTCCGAGGCCGTCGCCAGGCAGGCGAGGCGGGTTCTCTTGCGCTTCGGGTTGGCGGCGAGCGGCAGCGCCGGGCCGCAGCACGAGTTTATTCGTACATAATTCATAATTCCTCGTAAAACCGGGTCGTTCGCGTCCATCCGCCGCATGGCCGGCATGGTGCCGGTCGTCTGCAATCAAGGCGAAAGGAATTACATGATCATCTCTGGAAAGCGGCGAAGGACGGGAAGTCTGCAATGCGAGCGCAGCGGCGTATGGACCATGCGCGTAATGCTCGGCGGGAAGGTATACTCCCGCACGGCCGGCACGAAGGATCGCGAGAAGGCGAGGATAGGACTTTCTAAGTTCGTGTCCGCGCTGGAGTGCGAGCACGCGCGCGCGTCGGCGCCCGGCGCACTCCTCAAGGAGTGGCCGCGCTACGAAAGCTCGGCAGAGGCCGCGCGTCTCTCGCCGGGACTTCGCATGAACCGCTACCGCGCCTGGCGCTATTTCTCGGCCTGGATGGGCGGCGCACATCCCGGTGTCGCCTGCGCCGCCGGTGTCACGCGCCGGATGGTCGGGGAGTACATGGATTTTTTCGGCGAGCGCCGCTCGGCGATGACATTCAACCTCTGCATCTGCCACCTGCGCGGAATCTTTCGCGTCCTGCTTGGAAAGAAGGCGGATGCTTCCAATCCCCTCGACTCCGTAGCGCCGAAATTCTCCGATTCGCGTCCGCGCCGCGAACTCTCGGCGGACGAAGTTCGCCGCATCGTCATGGCGGCCGATTGCGCTGGCGGCGAATGGCCGCGTCTTATCGCAATAGCGGTCTACACGGGCCTGCGTCTCGGCGACTGCTGCCGCCTCAAATGGGAGAGCGTCAACCTCGCTCAGGGCGTGATCCAGCTCGTGCCGCACAAGACGCGCCGCTACGCCTCCGGCCGCGTAGTGACGATTCCCATCCACGAGCAGCTCATGGCCTCTCTTGCCGCGACACCCGCCGCAGGTCGCCTCGGCTATGTACTGCCCGGTATTGCCGTGGAATATGAAACCGCGCGCTGGCGAATCACCAAAGGCCTCGACCGCATCTTCGACGGCGCGGGTATCGTGAAAAGCGTGATGTACGAAGGCCGCCGCCGCCTCACGCCGTCCGCGACATTCCACTCGCTGCGCCACTCGTTTGTGTCCTTCGCCGCGAACGCGGGCGTTCCGCTCGTCATCGTGCAGGCCATTGTCGGCCACACTTCCACGGCGATGACCCGCCACTACTACCACCCTGACGAATCGGCGCTGAGAAGGGCGGTGAACGCAATTCCGTCATTCGGCGCGGGCGGTGCAATCATCAAAAAGGGCATGGCATATGCAGAGCCTTCTTTCGAGCAAAGAACCGGCGCGTTGCGCCGCGCCTCCGTCGCGCAACGGCTTTTGCGCGCCGAGAGACTCCTAAAGGATGGTCTCATCAGCGAAGAGGAGCATTCCGCCCTTCGCGCGCGCATACTCGCGCAGGTGTAGCACGGCTGGTGCAGAGCATTGCGTTTCGTCGGCCGTCGTGTTCTGCAAAACAAGCGATCTATCATACGATTTGTCTTGCAGTTGCGTGGTTCGGCTGGTTTTCTGCGTATTTATGTCACTTATAAAGTGTGAAAACGCATGGGGCGGTTTCATGGGGAAAGCGAATTTCCTTATAAACCCCCTTGCTGTAGAGTAAATAATATGATAGACTTTTACGCGTGCAGTCGGAAAAGAATGCTCAATGCGCCATGTTCCTCGGGCGCATGTCTGGTGCGCCAAGAGCGCTTTGGATGAGAACGGAGTGTCAGAAAACGTGAGTATCTGACAAAAACGGAGTGCATTCAAATTTCGTCTCTGGCCCTGTTTTACACGATGAACAAGACCTGGTATTTCCTTCATTCAAAGCCCCGCGCCGAGAAGAAACTGCAGGCGTGGCTTGTCGGCTTCCATATCTGGAACTACCTGCCCGTGTATGTGAACGAGCGCGTCGTCCAGCGGCGCAAGGTGCGTTCGGAAATCCCGATCTTCCCCGGCTATCTGCTTGCGAAGATGAACGACGCCGAGCGCCTTCAGGCGATGAAGAGCAATCTTGTCGTGATGAGCATTCCGGTCGACAATCCGCGCACGGTTGTGCACCAGCTGCGGCAGGTCGTCCGCGCGGCGAAAAGCGCACAGGAGCTTAAAAGCGTGCCTATGGCGGACAAAGCGGGGAGATTCGTCAAAATCAAGCGTGGCCCGATGGCAGGTCTAGAAGGGTATGCCGTCAGGCGCGGCGCGGCGTTGGCCGTCGTCGTGAACATGGAAGCGCTCGGTATGGCTGTCGAAGTGACGGTCGCGCCCGAGGATGTAACGGAGTGATATGGCAGTGAGCGAAGCAGCGACCATAAGCACCGATGTCCGCCTCATCGAGGCGGTTCCCGTGGCGGCCGCGCCCGTCCGCCGGACGGGGCGCGGTGTGGTGCGCTCGCGCGTCGCTGCGAAGCAGGGCGACCTCTTCACAAACCTCTCTTTCGAGAACTTCAAGAACAGTGGTGAACGTGCAATTGAATTCGCGCGCGTATCCACCGTCTCCGGACGCTCCGGTGCCGACCGCGCGCAGATTTTCGACGCTCTGCGCCTCCTTCGCGCCATAGCCCAGGGCAGGGGAACCGCCGCTTTTCCCGCGTTATGGTTCGGGGTCGACTGGCCGACAAAACTTTCCATCGCTTTGTCCACCCAGCGCCATGGCAGGCTCACATATTCCGTGACAATCCAGCGCGTCAACGACAGCCGCGTTCGCGTGCTGGAAGAGCGGCTCGACGGACGGACCGGCTCGCTCCTGCAGCGCCGCCGCCACTTTTACATGCTCTCCGCGACGAAGGAAAAGTATGGCGTCGGCAGCGCGTCGTTCGCGCTATACGACGCGGCGAAAGTGCTCGGTGCAGATGATCCCGTCGTGCTCTTCAAGCGCATGCTCGGCGACCTCTGGCTCATCAACCCCGACCCGAACGCGATGAAGAGCGAGATCGGTGCGGCGGTTGTCAACGCCGACACGGGGGATTTTGCCGACTTCGCGACGTGCATGGTTCTCCAGCAGAGACAGGCGCCGGTCGTCGCGGCGATGAGAGAGGCGCTGCTTCACCTGTGTCCCGGGCTTACGGGATACTCCGTCGAACTAAGCTCCCGAGGTCTCCCTTACCTTGCCGTCCACCATCAGGGCGATCTTACCCCCAAGGGAACGCCGTTCGCGATGATCGACAATGCCGAAAAGATTCAGTTCCTCGTCTCCTTCGTCTGCGCGATGAACAAGTGTTCCGCCCAGGCGCCGGTAGTATGGCTCTCTCCGTTCAACTGGCTCGGCGAACGCGAGCGCGCCGCCGCCGAACGGCTCGCCCGCGCCGCCTTCGCCGCCCGCGGCCAGATGATCATGCTTGGGTAGAGACAGGTCTTGCACCGCTAGACAAAGATATTCAAATCTGCGCTATTCACAAATCAACCGCAAGAAATGTGAAAACCCTGCATTATCGCCAAAGCGGTGAAAACCATAACATCCATGGTTTGTGGCAGTCCAATGATAAATAACGAGAAAAAGGTTCAAGAAAGACTAAAAACCGATATACTTTCGGCGTTACGCCGGATGTATGCGGAAGATGGGAAATTGCTGTTGCGTGACATTGGTGTGTGCGAACGAAGCTTGATGCACCGTTTCACGCACTATTTCATGGAGCTTGTCGAATCCAGCAGGTGCAAAATATACGAGGGCCTGCACGTTGATGGAGAATACAATCGACATGGAATCGATCCAAAAAGATTGGCGGGCAATCTGATTTTTCCTGATGTAATTGTCCATAAACGCGGCGACGACAGTGCCAATCTTTGCGTCATTGAATTCAAGAAGAGCCTTACTACTGAAGGCGAGCGCAGAAGTGAATGCGATTTCAATAGGGACGTCGAGAAATTGCGAGTCATGACGATTTCGCAAAACGACGGCGGCGAGTTTGGATATCAATGGGGCGTGCATGTGATTTTTCTTTCTGATGGCGTAGAAATGAAATGGTTTTGCAATGGCGTGGAATGCGGTGAATATGAAAAACACGTTTTACCGAAAAGACTGCCGCAATCGCGAGCAGGCTGGCGATGCCATAACGCGCGGACGCCGAAACGATAAAAAAGCCCGAAAACAAAAGCGAAGGAAGAACACAATGGAACTCAAAGGATCGAAGACGGAAGCGAACCTGATGGCGGCGTTCGCAGGTGAATCTCAGGCCCGCAACAAGTACGACTATTACGCATCCCGCGCAAAGAAGGACGGTTACGAGCAGATCGCCGCTATCTTCCAAGAGACTGCTCTCAACGAGAAAGAGCACGCCAAGATGTGGTTCAAGCTCTTCGCCGGCATCGGAGGGACGAAAGAGAATCTCCTTTCCGCCGCCGCGGGGGAGCACGAGGAATGGACCGATATGTACAAGCGCTTCGCGGAAGAGGCCGAAGCGGAAGGTTTCAGCGACATCGCCGAGAAGTTCCGCAAGGTCGCCGAAGTTGAGTCGTGTCACGAGAAGCGTTATCGCAAGCTCGCTGCCAATATTGAGTCCGGCGAAGTGTGGACAAAGATTGGCAAGAACCGCTGGCAGTGCCGCAACTGCGGCGCGATCATCAAGTCCGAGACCGCACCGGAAGTTTGCCCTGTCTGCGACCATCCCCGCGCCTACTTCCAACTCGAGCAGAACAACTTCTGAACACGTGATCGCGCCTGCCTGTCCCGGCGCATATTCTCATTCTTCGCCATACGCTTTTGGGGGGACGCTCTGGAGCACCACCTAGTCGCCGGTCGGTAGTCGTCAGTCATTAGATGTCTGGATTTGTCAGACCAAAACGCACTGACGGCTAACGGCCGACAACCGACGACTGCCCCCTTGAAACCGCATTCATGCCGCCACAACCCCGCCGAAATGGTGCGCAGCAAAGCATCCTTTGGTGCGCAGCGGAGCAACAAATGGTGCGCACCAAAACCTCGGACGGTGCGCACCACCCCCTAAAGACCCATGCAGCAATCTGATGGCCGGTGGGTCCTGGCGGCGGTGGGGAATAGTGAGTTTGGATTGTATGGCGTGGTTGGTGGAATGACTGTGATTGCGTTGTTGGCTTATACAATGAGTCTTTTGCGGCGGGGTTGCCTCAGTGATGAATGAGAAGGATACATCTACAGCAAGGCTTATGCTGACTTTTTGACTTAGAAATTAGTTGTTTATGTTTTTCTCTTCCCCAGGTGAATCAACTCTAGATAAGGTAGAGTTGCAAAGAATAGTTCAATCTGTCGTGCGCATATTATGGAGTGATGGCGGGTTATCGAGATCGGCGGCATTTGACGAGGTTTGCAAATTATTATGGATGCAGGTTCTGTTGCGACAGCATGTTGCTAGTGATATAGCTAAGAACACATCGTCAATAAGAGGTTATTATTCGTTTATAACAAAAGAATATCCTGTTGATGCGTTTGCCGAACCGTTAGGCACCGATAATAGCATGGCCTATGCTGTCTTGAAGGAATTGGATAGACTAGATTGGCTTAATTTAAAGCTTGATGACAGAGTTTTTTTTCTAAAGTATCTCTCTATATATACAAAACGATCCTATATCGGTTATCACACTCTTTCCAGTGGCATCATTCATGGACTAATGGAGTTGCTTGATGCTGTAGAAGCGAGAAAGATTTTATATGCGACTAGTGATGATGATATGCTTGCCGTGGAGTTATTGAATCGAAGGAGAAAGTCCGAGTCAGAACAGGGATGTTGTTCATTATGTGTGCCAAATCGTTCGTTTGGTAGATTGCTTGAACAAATGATGTTGCTGGTTGGTGTCGCAACTAAAGACGAAAGGCTGACATCGTCAATAGAAGATCCAAGATTGGATGAAATAGCATTTGATTTCGCATTTATAAACACTATTCTTCTTGATCAGCCGATTTCAGTTGTGGGGGGGCATGACTATAGGCGGAGATTTGATTTGACCGAGCGTTATTTTGAGCGAATGTTTACCCTTTTGCGAGAAGGGGCATATGTTGGTGCTCTTATCTCAAGAACATTGTCTGGTAATGACCGCTGGCAATATGTGCGAGATAGTATAGAAAGAAAATTCAGATTGCGAGCGGTAATTGACATTAGAATGAAATGTCATCTGCCCATAGGGAATCCTCTGCTTATGTTGTTTAGGCGCCGGGTACAGGAATTGCCCGCCGGGTATCACGAAAAGTGCGATATTTACCTGAATCGCATGGATTGGGCAAAGGAGTGTGGGGCAGAAGAGGCGGACGTGGATTCAAATCATCATGTACCTATCTTTCACGGGTTATTGTCATTTTTACGAGAAGAGGCTTTGTCGATTAGCAAGTGAAACATGTCACGCTGGACACCAGAGGCGATTGAGTATTCTTACTTTGTTGAGCGGAATAGCCTAAGGCTTGTTCCGCTTAAGAGCCTTGCTTCAATTGATATTCTGCGCAAGGCGTCAGGATTCGATATGGGAAAAGACGGCGATTGTCTATTCGTAACGCTGTCTGGTCAACACATTGGCTCAGTTTCGACGTTCACAGGTGTGCTGCAACGTCAGATTTCAGAGAAGCTGGTCAGACTGTGTTTTTCAAAAACCGCTGACAAGGAATGCTTTTTATGTTATTCGCTTACTAGCGCATACAAAAATGGATTACTGTCCATGATACAGGGGCATGGTGGTCGAAACACGCTTTCCCTAGGCGAGTTCGCTGGGGTGCTTGTTCCTTGCGTGGACGAGGGTAACAACAAGCAGGTTACGAATTTATATGAGGCTATTTCGTCGATTCAAAGCATTAGTATTCCCAATAGTGAAGGTGTAGCTGACGAAATAATGCAACAAGAGTTGCATCTTGACCGGAGTAGATCACCAAAAGCGATTGGAACAAAATGGGTTTTCGAGCGACATGCACACCATGTGACAGGACTAAGCTGGGATCATGCGCGTGATTTGGAGCCGTTGACTCAGTTGACGGAATCTTGGTTGCGAACATCCAACTATCCTTCTAAGCGGGTGGAAGAAGTCGTGTTCACAGAGCGTTGCGAAGCATGCGAAAATATTCTTTTGCCATATGGCTTTTCAAAGTTGAATTGTGTTTCTGTTGTTTCGGCAAAGGAGTTGCCCAAGTCCAGATACATGAAGCGTTGCTGGGTGATGCCGAGTGTTGATGCCGAATATGTTTGTTGTTTCCTGAAGACAAAGTTTATGTCACTTTATCTTATGGCAACGCGCTACTATGGCCATTCATTAGCGCAGGAAATACTTAGCGCACCTATCGTATTGCCAGAGAAGCCAATTCAAGAATATGTTGTATCACAAATCAAAGCGGCATATTCTGAAATAGGAAACGCCGCGGCTGCAAAGGAAATGCGCCTGGATATGCTTGCTAACGAAGCAGAGAAGATTTTCAAGAATGGCTGAAATGCTGAAAGGAGTGTGATATGGCGGCATTAAAAGGAATTTTGTCAATAGCATTCAACAATGTGCTATGTTTAAGAGGCTTTGCCAAGATGTCGGCTCTGTCGGAGAGTTCAAAGATAGATTTAGCATATCAAAGAACGCTTGAAAAATCTCAAGAAGATGGGCTGATTGAATTCCTTAGGATACGGCGCTATGCGTTTTTTCCAGAAGTCATACTTGGTTTATCGATAGAAAGTCTGGGCTCGAAAGACTGGCAGAATGAATTTGAGGAATTGAAGAAAGTTGTTGATGACTCAAAAGGGTTCTCTTCCAAGAGGTTTGGCGACATTGTGACTATGTCTGCATCTGGCAAGAAAGAGGACGGGATGGTTGCCGGTGATAACGATTATGCCATTCTCTCCATAAACAATCTTCCTGTTGCCGAGAAAGAGAAAAGGTTAGTGCGCATTGATGGGAACCACAGGCTTTCAGCATTTGAAAGCTTGAAGAACTCTGATTCGTGGGATGATAAGTTTGACGTCTATGTGCCTTTTTGCCTTGTTATATTTGAATCAGACAAGAAATGCAGGGAATATGGTGCGATTTACTTTCACAATATAAATTTCCATCAGCTGAGAGTCCCTGAAGAGCATATTCTCAAGCTGGTCACCGAAAATTCCGATCTATTCCCTGATGACATGATAGAAGATGATCCATCTCTAGGAGTAGCGTATAATTGGGCAAGGGCCTACCAGAACAAGTATTTTGTTACAGGACAGAGAGTCAAATTGGCATTCCCGTGTATGGAGGATAGTTGGTATACATTTGTTTTACATTGCTTCGATATGCTTTTAAATAGGGTTACCCATGTAAGGGAGCCTATTTCGCCGTTGGAGGGGAATGAGATTAAATATCACAGGGTGGCTCGGACGATATTCAAATCGTCAGACATCAAGGATGATGTGATAAAGGCCTTTGATGAACATGTGTCCGAGGTGATTCGTCATCTGTGTTCTTATGACGGATGCATGGCGTTCAAGACACTGGATTGTGAATTGCTTATGGCACTAGTATTCTTCAGTTTCAAGGGGAGAAATGTACTCAATAGGTTCATGTCATGGGTAACCGCAAATAACTTTAGTGCATTGGGAGTTGTGGACGATAAGAGGGGTGGCAAATCTTGCGTAAATGCTACACATGATGTCTTGATTGATGCCTTTGAAATGTTCCACAGACAGAGGGAACGTACTATTTTTCTTTCGATGGAATTCGGAGGCGATGTTCTCGAAAACCATTCAAAGGTTGTGTATCGGGTTGTGGATGAAATTAATCGACAATATGTTGATGATGTTCCCTTAAAGGTGTGCCGGATAGATAATCTTGATGAGGGGCGGGCATATGAGATAAATAGCAAAATATTTAGAGAGATATCCATGTCAGGGCTGTTGATCGCGGACTTGACGAACATGAATCCAAATGTTTACCACGAAATCGGATTGGCAATGGGACGAGCTATATCGGAGAACAAGGAGCCAGGTGACAACATTCTTTTGATCCTCGACACTTCAGTTCCCGAAACCCAACAGAAAGTCAAGTTCAATTTGCAGACTTTTAGGCAGATTCGATTCGCGCAGACGGAAGATTTAGCCAAGAAATTAAAGCGTGAGATAATGATTCATTTTGGTGTGGCATTCGCCAATTTTGGCACATGAAATTCTCAATTAGACGTATATGCCTTAGGGTCTTTGATCAGTATGGTTTATAGGTGCAATGTATTGAATTTAAAGGGACATAAAATTTAATGGTGATCTAATAAGTGGCAAATGGCGAATGTAATTATATGCGGTGCGTTTGATCTGTTTCATGTTGGGTATTTGGAAATGTACGGCGGGCGGAGGCAGGGTGCAGGAGATGCGGGCGGTCGGCGGCGGGAATGTGCGATTCGAGATTAATGTTGCTACTCAACTCATAACTTATAACTCCAAACTTTTCCCATGTCCCCCAATCGACGGACACACACCAGCACCACTTCTCTGAAACCTCTGTATTTGCTGTGTGCGGCGTGAGGGCGGTGGGAGCGAATGAATCGAATACGTATCGACGAACTCAACGGAAAAACACGGTTTTTCGGAGTGCAAATCAATACTCACGAACACAACCTATAACTTTCAGAAAATGATGGTTTTTGAACAGTCGTGGGGCGGTTGGAAGACTTGAAAACAGATTTTCAGCGATACATACGAACACAAATGTTGGCATATTAGACGATAATATATGCGGAATGGTTCGTTTTTCAGAGTGGCTATCAATACTCACGAACATCGGCATACAAGTGAACACAACATTCTAAACCATGATAATTGATGCTATAGTAGCTGGTGCTGGCATTTGGAGTTGCATGGTGGCGAGGCGGCTGGCAGATGCAAGTCGTGGGGCCTGGTGAGTTGAGAAGTGTGGCGTCGTACTTGGATTATTAGTATTGGCAATGTTTTTCATGGATAACAGGTAATATGTCTTCAATCTGTCGCACAATCTTTATTGGATTCTTGCATTTCTGATTACATAAACACTTAAAGGGTTAATCAAAATGAAAATTGGTGTATTTGACTCTTCCTGGAGCAATATGGGCAATGCTTTTTTTGAGATGGGCTTGCTAGGCTTTCTCAAAAAGTATTTCACGAAACACGAGTATTTTTCGCTTGATGATCCTGCCCCGCCAAGGACACCAAGGCATGATCGTCTTCAGCAGAATGTTTTTCAAATTGCAATCCGTCAGGATGTTGACTTGTACATATTTACTGGACCAATCTTGAAAAGGCTCGTTTTGCCTGAGTATGATTATTGTAGCCTAATCCAAAAAATTAAAGGCATGGGTAAGGATTATGCAATAGTGAGTGCATCAGCATCTGAAATGACACAGGAGCAAATTGTCAAGGTTTCAGCGTTTCTAAATGCTAATCCGCCCATATGTTTTGCTACGCGAGATAAAGAAACATATGATAGATTCAAACCGCTAGTTCCCTTTTGCCATAATGGTATCTGTTGTGCTTTTCTTATTCCATTTATTGCAGGCGTCGCTGCGGTAAAGAATGAGCGACCATATTTCATAAGTTCCTTCTATAAAAGACCGGAACCATATTTTGCTACGATAGAAGGAGAAGCTATTACAGTTGACAACTTATGCCTTAGTAGTCGCAAACCAATACTTCCAATCAGACTTGCCTATTCCCGCCATCTTGAAAGATTTCGCCGGGACTATCCGTCATCTCTAGGCACGCACGACATAGTTCGCGTTCATCAAGGGTTTAACCCTTACATGACATGGTATAACTATGGAATGCCCAATTCTTTTGTAAGTTACAACCCGCTGTCTTACCTTGCTGTTTATAAGGGTTGTGACTTTGTTGTTTCGGATCGTGTACACGCGTGTGCCGCAGCACTCGCCTATCGTCATCCGGCGCGACTCCTTGACGACAATGATCGAATTGGAATATTCGCACGAATGGGCATAAAACGGAGCGCTAATGGGGTTATGATGCCGATGAGCGAGGATTTGTATAGTGAAGAAGTCGGAGCGTTCGCAGGATACTTGTCAAATTTTTTTAGGTGAGAAGACTAAACGAAACGACAGCGGTGCGGATATTTAACAAAGCGCGGTGTGACTATGGACAAACTACCTGAAGCATTTATAAAAGATGTAAAATCCCGTAGCAGGCTTCGGTTTGTTCTCGATGTATTGGCGCATATAAAGGGTTGGCTGATAATTCGCCACAAAATTCGGGCTATGCGAAAGAAAGGTGCAGCTATCGGAAATAATATAGGGATAGCCTCAGACTTGAAGCCCCCAGCTTCCCCACATTTGAAGATTGGCGACCACGTTTCAATCCATACCGACCGAATCGATGTTCGAGCGCCTCTGTCTATTGGTGATTATGTGATTTTGGGTGATTCGGCTTCGATTATCACATGCTCGCATAATTGCGACAACCCTGAATGGACCTTCAAATCTTATGGACTTGTAATAGAAGACTATGTTTGGGTTGCAACGCGGGCGATGATTCTTCCGTCATGTCGCCACATTGGGCGAGGTGCAGTAATTGGAGCTGGAGCAGTGGTTGTTAAGGATGTTCCATCCATGTCAATTGTCTCCGGTAACCCAGCAAAAGTTATCCGCTGTCGCAAGTGTATCCATAGCGAACTCCTCCCCGAAACCTTGCTTGGAGGAGGCCTTGTTAGTTTCATACGAGCACGGTTCTGCTGAATTCAAGGTTGATTGTCTAGTTTGTGAAGAATGATGATTAAGCGCAATCCGGCATTTGACCTTGTAAAATTGATTGCCATGTTCATGGTGGTTTTGGGGCATACTATAGGTTATAGACCTGGTTTTAATCTTGCGACAACCATGTCGTACCCTACAAACTTTATAATCGCGACGAACATGCCGCTTTTCTTTATGGTGAGCGGGTATTTTTCGGATCGCTTGCATACGTCTTTGAGTTGGAGAAAACTTATCGGACGCTTAATTTGTTACTTTTGGCCGCTTGCTTTCTTTAGCGTTTTGTTTGCTACTTTAGATTGTTTTGTTTGGGCGAAAATTCAAATTGTTGACATTCCGATTGCTATAGTACGACGTTTCCTCTTTGGAGGTTGGTTTTTCTATGCCCTTGCGTTTTGTGATGTTGCAACATTCCTAGCGAATTGTTTTGGAAAGAAACCAGAGGGAATTTTCTCGATTTGTGTGGCGTGCTATATGCTTGTGTTACTTGGCTCTGGTAGGATCTGGCATGCCCAGAACATTGTCGCGATGATTCCTTTTTATTGGTTTGGTCTATGGGTATTCCCGCGATTGCAGAGCAATGTCATCCCGCATCTGATATTAATTTTACTTGGTGGAGCAGTAATGCTGTTCGTGACTTTTTTTGCAGGCAACATTGCCACGAATGGGCTTTCTTTTTACTGGAATCGGTTTGATATCTTGCATCCTAATCTAAAAGATATGTATTTGATGTTTCTACGATATGCTGTTGGCATTTTGGGCTCCTTGTTTGTAATATATGTAGTCATTCTGACGATGAAAAAACTACCGTTCATTCATTGTCTGGCTTTTCTCGGCACAGAGACGCTTGGTATCTATTTTCTACAGGGGAACATAATACAAGATTTTGTTAATCATATTACTACCTTAGAATCATCGTTTTATGAGCTTTTTACTGTCAGCGCGATTGTTTACATTTTGTCGTTTTATTTCGTAAAGGCGACAAAGATGAATCGACTCATTTACATAATTGTATGGGGCAAAGGGTTGTTTGATATGCCTTCGAAATGTCAATAGTGTGGTGAAAGTTGCAAATGATGACTCCGAACAAGCGCATAGTTTATAATACTGCCGCTACATACGGGCGTTCGTTATTGGCACTCGTATTAGGATTGTTTTCCTCCAGATGGATTCTTTTGGCATTGGGTAAAAGCGATTTTGGGCTGTATGGCGTTGTAGGAGGAATAATATCAATAGTCTCGTTCCTCGATACTGTATTGAGGGCATCTGTTTCTAGATTTTACGCATATACAATTGGCAGTCGAAATAGCTTCTCGTCAGAAGAGTTATATGACGAGGAAATGTGTCGATGGTTCAATACAGCCCTGTCGCTTCATTTGTGCTTGGCGATAATCATTGTTGCCACTGCCGTTCCCGTCTGTTATTATATGATTAAGCACGTTCTTGTTATACCGGAAGAGCGAGTTGATACTTGTATGATTGTAGCTTTTGTTTCAATTATGTCCACGGCAGTTTCGTGTCTGTCTGTCCCGTATTCTGCTATGTTCAACGCCCATCAACTAATTGCTGAATTGACTTTCTTTGACCTTATTCGCGTAATTGGCATGTTCGTTGGTTCATACTTATTGCTTTATGTCAAATCAGACAGGTTGATAGCATATTCAGTTCTTGTTGCCTTTTTTACGGTTGGAATCAGCATTGTTTTAATGGTGCTTGCCTGGATGCGATTTTCAAGTGTCAGGATACGGTACAACATGCTCTATTGCCCGAAATATATGAGAAGGATCGGCAAGTATGCCGGGTGGAAACTTTTTGGCGTGTGGGGGTGGAGCTTGCGTCAAAATGGCAGTATTTTTCTTATAAACATCTTCTTTGGCCCAATTGCAAACGCAGCATTTTCAGTGGCTTCACAATTTGCGGCACAGGCTGCAACATTATCGTCAAGTTTAATGACGGCACTAACTCCAGCACTTACGACAATTGCCGGTTCTGGTGATTCAGACAAACTTAGAGCCTATACAATAAAGGCATGTAAATTTCCTGTTTTATTGCTAATAATGTTCCTATGCCCATTGTGCCTTGAGATAGACTACGTGCTTGAATTGTGGCTAAAGAACCCTCCAGAATTGGCGGCTACGATATGCATCTGCATGGCAGGTATTATGCTGATAAATATGATGACTTCTGGCTTGATTGCTGCGTTGTCAGCAGACGGTCGCATTAAAGGATGGCAGATTGCCGAATTTATTATTATGGTGGTTTCCTTGCCGACAACGTTTTTTGCATACAGATTTGGATCTCCGTTCATTGCAGTTGGCATCATTCTGATAATTGATGCCGTTTTATTGGCAACAGTACGACTTTGGTATTCCAGAAAACTCATAGGAATCGGTTTTCGCGACATTGTTGGAAGTGTTATTGCGCCTTGTGTGAGTGTAGGTTGCTTGGCAATAGTGCCTTGTGCCATAGTCAGAATTATGTTGAAAGAAGGGTTTTTGCGTCTTGTTGCAGTTGCGGGCAGCTCTTGCGTTGCAGTTTTACTATTGTCGTGGTTGTTTGCTCTTACGCAAGGTGAAAGATGCCTATTGCGTTCATATTTGAAAGGGAAAATTCGATGAAAGCACCAGTAGTAATGTTTGGGTATAACCGACTGGAATTGCAGTCAATGGTTATGAAATGTTTTTCCGAGTGTGAAGGTGCGGCGGAACGGGACATTTTTGTTTTTCTTGACGGCCCACGCAAAAATTTAGACAATGTAGAGTCTGATAAGATAAAAAATATGCTCGAGGGATATAAAACTAAGATGTTTCCTCGAATGCGGATAATCAAGCGAGAACGGAACTATGGATGTCGCGAGAATATTGTTCAAGGGATAACGGATGTTCTGGAGAAATACGGGCGTGCTATAGTGATTGAGGATGACATCCTCGTTTCAAAGACATTTCTTACGTTCATGGATTCTGCACTCGACTTTTATGAGGGTGACAAACGCATATGGTGTATAAACGGATTTCAGAAATATATTTTCAAACTTCCAAAAGATTATAAGCACGATGTGTATCTTGCCTACACGAATTGTGCTTGGGGATGGGCAACCTGGCAAAATAGATGGGCACAGGTTGATTTTGATATGCGTGATTATCCAGACTACATCAAGTCGCCAGCGAATGTCAAGAAACTGAACGAGGTATCCTATATATTGAAAACGCTACTTGATAGTCAGTATAGGGGGACTCTCAAGGCGTGGGATGCGCAGTGCTGGTTTCACATGGTAAAGAATGACCTTTATGCAATAGAACCGAAGTACCAGATGAGTAAGAACATCGGTTGTGTCCCTAATTCGGAACACTATTCGTCGGCTGATCCGTTCATGCTTACTCAGAAATTTTACAACTTTATGCCGAGGTTAGAACACGGCCTGCCATTGGACGAGCGAATACTTCGTCAATTCAAATATTGCGCATTAAATCCGAATGTATTCGTCAGGTTATGGCGGAAGGTATGGCGTATGGTGGTGGGGCTTATTCAAAAACCTTGTTACGTTCCGGTCGATGCAGTTGACAGAGTTTAAATCTCGCACGGACGGATATGTATTTGTTGACATATTCATAGAGGTGCGCCTTAATGTCTTGAATTTTCATGAGTATGATTATTGATATGGGAGGTGTATAAAGGCATGATGACGCATGATATTAAGGTTAGCGGGCAAGAATCTAAGTCTGCTGCAAGGTGGCTGTTTCTTATAGGCCTTTTTTCGTTAACGCAGATTAGCATTGGTGGAAAGCTTGGCATATCGGAATTTGCGATGGTCATATGCGCGCCGTTCGTTTTTGCGAAAAATTTGGCGATTCTGCGAAAAGACGGCACACTTTACTACTTTTGGCTTACTCTTCTTTGGTTGGCTGGAGCTATATTCTCGGATGTATATACTGGAAATATCTTGCCTTTTGCGATGAAGGGAATTGCAGTGCCGATTACAGTGTTTTCAAGTTCCATTTGCATTTATTCTCTGCTTCGGAAGGATATCGACAACCTTAAGTGGCTGCTTCTTGGGATTGCTATTTCGGGTGTTGTTTCAATTTTCGTTTTCCAACGCGGAGGTGCTGGCGATATTGCGGCCGAATATGGCTTACAGGCTGGGATGGAGCGTGTGGTGCGGTATAAGTTATTTTGGGTAGTGCAGTTGATGACATGGCTCACATTGCCGATTTCGGGCTGGTATCAAAAGACACCAAAGATGTATTCAGTCATTGCGCTGTCCTTTTTGGCGGCATTCAACCTTGCTACTGGTGGCAGGTCTGCGTTTCTTGTTGTGGCCATATCGCTCTTGCTAATAATTTTTGCGGGAAAGACGAGAAGATCGCTTGAGTTTTTCAAAAGACATTCATTTACAATTGTTGTTCTGCTGCTTGTAATAGGCGTGGGGGCTAAAGCCACTTACAAGTACGCCGCAACACATGGTTACATGGGTGATGACGAGGAACGGAAATATGAATTGAGCACTGTGCATGGTTCAAGTGCACTTGACCTTCTTATGGAGGGTCGAGCAGAATTCTTTATTGGCATTTTGGCCGCATTAGATAAGCCAATAGTAGGTCATGGATCTATAGCGATTGACGATCATGGATATGTCTTGGATTTCTTTGCAAAACATGGATCAATAGAGGATTATATGAGTATAGAAGCGACAAGGCGGGAGATGGGTGCTCGCGTAATCCCGGCACACTCGCATATAGTCAATTTTTGGATGTGGCATGGTATTTGGGGTTTTGCCTTTTGGTCCTGTGTAATATGTTTAGCTGTAAAAACGCTTTTTTCCAGAATGCATATCTACCCGCCTTGGTTTGGTTATTTAGCCGTGACAATTCCGGGATTTATGTGGGATGTGTTGTTCTCTCCTTTTGGTCAGCGTGTTCAGGAAATAACTTTGTTTGTCGTGCTTCTCTTGGTGGGCAAAATGTATAAGGATCAGAAACGTGAATTCCATACTGTCTAGTGGATATGGCCGGCTTCATCTTGCACAAACAGCGGACTGGCTAGGCAAAGCATGTGTTAATGTGAAACTAATCTGTGGGTGGGTTCCGAAGAACCCCGACGGATTTTTAGTACGTCTTTGTTCAAGATTCGTTGGGCGAGATTTATCCTTTGGCATGAAAAAGAGAGCGATCACATTGGCTAGTGGCGGGGAAGTTGTCCCTTGTGCATGGGCGGATTTTATGTGCGAAGGAATGTTCTGGTTGGAAAGAAAATTACTTCGACGGAAATTTCATGGAGAGGTAGCTGCATTTGCGTGGAAGATGTTCGGATTGCAAAGTAGGAGGTATGTTAATCGGTATAGTCAACTTTCAAAGACTGTCTTTCATGTCCGCTCTGGCGCAGGGCATGGTGGTGCAATAAAACTAGCCAAGAAGCTTGGCGTTCCAGTGGTCGTAGATCATTCGATTGCGCACCCGGAATACATGGAGAAGCATCTCCGATCCGAATACGAGAAAAATGGGGCAGTGTTTGACCTGGGGACGAGTTCTCCTTTTTGGCGGCTTGTTGCCGAAGACTGCGAGTGGGCAGATACTTTGCTGGTAAATTCGTTTTTTGTCCGTGATACGTTCATTGAACAAGGTTATCCGGCAGAGAAGATCAAGGTGGTGTATCTCGGCACGCGCCCAGATTTCTTTGGGCTACGTAAGGTCCAGGCGGCGAATAGAGGCGAGCGAAAGCTAAGGTTGCTTTTCACGGGTGGATTTGGGTTTAGGAAAGGTGCAGAATATATCCTTGATGCGGTTAGGATATTGATGGAGAAGGCGACAGTGCCGTTTGAAATGGATGTCGTTGGCGATTACAGTAGCGCGAAGGGTTTGATTGAAAGGCATAAAGACGAGAATTTGCCTATCGTGTTTCACGGCCCGGTGCCGCAGGATGATTTAAAGAGGTTTTTAGCGCAGTCGGATATATATGTATTCCCGTCATTGGCAGAGGGGTGTGCGTGTTCTGGGATGGAGGCGATGTCAGCGGGGCTTTGCGTGGTCGCTACCCATGAGGCTGGGTTCCCAATTGAGGATGGTGTAAATGGGTGTGTCGTGCCAGAGAAGGACGCAGAAGCTGTTGCCGAAAAAATAATGTGGTTGATGGGACATCCAGACGAGATTGATAGAATGGGTGCGGCGGCTGCAGAATTGATCCGCACCGAGTACACGTGGGAGAAGTATGCGGAGAATGTGAAGAAGATTTATGAGGAACTGCTAGAAAAGAATAGCCATGTAGAGCGTGTAGGTCGTGTATGATGATTGGCCTGTTTCAATATTATCGCATCGGCGCCGCGTATTTGATTCTGTTGATACATCAGCAGTTTTGGGCGAAGCCATTGGTACTTGGACGGTTGACCGGCGTTGCTGTGCCGTTGTTTGCGGCGATGGCGGGATTCTTGTTTGCCGCCTCACTTTGTGAGGATAATCAAATGTTGACGACTCTAGCAAAAAAGATTAAGCGTATACTTGTCCCCTACCTGATATGGGCAGTGATTTACTGGATTGCGAATGGTGTTGTGCTGGATGTTTTGATTAAGCATGAGCCGCTTAGTATTCCTGGCATTCGTAGTTGGTTGCTGGGGGGGACGGCTTGCCATCTTTGGTTTCTACCGTGCCTGTTTATGTCTTTTGCGCTCTATGCGTTTGTGTGCGGGATGATTGGCCGTGTAGCCGCCGTAGATTGTGTATGGGGAACGATGGCTTTCGATGTGGCCATTCTTTTGCTCGCGGTCTTGTCGCAGTTTATTCAAGATTCAACATCTGCGACATTTGCTGGTTATGTGAAAATTTATCTTGGACGATTGTTGTTTTATTTTGCGCTTGGTCACCTGTTGGCACTTGGTCTAAAATTGATGGATGGAGTAAGGGGGGCGGCTCGGTTGTTTGTTGGAGGGGCACTGGTCATAGTTGGCTGCGCGAATGTGATGTTTGATTGGATTCACGGGCTTGTGTGGAATCCGTTTTTGCTGGTGGTGGGACTGATAGTGGCGGCAGGGTGTTTCAAGAATATGGCGGTTCCTAAATGTGTGGGTCGGCTGGCTGTTGCCTCAATGGGTATCTATCTTGTGCATGTCCTTTTCACGAGCGGAGCTAACTTTGCGCTACAGAAGATTGGATATTCGCCATTACCGGCACTTATCGGATTTGCTTTGTCTGTAGTGCTGTTCGCAGTTTCGTATCTTATGGTAAGACTATTGCCGAAGAAGTGTTTCTAAATATCCATTGCGTCTAAGAAATATGAGCAATCCATTACTTTCTATTGTAATTGCCAATTACAACTACGGCCGTTTCTTGGAGGCTGCAATTGAAAGCGTGTTGTCACAAGACATGTGCGACAAGGTAGAACTAATTATAGTTGATGGCTGCTCGACGGATAACTCTGTTGAGATTATTAAGAAATTCGAAAGTAAGATTGCGTGGTGGGTGAGCGAAATGGATAAAGGGCAAAGCGATGCGTTTAACAAGGGCTTTGCACACGCGCGTGGTAAGTATCTTACATGGCTGAATGCGGATGACATTATGCCGGATGGGTGTTTGAAGCGGATTGTTCGAGAATTGGAACGGCATCCTGATTGTGAATGGTTTACGGGCAACCTTTACCGCTTCACGGAAGATGGTTGTGTTGTCGAATGTGCATGGGGGCCGAACTATCTGCCGAAATGGTTGCAGTCTCGAGGGCAGCCGGTGGCGGTGTATGGCCCAGCGACAATATTTACTAAAGTGCTCTTTGAACGCGTTGGAGGTATGAAGCTTTACCAGAACTTCATGATGGATACGGATCTTTGGATGCGGTTCATCGTGGCTGGAGTAAAGCAGCGGAGGATTAATTGTTTCTGTTGGGCGTTCCGAATGCATGAGGAGAGCAAAACAGCAGAGTTTGGGGGACATAAACTTCCGATGGAGCAAAGAGTGAGGTTTGAGGCGGAGAGGAAACAGGCGATTGCGGAGACGGGGTATAAGGCGAACAAACTGAATCATCGGTTTATACAGTTGTGGCGGATGTTCGACGGGTCCTTGGTGAAAAGTTGGTTGCTGAAGAAACGCTTCCGTTTTGTCCGTGTATAATTGCAAATGCGTGGAGACGAAGAGTTGTAGAGAGTTAGGTACTTAGAATTGATAATTAACGAAGGAAGAGCATAGTATGAGGCGTGATGCTTCAATAGAGTTGTTCAGATGTGTTTTGATGTTTGGGATATGCTGGCTCCATTGTTGCCAGCAAGGGGGGCATCAACATGAAACGATGAATGTATATTATCTTATGCGTCCGGCTGTTGTGGGTTTTGTGTTCATAAGCGGATGGTTCGGTATTAGATTCACGCTTGGCAAGGTGATAAGACTTGTCGGCACTAGTGCAGCATGTTGCATAATATCAATTTTAATGAGATACATCCTGTGCGAAAGGAGTGTGGGGATAAATGATTTTGCCTACTCGTTTACAAAGGGGTATTGGTTTTTATGGGCCTATCTAGTGTTGATGATGTTAGCGCCGATATTGAATTCTGCGCTAGAAGGCGATAATGCAATAGTTGGCAAGAGAGTATTGCCCTTGTTGGTGATAGTCTTCGGCTGGTCTTTTTTGACGCACATACCAATCATCAAGAGCTATATCCCAAGTACATCTGGGGTTACGGCACTATCATTTCTGACGATGGCTGGAATTTACATAGTAGCGCGATTAATGAGAATACGGCGATATGATCAGCAAATGAATCACTGGGCATTATTGATTGCGTTTGTAGCCTCGGTTGGCCTTTGCGGTATTGGATTTAGCCATTATGATTCGCCTTGTGCTCTGATTGTAGCGGTTGGAGTGTTTCAGATTGTACGTCATGTTCACTTGCCAAAGAGGTTGGCTGGATTTATTATATTGATCTCGCTATCGATGTTCCCAGTTTATATTTTGCATCAGACTTATTCTGGGTTTGGGTTTGTTAATATGGGCATGAGAGCAGGAGCTGCTATTGGCATTAGCAACTTGTGGTTGCTGACATTTTTTGCTGCACTTGTTGTTTTTGTGTCTTGTATAGCAACAGATTTGATAAGAAGAGTCGGTTTTTTTGTCGCGGAGCGACTGATAGATAACTTGTCACTAACGAAGAAGCGTATAGCTGCAAATAATGTATAGGGAAGCATAGATCCATAATAGGAGCAGAATGCAACTTTACGGATTAATATATATGCTATGAAATTTGAAGTAAAGAGAATTACGAGTGGTCCGAAGCACCATCTGTTCGGGTTTCACGACCTTGTGCAGACGAATGCCAAGGGCGATCTTGCTTTGTCGCTGGAGGTGGATGACATATCGCATCCGCCGTTGCCTGGCGAGATTTGCAGGTCTGGTGTGGTTCCCGCTGAAGGTGGCGAATTTATGCCTATTCATACTACGCATACATGGAACTATCCGCAAGGAGCGCGTCAACAGTGGATTGGTGATAGCGATTTGTTCGTGTGTAATGATCGAGAGCTTGATGGACATCTATTTTCATGGATATGCGATGCTAGAGAAGGCAAAGCGATTGACAAATTGCCGTTTCCTATACATTGTCTAAATGCCCAAATTGGTAAGGCGTTTTATTTCAACTACGATAGGATTCATGCGATGGGGGGATATGGATATACGCCAGGTGTTGCTGGCAAGATTAAGAAGGTTGGGGATGTCCCAGTCGATGACGGAGTGTTTATCGGAGATATGAAATCCGGAAAGAGCGAGTTGCTTGTGTCCATCAAGGAACTTAGTAGTTGCGGAGAACCGCACCCAATAAATACAGGGATGCCACAATATGCGACACATGGTATGCTGAATCCTAGCGGCACGCGTCTATGTTTTGTCCATCGCTACCGTGTAAAAGACGGCGGAGACATTGATCGCATTATGACTGTTGATGTGGATGGTCGAAACCTCAGATGTATTGGGAAGGGTTTCCTGAGCCATTTTACATGGCTTGATGACGAAACGATTTTCATTTGGGGGGAGAATCAGCGAGCGCTTTGTGCGTTACGGGAGTCTCCATACTTGAGAATACCGGGCGTGCTGCAGATGGCATTGTTGGCGAAGAAAGCCATTCGTGTGGCAAGAAATTTTCGTTCACATGGATATTCTAGGAAGGATGTCGCCGTTAACAAATCGCAAGGCAAGGCATTTTCGTTGATTAGGGATGTGACAGAATACAATATTCAGAAAGTCGCATTGGGCGTCCTTACTGAAGACGGACATCCTATGTGTCGCCCAGGAGGAGAGTGGTTTGTGGTCAACGATACTTATCCTGATAAATATGGAGACAGAACATTGATGTTCTACGATGTAAAGAACAATCGCCGAATTGATATAGGTAAGTTCCACATGCTTTTTGAAAAACCTGATATCAATTCTTTTGATTGGCGCGCTTCGATGTCTGGGATAGACCCTCGCGTTTTAAAGCAATTTAATCGGGATGATTATCTGTTCTATCGAAGTGGTTTCCATTGTGATTTGCATCCGCGCTGGTCTCATGATGGCACGGTAGCATATTTCGACTCTATCCATGAAGGGGCACGACAGGTTTATGCAGTTAATTATACATGCTGACGATTTTGGTATAAATGAATCGGTGAGTAATTGCATCGCTGAATGCTTCGCAAAAGGTTGGGTGACGGAAACGAGTCTCATGGTTAACATGCCATATGCTGACGAAGCCGTTGAGTTGGCGCGGAAGAGCGGTTTTGCTGATAAGGTCGCTCTTCACCTCAATCTCTCGCAAGGGATGCCGATGACGGAAGATATCAGAAGATTCTCAAGGCTTTGCAATCCGGATGGCTCATTTAACAAACAGTTTCACCATAAACTTGTTTCGCGTTTTATATTATCTCGCTCAGAATCGGCGGCAATTAAGAAGGAGATAGTGGCGCAGATAGATAAATTCTGTTCATATGGCGGCTTGATGATGAAGCTTGATTCCCATCATCATGTGCATACAGATTGGTCAATTTATAGAATTTTAGAGCCAATTGCGATTGCGAAAGGATTCAAATCAATGCGCATCAGTGCGACGTTGCACAAGGTAGGCCTGTTCAGGGAGCTTTACAAGCGGTATTTGAATGGAAGGATTCGCCAGAGGTTTGCAACCACCGACCATTTTGATGGGTACAGCGAGAAAATAAAAAATGATTTGCTCTTTGGCCACTCTGTTGAATTAATGACGCATCCAATGTATAGTGTGAAGGGTGAGATACTTGACTCGAAACGCCCTTACACTGAAATAGTGGAGGCACTGAATGTCTGAATTCAAAATAAGGATATTCCAGCCAATTGTCCCTGAATACCGTGTTGCGCTATTTGACGGCCTGGCGGAAGTCTATGGCGACCGGATTGAGATATGCGCATCTGACAAGTTGGGAAGTGATGTGTCATATCCGTTGTCCAAGATGCGATATGACTATGGACATGCAATTAATAAGATAGGTCCATTTGTCTGGCAGAAAGGATTGTCGTTAAATGGTCTTAGTAAAGGGGATGTGGTGATTGTCTGCGGCGATGTTCATCAGCTCTCTTCATTGTGGATTGCACTAAAGGCAAGACTATGCGGTATAAAGGTTGTATGGTGGGGACATCATGTATCAGCCTTGGCTAGAGAGAGGAATGTAAGGGCAAGACTTGCCATAGCGAGGAGACTGTCCGATGTTTATCTATGCTATACAGAGGTGGGGATTCCCTATCTTGAACAAAGAGGGTTTATGCATGGTAAGGTGTTTGCGACGGGTAACACTATTGATTTAGATGCCGTCGAGAAAGCGAAATCTGAATGGGATGGTGTCAGGAAATGCGAAAATAAAAAGACGCTTCTCTTTTGCGGCGTGTTGAGAGATAAGGTTCGTGTTGATGTGCTTTTGCATGCGTTGAAGATACTGTCTACGAAACGTCATGATTTTCACTGTGCTATCATTGGCAACGGACCCAAGGCGAATGACTGGCAAAATCTGTCCCAAAAAATTGGAGTTGCGTCAATAGTTACGTGGGTTGGTGAGTTGCGTGGGCAAGATATGCTCGCCCCGTGGTTTTTGTCTGCAGATCTATTTGTGTATCCAGGACGGATAGGCCTGAGCATCGTGCATGCATTTGCATACGGTCTGCCGGTAGTTTTGAACAGTAACAAATCAAATCATGGGCCAGAATACGAATTGTTCAATCCAGGGGTAAATGGATATGCATTCGAGGAGAACAATGCGAAAGACATGGCAAATGCCATTGAACAAGCATTGAGCGACGAGGATAGAGTCAGAAAGGGATGTCGTGGTCAAAAAATCGTATATGAGAATTATACGATGAAGAAAATGTGTTCAAGATTTGCAAAGGCTGTAGAGGCTGCACATGGTGAGGAGGAATAACGTGATAACGATAATATCATGTACGCACATAATTAAGATGTTCGCGAGCAAATTGAGTATGTGGGATTTGTTTGTGCCAGTTTTGTACAATGGTTACAAAGGATCAAAAGAAAATATACCATTTTACTACTCTAGAATTATAGGGCATTCGTGCGTAAATGACTTGTCAAAACCGATGGATGAGATTATGGCTGGAATGAAGAGCAATACCCGAAACGAAATCCGCCGTGCGGAGAAGGAAGGGGTCATTTTCAGTTCTAGTGTAGCGAAGGATGATTTTATCAAGATGTATAATGAATTTTGTGCGAGTAAGGGGTTGGATGATTTTACAAGCATCGCCAGGATTTCTAAGTACAAAGACTTGTTGCTGACGCAGGCGATTCATGATGGTCGCCCTTTGGCAATGCACGCGAGCGTCTTGGATCATAATGGGAAGTTGGCGTTTTTGCTCTATTCCTGTTCCCGACGATTGTCGGATGGTGTTGATAGGAAGATGATTGGATGGGCGAACAGATATCTGCATTACAAGGAACTAGAATTGCTTAAAGAGTGCGGCTATGAAATATATGATTGGAGTGGAGTGTGCTTGGATAAGACCAATCCTAAATATTCGATTGGGCAGTTTAAGACATCGTTTGGCGGAGATGTAATAGAGTCTGTAGTGTTGCGCTCTCCCATGTTTGTATTCTTTGAATCATTAAGGTCAGGTATTAAAAGACTACTTTCAATCTTCAGAAAGGGAAGGTGATTAAATGATCAATGTAGGTATCATAGGTTGTGGCTTTGTAGGCGGAGCCCTGAAGTCTTGGCTTGATGAGAACAATAAAGACGCAAAAGTCTTTGTGAGCGATCCGCCAAAAGGATACAATGATGATTTGAGCCGGATAGATATCGCGTTCCTGCAAATCCATGTTCCGACGGAAGATGACGGGACGCAGGATTTGACGCTTATGAAAGAGCTGATTCGCAAGCTACCCAATGTGCCGGTGTTTGTGCGAACTACAATACTGCCGGGGACGAGTGATATGCTTTCTAAGGAGACGGAACATCAGGTTTGTTATATGCCGGAGTTTCTCACCGAGCGTACTCATATCGAGGATTTCAAGAAACAGACGATGGTGTTCACTGGCGCGGTCGATCTCCTCATCAAGGTATTCCCCGGCAAGAAGTTCACGGTGATGTCTCCGTTGGAAGCGGAGCTTACGAAGTACATTCACAACGTTTTCGGTGCCTACAAGGTAACCTACTTCAATGCGGCAAAAGAGTATGTCGAGAAGATAGGCGGTGACTGGGCGAAGGTTCACACGGGCGTTCTGCTCTCAGGCTACATCAACGACACGCATACTTACGTCCCAGGTCCAGATGGCAAACTTGGCTATGGCGGCAAGTGTTTCCCCAAAGACGTCAACGCCTTCGCCAAGATGACGCAAGGCACATCTATGGGGACGCTTCTTGCGCCTCTCCATGAACTGAATGTGCATTTCAGAGGTGTAGAGGAGCATATTTAGGTCTTGGGACGACAGATGAGAATACTTCATGTCATAACTGGGTTACGGAAAGCAGCAGGGACGAGTGTCTTTTGCGGCGAGGTCTGTAATGGACTGGTTGCAATGGGGCATGATGTCACAATAGCTGTCGTTAACCCTGGAGCTGCTGATTGCTATCCCATCGATTCTCGGATAAAAGTTGTATCCATCTCGTCTATACTACTTGCTAATCACCAACCACTCGCCACTACCCACTACGACCTAATTCATATCCACGCTCTCTGGTCACCGGTCTTGCACAAGGTTGCAAATTGGGCTAGAAGGAATCAAGTGCCAATTGTCTGGTCGCCACACGGCATGTTGACACCTTGGGCAATGAGCAACAAAAAATGGAAGAAGCGTCTTGGCTGGTGGCTATATCAGCGATGGGATTTGAAGAAGGTCGATCTGTTGCATGTGACTGCTGAGAGTGAAGTTGAGGATGTTAGGCGAATGGGATTGAAGAATCGGGTAGTTGTTGCGCCACTCGGGGTGAAGATTGGTGACTGTGTAGATCGCGTAGATCGTCTGGATGGTAAGAAGGTATTGTTGTTCGTGAGCCGTGTGCAGAGGAAGAAAGGGTTAGTGAATCTTGTTCGGGCGTGGGCACAATTGTCTTCTGAAATCAAGAGAAAATGGGTAGTCAGAATCGTAGGTCCAGATCAAGAGGGGCATACGGCAGAGTTGAAGTCGCTGTGTGAAGAATTGTGCATTCTTCAGGGCTTTGAATTTGTCGGTCCGAAGTATGGCGTTGAACTTCAACAGGAATATGCTTCGGCAGATCTATTTGTCTTGCCGACATATAGCGAAAACTTTGGCAGTGTAGTAATTGAGGCGCTTGCCTATGGAGTGCCAGTCATTACAACAAAAGGAACGCCGTGGCATGAATTGGAAGGTTACACAAACTCTAAACTTGAGACACTAAACTCTAAACTAAAATGTGGTTGGTGGATTGATATTGGTGTCGAGCCGCTTGCAAAAGCGTTAGTTGCGGTGATGAAGTTGTCTGATGCTGAACGTCGCGAAATGGGCTTGCGTGGCCGCAAGCTTGTGGAAGAGAAGTACATATGGGATGCAGTGGAGAAAAAAATTGAAGATGCGTATAAAGAAATTCTGAAACGACAGCAGTAGAGCTTGATCAGACAATCCTGCTAGATAGCCATTAAAAAAGGAGAATACATGACAATAGTATGTCTAGATATGGAAGGGGTTTTAACCCCAGAGAACTGGATTGCCTTTGCTGAGAAGGTGGGTGTTCCGGAGTTCAAACGAACAACGCGCGACGAGCCGGACTTCGACAAGTTGATGCACTACCGAATTGATCTGATGAAGAAGCATGGCTTTACACTTGACAAGCTAATTGATGTAATCAATACCATAGAGCCATTTGATGGTGCAAAGGAGTTTATAGCAAGGCTCCGCGAGGTTTGCCAGGTCATCGTCATTTCTGATACCTTTGATATTTTCGGTCGTCCTTTGATGCGTAAGCTCGGCTGGCCGACACTCTTTCACAATGATGTGATTATCGATGCGGACGGCTACATGGTCGGATACAAGCTCCGCTCGGACCACACAAAGCGTGATACGGTCAAGGGATTGCAGTCGTGTATGGGCGTCGAGACGATTGCCGCTGGAGATGGTTACAACGACCTTGAGATGATTCGTGCGTCAAAAGCGGGGTTTCTCTTCCGTGCGCCCGAGAAGATCAAAGCGGAGAACCCTGATGTGCGTGCATTAGAAGAATATGACGAACTCTACAATGCAATAATGGAGGCAATGCAAAAATGAGCAACTACATTGGCAAGACTGCCATTACATTTGGCGTATTCGATTTGCTGCACTTTGGTCATTTCGAGCTGTTTCGGAGGACCAGAGAACTTGTCGGCAAGAGCGGCAAGGTCTATGTGATGCTCCAGATAGACGAGATGATCGCAAAATTCAAACCCGGATGTAAGAACGTCTATGATTTTGCGACGCGGCAGAAGATGATTGAAACTCTGCGGACAGTTGACAAGGCAATGCCATACGATGTCGTCGGTGTTGATGCTGTGAAAGAACTCGATTTTGATATCCTTGTCGTTGGACCTGAACATACGAATGAAAGATTCCAGCGTCTTTTCAGATGGTGTGCAGAGAACGGTAAGGAAGTTGTGACCCTTCCTCGAACGGAAGGAATTTCTACAACGAAACTCAAGGAAATCATAAAGGATTTATGATATGAAGATTGGTGTCATAGGTGGGAATGGCGTCGCGGCAACAAATCGCCTTTGCGATATGATTGAGCGAAAGGTGACGCAGGATGGAGCTTCCCGCGACGCCCATCACCCGGAAATGATTGTGTGGCAAGCCACATCGGTGCCGTCGCGAAGTATGTTTCTTGAAGGACGTGGTCCTGATTGGAGGCCGGATTACATAAATATAGCTAAGCGATTCAAGTCGTTAGGTTGTGACATTGGTTGTATGTGCTGTAATACCGCCCATTATGCGATAGAGGATATTGAAAATGGGTCTGGGCTTAAGTTCATCAACCTTCTTGAGGAAGTAGCAAAAGCGGTCAAGGCATCCCGCGTTCAAAGTGTGGAAATGTTTTGTTCAGATGGTGCGCGCAAATTCGACATCTATGGGGCAGTCTTTGCCAGGGTGTGTCCAGAAGTAGAGATGGTGTATCCATCTGAATTGCGTCAGGCCAATGTTACGAAGGTTATATGCGGCGTTAAGACAAGGGCCAGATTTGATGGTAAGCCTAGAGCTATGCTACAGGAATTGATAGCACAGTCAAAAGCGCCAGTCGTTCTTGGTTGTACTGATTTGCGGGTTGCGTTCTCGCATGAAAGCAATTTGTCGGAGAAGGTTGTTGTGGATTCGTTGGAATGTCTGACAGATACTATTGTTAGGACGTTTACAGAAGGAAGGTGAAATATGGTCAATATGATTAAGAGAATTTTAAAGTCATTTAGACTTGGGCAGATGATTTATCCAGCACTGAATAGGGTGTATAGATTGTACTCTGTTCCTTCGCGGAGACGGAACATGAAGCGGAAAGGGTACAAAGTCTTGGATTTGGTGTATGAAATATGTGCCCAGAACAATCTGAAGTGCTTTGCCGTATTTGGTTCTCTTTTGGGCTATATACGAGAGGGGGGCTTTATCCCGCATGATTGTGACCTGGATTTTGGCGTTTTGCCAGGCACTACACCAGCCATGCTGACTAAACTTTTCGTAGAAGAGTATGGATTCAAGTTTTTGCACGCTTTTTCATATCACGGGGAAGTGACGGAAGTGACATTGCAGAGGGATGGCGTTCCAATGGATTTCATATTTTACAAGGTTGACGAATCTAAGTCATGGTGCACAGTTTATCATTGGTCTCCTGATGCAAAATATACGGATCCACGTCAGAATTCCGTAAAGCATGTTAATCAGGCCAAAGTAACGGAGCTAACTACGATAAAAGTACATGGGGCGAGAGTTTTTGTTCCTGTGAATTATGAGGAAATGCTCCGTTCGGAATTCGGCGATGGATGGAGGATCCCCGACCCTTCGTTTAAACCTTCACAACAGCCAGGAAATGTTTATGTTGATGATTTTGGATACCTTGAACCTTATAGCGTTGTTGTAGGAGCGTAAGGATGGACGCGGCATACAGCAGCAAGTGGTGGGCAGAGCAAACATATGTTGACCCTTGGCCAGCGTATGTGAAATATCGGCGATTATTGTGGATGGTAGCTTGGTGTTTATTGGCAAAGTGGATGCCGTATTTTGTCGGTAAACGATGGAGAACCGCATTGCTGTCTGTGTTTGGAATGCAGCATGGTGACGGTGTTTCGTTTTATCCTTCATCTCGAATTTGGGCGCCTTGGAATCTGCGGCTTGGCAGTTATGTCTCCATTGATGACCAAGTAAATCTTTATTCGGCAGATAAAATTACCATTGGTACAAAGGTTGCGATTTCGCGCGAGGCGTTCATCTGCACGGCAAGCCATGACATCACCAAGCCGAATCGTCCGCTTGTTACTGCGCCGATAACGATTTGCGACGGTGTTTGGATTGGAGCAAGGGCAATAATTTTGCCTGGCGTGACAATTGGCGAGGGTGCGGTAATCGCTGCTGGCGCAGTGGTGACGAAAGATGTCGAACCTTGGGCTGTCGTCGGCGGTAATCCCGCCAAGTTCATCAAGAAGCGGGTGTTGAAGAATGACTGACATTTCAGTAATCATACTAAGCAAGAACGAGAAACTGCACATCAAGCGGTGTTTGGAGAAATTAGCGCCGCTTGAGGCGCGGCAGATTTTTGTCGTTGACTGCTTTTCTACGGATGGCACTCAGGAAATTGCGAGGGGTTTAGGGGCTGAAGTTGTCGAGCATGAATGGCCGGGACTTTACGCCAAGCAGTTCAATTGGGCATTGGACAATCTGCCAATAAAGGCGAGTTGGGTGTTGCGATTGGATGCCGACGAGTATTTGTATCCAGATGCAATTGAGGAAGTTAAGTCTCTTTTGCCGAAATGGGACGGTGAAAAGGTCACGGCTGGCGGTTTGCCGCCGGACGTGACCTC
>OCTX012270870.1_pt1 | contig 45383 bp, 37 predicted proteins | sample 1539691 | NCBI WGS metagenome assembly OCTX01 (sample SAMN02144231, study PRJEB22623) | gut metagenome | biome: sheep rumen | host: Ovis aries | place: New Zealand
CAGACTGAATTACTTACAGCGAAGTAGCAAACTATTGTTCAGTTTATAACATAACAAAAGCGGTAGTCCGCTTTTGTGGATTACCGCTTTTTTGCTATCTATAGTATCGTACTCTTATATCAAACCTAATTCTTTCAAAGCATCTTGAAGTGCTGATGGATTAAAGTTATCAGCTACTTGTTTATCGTATAATAGTAACAAGTTAATATCCATATTTTGATTGTCAACAAGAATGTTCATCGTTATGACGCGAGCTCCTCCGGACTTTCCTTTTCCTTTTGAGGCAATAGACATTCTAACTTTCCGCACGCCATTTCCAAGATCATCTCCTTGATAAGGATTTTCTTCAATCGACTTTAAAAATTCCAGATAGTCGTTTTTGAACGATGGATAATGTTTCGCAAGTCTTTTGGCTTCATGCTCAAAATAACTTGACATCTTGATGTTATAGCTCATTGAGCAATTCATATGCATTTTTCATTTGAATTTTGCCATCCATACTATCCTTCACTTCTCGCAAAGCTCCTTTTAAATCGTTCATCAATTGTTCATTAACGTCACCGTTACTCACTTTGATTCTGCTACGTGTAGGCAGCGGATTGATAACAAATACTCCCAACGATTGGATATAGTCCATAGCCAATCTCGCTGCACGATTCCGAGGGTTGTAACTAATTGTTGCTGTCATAATATGCTCCTTTCTATTTTTCGCTTTTAATGTTGTGTATATATTATATATAAGGTGTGGCTATGATTGGTGGATGATAATAATTATGAATCATCTCGGTAAGTCGTCTCTCAGACTCTTCTAACGTGATAGCGTGTTCCATTACCTCTTGTAAAGGTCTTTCTACGATCTTAATCTCATCCTTTGCGAACGGACACATTGCATTTAGTTGTAACGCTGTCATAAAATATCCTCCATTCAATTTTGCGCTGCAAAATTACTACAAATATTTGGAATATGCAAATTTTTTCAATGAATAATGAATAATTAATAATGAATATCTGCATTTTTTGCCAAGTATTTACTCCACGCGTTCGACAATCGAATCGCAAAGAACGAACGCTCCGCGCTCGTTAGGGCGACCGATGTCTCCGCTTTCCCCACCACGGCAAAGCCGTGTCGGGGACCCCAAGGGTACACGTAATGCTATTTCTTTTAATAAGCGGTAATCCTCGTCAGAAATGGCTCTGCGAAGTGCGGTCACCTTGTGACCGGAGGCGCATCGCATTTCTTCCTCTCCCAAAAAATCAGCAGATTTTTTGGGACCCCACTAAGACACACACGTAATGCTATATCTTTTAATAAGCGGTAATCCGCGCGTTCGACAATCGAATCGCAAAGAACGAACGCTCCGCGCTCGTTAGGGCGACCGATGTCTCCGCTTTCCCCAAAACCTCATGCTGAGCTTTTGGGGACCCCAGGGGGGGGTACACGTAATGCTATCTATTTAATAAGATGCTATTTAATTATTAAGCGGTAATCCAGTATGTCAAAGATCATTTTTTAGACCGCTTCGCTGACAGAGTACAGACCGTTTCACTGACAGAATACAGACTGATAATCTATAGCGAGAGTCAAACTATGATCCCCAGTTTGGTTCCGTTGGGGTATGACGGAGTTCTTGTGTTATGCTTATGTTATGTAGTTCACTCGACTGTATCAGGTTTTTGTCTATATTTATCATAACACGTATTTCTTTCCGTTCTGGATGACGATGCCATGGTAGGTAGCGGGGTCAACGCTTTGCCCCTGGAGGTTATAAGTAGGTAGCATCGGATCAAATGGTTGCACGTTGTTTTCGTTGTTTGCGTTATTCTCGTCTATTTCTTCCAGTTCTGTCGGGGTGCGAGGTTGAGCACCGTTATTATCAGCGGGTGCATCGCAAGAGTAGAAGTAGTGTTTGTCGGTAAAAGATACGACCACGCCCAAGCTCCAAGAGCCAATCGTCTCACGACGGAGCTTATTGTCCGATTGATCATATACCTTCTCTGTTTTGGAAGATATAGTCCAAGTTCCATCCAACCAAATATATGTATCTGTCTTGATATTTTGTCCCGAAACAGAATAACCATACTCATATTTGGTATCATATACCCAAGCACCATTCGAATAACGGCTCAAGATATATGCAATCATACGATTATTTCCATCATACATATATTCACGCTTAAATAATCCCTCCCAATCATTGTTATTCCAAAGGTAGGACACATTCTCTATTTCCTTACCATTGGCATTATATTGAGTCGTCGTTTTTGATGTGCCGAGCCAATCGCTTTCTCCCCACGTATATTGTGCACTCAATATTGTTCTTCCGGCTTCGTCATAATCATATTCATAACGATACACACCTCTCAATGTTCCGTCCAATGAAACGCTATACGACTCTTCCAAAATTTTCTTACCGGCAGCATTATAGTTAACCATCGCTTTGGATGTGTATGACCATTGCCCATTTCTCCACTCATAGCGCTCCAACAGAACCAAACGGTTACTACTATCATAAGAAGACACCACCTTATTCATTCCTATCCATTGCGCATTCATTACATCCCAATAATATGTTTCCGCTTGTACCTCAACACCTGCTGAATTATACGCATAATAAGCAGAATCTTGCTCAAGAATAACCCAAGAAGTACCATTCCATTGCTTGGAGGAAGTTAGTATCTCGTTATTATGACTATCATACACATGTTCAGTCGCGGTTCCATCAATCCAATCATTACCGAACCACACCAAAGAGGATTCGGTTAGAATTCTGCCTTGTGCATCATACAGATAGGTTGCACGCAATGTACCTACCCAATCTCCATTTTCCCATTCATATTCAGCGTGGTCTGTCAAGACATTAGCTGCATTGTAGTTGTACACTTTGCGAATGGTTCCGACCCAATCGGTATTCCCCCATACATATTCTATATATTCCAACTGCGAGCCGGCCGCATTATACGAAGTGGTTCTACGAATCGAGCCTACCCAATCCGTTTCTCCCCAATTATATTCGATATACTCCGTTTCCAAACCAGCCGAATTGTATGCAATATACTTACGAGTTTTATTTACCCAAAGGGTATTTGCAGCACTCCATATATACGTTATTATATTCTGCGGTTTGCCGGAAGTAGTATATTCGGTTGAAGTGCGCGATGTACCACTCCAAGCATTATTCGTCCACGAATACTTAGCAGCATCTGTGGTGCGATTCGCACTATCGTAAGCGTTTTCTTCTTTGGTTTTATTAACCCACGATTTTGAAGTCCTATCCCAGGAGAACGTTACTTTGCAGAGCAATTTTTTAGCCGCATTATACGTAGCAGAGTCCTTCGTAGACCCTACCCATTCACCATTGCTAAAGGACGAATAGTACTCATACAAAAGACGATTCTTATTACTATCATAGAGGTAAATTTTCTTTGTCTTGCCCTGCCATACACCATTTATTTGGCCATTATCTACTTCCTCTAAAATTGTATTATTCCATTGGTCGTATTGCCATACTTTTCGGGAAGAGCCTACCCATTCACCATTTGCATAACTACCATAGTACTCTTCAAGAAGCTTCTTTTTATTACCATTATAGGCATAGACATAGCGATTCTTTGGCACAAGATGATTACTACTACGTATATAATAAGTATACTCCGTATTATTACCGGCGGCATCATATACATATGTATAGGCATTCTTGGGTAACCAAACATAACCTACCCACTCATAGGTGATGTTCGATTCCATCTTATGCGCCTCATTGTAGACATACTCGCTCTTGGAGGTGCCTTTCCAGTCGTTCGTGTTGGTGTCCCATGCAAAGATGGCGGTATAGATCTGCGTGCCGTTGGCATCGAAGGCGTACTCCTGCTTGCTCTTGCCCGTGCGCGTGCCATCGGCAGCGTACTGCCAAACGGTCGTACGGATGGGGCGGCCGGCAGCATCGTAGTCGTAGGTTGTTGCCTCGGTGAGGACGGAATCAATATTGAAGGTCAGGATAGAGTCAGTGAGGCAGGCGGCAGCCGTCGCGCGCATAGGGGAACGCAACTCTTCCGGTATGACGGGTTCGACATACCAAGTTGGAACAGAGTCGTCGGCAGTGGCTTCTATTGAATCCGAGACTTCGATATCTCGAGATCTCGAGACGTCGACAGCAGACGACATATCGTCGTCGGAAGAAGCATCGCTAAGTGAATCCACGTTGTGGATTGAGGCGCTCTGTTCTTCCTCCTCTCCCCACCACAGCACAGCTGTGTCGGGGGCCCCGATGGAGTCCATAGAAGCTTCCTGCGCCTTTATCAGGAGCGGGAGCGCCAGGATAGCGGCGAGGAGCGATATGTAGCGTAGCTTCAGCATAGTTCTCAACTAGTGTTCTAGTGTACTAGAGCTCTAGTGCTCTAGATTTTCTCATAGAAAAAGCGGAACACGAATGTGCTCCGCTATCTTGCTCGAAGGTTATAAATATGTATCATCTGACCGGATGGACTGCCCTTGCCGTGACTATCGCGTTCTGCAACAGATTCGCTATGGTCAATACCGCTTGGCTAAATTGACAGGCGACCTGTGCCTCCGCTCTCCCCAAAACCTCTTACAGAGTTTTCGGGGTCCCCGAGGTGGTGGGGCCTCGCGCGCGAACCTTAATTATACGCATACATACCACCTCTATGTGTAATGGCCCATAGGCTGATGCCCAGGGTGATTCGCACACAATAGTGGAATGCAACGTACCGGTTCGTGTTCGGTCAGTCACGGCGTATAGAGCAGCTGTTGTGTCGGGATGATATAGATGAAATTGCGAGTTTCAGATAGCCAAACACAAAGCGTCGTGTACGCCTTTCGTATGTATGATAATGTTGTATCAAGTGCTCAAACACAGGTGCGCGTCCGCACCTACTACCACCTAATAAATCAAAATCGCTGCAAAGATACAGCTTTTTTTTGATATGAGCAAATTTTTTCAATAAAAAATGCAAAAAAAGCAGATATAAGGTAAAATTTTTCGTTAAATGGAAAGCCCACTGCCCCGAAATAAGATTTAAGATTATGGCGGGGGGGGTATCGCCCAAGCTTGGTCGATAGACCGCCGATGGGAGGACGGGGGGAGGGAGGAGGGAAACGCCAGCATACTATGCCGGCGCTCATATGAACACGCCACGAAGACCAAAAGTAGATCTATGATTTACCATAATGCAGCTTCTGCCTTTGATTATTTTCGTCATAACGTCATGACGGTATTACGTTATGACGTCATCCCTTCTTACTCCACCTTGCGGGTTCCGTTGCACTCTGGGTACGCACTGCAACTCCAGAACGGTTTGCCGGAATTCTTGCCTTTCTTCGCCACGCGCTGAATCATTGGTTTGCCGCAAATCGGACATAGCGGTGCCGCTTGCTGCAGGCTCTCTTCCTGACGATGTTTGAGGCGTTCTGCCGTCAACGCCTCTGTAAATCCTCCCTCCTCGGTAAAGGTAGAGAGTTGGTTCTCTATCTGCTTATGCACCATCATCGTCAATCGTTCGCAGAGCACTAACAGGCAACGTGCTACGGTCAATGAGTCGCCGGAAAGAAGCCATGCATCGAACTTATGCTTCTGAGCCAATATATGCAGGCTACTCAGATAAAGCACATCATCGGTATAAGTAGGCTTATCTAACGGAAGATGCGCTATCTCATGATACTCGCGCGTCGTCGTTGACCACGGTGTTTGATCTTGCTGCAAGAGCCAGTTGAGGTAGTCATTAGCCAACTCTGCCAGACTGGCTCGCGCTACATCGGTCAGTTTCATCTCGGTTTCTCGCGAGGTGGCATGACGCGAGGTACCCTCTGCGATATTGGCCACACCGGATCGAGCTGCCTGTGTCATCTGGTCAAACTGCCGTCCACAGGGATCGTTCTTTAGATTCAGAAATCGGCGGCAGAAATCCTGGGTGCCCAACTGAATGATATTTGCCAAAATCCAAGTATTCAGCCAATAATAACCGTGACGATTGATTTTCATGGAAAAAGTATTTTTTCGTTATGACGTCATGACGTAATGACGACTCTTAATTTTACTCAAAGGGTGCGGCGAAGGTGCAGCCTTCGCGCCAGCGGGAACAGCCATAACGCGTGCGGCCACGGATGATACGGCCCTGATGGCATACGGGACAGAGACAACCGGCCTGGTCGGTCTTGACCTGACGGACGACATCAGCAGTCATCTGCTTGAGTTCGTCCAGAAACTGCTGCGCCTGAAACTCGCCACGCTCTATCTGACGCAGTTTCTGCTCCCAGATACCCGTCAGTTCGGCGGACTTAAGCAGGGGTGAGATGATCGTAGCGATGAGTTCGATGCCGAGGGGTGTAGCGCGTAGCGACTTACCCTGCCGAACGATATAGCCGCGCTGGAAGAGTTTCTCGATGATAGCCGCGCGGGTGGACGGACGGCCTATACCGTTCTCCTTCATGGCATCGCGCAGTTCCTCGTTATCAACGGTCTTGCCTGCCGTCTCCATGGCGCGAAGCAACGTTGCCTCGGTGTAGTACTTAGGCGGCGTGGTGGTCTTCTCCTGGAGCGAAGGCTCGTGCGGGCCGCTCTCGCCCTGTACGAAGTTGGCGATGGGTTTCTCATCCGGTTTCTCTTCTTCGGCGTCGGTATAGATAGCCCTCCAGCCGGGTTTGAGGACCTCGCGGCCGGTGACACGGAAATTGATAATTGATAGTTGATAGTTGATAATTGATAGTTGATAATTGACAGTTGATATTTCGGCGAGGACGGTGGTGTTGGCGACCTGGCAGTCGGGGTAGAAGACCGCTATGAAGCGCAGGGCGACCAGGTCAAAGACGCGTCGTTCCTGCTCGGTGAGGTTGTCGGGTCGCTGGCCGGTAGGAATAATGGCATGGTGGTCGGTTACCTTTTTGTTGTCAAAGACGCGTTTGGACTTGGGCAGGGTCTTGAGTTCCAAGAGGGGTTGCACCTGCGGATAGTAGTCCTTAATACCGCGTAGTGTGCCCGGCACCTTGGGGTAGATATCATCGCTGAGGAAGGTGGTATCTACGCGCGGATAGGTGGTGATGCGTTTCTCGTAGAGCGACTGGATGACCTTGAGCGTGTCGTCCGCCGACATCGAGAAGCGTTTGTTACACTCCACCTGTAGGGAGGTGAGGTCAAAGAGTTTGGGTGCATACTCCACCCCCTTCTTGCGTTCGACGGAGGTGATGGTGAGCGGTTGCCCCTGTATGGAGTTGAGGATAGCTTCCGCCTCGTCTTTGCGGTCGATAGACCATTGGGTTGCGCCTTCTTCCTCGCCCTCTTCGCCCTTGGGCGCCAGCGCGGTAAAGGTGGTGTTGCGGTAGAGGGTGCGGAGCACGTAATAGGTGCGGGGCACGAAATGCTCAATCTCCTGCTGCCGACGGACGATGAGTGCGAGTGTAGGTGTCTGGACGCGGCCTACAGAAAGCACTTTCTTATTCTGACCGGGTTGTCGATAGCGGATGGTATAGGCTCGGGTGGCGTTCATGCCAAGCAGCCAGTCGCCAATAGCGCGCATGAGGCCTGCCTCGTAGAGTGAGCGATAGTCTGCCTGGTCGCGCAAGAGTCGGAAGCCCTCGCGGATTGCTTCCTCGGTAAGGGAGTTGACCCAGAGGCGCTTGACGGGCACACGGCAACCGGCTTTCTGATAGACCCAGCGCTGGATGAGTTCGCCCTCCTGCCCGGCATCACCGCAGTTGATGACCTCGGTACATTGAGCGATGAGGTTTCGCAGGATATTGAACTGCTTCTGCACCCCCTGGTTGTCGATAACCTTAATGCCGAAGCGCTCGGGCACCATAGGCAGCGATGACATATTCCACGACTTCCATTGGTCACCGTAGTCCTGCGGCTCGAGGAGCGAACAGAGATGCCCGAAAGTCCAGGATACCCAGTATCCGTTTCCCTCGTAATACCCGTCGCAACGTTTGTTTGCGCCCAGGATAGAAGCTATATATTGGCCTACGGAAGGCTTTTCGGCAACACAGAGAACCACCGTACTATTTACGATTTGACGATTTACGATTTACGATTTATTTACGATTTTACGATTTATTCGAGATTGCGAAATCTCGTAACGAAATTCGAATCGCGGAGGGTGACGATGAGCAGGAAGATGCAGAATGGGATGGCAAGGCCGAAGAAGATAGCAGCCATGCCAATGCGGCTAAGGCGCGGGCTATCGGCTATGGGGTTAGCCTGCGGCGGATCAACGGTACGGGCGGGCAGGGCATACGACGACTGCAAGAGGTTGTTTTCCTCGCGGCGATTGGTGAGATAGAGGTAGCTCTGCTCAATGACTCTCTTGCGGCGGAGCAGTTCCATGTAGCCGCGCTCCTGCTCGGGCATGGACTCCAGACGGTCGGAATACGCCGTGCCGGAGGAGGAGAGATTGCTGCGGCGGATAAGCAGGGCGGAACGCACATTACCAACACTGAGCAGGATATTGGAACGGAGCACCTCAATCTGTTCGCGAAGGCGGATATAGAGGGGGTTCTCCTCTTTGGCCGAGCGAGAGAGGTAAATGAACTCCAGCATACGGGCGTTGTAGGTACTGATGAGGTCGTTGAGTGTGCCGTCCTGGATACCGAGATTGGCTGGGATGAGTGAGCCGTTGTTGGCGGGGTCGGATACAAAGGAGCCGATGAAATCCAGCACATCTAACTGCATCTCTATCTCGCGGCGCATCTGGTCGTACGAGGTGTTGGTACGCATATAGAGGTCGGCTGTCTTATCGAGGTCGGCTATGTGGTAGCGTGCTTTATAGTCCTGTATCGCCATTTCGACGGAGTCGAGCGAGGCGGTGATGATTGTCAGGCGCCGGTCTATAAAACGTGCGGTGTTGTCAGCTATGAGGTTCTTATCGTCAGCCGCCTGCATGTTGTACGCCTCGATGAGGGCGGCGAGGACATCGGTAGAGAGGTCGGGCGTTGTGGTGGCTGTGATGAGGCGTATGCCCTTAGATTCCTTGGCGATACGGCCGATATGAATGCTGCGACACAGGCTCGCTACGCGAGACGGCATCGTAGGCGTTGAGAGGCGGTACTTACGTCCCTTGAGGGGCTTATGCGCCGTGAGGCGGATGGTACCGATATGGGTTTCAATGGGTTCATCGAGCGAGGGGACATCAGCGGTCGAGGACTCGAAATAGCCCGTTTTCACTTTGACACGGTAGCCGTCGCCGTGGGGTTTCACCAAGATGGTTGCACCCTCAGAGGGGAGGCTGTCGTAGCTAACAGTAAGGTCAGGATTGGGGTATTGGGTCTGCCAGAAGCGCAGCGTGCGCACTTCGGTCAGGGTCTGGATATCCAGCTGACGTACTACCTGCTCCATGAGGTAGCGCGAGGAGAGGATCTCGATCTCGTCGCCGGTGATTTTCTCGTCGCCGTAGCCCATCATACGCAGCAGTTCGTCCTGCGCCGAACGGCTGGTAGTCTCTGACGAACGCACCATCAGCGTAGCCAGGACGGTGTAGGTCTTGGGGGTAAAGACATAATACAGCACGCCGACAAGGCCTGCCAGCGCAAGGGCAAGAAGGTAAACGTACCAATAACGAAGTGATAATTTAAGAACGCGGAGCCACATGGGGGAATGGAAAATTTTATGTACGATGTACGATGTACGATTTATGTACGATTTAATATTATGTACGATTTAATATTATGTACGATGTACGATGTACGATGTACGATTTATGTACGATTTAATAGTATGTACGATTTAATATTATGTACGATGTACGATGTACGATGTACGATGTATGTACGATTTAATATTATGTACGATTTATCCTTCGTCCTTTCTTCCCTTCGTAAATCCTTCGTACATTGTACATTTTTCCTTTGTACATAATTATTCATTTACCTTTCTGCTATGCCGGGGGGCAATGATGATGACATCATCGCGGTGGAGCCAATAGCAAGGGGAAGAAAAGAGAGAGTTATCGGCGAGGGAGAAGCGGTATTGGGTGACGTTTGCGCCTTCCTTGCGGATGAGCAGCACCTCGTCACGCCGTCCGTTGGGCGTCAGTCCGCCCGCCAGACCGATAACATCCGTCAGGGTAAGAGCCGGACGGATGGGATAGCGTCCGGGCTTCGCTACTTCGCCGAGAATGGTGACATAAAGCGATTCGTTGTTCACCTGCACGGCAGGTTGCTTCACACCGGAAGCCAGCAGCGATGCGATCGTATCGGCTGCTTGCCATTCGGTCAGCCCCTGCAGACGGATGGCGCCCAGTATAGGCATGACTATCTCGCCACCGGAGGAAACGATGTATGTGTTGCCGAGGTCGCGATAGGGGGTGACGGCCGCACCATCAAGGGCTGAGATATGTATCGTCAGGCAGTCGTAGGGTGCGATGAAGGGTTCAAAGGCGGCAGGCAAGGTAAACGTGCGGGCATCCTCGGGGCCGAACATCGTCATCTGACGCGGCGAAGAGCAGGCTGCCATGAGCACCAGTAATACGAGGCTGAGGAGGTACGAATAAACTTTATGCATAGTAAATTGTTGTGCGTTCGCGCGCATACGTCACATACGCGCGCATACGTATTATAAAAAGGTTCGGACTGACGCGCGAGGGAGATAGTAAATCCTATCGCGTGTCAGTCCGAACGAAAAGGTATTAGTAGAGCAGGTACTTCTGTCCGTTCTGGATAACGATACCGCGGAAGGAAGCGTCAACCTGTTGACCGAGGGTGTTATACATCGGCTCGTTGAGGTTCAGCTGAGCGGGCACGATGGTAGCGTTCTCGATAGCGGTGGGTTCTTCAGCGAAGTGTGCTTCACCATACTTAATCTCAATAGTGGTGTACTTCTCGCCAACATACTTGGTGAGCTGACCGGTAACGAATACGTAGTCGCCAAGCATGATGTTGTTGTCAATAGCGCACTTGTAAGCCTCGAAATCGGAGAAGCTCTCGGCCTCCATCTTGGTATCAAGCATATACCAGGAAGCGGTGTCGTTCTTGGTCTGGTACTGCACCTTGCAGATATAACCTACAACGGTATATTCCTCTTCGGTAGCGCCGCCGTTTTCGAGCGCAGCGCCAATCTCCAGCGCCTCAGCCACGGTGATGGCATTCTCGGGCACGGGCAGGATGTTCAGTTCGCGCTGCTCAGGAGTAGGTTCGCCACTGATATAGGTGATTTCACCGTTCTTCATCTCGGCGGTAGCACCATAACGGGTCAGTTTACCGGTGATAGCCAACTTAGCACCAACGGGCACGGGGGTGATTTGGTCGGGCAGGTTGCACCAGTAGCCCTGGAAGGTCTTCTTGCCGCTATCCTCCACGTCGTCAAGCCAGAACGACTGCTGACCACGGCTTACATTGCCGTTGAAGTTGTCGGTCACGTAACCGATGACGGTTACCTCGAACTCGGTGGAAGCCTTATCTTCGAGCGTGAGGGTGTATTCCTTAGCCTGCGCGCAAGTCAGGGTGTCGCCGGCCTGCGGGATATAGGGGCGGTCGTCGGTGAGGGCATACGGAGACTCGTAGTCCTCGGTGTAGCCGGCTACCTCCAGATTACCTTCGTAGCGATAGAGTTCATCTTCGAGAGCGAAGGTGAGAACAACCTCATAGATGTTGTAGTCGTTGGCCGAAATACCTGCATAGGTAAGGTTGAGGGATACATTTTCCATGCTGACCGGATCCTGAGAATCGGTATACATGGCAGCTTGGAAGTTGTTGTAACGGCCTGCGATACCATGCTCCATCGGGGTCTTAAAGCGGAGCTCAGCCATTGGGAGTTCTGACTCGCTCGCACGTAGGATAAGGCTATACTCGTAGTCAGGCGTCATGATACCATGGTAAATAGCCTCAGCATAGGTGAAGGGCAGAATGATAAAGGAAGCCTTGCCTAACATAGCAGCATAATTACCACCGTTGATCTCGTAGATAGAGTTGTTGTAGAGTGCGAGGGCGCTGGCATAAACCAGAATGGTATCACCCACGCCGAAGGGGATGTCTTCCTTTGTTGCAAACGAAGCGCCATCGATACCCGCAATGCGATAACCCTCCAGCGAGTCAGTAGCGTTATCGATATCGGTCATCCAGAAGATAGTGTTGCCGTAACTACCCGGGTCAGAAGGTTTGGTAGCAACCACACCCTTTACGTAGCAAGAAATCAGGTTGCCGGCTTTGATGCGCTCGCGAGCTTCGGTAACACCGATAGTATCCACCGTGGGAGCCTCAACCTCGCCATTAACACGGTAGAGTTGGATAGGCATATGGTTGGTGTACGAAGCAGCCTTGTAATAACGGAAACGGATACCGGTCTCGTTACCACCCGAGATGGTCGATTTGGAGTTAAAGCGGAGCACCGAAGTCTCCGAAGTAAGCAACACACCGTCGTTTGCGGTCATCTGAACCGTATTCAGCAGAGGTGCTGCAGAGAAAGCAATCGTATTCTTGGTACTATTGCCGCCCATATATTGCGCACCGGCCTTAATGGAATAACCACCTTGCATCGGGGCAATAGTTACTACGTAGTTGTTGAGAACTTCGGATACGATTGAATCGCCGTCGACATTCACAGCCACGAAATTTTGCGAAGCATCCACGCAGGTAAACACTTTAGCACCGGTACCTACGGTATCCTCGGTAACGATGATATACTGGCCTGACCAGTCATCGGGAGCAGTTGTAACTTTGGTAAAGGAGGTAGCCGAAGCCGCCAAAGCCATTACCGAGCACAAAATGAGAGAGAAGAATTTCTTCATGATTTGTTAAATTTTTAGTTAATATTGTTGTTTTAATTGCATTCTTTTGCAAATTCGGTGCAAAGGTACAACAAAAATTGCATATATGCAAACTTTTTTTATGAATAATGAATAATTCATCAGGAATAGCTGTATTTTTTTTGAAAAAAGATTATCAAATCCCCCCAGCCCCCTTTCAAAGGGGGTGACAAGGGTAACCACGGTGAATCCCCCAAAAAAGGTGATGCTAAGCATATAGTATGGAAATAATAAGCAGATAGTCCGCGGAATGACTAAGAACAACTAAGAATAACTAAGAACAACTAAGAATAACTAAGAATAATGTCCGGTTATCGGTTCTGGGTTATCGGTTATCGGTACTCGGTGCTCGGTTATCGGTTATCGGTGCTCGGTTATCGGTACTCGGTACTCGGTACTCGGTACTCGGGAGAGACGGCAAGGAATGCCGTCTCTACAAGCGGCCAAAACAAAGCATTTTTTTTGCATGACCAAGTTGACCAAGTTGACCAACTTAAGAAGGGGAACTTGGTCAAGTCGGTCAAGTTAGTCATGCCAAAAAAATAAAGTGAAGCGATAAAGCAGCACCTCACCATGTGCCGCGGACATCTTAAGAAGGTTAAGAAGGCAGTGCCACGCGAGTACCAAACGCCATTTTGAGCGCACAAGGATGACCAATTTATCATTTTATTATAAAAAATTCTTTCAAAAAGCGATTTTATTTGCATATATCAAAAAAAAGTTGTACCTTTGCAGGCAGATTGTGTAATTAGTGAAGATTCTGCTTTGAAAAACGTAGATACGAATCTGGATAAAAGGCGAGTATATCTGAGGATACTGAATATCGTGCTACCGGTGGCAGCGTACGGTTTTCTGATTTACAAACTCGTCACATACGACAACTATGCAGCTATGGTTGGTCACTTTCAGACTGCCGATATCGAACAATATTTCTGCTTGCTGCTGGCATTCTGCTTGTTTCCGCTGAATGTAGGTCTGGATGGTTTCCGCTGGCGCTACATGCTGCGTCGTGTAGAACCCATGACGCTGTGGGACGCTAACCGACAAGTCTATTACGGCTTCTTAGGTGCCTTTTTGACCCCCTACCGGATGGGCGACTACCCCACCCGCGCCATGCTGTTTCATAATCCCGGAAACTGGCATATGGCCCTGGCCTACGGCGGTGTGACGGCGTTTGCGACAACGATGGTTATTGTGCTGTCGGGTCTGCCGTCCGCCTTTGTATTCTTCAGCCAATCGGATGACCGCACGCCGTTCTGGATAGCCTTGGGGGCAGCCATCGGGCTGACCATCATATTGTCAACGCTGCCTCTCATCCTCCGCAAACTGAAGAACATCCATTACTGGCGTTCTGACCGTATGCGTGAGGTGACCGAAGCGCTGGCGGGTATGCGGATGGTGGAGTTTCTGTTCATCCTGCTGCAGACCCTATGCCGTTACCTGTGTTTCATGACCCAGTTCTACCTGGTGCTGCGTTTCACGGGCATCGAGTTAGGCTTCACGGAGGCCTTGGTGATTTTGCCCACGTACTATATGCTCATCACCCTGACTCCCTATGTACCGGCTGCGGAGATAGGTATCCGCGGTTCGTGGGCAATGGTGGTGTTCGGATACTACAGTCACGAGATGGCGGCGTCGGCTGCGCTGGCTGCGGTACTGGTTTGGGTTATCAACACCATTCCGCCGATGATCATCGGTAGTTTGGTTCGCAAACACGATTGACAGTTGACAGTTGATAGTTGACAGTTGATAGTTCTTATCTCGGCAAAGCCTCGAACAATCGGCTAAAGCCGTACGAAAATTGATAATTGATAATTGATAATTGATAATTTATGAAGTTGACGTTTCAAATCAACTATCGCACAGTCTATGGTGAGACCATGTGCGTGATTGGGGCTGACGGTTCTGTACCGGGCCTGAACGAAGAAAACCCGTTGTTGCTGTCATGCCAGGGAGAAGATTTCTGGCAAGCAACCCTTGAGTTGCCGGACAAGACCTGCGAGTTGCACTACAAATATGCCGTTCGCAACGGCGAAGGTCAGTTCCGTCACGAGGCCGGCCTGCCGCGCACGCTGCGCCTAAAAGCTGCGGACAAGAACGTGACGGTCTATGACGCCTGGCAAACGGTGGACGGCGAGAAGTCGTTCTACTCGACCGCCTTCCTCAAGTCCCTATTCCGTCGCACGCCGTCGAAACTGCCCGCAGTCAAAGGCAACGTACGTCTGTCGATTGACTTGCCACAGATCTTGCCGACGCAGGGCGTTGCCGTAATGGGTAATGTACCGGAGTTAGGAAACTGGAACCCCGCTGAGAAGAAAGTGCTGAGTGATGCCGAGTTCCCCATTTGGCAGGGTGACTTCAGCTGTCCTGCAGACACCATTGTCGAATACAAATACTGCATCTACGACCTGCAGACGGGTAATGTGGTGGACATGGAATGGGGTGAGAACCGTCGTATCTGGGGTCTGAAGAAAGGCATGAAGGTGGTTCATCACGACCGTTCGTTCCGTCGCACCCAGCCTCGCTGGAAAGGTGCCGGTGTAGCGGTACCGGTCTTCTCGCTCAGAACAGACGAAGGCTTCGGTATCGGCGAGTTCTTGGATTTGAAGAAGATGGCAGACTGGGCAGCCCTGACGGGTATGAAGATGATTCAGACGCTGCCTATCAACGACACCACGCTGACGCACAGCAACATCGACTCGTACCCCTACAATGCCGTGAGCGTGTTTGCGCTACACCCTATATATATAAATATAGCGCGTATGGGCAAACTGAGCGCCACGTTGCAAAAGAAATACGAGGAGGAGAAGGCAGCATTCAATGCCAAGAATATAGCCGACTATCAGAACGTGTATGACGCCAAGATGGTTTATTTCCGCGCGCTGTACAAGAGTGACTTCAAGAAACTGTCCGAGAGTGCCGATTATAAGGCTTTCGTAGAGAAGAATAACGGTTGGCTGGAGCCCTATGCCGAGTTCCTGCACAAGCGCGACGGTGAGCCGAAGCAGTTCTACTACTACCTGCAATACCACGCCGACAGCCAGTTGAGCGAAGCGGTTGCATACGCCCACAGCATAGGCGTAGCGATGAAGGGTGATATACCCATCGGCATCTCGCCCGACTCGGTGGATGCAGCCGTAGAGCCCGAGCTGTTCAACCTGAACGCCTCCGCCGGTGCTCCGCCCGATGACTTCGACGCCAGAGGCCAGAACTGGGGTTTCCCGACCTATAACTGGGATGTGATGGCGAAGGATAACTACGACTGGTGGCGCCGTCGCTTCACCAAGATGCAGGATTATTTTGACGCCTACCGTATCGACCATATTTTGGGATTCTTCCGTATCTGGCAGATGCGCAAGAGCGATGTATGGGGACTGTGCGGACACTTTGTACCCGCCATGCCCTACAGCCTGCAGGATTTGTGGAACATGGGCATCAAGTTGGATGAAGACCGCATGGTGAAACCCTATATCCGCGCTAACTTCCTGGGTGAGACCTTCGGCTACGACACCGAACTAGCCAAGGAGAAATTCCTGCTGACACAAGACGGCTACGTGTATTACTTCCGCGATGAGTTTGACACCCAGCAGAAAGTACAGGCCTACTTCACCACCGGCGAAGGTAAGGATATGGAGGAGAGCCGGCGCGAGAACCTGAAGAACGGTCTGCTGTATCTGCATTGCGAGGTGCTGTTCGTGCGCGACCAGAATCACCCCGAGATGCTCCACCCGCGTATCTCCATCTACCAGTCGCACTCGTTCACCGAGCTGTATCAAGACCAGAAAGATATCATCATGGGTATCTACAACGACTACTTCTACCGCCGTCACACCCACTTCTGGCGTGAGTCGGCTATGCGGAAGTTGCCGACGCTGATCTCGTCCACCTCCATGCTCTGCTGCGGCGAGGACTTAGGGATGGTGCCCGCCTGCGTGCCGGAGGTGATGCACGAGTTGCAGATTCTGAGTCTGGAGATTCAGCGTATGCCCAAAGACCCGACTGTGAAGTTTGCCCACCCCGCCGATGCACCTTACCTAAGCGTCTGCACGACCGGCACACACGATACCAACCCGCTGCGCGCATGGTGGGAAGAGGACCGCGCCGTCACCCAACAGTTCTACAACGAGCAGATGGGCTGGTGGGGCGAAGCACCCGAACATATGACGCCCGAGATAGCCGAGTTCATCGTGAACCAGCATATGTATTCGCCCGCTATGTGGGTGATACTGCCCCTGCAAGACTGGCTGGCTATCGATGGCGAGCTGCGCCTGGCAGACCCGAACGGCGAACGTATCAACCTGCCGTCGAATCCGCGTCACTTCTGGAACTGGCGTATGCACCTGAAGGTGGAAGAGCTGATCAAAGCCGATGCTTTCAATGCTAAAGTTCGCAATCTCACCAGTGTGAGATAGATTTAAGATTTAAAATTTAAGATTTAAGATTCATGAAAAAATCCGCGGGCATGGCTCGCGGATTTTTTTAGATAAGTCGTAATGACGATATGACGTTATGACGGAACAATCGTAATGACGTCATTTCGTCATAACGAAATAATCGTTTTTTTTAGATAGCGTTGATCTCGTGAAGAACAGAAGTGGTCTTGGCTACAGCAGCTTCGCTGGCAGCGAAGAGAGCCTTCTCGTCGTCGTTGAGCGGCAACTCAACAATGCGCTCGATACCGTTGCGGCCGATGATACAGGGCACACCGATAAAGATATCACTAAAGCCATATTCGCCCTCAAGGTAAGCCGAGCAGGGGATCATCTTCTTCTGGTCGTTGATGATGCTGTCAACCACGCTGGCTGCGCTGGCACCCGGAGCCATCCATGCGCTGGTACCCAGCAGACCGGTCAGCGTAGCACCGCCTACCATAGTTGATTTCACCACTTCGTCCATCTCCTCCTTGGTCAGGAAATTGGTAGCAGGCATACCTTTGTAGGTAGCAAAGCGAGCCATGGGGATCATGGTGGTGTCGCCGTGACCGCCGATCACGAAACCTTCTACCTCGTTGGCATTGCAGTTGAGCTTCTGCGAGAGGAAATATTTGAGACGGCTGCTATCGAGTGCGCCACCCATACCGATGACGCGGTTTTTGGTCAGGCCGGTGGCCTTCAGGGTAAGGTAAGCCATGGTGTCCATGGGGTTGGATACAACTACGAGGATAGCGTTCGGCGAATACGTCAGGACTTGCTGAGCCACCGACTTCACGATGCCGGCATTCACGCCAATGAGCTCCTCACGGGTCATACCGGGTTTGCGGGGCAGACCGCTGGTGATAACCACTACGTCGGAGTTGGCAGTCTCCTCATACCGATTGGTAACACCCTTCACAACGGTGTCGAAACCAAGGAGTTGAGCTGTCTGCATAATATCCATAGCTTTGCCTTCGGCAACGCCTTCTTTGATATCGATGAGGACTACTTCGCTGGCCACTTTCTTGACAGCCAGCACATTTGCACATGTTGCGCCTACATTACCGGCGCCCACAACAGTTACTTTTGACATAATTTTTATTTTTTTAATTAATTTTTAGTTCATTTATGCCTTTTCGGACCCAAAAAACGAGTTCAAGTCACAAAATTCGTGCAAAATTACACTTTTTTTTTGATATATCAAAATATTTTCGTAACTTTGCACGAAAAATTTGCGTTCATGGGTCACTTTTAGTGTCCGAGACGACATGAATGATAGCGTATTAACACAAGATTAGAGAGTTATGTACTGTCCTGAATGTGGAACCCGCCTGGATGAAGATGCCTTGTTTTGTCCGGAATGTGGTACGAAAGTGATGCATGATGCAGAGCCATCGGTTTCGAGCGGTTCGCAGCAGCCCGAGCGCGACGAGCCTCAGTCCTCGCCCACTTTGCAAGAGCAACCCGATACGCGTGCCGTATTTGCGCGCGGTCTGATTCTGACCAATATCGCAACGCTCAGTCAGCGGCTGAAGATAGATGGCGTGGCGCTGAAGGGGATTATAGAGAACTATATTGAGGACCTCAAGAATATCGGGTTGAGTTACCGGCTTATCGATGCTTCGGACTATACGTACCTCAAGTCGAATCTCTTCGGGCAGCACAAACACGTGAGCCTCACAAGCAAAGACCCCTGGTGGGCATATGCCGACCTGACGCTGGATCAACATGAGTGGGAACAGAAGAAGGGAATGCCCGAGTCGGAGTATCTGTTTATCATTGGTGGCAGTCACGATGTGCCGATGCCTACCGTGCCCAACTTCCTTGCTTCGCACATGAGCGGCAAGGACAAGACGATGGATACCGATATGCTCTACGCCTACCCATTCGGGCAGAAGATGGAGCAAGACCTGCTCTCGCAACGCCTATTCCGCTACGATGCGCTGTTCTATGTAGGCCGTCTGCCAGTGGCCGACAACGCGTCGTTAGAAGACCTGACGGGCTACCTGGACCGCAGCGTACAATTAGAGTGCTCGGTACCCTTGGGGCACGCCTACAGCCAATGCGACCCGCACTGGAAGCAAATCACCGACGTCATCACAGCGCCGCTGACCAAGACAGGGCTCTTCCCCGACTATCCGCAGATACCCGAACAGGTGCTTTTCCGTCAGCATATCTTCCTGACGCCGGCTGTGGTGCTGGACGAAGAGGATCAGCATCCGTTCTTCAACACGAATGCGGGCTATATATTCTTCAACCTGCACGGGTCGGGCGACATGCGTTCGTACCATTATTACGGTCAGGAAATGGGCAATCGCGGTCAGTTCTACCGCGCTTTCTCCCCCCGTTTGATTGCATCGTCCGAGCGGCCTAATATCCTCTTTACGCAGGCATGTTACGGCGGACGTTTTATCGGTTTCCCAAAGGAATACAGCATGGTGCTGACGGCATTGAGTTCGCTGACAATGGTATTCGTGGGCAGTTCGCGCACGGCATTAGGCGGAGTGGATAGCGGCGGCTGGTTGTCCACCTCGGATATCTTAGCGGAGGCCTTCAACCGCCATATGCTGACCGGTAAGAGTGCCGGTGCTGCGTTCTTTGCCGCGCGGATGGCTACCTTCAAGCACAAGCCCGGCGATCCTGCCCATGCGCTGACCATCGCCGAGTTCAACCTATTCGGCGACCCGATGATGCACCTGGCAGTACCCGATTCCGAGTTTGTCACCGCACACGTGTCAAAAGCTGCCCCGATTGGTCAGAACGATGTGCTCAACGTGCCGGAAGAAGAGGTTCTGATGAGTAAAAATGCCGATGCTGCACCGCAATCCATGCTCTCACAGTTGAGGCAGGCGGTAGATTCGAATATCATGAAGATTCACGAAGTCATCGCCAAACAGCTCTATGAGCAGTACAACATCCCTGCCCGCGAACCGCTCATCATCACCCGCAAGACCTACCCCGATGGTCATCGCGAGTTAGGGTACGACTACCCGCTGGAAACGGTGCCGGGCTCCGAGAGCAACATAGCTATGGTAACCGCCGATGAGAAAGGAAATCTTCAGGACGTAGTGATTACGAAATAGTTGATAATTGATAGTTGATAGTTGATAATTGATAATTGATAGTTCTTATCTCGGCAAAGCCTCGAACGATCGGCTAAAGCCGTACGATAGTTGATAATTCTCGTCGCTTTTGCGACGAGCAGCCAACGAAATAGTAGCAGCCAACGAACCGAAAAACCAGAACCGAGAACCGAAAAACCAGAACCAAAAAAACAGAACCGAAAAACCAGAACCGAAAAACCAGAACCCAGAACCGAAAAACCAGAACCGAAAACCGAAAAAACGAATTTTAAATTTTAAATTTGAACCTATGGATAAGTGCCCAAGATGTAACGCACCGGTGAAACCCGGTCAGAAGTTTTGCACGAAGTGCGGCGAGAAACTGATTGATACTGCTGCTCCGCAGCAAACCCAACAGGCTACCCAAGCCGCAACGCCTGCACAGGCAGACAATGCGCACGCCCGCCAACAAGGGGCGCCGGATGTCGTTCAGACCTCAAGTCAGCATATCTATTGGACCATTCAGCAAGGACAGATTGCCCGCGTGATCACGCCGCAAGAACTGGCTGCCTACCAGAATGCAAAAGGTGTAATCGTATCCGAGGGCACCACAGCCTATGTGCGCGTAGATGGTGAGACCGTAGCCAAGCTGAGCGGCGGCGTGTATGAGTTCAAAACGGCACTCGTCAAGACCAAGGACGGCAACGCGCTGCAGAAAGCATGGGGATTTGTAGAACAACTCTTTGAGAAGAAACCCGACCCCAGCGAAGAAGAGAAGAAAGCGTTGCTGCTGAACCTGCAGAAGGCAGCCGCATTCTCCATCATCATCTTGGTGGACAAGGCTTTCCCGACTCTGGTCGGTGCCAAACAGGCTACGATAGACGACTACAAGACCTTCAAGCCCATGGTCATCAAGACCAAGTACTACGACCTGCAAGTGGGCGTGAATGCGATGTTCCAGATTCAGGATAAGGAACGCTTCATCGCCCACTACCTGACGGACTGCACACTGCTAACCACGGCTCACATCGTGGATAGCATCTCTGATGCCGTACGCACAACGCTGCAGCAGTTATTGGAGGACCGCGAATGGGATGGTTCGAGCCTGCCGACAGAGATACGCCGCGAGATGAAGGACAAGATCAACGAGGTAGCACCCGAACTGTTCTACGGTCTGGGAATCGCACGCATCGTTGAGATAACGGCTGATAGCGCAGATATGGAACGCTTCCGCAACCTCAGCCGCGAGATGTATCTGAGCGAACAGGAGTTAGACTACCTGCAGCGCACCAATGAGTTCCGTAACCGCATGACAGCCGTTCAGAACGCCCAGCAGATAGCCGAAGCACGGAGCGAGAGCGAACTGCGCGCCGAGTTGGATAAGATCAACAAAGACAACCTATTGCGCAAGGACGAGATGGACAAGTTCCAACTTATGCTTGACAGCCAGCGTCGATTGCGCGAAGCGCGCACGAAGGAAGAGGAAGATGTCATCCTGGCCGAGATACGCAAACAGGGCTTGCTGCGCGACATTGACTACCGCCGTCTGGAACAAGAGGCAGACCTGGAGCGCAGGCAGCGGGAAGCCGACTTTGAGTTCCGCGAGCAGCAGAGACAGGAACAGCTGAAGATGGAACGCAGGCAGAAGGAGTTCGAGATGTTCATGTCGATGGAGAACGCCAACCGCGAGCACGAACTGGAGATGGCACGCTTGCATGCCGAGACCGATAAAGAATGGAACGAGCGCATGCGCGAGCAACAGCAGCGTCAGAACGACCAGATGATGGAACTATTGCGCACCATGGCTGCCCATCCGCAACCGACGAACAATAATAACAGTAACAACGGAAACAACGGAAATAACGGAAACAACTAATACAACGCGAAGCTATGAAGTACGAAGGTTTTATCCGTTTTGTCCACGAACTGGAGGGTACTAAGTCAGAGGGTGACTATGCCTACCTGGAGATGGACGAGAATACCCGCTACCGGCTTTATCGCGCCGGCAAGATGGCTGCTGACAGCGACTTTCTGCGCCCCTACGAAGACATGCAGGTAAGCGTGGAAGGTGAGATAGAAGAAGAATCAATGTGTATTAACTCTGTAAACAACGAACAAGTATGAAATGTCCTGAATGTGGCGAAGAACTGCAACCCGGTGTACGGGTGTGCCCAAACTGTGAATACGAACTGAGCGATGCCGAGATGGCTCAGAACGGTGCTGCCGCACCCGCGGCGCCCGAGCGTCCCGCAGCGCAGGCTCCTCAGAAACCTGCTGTCAGCGCACCCGAACGCCCCGCAGGCTATAAGCCGCAGAAACCTGCGCAACCCGAGGTGGCGATGCCGGAGTCGATCATGGCGCACGGCGACGTGAGCGTAGCGTCCAACCAGCAGGACGACCACTCCGTCCACCAGACGCAGAACACCACCAACAACACGCAGAACAACACCACCAACAACACCACCAACAACACCCAGCAGACCATCATCATCAACGTAGGTGCCGGTGGTCAGTTGCCCGGCGGCATCGTGGATGAACAGACGCGCCGCGCGGTGAACGAAGTAGCCCAGCAGCAGGCCGAAGCACAGGCGCAACAGCAACGTCAGCGCCCGCAGCAGCCTAAGCCGCAGAAGCCTCAGCAGCAAGCGCAACAGGAGGAGCCTACCTTCTCTGACCGCAAGCCGCAGAAGGACGAGAAAGGCGTAGGCAGCATTGCAGGGCAAGGAACCATCACCGTGCAGACCGGACGCAAGATGCCCGGTTGGGTTATCGCGGTGATTATCGTTGTGGTGATAGGTGTAGCGGGCGCATTGGTATTTGGCGGCGGCAAGAAAGTTTCGCCCGAACCCGAAGGACAAAAGGCCGAGACCGTAAGCAACACCCCCGCAAAAACGACTACCACACCGGCAAAGCCTGCCAAAACGCAAACTACACCATCTACGCAAACAACGCCCACTACGCAAACAACAGCGGCCTCGCCGACCTCCCCTGCCACTACCACCTCGCGTGCTGTAGCGCCCGCACAGGCTGACCCCTATCAGGAGGGTATGAATGCCTACAACAGCGGTGACTATGGTCGCGCCGTAGAGCAACTAAGCAAGGCAAGCGCGTCAGCCGAGAAGAAAAAAGCAGCCGATGCCGCCTACAAATTGGGGTTGATGTACGAGACCGGCGACGGCGTGGCTGCCGACAAGCAGCAGGCCATTGAGTGGTATCAGAAAGCCGCCAAGTTAGGCAGCAAAGAAGCCAAACGTAAACTGATGTAAAAACTTAATGAGTATGAAAAAGATATTTGCCATACTATTGCTCTGCCTGCCTATGGCAGTCATGGCACAACCTCGCCCCGAAGATGCGACCGATGCTACCTTGACCGAGAAAATCATCATCATCCCCCATATTGCCATCACCAGCGACGTGCCCGACAAAGCTCAACCGCTGTTATTGGACAAGATGAAACAGGCTCTGTTGCGCCAGGGTGTGATGGACTCCAGCGACCGCTCACGGTTTATACTGACTGTACGTTCCAACGTATTGGAGGAAGGCATGACGGAGACCACACCCGCCAAGGCGTATCAGAAAGTCAGTTTTACCTTCTACATCGGTGATGTAGATTCCGGAATACTCTTCTCGTCGAAGAACCTGACGCGCAAGGGTGTAGGCGACAATAAAGACCAAGCATACCTCAATGCCGTCAAACAGATTCAGACTACCGACCCCGCCTTCAAGCGACTCATCGAAGAGGCCAAGATTCGTATCGTAGAGACCCTCAAAGCACGCGAAGATGCGGGCGAGTTTGATAAAGACTCGTACGACATCAACTGGTGGTAAACAGACCAACGACAAACGACTCATCAATTTTTAAAAAAAAACGAATAGAGCATGAAACGCTATTTTTTACTTGCCATGTTGCTACCGCTGACCGCAATGATGTGGGCACAGGCTGTAGCCAAGAATAAAGCCAACAAAGACACGCGTCATTGGCGCTACGAGCTGCAACCCGCCGTCGGGCAGGCCCAACAGGGCTGCGTCATCGTGCGCGTGTGGTCGTATTCCAAGAACGCCACTGTAGCTACCGCGCAGGCAGCCAAGAATGCCGTGCACGGTATCATCTTCACAGGTTATGCCCCTTCGGCTGACGCCCAACGGTTGCCCGGACGCAAGCCGCTCATCGATGACCCCGATGCGGAAGACAAGTTTGAGACCTACTTTACGGATTTCTTTGCAGACGGCGGTCTATACCAACGCTATGTATCCCTCATCGGTAACGGAGTGCCCGATCAGGTGATGAAAGTGGGTAAGGAGTACAAGGTCGGACTCATCGTCACCGTCATGGTGGACGAGTTGCGTCAACGTCTGGAGACCGATGGTGTTCTGAAGAAGATGGACGAGATTATGGAGGGCAAAGTACCTACCATCATGGTGGTGCCTTCCGACCAATGGTGCAAACAGAATAAGTTCGTAACCGCCGACGGACAACCCGACTACATGGCTGCCGTCACCACGCATCCCGAACTGCTGCAAGCCATCGCACAGGTTAACACCCTGTTCGCCGACCGCGGTTTCCCGCTCAAGAACCTGGAGTCACAGCTCAAGACCCTGAAGACGCAACACGCTGAGGATGTGATGACCAGCTCCAAAACAGGCGCTGAGATTATGGAATCCCCCATAGACCAACTCAAGAACGTGGCGCATGCCGACATATGGGTAAAGATGGGTTGGACCATCAACTCCGTAGCGGGAGGCAGTCAGAAAACACTAAGTTTCGTACTGCAAGGTCTGGATGCCTACAGCGACAAACAAGTAGCCGGTGCCACGGGCACGGGCCAGCCCGTTTATTCTTCGCAGGCTCAACTGCCCCTTATGCTTGAGTCGGCTATCCTCGGTCATATCAATAGTTTTGCCGACCAACTCATTACGCATTTCACCGATCTGCAGAAGAACGGACGCGAGTTGGTAATCCGTGTACGCGTCTTCGATGACTTTGACGGTGACCTCGAGTCCGACTACGACGGTGAGGAACTGGGCGTACTCATCGAGGAATGGATAGCCGACAACACCGTGCGCGGCAAATTCAATACCTCGGTCGCCACTGCTAATCAGATGCTTTTTGAGAACGTGACCGTGCCCATGCAAAACGACCGCGGACGTGATCTGGATGCACGCACGTGGCTGCGCGGATTACAACGCTATTTGCAGCAACGCTACGGTATCGAATCCAAGATTATGACACAGGGTCTTGGGGCCGCAACTTTAGTCATTGGCGGCAAATAGAGATTGCAAAATTCAGAAAAAAGTGCATAATTATTATCAATTGTGCATTTTTTTTTTGTTTTTTTTTGATATTTCAAGAAAAATATGTAATTTTGCAGGCTATTTTGTGAATAGGGTTGAAAAAGGGGGAGATGAAGAACCGATTTATAGGCAAAAAAGAAGTATGGATTTATTTACAAAGTGTGACTACAATCGTCTGAAAGTGATACATGAGATGGATGTTTATCCGTATTTTCATGTTTTGGAATCGCGTCAAGCTCCGGTCGTGAAAATGGAAGGACGCCGAGTGATTATGTTGGGTAGCAACAACTATTTGGGGTTCACCGAAGACGAGGATGTCATCAAAGCGGGTCACGCAGCTTTGGATAAGTACGGTACAGGGGTCAGCGGCAGCCGCTTCCTGAATGGTACGCTTGATTTGCATCTGGAGTTAGAGAAAGCCCTTTCGGAATTTACGGGCTACGAAGATGCCATGACCTGCTCCACCGGTTTCCAGACCAATCTGTCGATTATCTCAGCCATCGTAGGCCGAGACGATTACATGCTCAATGATAAGGAGAACCATGCCTCTATCTATGATGCATGCCGTCTGTCGTTAGGCACCATGCTGCGCTACAAGCACTCGGATATGGCGGACCTGGAGCGTCAGCTGCAATCCATACCCGAAGATGCAGGCAAACTCATTATTACAGACGGCGTATTCTCTATGCGCGGCGACATCTGCAAACTGCCCGAGATTGTGGAGTTGGCCAAGAAGTACAAAGCCCGCGTCATGGTGGATGATGCACACGGATTCGGCGTGTTAGGCCCCGGCGGACGCGGAACAGCTGCCTATTTCGGGCTAACTGACGAGGTGGACATCACCATGCTCACCTTCTCTAAATCACTCGCCAGCATTGGCGGCTGCATGCTGACCAAACATCAGGTATGCGAATACCTGCGCCATGTATCGCGCCCGTTTATTTTCTCGGCATCTATTACACCCTCCAGCGCAGCTACGGCGCTGGCATCACTCCGTAAACTGGAGGCGGACCCTGAGCGCCCCGCACGTCTGATGCAGGCTGCCAACTTCTTCCGCGAGCAGCTACGCAAGCGCAATGTGCCCATCATTGATGCCCCCACCCCCATCGTGCCCATCTTCACGTACAAGACGCTGGATACACTGTTCTTTGGCAAGAAGATGTTCGAAAAAGGCGTATATGTCAATCCTATCATCGCACCGGCATGCGTCGAAGGTGAGTGTCTGCTGCGTACCACGATGATGGCTACACATAGCGAACCCATACTGGAAGAGGCTGCCAATATCATCGCCAAGGTGCTGAAGGAAGGTGCACCCGATTTCGGATTTGACTTAACAGAGCGATGAACACACTGGTCATCACAGGTGGATCATCCGGCATCGGCAAGGCTACTGCCGAACTCTTTGCTGCACGAGCATGGCAGGTATTCGAACTGTCGCGTAGCGGCCAATCGGCTGATGGCATCACCCATATCAGATGCGATGTTACCCATCCTGAAGATACCAAAACGGCTATGGCGGAAGTCATCCGCCGCGCCGGAAAGATTGACCTTCTGATCTCCAATGCCGGATTCGGCATCAGCGGAGCCATAGAGTTTACCACGTCCGAAGACGCCCATCGCCAGATGGAGGTCAATTTCTTCGGCGCACTCAATACCGTACAGGCGGTACTACCCTATATGCGCGAACGCCGTGCGGGACGAATCATCTTCACCAGCAGTGTCGCTGCGGTGCTCAGTATTCCTTATCAGAGTTTCTATAGTGCCTCAAAGGCTGCTATTAACGCCCTGGCGCTCGCCTTGCAGAATGAGGTGCGCGAATTTGGCATCTATGTCAGCGTGCTCATGCCGGGTGATGTATCCACCGGCTTTACCGCTGCACGCGCCAAGTCTGAGGCAGGCGAAGAGGTCTATGGCAACATTCGCAAAGCCGTCTCGGCGATGGAGAAAGATGAACAAGCGGGTATGAGTCCTGCTTCCATGGCGCAATGCTTCTGGCACATCGCCAACAAACGCTACCCCGCACCGCAATACGTTGGTGGCTTTACCTACGGCATATTCTGCTTCCTGGACCGCATTCTGCCCAAGCGGCTCGTCAATTGGATTGTCGGAAAATTATACTAAGCCCTCACTATTTACCGGATTGAAAATTCCGGCGCGAAGCCAAGAGTACGATGACGGCCGTAATAGCCGACATCGTGTCGCTGACGGGTATAGACCACCACACACCATCCAAGGGGTCATTGAAGATAAGCGGCATCCATATGGTCAGGGGAATGAGATACAGAACCTGACGCGTCAGCGAGAGGAATATAGCCTTTCCAGCTTTGCCAATAGAGGTAAACAGGTTACCTGTGACCATCTGAAAGCCGATAATGAGCATCGTCGAGCAGATGATGCGCATGGGCCGTATGGTCAGGTTGATAAGCTCAGGGTCATGGGTGAATATCTCCGTCACCAACCTGGGGAAGCACTCGCCCAGGATAAACACGATAGCCATAACTCCCGTAGCATAGAGGCAGGTGAGGTAGAAGGAGCGCAGCACTCTATCATATTGCTGCGCGCCGTAGTTATAGCCCGCAATAGGCTGCATACCTTGGTTGAGACCCATCACCATCATCGCAAAGACAAAAGTCAAGCGATTGATAACACCATAGGATGCGATGGCCAGATCGCCGCCGTAGTTCTTGAGCTGGTTATTGATGATTATTACCACAAAACAATGGGCAATGTTGTATAGGAAGGGTGACATACCGATGGCCAGCGCCCGGTGCGTTATCTCGCGATTGAGGCGCCATATACCACGATGGAAACGAACCAGTTCGCTGCGGTCGAGAAATTTGGTCAACTGCCAGACCACCGCCACTACCTGGCTCAGCACCGTAGCCAATGCCGCTCCACGCACACCCATATTCAGCACAAAGATAAAGATGGGATCCAGAATGATATTGACCGTCACCGCTACGATGGTCGCCACCATGGAGAACCGCGGGTGACCCGCCGAACGGAGCATGGCGTTCAAGCCGAAATAGATATGCGTCAAGATATTACCGTAGAGTATTATCTCCATGTACTCATGCGCATACCCCAAGGTATCCTCACTTGCGCCGAAAGCCATCAGAATGGGGTCTAACCAAATCAGTCCCACCACCATCACGATGGCGGACAACAACACATTCAGCACGATGACGTTACCCAGCACGCGATTGGCTTTGTCGTAGTCTTTCTCACCCAGATAGATTGCCAACAGCGACGACGCTCCCACCCCTACCAGACTGCCGAAGGCGGCACAGATATCCATAAAGGGTTTGGCTACCGTCAGGGCACCTAAAGCCAACGCACCACAGCCGTGACCGATATAGATGGAGTCTACAATGTTGTATAGCGAGGCGGCTGTCATCGCAATGATGGCAGGCAAAGAGTACTTCCAGAGTAGCTTATGTATCGGCTGTGTCCCGAGTTCGAGCGTGCGTGACATAACTATCAATTGTCAACTATCAACTTCCTTGCGATTTCATCAAACATCGCTGCTGCCGGGTGTCCTTTTTGCATAGCTATCGGCATACCCTCATCACCGCCTTCGCGGATGGACTGCACCAGGGGGATCTGACCCAACAAGGGCACATGCAACTCTTCCGCCAGCTGTTTGCCACCATCGCGACCAAAGATATAATACTTATTCCCCGGCAATTCGGCAGGCGTAAACCAGGCCATATTCTCGATAAGCCCTAGTACGGGCACATTGATTTTCTCGTTGCGGAACATATCCACACCCTTGCGTGCATCAGCCAACGCGATGGGCTGCGGTGTTGTAACAACAATCGCTCCGGTCAACTGCAGGGTCTGTACCAACGTCAGGTGGATATCACTTGTTCCGGGCGGCAGATCAATTAGGAAGTAGTCTAAGTCTCCCCACGCGGCGTCTTGGATGAGTTGTTTAATGGCATTCGAAGCCATACCTCCGCGCCATACGACCGCCGATTCGGGGTCAACAAAAAAACCGATACTCAGCATCTTGACACCATACTGTTCGATGGGTTCTATGAGGGTGCGGCCATTTTCTTCTACCGACACCGGACGGCAGTCCTCGGTATGGAACATCTTAGGCTGACTCGGGCCATGGATGTCGGCATCCAGCAGTCCGACACGCTGTCCCTGTTGTGCCAACGCAACCGCCAGATTAGCCGCCACGGTTGATTTGCCTACTCCACCCTTGCCGCTATGAATGGCGATGATGTGACGGGCTCGCAGCGGGGAGTCTGGCGCCTCGGTTTCCACCTTCGTCTTCTGAGTCAGAAACTTGGTATGGATATGAGCAACCACATTGGGGTCGATATACGTTTTGAGCGCCGTCTCAGAGGCTTTCAATACCGATCTAAGGAACGGGTCATTGTCTTTTTGGAATATCAGTGAAAAACTTACCTCAAAGCCTTGGATGCGGATATCGTCTTCCAGCATACCGCTTTCGATGAGGTTCTTACCCGTTCCGGGATACCGCACATGCGTGAGTGCATCAATGATTTGTTGGGGATACATAGTTACGTCCGTAGGATCTATAGCTGTCTTTTTCGATTTCTATTTCAGGTTCCTGCCATGCCTCGGGTATTCGAAGTTCCCATGCCAGGTATTTGATATTCATACCGCGGTCGAGCCACTGGTGCTCATAGTGGGTCTGCAGGGCTTTTGCTTCCTCATACGCCTCGCCGTCCGTTCCGGCACCGTACAGGTCATCGGTATCCGCCTGTACGGGTAAGGCATTCAGCCGCACCATCTCGCGCGTATAGGTATAAAGGAATGGGCTGTCGGTCTTAAGGCGTATCTGACCGCCCGGTGCAAGCAGCTGACGATACCGCTCCATGAAGAACGTGGAGGTCAGACGCTTGGTCGCTTTCTTCATCTGCGGGTCGGGAAAGGTAATCCATATTTCGCTTACCTCGTCTTGGTCAAAGAAACGGGGCAGCAGTTCGATATTGGTTCTGAGGAATGCCACATTCTGCATACCGTCCTCTACAGCCTGCTTGGCTCCCGCCCAGATACGCGCGCCCTTGATATCGATACCGATAAAGTTACAATCCGGACGCCTACGCGCCAAACCTACGGTATATTCGCCGTGCCCGCAACCCAACTCCAACACAATGGGGTTCGAGTTATGAAAGACCTTCTCGTGCCAGTTCCCCTTGAGCCAAACCGGTGCATCGGGGTTGTCGAGCTCGCGCATAGCGCACTGATAGACATTCTGAAATGTCTCCATCTCCCGAAATTTCTTGAGTTTATTCTTGCCCATAAACTATCAACTATCAATTATCAACTATCAATTCAATTCCCACGTCTTGCACGCCGCATAGCACACTATCGCGCATACCCTGCCTGATGCTTAGAAACAGAGTGTCTCTTCCTAACCTGCGGTGCTCGTCGTAGATAACGGGCATCGTCGTCAAGCCATTTCGTCCGTTGCCAAGCCATGCGCCGCGGTCGTCTGCCAGATAGAACTCCATCGTATCCGTCTGCTGCGTATCGCCCTGCATAGCGCTTACAAAGAGCCACATATTCTGGTAGGGATAACTGTTCGTATGGCGGATATGGAACAGGATATCATACGCCGAAAGTGTATCGTCAACGGCGATAGCAAATGTAAGCACGCTGTCTTGATGCCATTCCGCCAGAGGCAGAGACTTAAAATGCAGGTAAGAAGGTTTACTGCCGCATGCCGTCAGGGTTATTGATATCAGCATTGCGGCCACGATTCGGCCGGCCTTCGCGATTACGGTCATAGTTTCTGTTATTGTTACGGTTTTTCTGTTTTTTGCGTTTGTCAAAACGTGTTATCTCGCCCTGCCCAACGGCATTTTGGAATCCCAAATCGGGTGCGACTTCTTCTACCTGCACAGGCGTGCCGATACGTTCGCCACGCTTGGCTGCATCCTCATAGACAGGCACCTCATAATTGAGGCAGCACTTGAGTTTTGCACAGAGGCCAGCCAGTTTTTGCGGATTGGGTGATAGGTTTTGCAGGCGCGCTGCACCCGTGCCTACGCTCTTAAACTGTGTCATCCAGGTCGAGCAACACAGCTCGCGACCACACGGGCCTGTTCCGCCAATACGGCCGGCTTCCTGACGCGCACCTATCTGCTTCATTTCAATGCGGATGCGGAAGGTCTCGGCATAGACCTTAATGAGTTGGCGAAAATCGACACGACCGTCGGCAATGTAGTAGAAGATGGCCTTTGTACCGTCGCCCTGGTACTCTACATCGCCGATTTTCATCTCCAGCTGCAGATCCTTGGCCAACTGACGCGCCCGAATCATCGTAGCCTGTTCTTTCTTGTGGGCCTCAGCTGCGCGCTCAAGGTCTTGCTCGGTGGCAAGGCGGTAGATGGAACGTATCTCGTAGCGCGTCAGGTCAATACGGTATTTCTCCATCTGGCGCTTTACCAGCCGTCCGGTCAGGGTCACCTCGCCTATATCGTGCCCCGGGTTGGCTTCCACGGCCACCAGGGTGCCTTTTTCCAACGGCAGGTGGTTATTGTTGTGATAATAGGCCTTGCGGGTATTCTTGAACTGCACCTCTACCAAGTCGCTCTCGGCGATATTCTCGGGCAAGTCACACAGCCAATCCGTCACGGGCAGCATATGCGCTGCATTGCGACGAAATCCACGTATGTCGAGACGGCACGAACCGTCATTCAGTGTAAATTCTGTATTCATATATATTTTATCTCTATACTCTGTATTTTCCGATTGTTTTCCCCTTCTCCAAGGGGTCGGGGGGCCTTCAACTCTTCTTCACCAACATAATCATTTGCAGACAAAGGTCAAAAAATATCATCTTGGCATTGCCATTCTGGCTTATCTGCTGCTCCGCCTTATCCAGTTCTGCCATGATTGCCTCCACATTTCCCTCGTGGATATAAGGCGCAAAACGGCTGCTGAATTTTGCCTCTTCATCGGTCTGATAATTGAGCGCAGGTTGATGCAGATTGTAGATGTAGTTCTCGCGCAACTGATTCTGGATATATTGCAGGAAAGCCTTCTGCCGTTCGCGACCAACTTTAGCGTCAGCTATATCCAGGCTCCATTGCTTGAGTCGTGCGAGCGACTCATATTTCTTTGCCGCATCGCGTATCTGACCTATCGTATAGGCATCACGCATCAGGCGAACGAAGTCCTCAAAGTACTTCTGCTGCTGTTCGCTACCTTCCTCCAGGCGCTTGGCTTGCAGGTAACTGCCTCCGGCTATGCGCACGATATCCGGACGGAAACGCGCAGCCAACTCCGACTCCTCCAGCCGACCGATACGTGTCTGCTGCACGCGGCTCAGTATCGTCTGCAGCAGCCATTCGGGATGCTCTGTGATGAGGATAAAGACGGTCTTATCAGCCGGTTCTTCCAATATCTTCAGCAGTTTATTGGCACAGGTAGCATTCATCTTGTCCGCCTGCCAGATTATCATCACCTTGTAGCCGTCGCTAAAGGACTTTAGAGCCAGTTTGCGTAATATCTCGCCGCTCTCCTTCTCGTAGATCATCCCCTGTTTCGTATCCACGCCCAGGGCGGCGTACCAATCATCCAGGTCAAAATAACCCTTATCCAGTATCAACTGACGAAAACGCCCCACAAATGCATCGCACGTATCGCCGGCATCCCCTTTGACTATCGGAAATACGAAATGCAGATCCGGATGCTCCAGACGCCGAAATTGCAGGCACGAGGGGCACTGACCGCAACTATCCTCCGCCGTACGGTGTTCGCAGGCTAAGTACTGCGCATAGGCAATCGCCAGTTGCAGTTTACCCACACCCGCCGGCCCCATAAACAGCCGAGCATGCGATACACGGCCCTCACGGACGCTGCGACGAAGGGCTTCCTTCACGCTCTCATGACCTATAACATCTTTAAATTGCATCTCAATTGCTATATTAAGCCTGCAAAATTACTACTTTTTTCTGATATATGCAAAAAAAAGCCGAAAAAATTTGCATGTTTCGTAAATTTGTTGTACCTTTGCACGCTTTTTCGAGTAAGAAGCATACCATTTTTATTAACCCGGACACGCGACTCGTGTAGTCGTAGTCCATAAAAAACAATTAAAACAACAAATGGCAACTAAAATTCGTTTGGCTCGTCACGGCCACAAAGACTACGCTTACTACCACATCGTAGTGGCTGACAGTCGCTCCCCGCGTGACGGTAAGATTATTGAACGCATCGGTTCCTACAACCCCAACCTCAATCCCGCCAAGGTTGACCTCAACTTCGACCGCGCGATGTATTGGGTATCGGTTGGCGCACAGCCCACTGACACGGTTCGTAACATCCTCTCCGATGAAGGCGTTATGCTCATGAAACACCTCCGCGGCGGTATCGCCAAGGGTGCTTTTGACGAGGCAGAAGCTCAGCGTCGTTTCGATGCTTGGAAGGCACAGAAGGACCAGAAGAACGGCAAGATCTCGAAGGAGGAGGCTGACAAGAAAATCGCCGCCCAGAAGAAACTGCACGCTCAGGAAGTAGAGACCAACAAGGCCAAAGCCGAGGCTATCGCTGCTAAGCGCAAAGCTGAAGCTGAAGCACTTGCTCAGGCTGCACAGGAAGCTGCTCAAGAGGCTGCTGCCGCTGAAGCTGAGGCAAAAGCTGAATAAGCGTACAGTCTTACTAACTAAAAACGAACATCGGAAAGTCTGCCGTGTGGCAGACTTTCTTCTTTTTTTGCTGACATCTTTCCCCGGGGATTATAACTGACCGGCCTCTACCAGCGTGATGACCCGCTCGATGATACGGTCCTTGTCGTTGCCGTCGTAGTCTTCCTTTAGGTCGTTCTTGAAAATCTTGGCTACGATCTGCCAGAAATCGGCTGTAGCCTTATTCTTGTACCTGCGAATCAACTCGTAGCTGGTAGTATCACTCTCGCGCGCCAAAAGCAGCATCAGCATCCGCCCCTGCGAAGCATACATATTGCGGAAGTCGTCTTCGTATTTCTTAAACAGATATTTCTCGTACTTCTTCCACCAGGCTTTCTTTTCCTTCTTGGTCGTCAGTTTCGCCATCTCTCGGTCTGCATATTCCATATCGGCCTTTATCATCTTGGCGTAGGGTAATGTTTTCTTGACATCCCGTACCGTACGCCAATAGAAGCGCTCCTGCTGTTTGCTTTTGAACTTCATCTGCGGATAGACGTACACCGTAGGTAAATAGGCTACATAGACAGTATCCGTATGGTTTGCCTGCATCACCAGCGAATCCAGATTACGTTTGCTTCCGGGCCTGGAGAAAGGTGGACGAAATGGCTCTGTCGCCGTCGCCGCACCTGCTGCCTCCGCCGGCCATACCGAGCTCGTCAGCACTAACAATAATATGTATAGATACTTTTTCATTGTCGTTTGTCGCTCGATAACCGAGAACCCATATCCGATAACCGAGAACCGACAACCCATTCCCTGCAAATCCCGTGCCATACGAATAAAAAAAAGGTTTTCCATTCTCCATTTTCAGACACAAAGAATATAAACGTCATGGTGTGATGTACAAAAACGAGGCAAAGTTACAACTACTTTTTTTGCGAGATATGCAAGAAAAAAGCGCATTTTGATGCCTATTTCTGCAAAAATGGTATATTTTTGGCTAATTTATGTTTGCGTATTTGAAAAAAAAGCAGTAATTTTGCAGCGTTAATTAAATAACACCCGTTTTGTGATTGCAAATAGAACTACTTTATGAAAAAAATCTTCCTATTTATCTCCGCAGTAATGCTCACAGCCTGCGCAACGCAGAAGTCAAGCGAAGAACAGGCCATCCGCACGATGTGCATGGAGATAGCAGAACACTATCCTCAAGCCACGCTTCAGGATGTCTATAAGACTTGTTTTCAGGATTTCTTCGGAGCAGAACATCTAATGAGAGACACAGCCGTGGCACATCAATACCTAAAGGAAGAGATAACAGCTACTGAAGCACAAGACTTGAGTGCTATGCCGATGTATGAACCGACGGGTTTCCGGCATCGTTTTACGCGGGTTAATCTGTCTCTTGTACATAACGGAGCGATGAGTGAAGACGAACTCTTTGCGCGTTTTGTGGAGGCTGCAGATACAAATAATGCATTCTCAGAAAACTGGGCAGAGGAATGGGAACAGATAGAGTCCATAGCTCTGGAGGTTCACCCTGCATGGGCAGACTCGTCACTACAAGCTGAATTGCGCTATGCGGCCTCGATACCGAGCGCAGTACGGCATAGCGAAGCATTCAGACAGCACTACCGTCCGCATTACAGGATTATTAAAAAGTAAAAACCGAATCTCGGCGAAGCCCCGAACGATTTAAACCGTACGAAAGTTGAAAAATTAAAAATTAAAAAATATGAGAACTATCTTCTTACTTTGCGCCTGCGCAGCGTTTTTAGCGGGATGTTCCAGCAAGCCCGCCGGTGACCAGACACCACAATCCGAGAACAAACCGGTAGTCTATATGACCCGCGAGATTTCGTCGGAAGCACTTATTCGTATCTACGAAGCACTCGGACGGGAAGCAGAAGGAAAGGTGGCCGTGAAGATTTCCACCGGCGAAGCCGGCGGTCATAACTACCTCAAGCCTGCTCTAATCGAGCAATTAGTGAAAAAAGTGAATGGTACGATTGTGGAATGCAATACCGCTTATCCGGGCAAGCGCAATACGTTTGAAGCGCATTGGCAGACCATCAAAGAGCATGGTTTCTTGGACATCGCGCCGGTTGACCTCATGGACGAAGAGGGCAATATGACCATCCCTGTACAAGATAGCACATGGATTAAGTATGATATCGTCGGCAAACACCTTGCGAACTATGATTTCATGATTAATCTTGCTCATTTCAAAGGTCACGCAATGGGCGGTTTCGGAGGTGTGCTCAAAAATCAATCTATCGGAGTTGCTTCGGCTGCAGGAAAGGCGTATATCCATTCTGCCGGCGTGACGGACGATGTGAATGAGTGTTGGAATCATACGGCCAATCAGGATGGCTTCCTGGAGTCCATGGCAGCAGCGGCGCAAGCCGTGCACGATTATTTCGGTCATGGCGAGCGTATTCTGTATATCAACGTAGCAAATAATCTGTCTGTTGATTGCGATTGCGACAGCCATCCGGCAGACCCGGAGATGAATGATATCGGTATTCTCGCATCACTCGACCCCGTGGCGCTTGATCAGGCTTGCGTCGATCTTGTTTTTCATTACCCTTCAAAAGATGGCGATGATGCAGCGGCTCTTATCGAACGCATCAATTCGCGTCACGGAATTCATATCCTTGAGCAAGCAGAAAAGATTGGTCTCGGTTCCCGCGAGTACCAATTGGTTTCGATAGATCAGGAAGACAAGAAATAAATTTCCAAACCGACAAAAAAATAAAACGATATGCAAAACTTTGATTATCAGACACCGACACGCTTGATTTTTGGTGAAGGCGTAGTAGAGAACCTGCAGAAAGTGATGAGCGCTTTCGGCAAGAAAATCCTCCTTACTTATGGCGGAGGAAGCATAAAAAAGATTCCGGCTTTCAGAGGTAAGGCTGGCAGCCTTTATGATTATGTACGCGAGACGCTGAAGGATTTTGAGGTGGTGGAACTGAGCGGTATTCAGCCGAATCCGAAATATGATCCTTCGGTATTGGATGGCGTGCGGCTGTGCAAGGAACACAAGGTGGATGTGATCCTTTCTGTCGGCGGCGGAAGTGTGCTGGATTGCTCGAAAGCGATAGCTGCAGGGGCTTGCTATGAGGGCGACCCGTGGGATCTGATTTCGTACAAAGTGAAAGCGCAGGCGGCTCTGCCGATTGTGGATATTATCACCTTAGCAGCGACGGGAAGCGAGTACGACTGCGGTGGTGTAATCTCCCGCACGGAAACGAATGACAAGATCGGCTATTTGGATCGGCACTTGTTCCCTGCCGTTTCGTTCTTGGACCCGACATACACGTTCTCGGTTAGCCGGAAACAGACTGCTGCTGGTATTGCCGACGCGATGAACCACACCATGGAACAGTATTTCGTAGAGGACGCAACGCTGCTGAATGACGGTTTCTGCGAGTCGATGTTGCGTAGCCTCATGGCGAACGGGCGCAAGTGTATTGAGAACCCCGAGGATTACAAGGCACGTGCAGAGATGATGCTCGCTTGTACGTACGGTTGCAACGGTATTCTGGCGCTTGGAAACAGCGAGAGCGGATGGCCTTGCCACGGCATCGAGCACGCTTTGAGTGCTTATTACGACATTACGCACGGCGAGGGTTTGGCGATTATCACTCCGAGGTGGATGAAACATATTCTGAACGAGCGCACTTTGCCGCGGTTCGTTAAATACGGCGTGAATGTGTTCGGCATTGACGCTTCGCTGGACGAATGGACGATTGCCAACAAAGCCATCGAAGCGACGCACGCTTTCTTTGAGTCAATCGGCATTCCGATGCACCTGCGCGAAGTGGGTATCGACGAAAGCCGGCTGGACGAGATGGCACATCATATTGCTGTGAATGAGGGCCTTGAGAGTGCTTATGCTCCGCTGAGTGAAAAAGACATCAAAGAGATTTTGGTAGCAAGTTTGTAAAAAACATCAAACATCAAATAGTATGAACGTATTGATTCTTCAGGCTTCGCCGAGAGCGAAGGGTAACACCGCTTGGATGGCGGAAGAGTACAAGAACGCAGCCGAAGCTGCAGGACATAACGTGACGCTCGTCAACGTGGCGCACAAACATATCGCAGGCTGCTTGGCGTGCGAGTACTGCCACGGCAAGGGCAACGGCGCGTGCATCCAGAAAGATGACATGCAGGAACTCTATCCGCTGATGGCAGAGGCGGAAGTGCTGGTATTGGCTGCTCCTATTTATTACTTCACGCTCTGCGCGCAGATCCAGGCGCCTATTCAGCGCATGTATTGCGTCAACGCGCCGGCTAAGGTAAAGAAGATGGCGTTGCTCTGCTCTTCTTATTCGCCGGGGGTCTATGACGGCGCGACGGCTGAGTTCCGCGACATCTGCAACTACTGGCATGCCGAGAATATGGGCGTTGTAACCGCCAAAATCGATGAGCAGAAAACCGATGCCACGAAGCAAAAAATCGTAGATCTGGTAGCAAAACTGTAAGAGAAATCATTAAAATCTGCATCCAAAATGCAGATTTTTTTGTATATATCAAATATTTTTCGTAACTTTGCAGCCGAAAGTTGCAAAGGTTTTTACTTTGTGCAACTGCCCAATTGGAAATGGAACCGTTACAAATCATACATAGTGAGTTATTTGCCGACTACCAAGCGCAGCAGCCGATAAGCATTGAGAAGCGTGTTAAAAGACTTGCTTCCAAACCCCTCACGCCGCAGAATTTCCGGTTTTATTTGCTCAGTTCGTCCTGCAACTCCAGTCTTATTGAGGGTTCTTCGATGACCGAAGACGACTATTTGAAACTCAAAGAAGCCAAGATCATCAGCCGCGATGTACAAGAATTAGACGATATGATTGCTGCTTATGAGTTTGCCTCAAAGAACGCAATTCGAACGGACACTTTCTTGGAGGCGCACAGGCTTATTTCTAATTGTTCCGGCATAGCGGACAAGTATAAAGGTGCGTATAGGGACATGCCGGTGGGTGTTTTCGGCGGCGGAGTGAAAGTCTATACCGGCGCTTCACCGGAGATAGTAGCCGAGGAAATGACTAAACTCATGCACGATATAGGGGTGCTTGTGAATCAGGATTTATCGTACGACGAGGTTTTCTATTATGCTGCAATGATTCATCTTATGTGCGTGAGCATTCATCCTTTTGCCGATGGTAATGGTCGTACTTCGCGTTTGTTAGAGAAATGGTTCCTTGCTCAGAAACTCGGACAGGTCGCGTGGGCTATTCCCTCCGAGAAACTCTATTTTAAACGCAAAAAATCCTATTACGAGAACTTGCATTTTCGGGATAACTACAATATGATCAATTACACTCGTTCAATTCCTTTCCTCTGCATGTTACCGATGGCTTTGAACATAAAGTAATCGAGTCCAATAAGAAAATATACCTTATAACTACGTTCCAAAAACCTTCCAAACAGCCTATCTCGCGCCACGATTAGGGGGAGTGTTTCTCTTTTCTGCGAAAATGGTAGATATTTAGCGAATTTGTGTTTGTGTATATCAAGAAAATGTAGTACCTTGCAGCAAATTTTCAAATGATACAATATGAAAATGAATAAATGTAAAAATCTATTTATTTTTCTGCTTGCTGCCCTCACCTTTGCAGCTTGCACAAATTCAAATGAGAAAATGAGTAAATGTGAAAATGAGAAAACGGAGCTCAGTTTTTCGGCTGAGCAGGCGGCGTGGATGAGTGCCATCGCTTGCGATGAGGCTAAGGGCGATTTGGTGGCACTTGAGTCGGCTATTCATAACGGGTTAGAAGCCGAGTTGACGGTTAGTCAGATCAAGGAAGCCCTCTCGCAGTTGTATGCTTATACGGGTTTCCCGCGGAGCCTCAATGCTTTGGGTGTGTTACAACGCGTTATTGGTGACCGTCAGGCGAAAGGCATGAAGGTCCTAATGGGTGAGGACGCAAATCCGCTCAGCGATGACTACGATGCACTCAAAGAAGGTACACGCGTGCAGACGCAGTTGGTGGGCAAGGCTTTTGAGTATGAGTTCGCGCCGGCTACGGATTATTACCTGAAGGCGCATTTGTTCGGAGATATTTTTGCCCGCGATAACCTGACGTACGCTGACCGCGAGTTGGTGACCGTTTCTGCCTTGAGCGGTCTCGAAGGCGTGGAGCCGCAACTGAAAGCGCACATCGCCGGCGCACGGAATATGGGTGTGACCGAAGAGCAGTTGCAAGGCATTGTGATTGCCCTCGCAGCAAATGGCCTTTTGAACGAGGCGGGACGGTTGGCAGGATTGCTTCAAACGGAATGGCCGCAAGGCAAATCGAATGATGCTTACGCGCAGTATTTCGTAGGTCAGAGTTATCTGCAACCGTATTTCGGCGGTGTGGCGAATGTGACATTCGAACCGCGTTGCCGCAACAACTGGCATGTTCACCACGGAGCGGTACAAGTGCTGATCTGCGTGAGCGGCAAGGGTTGGTATCAGGAGTGGGACAAACCCGCTATTTCGCTTGTTCCCGGAACGGTGGTTGCTATTCCAGAAGGCGTCAAACATTGGCATGGAGCCGCGGAGGACTCGTGGATGCAACACTTGGCGATTCACACCCAAGAGCAACCGGGCGCTACGAACGAATGGCTCGAACAGGTTAGCGAGGAACAATATAACAAAATAAAATAGATTGCATTTTAATCCTTATAAAATTGGTAAATTTATAAGGGAAACGGACCGCAAATTAATAAATAGCAGTCTGCACTATGGAAAAGACACTTGACGCTTGCACACGTCAGGTGTTTTGTGTACCTTTGCAGTATAATTTAATAACTCTATCAAATAAGGTACACAATGTATAAATTAGGTATTGACATAGGCAGCACAACCATTAAGATGGCGTTGGTGGAAGTATCGAATGACCATGTACAAAGTACATCGGGAATAAAAGTTCTGGCGACTGATTATCATCGGCATAACGCAGAGCCGATGAAGGTTGGACAGGAGATGATCGACGGACTCTTACAGCGAAGCGGTCTTACAGCAACGCTATCTAACAGTCCGCAGGACGGTCTCTCTATCGGCATCACCGGTTCCGTAGGAATGGGCTGCGCACAACGGCTCGGCGTCGGTTTTCACCAAGAGGTAATTGCCGCCGCAGAAGTAGTGAAACAACACTACCCCGATGTTCATTGTTTGGTGGATATCGGTGGCGAGGACAGCAAGATGATCTTCTTTGAAGAAGGTTGTGTGCCGGAGATGCGCATGAACGGCAACTGCGCAGGAGGAACGGGTGCTTTCATAGACCAAACCGCCACGTTGCTGGGCGTGGAGACCAGCGAACTGAACGCGCTGGCAGCCAAAGCCGAACACATCTACCCTATCGCATCTCGCTGCGGGGTGTTCAGCAAGACTGATATCCAAAACCTTATTTCCCGTTCCGTAAGCAAAGAGGACATCGCCGCTTCGATGCTTCATGCTGTTTCGATGCAAGTGGTGAGTGCACTTGCGCGGGGAACAGAAGTCCAGCCTAAGATCTTTCTTTGCGGCGGTCCTTTTGCCTATATCCCCGAACTGCGCAAGCACTTGTTGCGGGCACTTGAGATGACGGAGGAAGATTGCATTGTGCCTGAATACACGCAGTTTATTCCAGCCATCGGAACAGCCTTGCTGGCAAAAGGAGAACCGCTCACACACACGCAAGTGCGTTCCTTATTTACAAATGACCATTGTTCCGCAACACATCTTACAGGCACGCTGCCACCGCTCTTTGCAAACGAAACGGATTACCAAAACTGGCTCTCCGACAAACAGAAGAAGTATGGCCATGAGAGGACAAATGGCTCAATAAATTCAATCGTAAATAAATCGTACATCGTAAATCGTCAAATCGTCAATCAAAAACTCTACCTTGGCGTCGATTCCGGCAGCACAACCACCAAATTGGTCCTGATTAACGAAAAAGGCGAACTGCTTTTCACGGATTACAGCTACAATAACGGCAACTCCTTGCAGGCTTTTCATTCTGCGTTGCAGAGAATGCGAGACTCACTCGGGCAGGACATCGAGATAGCCGGCAGTTGCTCGACGGGCTACGGTGAGCAGTTGCTCAAGACCGCTTTTCGTTTGGACCACGGCATCGTGGAAACCATGGCACATTTCATGGCGGCGAAACACCTGCAACCGAACGTCTCTTTTGTGCTCGACATCGGCGGACAGGACATGAAAGCGATCTTCGTGGAGAACGGTTCTATCCAAAGGATAGAGATCAACGAAGCTTGCTCGTCAGGTTGCGGCAGTTTTATCATGACTTTTGCACGGCAGTTGGGCTACGACGTGAGTGATTTTGCACACATGGCGACGCTGGCGCAACACCCGTACGACCTCGGTACACGCTGCACGGTTTTCATGAACAGCAAGGTTAAACAAGCGATGCGCGAAGGAGCACAAGTGGACGACATCGCCGCAGGATTCAGTTATTCGGTCATCAAAAACTGCCTGTACAAAGTGCTCAAGCTGCAATCTTTCGACCAACTGGGCGAACATATCATGGTGCAAGGCGGCACCTTCCGCAACCATTCGGTCGTTCGCGCCTTGGAAATCCTAACCGGCAAGGAAGTCGGCTTTGGTCCGATCCCCGAACTAATGGGCGCGTTTGGATGTGCCCTTTATGCGAAAGGAGGTCAACGATGAAACTGAACGAACTACTGCAATCTGACCATTTCGAAGAGAAAGAAGAAATCTGTCAGGGACTGCCAAAACCATTGCCAGGTGCGCGTCTATTCGTTTGCGAATGGGCGCCAGTACGTCTCCGGCAATAACTGCGAGCGCGTCTATTCCAACGAAGGCTCCACTGCCCGCAAAGGCATCAATATGTTCGAGGAAAAGTACCATTTACTTTTCAATCGTACATCGTCAATCGTCAAATCGTCAATCACTGTGGGTTTTCCCCGTGGTCTCGGCATCTACGAGAACTACCCGTTCTGGCAGACACTTTTCTGCTGTTGCGGGATGCGCGTGCGGTTGAGCGGCATGAGTACGAACCGGCTTTTTGACAAAGGCGTTCGGACCATCGTGGCGGACAATATCTGCTACCCTGCCAAACTGATGCACGGACATGTCATGGACCTCATCGAGAAGCAAGTGGACCGCATTTTCTATCCGTGGGTGGTCTTCGAACGCAAGGAGGACGAGCAATCGAAGAACAGTTTCAATTGCCCTGTCGTCAGCGGTTATTCGGACGTGATCAAGAGTGCCATCAATCCCGAGAAGAACTACGGCATTCCTTTGGACGCGCCGACGATCTCGTTCAAGGACGAAGAACTCTTGCGGGCTTCATTAGTAGAATACCTCGCTACGCTCAACATCAGCGAACCCACTACCCAATCCGCTATCACTCAGGCGATTACAGCGCAGCAGAACTATCTCGACGCATTGGAAAAACGCAATATGCAAGTCTTCAACGAGGCGCGCGCGGCAGGTCGCATGGTTATTCTCTTGGCGGCACGGCCTTACCATATCGACCCGCTTATTCAGCATAAGATTGCCGACGCGATAGCCGCGATGGGTATTGATGTGATCACGGAGAATGTGGCGGCGCACGAGGGGCAAGGCGTGTATGACGAACTGAACGCCATGGCACAATGGGCGTACCCGAACCGCATTTTCAAAGCGGCGCATTGGGTTGGGAACAGTCCGTACAACAACCTGCACATGGTCGAACTGACCTCCTTCGGTTGTGGTCCCGACGCGTTTATCTTGGACGAAGTGCGGGCAATCCTGTCCCGTTACGGCAAGAACCTCACCGTCCTCAAGATCGACGATGTGAACAATATCGGTTCACTCCGTCTCCGCGTCCGTTCCCTGGTTGAGAGTGTGAGAAAGTCTGTCAGTCCGAAGGACGGTCTGTATTCTGTCAGCGATAGCGGTCTGTCAGCGCAGCGGTCTCAACTTCCTTTCACCACAAAGCCCTTCGAGCACTCCGACCGCGACCGCGTCATCTTAACCCCGTATTTCGCAGAGGGTTATAACGAGTTCCTGCCCACTATTTTTAGTTTGGCGGGTTACCGCATCGAGTCGCTGCCGATGGCGACGCAAGCCGACGCCGAAGAAGGGCTGCATGTGGCGAATAACGACATCTGCTATCCGGCTACTATCGTGGTGGGTTCAATCATGCGGGCTTTGAAATCCGGTCGATATGACCTCTCGAAGACCGCCGTGGCGATCACGCAGACAGGCGGGCAATGCCATGCGTCGAACTACTACGCGCTCATCAAAAACGCCCTTGTGGCGGCAGGCATGAGCCAAGTGCCGGTGATAGCCGTTGCCATCGGTCCAAGCCTCAAAAACAGCCAGCCGGGCTTTGAGATCAACTGGTTACACCTCATCCGTCCGACACTAGAAGCGCTTTATTTCGCGGACGCGCTGGCCAAACTCTATTATCCTGCCGCTCCGCGCGAACGTATTCCCGGCGTGGCGCGCAAACTCTACGACCACTACCTCAACGCCGCACAACCGCTCTTGGCGAAGCGCGACTACCGGGCTATCCGCCAACTCATGCGGGATGCCGCGGGCGCGTTCACGGACATGACGGACACGACCAAACAAGTGCCGGTAGTCGGCGTGGTCGGCGAGATATACGTCAAGTACAACTCGTTCTCGAACCACGGCGTCGTCCGCTGGCTCATGGAGCACGGCGTGGAAGTTGTACCGCCGGCGATCACGGGCTTCTTCTCAACCTCTATCCCTAATGCGTTCATCAACCGCGACCAGCATATCCGCAAGGACGGTCTGAGCCCCTGGCAGGCAAAGCTTGTCAACCGTCTTTTGCTCCACTATGCGCATGTCTATGACCGTCTTTGCAGCGACTACCCGTTCTACAGACCGTTCACGGACATCATGGACATCTGGCGCAAAAGCCGTCGCGTCATCAACTCCGCCGCAGACTTCGGCGAGGGCTGGTTCCTGCCCGGTGAGATATGCGATTTGGCAGACCACGGCATCCACAAAGTGGTCTCGCTGCAACCCTTCGGCTGCATAGCCAACCACATCATCAGCAAAGGAATAGAGCGCCGTTACAAGGACCTCTACCCGCATCTGTCGTTGCTTTTCCTCGATTTCGATGCCGGTACATCCGACGCCAATATCACCAACCGCTTGCACTTTTTGCTGCAATAATTTGCACATGTCCGAAAAATGTGCAACATCCTGCCCATTTCCGCGAGGTCACTACCGCCGTCTATGCCATGCGCCAACTGGGCTACATCCGCCGCAAATGCTCCGAACGGGA
>OCTX012288702.1_pt1 | contig 45333 bp, 40 predicted proteins | sample 1539691 | NCBI WGS metagenome assembly OCTX01 (sample SAMN02144231, study PRJEB22623) | gut metagenome | biome: sheep rumen | host: Ovis aries | place: New Zealand
GCTGCTGACGAGAAAATTACACTTGCTTAATCAAATTTAATGAAGCATAAAAGGGCTGGTAAGCTGTTGTGGCATACCAGTCTTTTTTTAATCTTTCACTCCTTTGACCTACGATCAGCAGATATTGCAAGTGCTCACCGAAGCAGGTGAATGTGGTGTGTGTGTGCAGGCTATTGCCAAGCATGTTTACAACATGAACTGTACGTTTTTTGTCCAGTTGGACTTTGAGGAGATTCATACTTATGTACAACAGTATTTGCTTCGTAATAGTAAGTCGCAGCAGTCTCTTATCGAATCCACTGGTCGTCGTGGCTATTATCGTCTGAACACCGAGGGTTCTGCCGATGCCCGTCAATTGCTCCTCCAATTCCGCGACGAAAAGGAAGAAGAGAGAGAAGAAGAGAAGCCCCAGCAAGACCTCTCTCTTGATTTATTTGATTAAACATACATTCTTATATTTTCTTTATCTCTTTTGCTGGCACACCTCCTACAATGGTATTGTCGGGAACATCTTTTGTGACAACTGCGCCAGCAGCTACAACCACATGCTTGCCAATTGTTACTCCTGGCAGAATAACCGCATTGGCCCCAATCCACACATCATCCTCAATCACAATAGGTTTTGTGGAGAACCCTTGTTCGTCAATCCGGAGAGAAGTGTCTTTGAAATTGTGATTCAGGGCAGTGACTGTGATGCCTTGGGCCAAGTTCACATGATTCCCAATAGTTATGGGCCCGATAATCGTGTTGTGAATACCAATACGAGTATCATCGCCGATGATGACATCCCCCACCGCATTATTGATGCAGCAAAACGATTCTATGACACTTCGCTTACCCAAAGAGAATTTTCGATAGGGTGGTGTGTCCATTCTTACTGAATGGTAAATCTTCGATCCTTTCCCTCTATGCTGATAGATTGGTGCTAACAAACGGATGTACCAACGTGGTCGTACATCGCGTTGATTCATGATGACATAATCAAGCCATTTCTTCAATCTCGGGTTGGCTTTTAAACTTTGACGTAACTTTTCTTTTTCTTTCATCACTGCAAAGATACAAAAAAAGTTCATAGTTCATAGTTTATAATTCATAATTTTTACGTATCTTTGCAAAAATAATGCAATGATGAAGATACTTTTCTTAGTCTATCATGGTTTCTCAGAGCATAGTGGCATATCCAAGAAAATTCACTATCAGGTGAAGGGATTGAAGGAGAATGGCTATGATGTACGTCTATGCTATTATGATTTCTCACCCGAAGGACATCGCTGTCGCTATGTTGATGGTAAGGTGCTAAAAGACTATGGTAAAGGTAAACTCGCAGGTGTACGTCAGCGTTTTGACTACGATTGTATTTATGATTATTGTGTCAAAAAAGGCATCCAATTTATTTATGCGCGTTGTTTTATGAATGCCAATCCGTGGTTAATTCATTTTTTTAAGAAAACACGTAAAGCAGGGATCCATGCTGTTACAGAGATTCCGACATATCCTTATGACAAAGAATATAATAGGCACACAAGTTGGAACATGCTGTTGGAATTTTTTATTGATAAATTGTTCCGTTATCGCCTTTATAAGTATATGGATGCAATGGTAACTTTCTCTGACGCTAAGGATATCTTTGGTCAGCGTACTATCAATATCAGTAATGGTGTCGATTTTGATAGTATCCCATTACATCATCCTAATCACCCTCTCTACTTGGAGAGGGCAAGGGGAGAGGCTTTTCATTTAATTGGTGTTGCCGAAGTCCATCCTTGGCATGCTTTTGACAGAGTCGTTGCCGGTATAGGAGAATACTACAGAAGGTATAAATCTGAGTGCATGGAGTGTAGAGATGTCTATTTCCATATTGTAGGAGGAGTACATCCGCATCACATGAAACAGTATTTCAATCCATTGATAGAGAAATATCACTTGCACGATAAGATTATTTTCCATGGTACTTTGTTCGGGAAAGAGCTGGATGAGGTCTTCAACCAATGTCAGTTTGCCATCGGTTCTTTAGGTCGTCATCGTAGTGGTATCACCGTGATAAAAACCTTGAAGAATAGGGAATATGCAACGCGGGGCATTCCATTCATCTATAGTGAAATAGATAGTGACTTTGACCATCAGCCGTATGTGTTGAAGGCTCCTGCTGATGAGACTCCCATTGATATCCAGAAGATTGTCGATTTCGTTAGAACCCATCATTGGAATCCTGAGGATATCCGTAAGACGGTGGAGCATCTGCAATGGAAGATTCAGATGAAGAAAGTGATGGATGCTGTTTTTATTCCTCAATGAGTCTCTTCCATTGTGGTATGATGGTGTCAAGGTTAAATCTCTCGGCAATAGCAAGTGCCTCCTTTGATTTCTCCTGCCAGTTAACATGCGTAGCCTCTTCCAGTCGAAGGGCAAGCTCCTCTATGTTCTCGTTCTTATAATAGAGACCGAAGTCACCCATGATTTCCTTACTGGTAGGCAGGTTAGAGGACACGACAGGGAGTCCGTGTGCCATAGCCTCAACGAGTACCAGTCCGAAGCCTTCCCATCTGGAGCTGAGCACATAGACCTGAGCAGCGGAATAGTAGGATTGGATATGGTTGGTGAAAGGATGAATGGTAATCCTCTCCTGTAGTCCGTAATCTGCAATCATCTTCCTGTACATTTCTTCTTCTACACCTTCACCTACGATATCCAGTGTCCAGTCTTGGTTCTTTTGGGCAAAAAGATGGAAAGCCTGAATGAGGAGGTCGAATCCTTTATGTCGGTGAGAGAAACGTCCGACGGCAAGGAACTTCTTTGAGGTCCCAGAAGAGATACTTCCAGGTTCCAGTGTTAGCGGATTGTAGATGACATCAGTCGGAATATGATACTGTTGGGCATCATACTGGCAGAGTACAATGGTATGATGTAGTTTCTGAAGCTGGAACTCATAATGTTTCCTTAATTCGGGTCCAATATATCGAGAGTGTTCACCATACAGCGCCTCGTATGAATTATGAATCCAGCCAATTAGTTTTGTATTTCCTAAAAGAGGTTTGCAGGAAGCTAATCGTATAGCCAAAGGTGCATGTACTCCGACAACGATATCGAATCCTTTAATTTCCTGCGCCAAGGCTTCTCTTAATTCAGAAGGAAATGAACTGTGTGCATACCAATTGGAGGTGACTTTAATCTGAGGCAAAACCTTTCTGTATATGGCACTATATGCTTTACAGCAAAAGTTTTTCCATTTACTCACCTGCGGATATTTGAAGAATCTATATTGGATGGGCGCTGTTTGTAAATCGTACATCGAGGTATCCTCTTTCGAAGATTCATCGAAAGTAACAATAGCTACATCATAGTCGGTAGCTAAAGCCTTCGCAATGACAGAAGTGACACGTTGAACGCCACCTATTGAGAAAATAGAGTCTACTAAAAAACAGATTTTCTTCATATCAGGGACAAAATTACAAAAAAAAACTTGAAAGTTCCAAGTAAATGTTGTATATTTGCGACATAAATAAAGAATATGGCAAACACTCCGCTAAAAATCGTTTATATCACTCCAGCTATTTATTCTGCTGGCGGTGTGGAGCGTGTTATCACTTTGAAGGCGAGCTATTTTGCAGAACAATATGGATATGATGTAACAATTATTGTTACGGAAGGGAAAGGTCGTGATTCTTTCTTTCCTCTATCAGATAAAGTTAAAGTTATTAATTTGGCAATTAACTTTGAAGAATTATGGGCATGCTCTTTTATCCAAAAAGTTTTTGTCTATTTGAAGAAACAGCATTTGTATAAAAAATTGTTGTCTCAAGAGCTACTGCGTATTCGGCCAGACATAACCATTAGTACTCTTCGAAGGGAAATTAATTTCATCAATGATATTAAGGATGGTAGTAAGAAAGTCGGTGAGTTGCATGTCAACAGGGCTAATTATCGAAAAATAGAGGGTAGTGAATCGAATTGGTTAAAACGCTTGTTTGCTAAGTATTGGTCTTGTAGCCTCGTTAGTCATTTGCGGAAATTAGATAAATTAGTTGTCTTGACAGAGACAGACAGGGAAGCTTGGAAGGAGTTAGATAATGTGGTGGTAATACCTAATCCTTCTCCCTTTATGCCTTCTTCTGTTAGTGCTCTGACAGAAAAGCGGATTATTGCTGTGGCTCGTTATTCCCATGAGAAAGGTATTGACTTGTTGCTGGAAGCATGGGCAGAGGCAGAAAAGCAGTGTGTTGATTGGAGGTTGGATGTGTATGGCGAAGGTGATACAACCCCCTATGAACATTTGATAGATAAATTGGGTGTTGACCGTAGCCGTTGCCAGCTGAATGGGCGGATGAATGAAATTGAACAGGAATACTTGAAAAGTTCCATTGCCGTATGCAGCTCCCGTTTTGAGGGCTTTGGAATGGCACTTGTTGAGGCGATGGCATGCGGCTTGCCTGTTGTTGCTTTTGATTGTCCCTGGGGCCCCCGGTCCGTTATTCATGATGGAGAAGATGGGGTGTTGGTGGAGAATGGCTGCCCGTCAGCCTTGTCACAAGCATTGGTCATGTTGATGAGTGATACGAAAAAACTTAAAACGATGGCTATCGCAGCACGTCAGCATGTTAAGCGTTTCTCAATAGAGCAGGTTGTTGAATTTTGGCAACAAAAAATATTTGGTTGTTAATATTTTATTTGTATCTTTGCTGTGTCCTATATTAAAACTATGCTTATGGCTTCAGAGATATCTATGCTTAATAATGTGGCAGAAAAGTGCCAATTGAGTATTATTGTACCAGTGTACAATGTCGAGAAATATATTCATGCCTGTATGGAGAGTATTTTTCGTCAGGGTTTGGATGATAAGGTTTTTGAGGTAATTATTGTCAATGACGGTACTCAAGACCGAAGTATGGAAGTCATTCAGGACATTATCAGTCAACATGATAATATAACAGTTATTAATCAGGAAAATCTGAGTTTGTCTGTTGCGCGTAACAATGGAATAGCTCAGGCAAAAGGCGAGTATATTTTGATGCCTGATTCTGATGATTTGTTGATAGAAGGCAGTTTGTCTATATTGCTTGAAAAAGCTTTGGAGTCAAAGGCAGATTTAGTAGTTGCAGATTATTTGGAAATGACGGATGAGAAAATTAAGTTACTGCCTCGTATTAGCCAGAAGCATTTGAAAGTGAAGGAGAAAACTGGGGAACAGTTATTTCTTGAGGACTTAGATCCTCGTCAGTGTTATGTCTGGCGAACATTGTATAGGAGGGCTTTTATAAATGAGAATCATTTGACATTTATTCCAGGCGTCCGATATCAGGATGTTGCTTTTACCCATGAATGCTATCTGAGAGCGGGAAAGTGCCTTCGTGTGTCTCGCTTGCTTAATGTCTATAGGAAAGGTCATGCGTCAGCTACTTATTCCTTTGACAAAAAGAGGGCACATGACTTGATTACGGTGATTGCTGGTACTTGGAAATTAAGGCAAATTGAAGGGCTTTCCCATGAAGTAAAGAAAAAATTGGAGGATGATGCGTTTGCTACGTTCTCACTATTGATATACTTCATGTTATATGGTATGAAGGATGCCAAGGAGCGTCAGGAAATTTTCCAAGCCCTTCGTGATACGGTGCCTGACCTGAATTTCTCTATTGGGAAGAAGCAGAAAATAACTTGGTTCTTGTTTAAACTCTCTCCAAGGCTTTATTTCGCCATACGCCTGTTTGTAAAGACATGGACACCAAGACCTAATTTTGGATAACATCCTCGAATAGTTTTTTCCACTGATTGGCAATTATGTCCATTTGGAACCGTTTGACACTTTGGACTGCATTCATGGCCATGTTATTGCGCTTTTTGTCATCTTGTGTCAGGGAAACAATGGTATCTGCTAATTTCTCGATGTTACCATTCTCCACAAGAACCCCGTCCTTCCCGTCGTCAATAATCGATCCTGGTCCCCATGGACAGTCAAAACTTACCACCGCTAAGCCACATGCCATAGCTTCTATAATAATCATGCCAAATCCTTCGAAACGTGAGCTACAAACGGCTATAGAACTCTTCATATATTCCTGTTCTATATCACTAGTACGTCCGTTTAAACAGCAACGACTACGGTCAATGCCCAACTTGTCTATTAAAGTGTTGAATGCAGTTGTATCCCCGTCACCGAACACTTCTAAATGCCACTCCTTCGTTCTTCTTTCCACCAGTGCCCATGCCTGAAGTAAGAGATCAATACCTTTTTCATGAGAATAACGCGCGACAGCGATGACACGTTTCTCTGTTAACGTACTGATAGTTGAAGGCATGAAAGGAGATGGGTTGGGTATTGTCACTACATTATCAAGCTCTACCCACGATTCCCTGTCTTTGTCGGTCAATACTACAAAGCGGTCAAGTTTTTTTAGGTTGTTCAGCAGTTGTTTTGACCAGAACTTTGCAAAAAGATTCATGATGAAATTACTTTTTTCATCCTTGAAATTACGGTAATTGTCACGGTGAACGTGTATCTCGCCCATTTTTTTACTACCATCCTTGATATCATTGAGAAAATTGATTTCTCGGCGAAGGAGGCTGATTGTTATATCGGGTCGGATTCGCATCAGTTCCTTTCTGACCAGTTTTTTGTATTTTATCTGTTTGGGGATATAAATGAAAAACTTTTTCCAGAAAGGACAGTTCCAAAGTCGTTCAAAGTTCAAATCATAGTTGATAATCTTGATTTTATCCGAAACATGATAAAAGAAAGGAAGCCCCTTCCCTTCTGTCAGAAGAATTGTGATATCATAACCGAAATGCTCAGCGAAATAGTTCGCTTTCATGGTCATCACACGTGCAGCGCCATCTGCTGTGTGTAATGATGGGGTAATATAGACAATTTTGAGTGGTTTCTTCTCCATAATGTTAATGTTTTTGTGCAAAATTAAAGAAAAAATTTGTTCCTTCCAAATAATTTCGTACTTTTGTAACATGAAATATGACGTAACGATAGGAATTCCTGTTTACAATGCAGAGAAATACATTCGTCAGTCGATGGATTCTGCTTTGGCACAGACTTATAAGAGTATCGAGTTTTTGATACTTGATGACTGTGGATCGGATTCTTCCCTGTCAATTATCAGGGAATACCAGGAAACGCATCCCCGAGGGGCAGATATACATATTCTGTCTCAGCCACAGAACATGGGAGTCAGTGCGGCACGAAACCGAATTATAGATGAGGCACAAGGATGTTTCTTGTTTTTCATGGATGCTGATGACTTGTTGGAACCTAGAGTTATTTCGTTATTGATGGAGCATCAGCAGCGGACAGGTGCTGACATTGTGTATGGTTCCTATGATAAGATAGAAACCTATAATGACAATAAGGTAGTGGCGACGGTCCGTTATCCATCGATTGAATTAAATGGTGACGGATGTCTTGCAGAATATGCATGGCATAAATACGGTAATCTGCAGACCACCATTTGGAATTATGTTGTTGACGTGGAGATGCTTCGCCGTTCGAAGGTCCGGTTTATTGATACTGACTTCTGGGAGGACATGGCTTTTACTTTTGATCTGCTGCCGTATTGTCAGCATGCGGTCCTTCTTCCAGATATCACCTATCATTATCTGTGTCATTATGATTCTTTGAGTAAATATCAGGATCGGACACAAATCAATAAGGAAGAAGTGATTAGGAACATCGCGACGGTGGATTATATGAAGATACAATGTATAAAGGCAAAAAAGAAACCTTATTTGCCGAAGCGTTGTCTTAATGTGCTGAGGACTGATATATATGTGTTGTGTTATATCCTCAAGAATGCACATAAAATCACTCCGTCGTTCAGTCGTCATGAATTAAAGACCATTATGACTCATCCTGCAACGCTTCCTGAAATCATGGACTTCCCGCATGACAGGATAAAGAACCTGATGTTTTATCTGCTGAGTAGGCTTCCTGCGAGGATGGTTGTATGGATCATGACTATTATAGGAAAGATAAAGGGGTTAATATAGACAGATAAAGATGGATAATCCTTTAGTGTCAATCATCATACCTGTTTACAAGGTTGAAAGGTATATAGAAAGATGCCTTCTTTCTGTTATGCGACAGGAATGCCAAGGAGTTTCCATGGAGTGTATCTTGGTTGACGACTGTACACCTGATGACAGTATGGAGATAGCGGAACGGCTGATAGCTGAGTACGAGGGACAGGTTACATTCCATATAATACGACATGAACAGAACGGAGGACTTCCTGTTGCCCGTAACACGGGAATGGCACATGCTACGGGTGACTACCTGTTGTTTGTTGATTCGGATGATTATCTTACAGATGACTGTATACGGAAACTGACTGATGTCGTTAGAGCATTTCCGGAAGTACAGGTTGTAAAAGGAAACCATATTGGCAGGGCTTCAGTGATTTCATCTCATGTTCCAGGAGGTCCCTTAGATAATGATACCATACTAGAATTGCTCTATATGGGAGTGATTCCAGTGATGGTGTGGAACACACTCATTAAGCGCTCAGTTATAGTACAAGGACAGCTCTCTTTCCGTCAAGGATTGGTGTTCGAGGATAATCTGTGGTCAGTTTATCTTTTTCGCAGTATTGACTTTTTTATGTTCATACCTGATGTGACATATCATTATGAGATGAATGCGGATTCAATTCAGGGAGAAAATGATGTTGTTATTTGTCCGCCAAAGTATTTGTCACATATGATTACAATTGTAGATGAATTCATGGACACTTTTGATATGTCTCACTTTGTACCTTATACTTTTTTTATGATGAAGCGTTTCATGCAGATGTTTGACAGCATGACAAAGGATAGACAGATTTCTGCGGAGTTCTGTCTCCATGCTAAAAAACTTCGGAACAAACTGATGCGGCTTACCCTAAATAACTTTCATTTGACACTTGTAGTTTTTGAGTTATTGTTATTCCAACCTTTTAGAGGGTTGATGCGCTTTCGTTGGTTTCGACATAACTATAATCATATAGAAAAGGTAATTTATTGGTTGGCAAAATGAAAATAGTCTATTTATATTCGTCATTAGCTGTTTGGGGAGGCGTGGAACGTATTCTTGTTGACAAGATGAACTACTTGGCTCGTGAGTATGGAGACGAGGTATATATCATCACTTCTGATCAAGGACCGCATCATATTCCTTACTATTTGGATGAGCGTGTTCATCATGTGGATATGAATATCCGGTTTCATACACAGTATCGATATGGTTTGGCGCGTCGGCAATGGGTTCGTAGGCGGATGTTGCGAGAATATTTCATTAAACTAAATCAGATGTTGTCTGATATCCAGCCGGATATTGTAGCGTGTACTACGGTTCATAATATTAGACGATTATTGAAAGTGAAAGGAAAGATACCCTTGATCGTTGAATCGCATTTCAATTTTTCCCATCCAGATAGTTGGTGGCATCTAATACAGAATAGGATAAACAATTATTGGATTGGTAAGGCTGAGGCTGTCGTGGCTCTGACAGATAGGGATGCTGGGGATTGGAAAAGGGTGAGCAGGCATGTTCATGTTATTCCTAATGTGGTACATTTGAATGACTCAAATATGTATAGCGATTGTACGGCAAAACGTGTTCTTTTTGTTGGCAGGTTCGAGGAACAGAAGAATATCGGTGAGTTAATCAGTATATGGCAGTTAGTACATTCTAAACACCCAGACTGGAAGTTAGATTTGTATGGTGATGGAGCACTATGGGAGAAGTATAAGCAGGAAGCAGATGCTCTGAATATTAATATTGAAGTACACAAGCCGAGCTCTCAAATTATGGATGTCTATCGTCGTAGTAGTATTTTTGTTTTACTCTCTCTTTATGAACCTTTTGGCTTGGTTATTCCAGAGGCAATGAGTTGTGGCTTGCCTATTGTCACCTATGATAGCCCTTATGGTCCTTCCAGTATTATCTCTGATGGAGAGGATGGCTTCTTGATTCCCATACATGGTTGTCAGGCTTTTGCTGACCGTGTCTGTCAGTTGATAGAGGATCAGGAGTTACGTCAGTCTATGGGTAAGCATGCCATTGAGTCATCCCGACGTTTCTCTGCAGACAAGATTATGCCCATGTGGAAAGAACTCTTTGAAAAGCTAACTTCTCTTTCCTAACATCCAAGGCATTTTTGATTGAAAGAATAGGATGATGGGGTAGAGTAGGAGGGTTATAACCAATCCTAACAGGTAGGCTTCCAACGGAGAGAAGATATAGTCTGCAGGTATGTGGAAGAAGGGCTTGAGGATACCATAGCGGATGAGCCCTGTCATCATCCAGTGTAGTCCGATGAATACCATGGTACCATTGGAGTAGGTGATGACCACCTTGGAGTGGATGCCATTCAATAACTTGCAGAAATAGATAAAAGCAAGGACTCCGAACAGGACAGTAGGGAAGTAGGAGATCATGTGCATGGTGAAATCGCTCTCAATCCCAGCATGGTAGTCAAACAGGAAGATGCTTGTCATTAAAGTAATGACAAACCATCCGAGGTCTTTCTTGAAGTCGCAGGTCTTAAAGAAATGATACTTCCGACAGAGAAATCCCATGTAATAGAAAGGAAGGGATTTGAAGATACCGACAGCGACATAGTGAGTGGTAAAACCATTATATTTACTGACGACATATAATCCCATCGCTAATAGACAGAGTGCTACCATCAACCAGTTACCGTGTTTTCTCTGTAGGCAGATATCCATTAGCAAGTGCATGATGAATAAGGCGGCAATAAACCAGGTGACAGGATTCAGCTCCTCTGCGAAACTATTGTTGGTTTGTAATAGGATAGTTCCATATATAGGTTTGATGGATTCTGAGAACGTAGGCATATTACCATGCTCACTATAGAACTTGATGAGCCAGTAGGGATAGAACAAGATATTATAGGCAATATAAGGAATACCTAACTGGTATCCGTATTTCTTGATTTCTTCCTTAAGGTTGGTACGCTCTTTCTTCAGATAACCTGAGTTGAACATCAGACAGGCAAGGAGGAATACCATGAACCATGTAACGGGTTGGGCTCCCGTGGCTTGCGGAATGTGCACAGGTACTACCAGTGCGACACTCAGGAGCTTTGCCCAGTCCATCCAGTTGATTCTCTCGTTCATGTGTGCTAAATCATTTTTAGGTTTGTTGGTGCAAGTTGTCATATACTTTTTGTATAGCATACGAACATACAAGGATGATAGGGAACACAATGACAATCATATAAAACCATTTGACGGATGTGTCGGATGGATTCCATATTGACTCGGCAGACCAATAGAAGAATCTGTGAAACATATAACATGTCATACTAGCATAACTCACAACGCTGATTAGCTGGCAGACTCGTTTCTTGAGAACACTCTGCTGAACATTTGAATTGTCAAACAAAAGGCTACTGATATCTTCGCATACAAATAGGATAACAAATACTCCCATTGCTCCGATTGCCATCTGAACAGCATTACTAAACTGCATAGAATAATACATGACAATAGTCACAATAATCACAAAAGTTAAGACGGCGGATATCTTAATGGATGTTCCGTGTGGAATGTTGATTCTCCAGTTAAAACATGGAGCAGAAATAACTCCTACAAGATAGAAGAATACATTGAAAAGAAAGCGACTGTCAATAGATGGGAACAAATACCGGGCAATTGCGATGATGACCATGATGACAAGGCTACCCATTATTCTCCATTTTAACCTATGTCTTGAAATCAAGGGCGTTATCAGATAGCACCACAGAATAATGGGTATATAATATAGTGTTCTGGGCTTGGGGTCGATAAAGGGGGAGACACAGAGCAAACCGTTCAGAGTGGATTTGGAGTCATTAAAGTCTATAAGCCATAATAAGATAGAGGATACTATAAATAAAGGGACAATCCTTAAGATGCGTTTCTTGTAAAACGTCCATATATCAGCATCCCCTTGTTGGCCAAATATATATTTCTTGCCCAGTAGATAGCCAGAGACAAAGGTAAAAGCCCCCAGGCAGGCATGTGTCATACCTATGCATATTGGAAGATAAAAAGTCATGCGCCCGTTAGGATAGATATATTCATAGAGATGAATATATGTGACAATATATGTCATACATACAACGCGTACAACATCAAATCTATATTCTCTCATTCTTCGTTTCTCTTAACTTGTTGCCTGCTATCCAACCAGTTTTTCAAGTCCTCCATGACTTGACTATGGAAAGTGAAAAAGGGTTGTAATCCCCAACCATGACTATCTTCGTGATACACTTGAAGTGTAGCAGGACGGTTCTTGGCACGCATCCCGTCATAAAAGAGTTTTGCATTCTGTGGGTTGACAACAGTGTCACCCGTTATCATAACGATATATGCAGGAGGTGTATGTTCTGAGATGTGTAGTTCATTGCTGAATTGTTCTTCTTTTTTCTTTGAAGCATCTTCTCCTAACAGGCTGTCATGGGTGCGTTTATGAGTCAGATCCTTTTTCATTGAAACGACGGGATAGAATAATATTCCGAAGTCTGGGCGGACAGAGGCTTTGTCGCTCACCATAAAATAGGATGCCAGATGTCCACCAGCAGAGAACCCCATCATGCCAACATTGTCTTTGTCAAAATTCCATTCCTGAGCGTGTTGCCGCATCACTAACATACCGTCCGTGCCATCGTCCAGCATAATCTGTTCACGCTCAGGATACTGATGAGGGAATCTGTATTCCAACATAGCTACTGTGTATCCTTGACGGTGGAAGAACGGGAACCAAAGATATCCCTCAGTCCACAGTTGCAAATAACGATATCCACCACCAGGACATAGAATAACGGCACCACGTACCTGATTGTCCTTGTCTGCAGGTAAGACATGCAAAAGAGCACCATGTGGCAGCTGAATACGAATGATTGATCGATTGACAATCCATGTCCCCGTCAATATCAGTAGGAGTAGAACGATGGACGCATACATTATTATTCTCATTCTCATTGTCTTCATTGCCCTATTGTTTTATTTCTCTTTTTGTAGTCTGTGATGATTTCAGCTGCGATACAAGAGTCTAAGAGGTGATAGCCTTGATAGGTCAGGTGTATATGGTCAGTCTGATAGATATCTTCTGAATAATGGTGGCCTTTTGGAAGCCAGTGGGCTGCAGGAATGAACAATATACTGTCTCCCAGTCCTGTGTCTGTCAGCATCTTCCTGAGTCCATTACGGAATGGGGTGATGTCGTCTTCTACCACATGGGTGAAGTATGAGTATATACGATAGGTCATCCTTTGTCGTTTTCTATTTTCATCAAGCCATTTCCCCATTTCAAAATCAGGTATCTCCATGATGACAGGACGGATGTTGTTGGCAAGCAACAATCTGATAATTAAACGATAGTTGCCGGTATAGTAGGATACCGGACGTTTCTTCCAAGTATCATTAATACCAGACATGACCACACAGTAATCTGGGTGTTCTTCCAGCAAGGGCTGTGTACAAAAGTTTTGCATCCACGGATCTTCCTGAGTGTAGCTTCTGAACATATAGTGATATATCTCTTTGCTGAGTGCACCTTCTTTTCCTTTGGTCATGCATTTGACGGGTGTGTTAATCCATCTACTGGCATATTGCTGGAAAAGAGCGTTACAGTTGAACTTCATGTGATTTTCCGCCCAGCTGTCACCAATTATTACCACGCGCAAAGTGTCATCGTCAGGACGTGAACCGATATGGTAGAAGGGCAATTCTTCTGCCACCGTAAACTCAGTATCAATAAATTGATAGGCTTTTGTTCCCAAATAGACAAACACAGCAAGCAGTGTCAATGCCCACCACAGTCGTTTTTTTTGCCTGATTTTGATGAGAAACTTGTTCACTAATATCTGTCTACAGGTATTTATTTTGCAAAGGTAGTGCAAACAAAACGAAAAACCAAATTTATTTGAGTTTTTCTGATATGCTTGGAATATTGTGTTAAAACATTCTAAATGGAATAGTTGGTTCCAAACTATTTTATTACTTTTGCAAAAAAGATATATCTATGGCAGAATGGTATGAGAAATATCTGAGCATCTATGAAAAACCTTTCAGCGAGGTGCCACAGGAAGTGATTGACGGAACCCGGGAGCGTTTGGCTAAGTTGCAGAGTGCAGAGCCTGTCGCCTCTATCGTTATTGTTGCCTATAATGAGGAGAAACACTTGCCTGCATGTCTATGGTCGTTGAGTGAGATACAGTGTAAGTACCCCGTTGAGTTTATCGGAGTGGATAATGAGTCCAAAGACCGGACGGCGGAGGTCTATGAGAAGATGGGGGTGACTTATTATACTGAGCACCAGCATACCTGTGGCTATGCTCGTCAGTGTGGTTTGAATCAGGCAAAGGGAAAGTTCTATATGTGTATTGACTCAGACACCATCTATCCTCCTCATTATTTTGAGTTGATGATTGATGAGTTGATGAAGCCTGGCGTGTCTGCAGTGGCTTCACTATGGAGCTTCTATCCTAATGAGCGTTTCTCTACGTTTGGATTGAAGATCTATGAGTTCTGTCGTGATATCTATCTGAGAATACAGAGCATCAACCGTCCCGAACTGAGTGTGCGCGGTATGGCATTTGCCTTTGTTGCCGAGTATGCCAAGAAGGAGGGCTATCGGGTGGAGCTTATCCGTGGTGAGGATGGTTCTATGGCACTTGCCATGAAGAAATATGGTAAGATCAAGTTTGTCTATGACAAGCGTTGTCGTGTCATCACCAGTTACAGTTCCTTTAAGGAAGGAACACTGACGAAGGCAATGTGGAACCGCTTTAAGTCATACGGTATCGGTCGTCTTTTCTATAAGACGGATCATTATGAGGATGCCAAGGACAATTTCTTGAAGAAATAAAAAGGTAATAGGGATGTTCAGAACATCCCTATTACCTTCTCTACGATAGGTGCCATGTCGTAGTATTTGTACTCAGCAAGGCGACCGCCGAAGATGACATTGGACTCTTGTTTTGCCAATGCCTCATATTGTTGGTACAACTGGTTGTTCCTGTCGTTATTGATGGGGTAGTAAGGCTCCAGTCCTTCCGTCCATTCTACGGAATACTCACGGCTGATGACAGTCTGTGGGTTCTTGTCGACATCAGCGGCAAAGGACTCGAAGTGCTTATGCTCGATGATACGTGTATAAGGTACTTCTGCCTCTGTATAGTTGATCTGAGCAAGTCCCTGATAGTTGGAAACATCCAGTGTCTCTGTCTCAAACCTCACGGTACGGTAGTCTAACTTACCGAAGCGGAAGTCATAGAACTCATCAATTCTTCCAGTGAAGACGATGTTGTCGAATTGAGAATTGAGAATTGAGAATTGAGAATTGCTCCGCTTCCGTTCTTCAAAGAAGTCAACGTTCACCAGTGTGTCAATACCTTCCAGGAGTCCGTCAATGAGTTTGTTATATCCTCCGATGGGGACTCCCTGGTAGAAATCGTTGAAATAGTTGTTGTCATAGACGAAGCGGACGGGCAGGCGTTTGATGATGAAAGAAGGTAGTTCTGTGCACTTGCGCCCCCATTGTTTCTCCGTGTATCCCTTAATGAGTCGCTCGTATATGTCCCTGCCTACCAGTGAGATAGCCTGTTCCTCTAAATTAGTTATTTCCCTGCCTTCCATCTCTTTCCTCTGTTCTTCAATCTTCTTCTTTGCTTGTTCAGGAGTAATGACTCCCCACATCTGCGAGAAGGTGTTCATATTGAATGGCAGGTTATATGCCTTCCCCTTGTAGATAGCGACGGGTGACTCGGTAAAGCGGTTGAACTCCACGATGGAGTTGACGAAGTCCCATACTTTTTTGTTAGAGGTATGGAAGATGTGTGGTCCGTATTTGTGCACGTTGATATCTGCTATCTTCTCACAAAACAGGTTACCGCCTAACTGTGGTCGTTTGTCAATCACTAAACATTTCTTGCCCTGTTGTTTGGCACAATAGGCGAAGGTAGAGCCAAATAGACCGGCTCCGACAATCAGATAATCGTATTTTGCCATCTTATCATATTTTTGATTTCATCGGCAAAGATACAAATAATTTTCAATTTTCAATTTTCAATATTCAATTATTTTCTTATCTTTGCAACTGAGATGACAAAGGCAAGAATAGAATATATTGATGCGATGCGTGGATTCACCATGATTCTCGTGGTCTATTCGCATGTTTGTATGTTCTGTTTCGGTGACTATTTCATGGCTTTCAACAAGGTACTGTTCCTATTGCGACTGCCCTGTTTCTTCTTTATCAGCGGCTGGCTGTTCTACAAGATAGGACGAATATGGGATATGACTACAGCCAGGCAGGTAATATCCAAAAAGTTCATGGTACAGATTATCCCTACTGTCATCTTCCTTGCCTTGCATGAGCGCACACAGTTCTTTCATCAGTTAGGAGCCTTCAAGGGCGGCTATTGGTTTACCTTTGGATTATTTGTTTTTTTTGTCATTTATATTCTTTCCTCTTTGGTCTTCAGACGGTGTAAGTATAAAGACAGATGGATGTTGTCGGTAGCACTTGTAGTCTCTGTGGCAGCCTACTGGTACGATGTCTCCTATCAGCGAGTCTCTCATCAGTTGGGCTGGGGACGTGAACTGTTGGGCTTCATGGGTTTCGTCACATGGCGTTACTATCTTTTCTTCGTGCTGGGAGCCTTCGCAAAGAAATATTTCGACCGTTTCCTTGTGTTGACGGACCGTCGTGAGGTACAGTTTGTCGTAGTGGCACTGTTCTGTCTGATGGCAGCGTTGCCAGTTACCGACAACTGGGTATGGGCTTGCACGCGGTTTGCCGTGAGTGGTATCTGTGGCATGGTAATGGTGTTTACGTTCTTCCGTAAGTTTGCCTCTTGGTTTACGAAGGAGAAACCTCTTGGTCGCAGTCTGCAGTATGTCGGTACGCGGACTCTGGATATCTACCTGCTTCATTTCTTCTTCCTACCCGAGTTCCTGATGGCTCACCGTGACCTGCTGCTTTCCCGTCATCAGTTATGGTTAGAAATCGTGGTGGTTCTCGCCATTGCCTTGGTCGTCCTTCTCCTTTGTCTGTTGGCGAGTTATGTCCTTCGTCTCAGTCCATTCTTGGCGAAATATCTGTTTGGAGTGACTCCTAAAGATAGATGATGGCGAAGAAAGAGAGTAGCCAGCCAGCAATACAGACTTGTATAAAACGGTCTTTTACCAATACTTTCGTTGGACTGCCGCTACGCTGGTAGACCAGCATATTCTGCAGGTAGCGCAGCAGACCGGCAAGTACCCAGAAATTGGTGAGGTAGATATAGGGTGAACCGAAACGCTCGATGACACCCTCGTTCATGGTGTAGATGATATAGCATACCATCGTGATAGTACCGACAATTGTCACGGAGAGGTCGATGAACTGGGCATTATAGCCTGTAATACTCTTACGGGGCATGGTACCTGTCAGTTCGAAGATACGGTAGTCGTCCTTCCGTTTGGCAAAGGCAAGGAACAGGGCAAGCAGGAAGGTCATCAGTGCCAGCCATCCCGACACGAAGATGTCGGTAGTGAAACCGCCGATCAGAACTCTTATCACGAAGCCCACGGCAATGATTGCCACATCGAGGATGGCATATTGTTTCAGTCTGACGCAGTAGGCGATATTCATGCCCCAATATCCTAAAAGCAGTGCATAGAGAATGGGCATGTTGATGCTGTGTGAAAGGGGAACCAGTAATAGTGAGCCTATCAGACAGAGCAACATGATGAAGTATCCTTCCCATATACTCACTTTCCCAGCAGCAATAGGACGTAATTTCTTCTTGGGATGTAGTCGGTCGCTCTCTACATCATGGATGTCGTTAAAACAATAGATGCTGCTGGATACGAGGCAAAAGGCCAGAAAGGTCCAAAAAGTCTGTATGAAATATTCCTTGTTCAGCAAGTTGTTGCTGAAGAACAATGGGGCGAACACAAATGCGTTCTTAAACCATTGCAAGGGGCGCAAAAGCATCAAAGCATCCTTCATTGGGTGCAAAGGTACGATTAAGTGAGCAGAAAACCAAAAGAATTTTGAGTTTTCTCAAACGTGAGTACCTTCGACTTTAGTCAAAATTACAAATAAATTTCAAATATCAATTATTAATTCTCAAATATTTTGTACCTTTGTATTCGATTTGATAGAGACTGATGTTAGACTTCATACACAGATACGAGACGAAGATGGAATTTAGCAAAATCGGACACGATTTGTCACTGGATTTTGTGAAAGGAGTTTGTATCTTGTTGGTGATTATCAACCATGCGACAGGTCTTGCCTTCCATCAGAATTCATGGTTTTTCCTGTGGGGTTATCCTGCCGTACCCCTATTCCTGTTAATACAGGTCTTTCATTCCTACAAGAAAGGTTTTGACGGTATTCATCTTAAGTTAGGGAAGATATGGACGCGGGCAGTACTTCCTTTCCTTCTGGTAGAGGTTCTGCTTTTTGCATATGCGGTCATTATATATCCCACTATAACACTACGGGAACTAATTATGTCGGCGGTCTATTGGGGCGGTAGAGGACCTGGCTCGTATTACCCATGGATCTATTTCCAGTTTGCTATCTTGCTGCCTCTGCTCCGTCCGTTGTTCCGTCACTTCGGTGAGAAGTCGTTGTTAGTCCTGTTCCTGACCTTGTCGATAGGCACGGAGATGCTGTGTCATTATCTCCATGTTCCGGATTGGTTGTACCGTCTGTTGCTTTTCCGATACCTCTTCCTCATCTATATTGGCTACCAGCTCGTCCTCAGAGGTGTTGTCCTGAATATCCTGACCGTCTCCCTCTCGGTCATCAGTCTCATTGCAGTCTATTGTTTTGAGTTCAGGGTATTCGACTTTACCCCGTTCTTCTATGATTCCGAGGACTGGAAGACCTGTCATTGGATATGTTATTTCTATATCGCCTATCCGATGCTGTATGCCCTGTGTAAGTTCTTCTATTGGTTACCGCCAAAGAGTGTCATAGAGAATGTTTTCTGTAAGATGGGTGAGCACTCCTATGCCATCTATATCTTCCAACTATTCTATTTCTATGTGATAGCTCCTATGGTTCTCTCCGGAGTCTCTGGCATGGAGGACACGGTATTGGCGACCGTCATCTATATACTCATTGCCATTGTGGTTTGTGTGGTACCGGTTGTCTTTTTCGTGTCAGGGCTGAGCAGGTGGAAAATCTTCTTGAAGGTCGGAATGGTGCTGCTGATCGTGGTGGGCTTCGTGACTTTCGTCAGATGGAAATGGCGTCCATTCTATGTTCCGCCGGTACCGATCACTCCATATGAAGTACAGCATCACGAGGACGACACCCTGCGTGTCATCATGATTGGCGACAGTTGGGTGTATTTCCATGAGACACTACGCCGCGACTCCACTTTTGAGGATGAGTTGAAGAGGGTTCTGAAAAGTCAGAAGGTCAAGGTGACGGCAAAGGGACTGGCTGGGTCAACCAGTGGCGAGATCTATCAGCGGATGAGTGCGGAGCGTACGATGGAGATGGATTATGACCTTACCTATTGTTCCCAACCGGTGATAGAAGCTGGTGCCGACTACTGTGTCATCTCCGCTGGTATCAATGATGCCCGCCAGCGACGAGGAAAGGTCTATTATGTGGGAAGCTACCTGCGTCTTCTCCGCCTGTTGCTGTCCTATGGCATCCGTCCTGTTGTGACAGAGGTCCCTCAGGTGGAGGTCGACGAGGCATTCATCGGCAACACACTCTACTACCGCATGAAGGCAAGGATATGTTTGAGTATTCTGAAGACGGAGTTATACGGGGTGGATGACTACCGGCGTGTCTTGAAGGACTCCCTGATGAGTACCCATCTGATGGACAGTGTGATCTATATTTCTGCCGACTCATGGAATCCTGAAGGCTGGAAGGATAAGCGGAACATCTATACCGACGACAACTTCCATCTGAACCTGCCGGGCTATGCCCTGCTGGACTCTGTCTATGCGGCAGCTATCGTCAACGACTATCGTAAGAGAAAGAAATAGACATAATAATGAGGATAATGATGAAACACAAGAGAGATTTATACTGGGACTCATTGAAGTTCTACTTGATATTCTTAGTGGTATTAGGCCATTTTCTGGAACTGCACCTGTTGCAGCATTCTGATGGTCGGGTACTCTATAACATGATATACCTGTTCCACATGCCCCTCTTCGTATTTATCTCCGGTCGTTTCTCTGTTGTACGTGATCGTTCGAAATACTTGAAGGGCATCTGGCGGTTGGCGAAGCTATTTCTGTTATTCCATGGTTTTCAGTTCCTTATCTTCTGGCTGACAGGACTGGAGTCGAACATTCTGCATATCTTCAGCACTACGTTTGCCATGTGGTATCTGCTAAGTCTGGTATGGTGGCGTATCATGCTTTACTACATTCCAGAGAAATGGATGATGGAGCATCGCGGTCACCTGCTTAGTGCCAGCGTGTTTATTGCATTAGTGGTGGGACTTGTCCCGTTGAGTAAACAATTGGCATTTCAGGCAACATGGAGTTATCTGCCGTTCTTCCTGTTGGGATATTTTTCAAAGGACGTGGATATGAAAGCGATGTTGCACAGAATTCCTTATTGGGTTGCCATGACAGTGATTGTGGGTAGTTTCGTGGTTGTTTACCTGTGGTTCAACAAACCGTTACATGACTTGTATTTCAGTACCACATACTGGGCATCGGGTGTATGGCATCTGAAGGAGCGCATACTCACACGCCCTGTTTTGATGGTTGTTGCTACGATACTCGGGTGCTGTGTGATGCGTGTATCACCCACCGTGAAGTGGTTGGCGAAGTTCGGGCAGGCTACCTTGTATATCTATCTCGGTCATATCTTTGTCCGACTCTTGGTGATCAAACTCATCAACGAGGGATATATCCCTGACCGCCTTTATAGTATCATCCTGTATGCCATTATTGTGACATTCGCGCTTACCTGGTTTTCCCTTTGGCGAAATCACCGACGATCTCACTGACGATACAAGATTGTAAAAAAATCTTGAACAACAAGTGGTTTGTCAGTAAAAAGCGGTCGAATAAATGTTAAATCTATTTAAAGCAGAGAAAGTGCTCTAAATATGATTATTTTTGTCAGAAAAGATAAAATTATTTCAATAATTTTTCGTAACTTTGCTGAGAAATAAGCGAAGTTACTTCGTCTCGGCATAAAAAGATTAAATCTTTTGTTCTGCTCTCGACTTTTCGTGACTTTGCATATATGTACGAAAGGTACCTTGTGTCCTTGAGTGCTATTTTCGCGGGATAAAGAGAAGTGGCTTTCTTCTACCTTTAAAATTACCACAAAACAAAATATACAGAGAAGGCTGCTGGATTTCCATATGGTGTGGACTCCAGCGGCTCTTGTTGTATGTTGGGCCGTGGTAAGCCCAGAAGGTAGGCAAGTTGTCTGAAGGAGTTTCACACCTTCTCGTGGAGAAGAGTGAAAACATTTATTTTTAATTATTTATCAAAAAAATGAGACAAATTTTAGATGCTATTAAGAATGAACTTGATCAGGCAGGTCAGGTTTCCCCTGTTTCGCCATTACTGTTGAAGTTAGATGGCTGTAGAATTACGTCTGAGACAGAAGTACCGAAGGAGGAATTCTTGTTCAGGATGTTCGGAAAACCCTGTTTTCCCCGTCGTGAGCTGTCGGCGGTCACCGGACTGGAGAAGTGTGGCAAGACTTTCTTTACCACCATGGTGCTGGCAAGTTGTGTACAACAGAACGTGTTGGAGCTGGAACGTGTTAATGAGCGACCGTTGAAGGCGATGTGGTTTGACACAGAGCAGAGTAAGTCGTCCACGAAGGGTATTCTCACGGAACGGGTGTTTAGACTCTGTGGTCAACCAAAGGACGGTGACAGTCATTTCTTTGTGTTCAACGTCCGTTCTTGTTCCCATGAGGAACGCATGGATTATCTCGTCGAAGCCATTCGGGCTTATCAGCCGGATATCGTCATTATCGACAATGTGAGTGACCTCTTGTCGAGTGTGAATGATGCGGAACAGTCGAACAGGGTTATTGAACAACTGATGCACGTTGCCTCTGAGTATAACTGTAATATCACGGTGGTGATTCACCTGAACCGTTCAGGGGAGAAAGGTGGGTTGCGCGGCTGGCTGGGTACCGAGATCAAGCATAAGGCGTATGAGGTGTACTATTGTGAGTACATGAAGGAAAACAATATGTTTGCGGTCGAACAGACGATGTCACGTAAGTTCCGTATTATGAATATTTTTTACTATTGTGTCACTGACGAAGGACTTCCCGAGGAGACGGAAGGCCCCAGACGACAGTCTCGTGACAGTGGGGGACATCCTGGGAGTAATAAGCCGGATGCCTATCAGATAAATACTAAGAAAGCAGATAGCTTCAACCAGAAATACATTGTCCGCCATGATGATGACAGCAGTCAGCCGTGGGAATGGAACCTGCGCCAGTTGTTTGATGATGCCTTGGGATCGGCGGCGGAGATGTCGGTCGGGATGTTGAAGTCAAAGGTGATGGGATTGAGTGGTATCAAGTTTCCGAATTACTATGATAAAGTATTTAACCTTGCCGTCGACCAGCGCATCGTACAGACCACGATGGACCGCAACGGTCGCATCGTCGTCGTAACCATCCCCTCCTAACCCCTCTCTATATAGTCCCCACCCTCTCTCTAAGAGAGGTGGGGCTATAGTAAGAGGGTGTAGGGGGATGTCAATGACGTATGATAATACCTGTAGCCATGCGTGACTATTCATTCCGTTCCATGCTGGACGACATTCATCGTTCTCCTCTCTACCGCCATCCCACGTCTTTCCTGTGGCGGGAGTCCCTTTCTGTCTACAGCCAGTTCTGCAAGGCGGTAGTGGAGACGGGAATGCTGACCTGGGAGGAGATGATACATGCCGCCAGTCAGTATTGTATAGGCGCATCGAGGAAGCAAGGTGTCATCTTCTGGCAGATAGACAGGGACGGACGGGTACATGACGGGAAGGTGATGTACTATCAACCTGATTGTCATCGAAAGAAAGACTGTAACCCTACCTGGGTGAGTTTCCTTCTGGCACGTCGCCATCACTTCTCCAAGGACTCATGGTCACCCTCGCATTGTTTCTTTGGCTTGCACCTCACCTCTTCCTTCTACCGTCATGACTTCTCAGAGACCACTCCCATCGCCATCGTCGAGGCTGAGAAGACGGCATTTGTACTTAGTGAGAGATATCCGCAATATATCTGGCTGGCGGCTGGTGGGATGGGGGAGGTGCAGCCTTGTAAGTTCCGACCCCTGCGAGGGCGTCGTATCGTGATGTTCCCAGACACCGATACTGACGGCATCGCCTTCAGACGGTGGACGGCAGCAGCGAAGACGGTCATGGAGTCGTCATTCTGGGAAGACTCACCTCCCATCCGTGTCTCCCCTCTGTTGGAACTCCATGCCACTCCTGATCAGAAACAACGTAAAATAGATTTATTAGATTATCTTTTTGAAAAGTAAATAAATGAAACCATTTGTCATACAACAATATGGAAAGTCGGAACTTGCCATGTTCTATTTCCCAAAGGCTGAAACAAAAAAAGGTGCACTTAGTAACCTCAAGTCCTGGATTAAAGGTAATAAGGAACTCGATGCCGCCCTCCGCTCCTGCGGCATGGCACCGAAGGCACATTCCTTCACTCCCAAGGAGGTGGCACTTATCGCTGACTTCCTTGGGAGCCCGAAGGGATATTTATAGGGACTATAGTTCCTATAGTTCCTATAGTTAAAATTTTATCCCATGCTGGGTGAGGAGCGCCTTCAGGCGCACCTCCTCGGCGCGGAGGCGCGCCAGTTCCGCATCCTGCGCTTGACGGTAACCAGTACGGGCTGCATACATCCGCTCCTTGATACCTCCCTGTTCTACGAACTCCTTTTCTAATCGCTTTAACTGTTTGTTGAGCATGGCGTCTGTCTGGTAGCAGATCGTCAGAGCTGTATTCGCAATCTCTTCATCGTTCCATTTCTGGAGGTAGGGTAGGTAGTCTTCCACTTTATTATGATGGTAACAGTAATCCTGCATGTCTTCATAGCGGTAATGACCTTCCGTCCATATCGTAAGAATCCTTGACAGCAGGTAGTCACGGTAGTCTTCGCGTAGTTCCTGCAGAGAACTACGTGCCACATTCAGTAGTTTGATGTGCATCTCTGTGGAGGTCTCTCCATCCTCAGTACCTTCTACGATATTCTGTTTTCCGCTCCTTGCCGCCTGCAACATCTGGTCAACGGTACGGTCGCCGTAGGCAGGAAGGAACCGCTGACAGAACACAAAGGTCATCTGATACAGTACCTCGGTTTTCTGATAATAGTAGGCATCGCGCCATGGCTTCTGGCGTTTCAGAATCTGGAATTTCTTTTGCATAGTTCTTTTTTTTTTATTATAGTTCCTATAGTTCCTATAGTGCCTATAGTTACTATAGTATTTATAGTTCCTATAGTTGATATTTCTCGCTGCAAAGATAATAAAAAGAAAGAGAAATTACAAACAAAGTGCCAGGAAAAACCTGGATGTTCCGCAAAGAGACGCAAAGAACGTAATAGCCCTTTGCCGATGTAGTACCTTTGTCATCGATAAGGCAAGTCAGTCGGTAAACGATGCCTCTTAGCAGGAAGAGGAACGGCACTTGCGAGGGAAAGGGATGCTCCCTATAGGGCCCAAGGAGATATCTCCATACCTCGGAAAGACTATCCGTACAACTGTCAGGCAATATCTCTCCGACGGACAAAGCCTATGTTTAACTTTTTAAAAAATTCAAACGATGAGTCAGAAATTTATTAAAGCAAAGAACAACAACCCGCGTTCTACAGCCTATGGCAGGTTCTACGCCCAGGCAGTGTATGACGAGAATTTCGTCGAGACGGAGGATCTCGCTGAGTACATCCAACAGCAGGCGAGTGTAAAGAAGAGTGATATCACTGCCGTGCTCACGGAACTCGGTGAGGCGATGAAACACTACTTCGAACTCGGACAGAAGGTCCGTATCAAGGGTATCGGTATCTTCAAGGTCGGATTCTCCAGCATCGGTGTCGAGAAGAAGGAGGAGTGCAACGCTACGACCATCACCAAGCGACGTATCCTGTTCAAGCCGGAGACCCAGCGTGTCGTTGTCGGTCAGACCATCACCCCCAGCGGTAAGGTGAAACAGAAGTTCGTCGTTGCCAAGCACCTCATCAAGGATGTCAGCTTCGAGGAGACTCATGACAACGTCATGAACATGAATACTGAGTCGAACACATCGGGTAATTAATAAACATCAGGAAAGATGAAGAAAGAGACTGTCAAAAAGATTATCCAGATCGTCGTGACGATCCTGACTGCGATCAGTTCAGCACTCTTCGTACAGTCATGTGTTTAGGAGCAGAGGGGGGACACCCCCTCTTTCTCCTTCAAAGGAGGATTTATGAGAAAGATAGAGAAGATCATCATCCACTGCTCCGCTACGAGGTGCAATAAAAGCTACAGCTTCGAGCAACTCGAACGCGACCATCGGAGACGGGGCTTTGGCTGCTGCGGTTACCACTACTACATCACCAGGAACGGTCAACTCCATTTCGGACGATCTGAAGAGGTGGTCGGAGCACATGCCAAAGGCTTTAATGCCCGTAGCATCGGTATCTGCTACGAGGGCGGACTCGACGAGGACGGCTATCCTGCCGACACCCGTAACGCTCTCCAGAAACACGTACTGCTCAAGCTCCTGCAAGCCCTCAGGGCAGACTATCCCGACGCCGAGATCCTCTGTCACTGTGAACTGCCAGGTGTGCAGAAGGCCTGTCCCTGCTTCCTGCCCAGTGAAGAGTACAAGGACATCTGAAAATCCCCTCCGACAAACTTGATGATGTCGGAGGGGACTTTTATTAGAGAGTGGAGGATTTACTTGATACGCACTTTCTTAACCTTTCCGTCCTTATCGCGTAGGATGTAGACACCCTTCTGTGTCGGACGGTTCTGGATACGCTGTCCGTTAAGATCGAACCACTGAACTTCCAACTCTTCCACAGTGAACTGCTGGATGCCGGTAGTCGGGATGATATTGAAGGTAACCTTCTTCATTCCCTTGTAGTTGATCTTGTTGGCAATAATCTTGACAGTAGCCTTACCAATCTCAGTATTGTCCTCGAACTCGAGATGATAATCATCCTCATTGATGATGCTCTCAGAACCTTCTTCAATGATGTCCTTAATGATAAGGGCTGGTTCGATAGGAGCACCTGTGTATTCCTGATCGGGGATATCCTCGACGGTTACAAGATTGATATCACGTTGTGCGATATTGAAGGTAGCATGGGTGGCTCCCATCAGGAATCGCTTACCCGTGACGATGACCCTTGCCGTTCCAGCGTTGATGTTATCCTCGTAGCTGATATCGTAGTTGCTCGGATCTACTTCAACACCATCTTCTCCAATCTTGAGGGATACAACATTAGGCATGTGTTCCGTTCCGTCATAGTCGAAGCTGGTGGCATCGAGTGTGACAACAGGCTTGGTAGCTGCCTTCAACAGGTCGATGCGCTTCTGGAAGTCAACGACGACTTGATAGTTGTACCCCTCTTTATAATTAAAGGTGTACTGGGTGGTACCACTCGGGTCAGCTGTCGGGTTGACTGCCGTCACAATCACCTTACTATCGTCGACCCTTGGAGCACGAGCGCTTCTGGCATTGGCACTCCTGATGACAGAGATATTTTCGGTTTCCGCATAGAGAACGTCAATAGGTGTTACGCTGATGGTTACCTTGCCGTTCTTCGGTTCAGAGACAGTGACAGTACCTGCATTCTTGTTCTCCTTGCCCTCCTCTAACAGAATGACATCATTGCCTCCCTTGCCAGGAATGAGTGAGAGGACACCGTCAATAGGGGTTGTTGTGTTGATATAACAACGATTTGCCGAGAGAACACCTTCCTCAGACTGTATGAACTGATCATTGACAAGCACGTACTTATAGCCGTTGATCGTGTTGATGTTGCTGATACCTGTCAGTGTTCCTTGGAATAGATTTTCGTTAATACCCTCAGGCTTCGGAGTACTTGCAGCCATGGTCTCACAGTCGAACGTAAACTTTGACTTATCTGTACGTTGTAACAGGACAGCAACCTCCTTCGGGATAAAGTTAATCTCCTTGGTCTTGAGCGTACTGCCTTCAAGACCTGTAACGACATATATCGTCAATCCTTCTGGCTTGGTCAGGTTTTCTGAGGAGTAGTAGGTAGCCCACTCTGCACTTCCTTCATAGACATTCTTAATTTGTCGTGGAAGTACGGCATCTTTGATCTCGAACGTTGTTATGACAGTACCCTTGTAGTTGTTCTTGAAGGTAATGGTAGCAGTTGCTGTACCAACATTTACATTATCTGCCCATGTAACATCGTAGTTGTCATCCGACACAGGGATCTCACCGTCTTTGATGTCCAAGGCAGGAGTAATACCTTTTCCTGTATATATCTGGGGCTCGATGGTCTTTACTGCTTCATCTGTGAGTTCCTTTGGCAGAATGGTGAAGAAGATATCCTTGATGTTCTTGTAGTTGATATTCTTGGCAACAAGAGCAATCTTCGCCTGATTCGTCTTCCCTGCATTCACGTTGTCGGCATATGTGATCTCATAGTCATCAAGGGTGATGGCATCGTTGATGTCAGTGATTTTCAGACCTAAGTCCTCAGCAGTGAATGCTGCGCCTTTATAGGTCTGGTCGGGGATGGGGGTGGGGGTGGGGGAGACGGTTACGAGGTTGATGTCACGCTGGGCGATGTCGAACTCACCGTGTCTTCTACCCATGTATTTACCTTTACCCTCAATGTTGACTTTTCCCTTACCGGCGTTGATATTGTTCTCATAGCCAAGGATGGTATAGTCCATGTCTTTCGTGAGGGTCTCATCTTGCCATTTGACAGTGACATCTGTTGGCTTATGTTCTTTTCCGTTATAGACATACTTGTTGTCTTCGATGGAAATGGTCAGGTCTGTCCCTGCCTTGGAGAAATCAAGACGCTTCTTAAAGTTGACGGTAATCTCATAGTTCCAGCCGTTGGTATAGTTAAAGGTGTACTTCGTCTCACCGCTGGGGTCGGCTTTGGCATCGACAGCAGTTACTGGTATCTCTATATTGTTGAGACCTGGAGCTCGTGCACTGCCCGCATTGATGCTCCTCTTGACGGTAATGGAGCTAAGGTCTGCATAGAGGACATCGATAGGCTTGATGGTGAGTGTCATCTTGCTGTAATCAGATCTAGAAAGAGTCACAGTGCCAGCATCCTTGTTAAACACACCTTCCTCCTGGATGATGATGGTGCTCGTCTCGTCGGTGATGTAGTAACTGGACGGGGCGTCAGTGCCGTTGTCAATCTGCAGATAGCATCGGAATGCGGGTAGGCTTCCCGTATGGGTCTTGATAAACTCGTCGCCTTTCAGCACATACTTATCGCCAGGGAGGGAAGAGATGTTGCTGATACCCGTAATCGTTCCCTTGAACTGCTTATCCAGCACTAAACCGTCAGGCAGTGTTTGGTTGGTAGATCTGCCCCAGAAGGGAGGTTCCTGATCTGTCCGTTGGATCAGGATGGGCGTCTCTTTCGGAATGAACTCTATTTCCTCTGTTGTAATGCTGTTGCCTTCGACTCCTGTCACGACGAATGCCTCCAGTCCTGTGGGAACGGTCAAGTCCTCTCTGGAACAGTAGGTGGCCCACTTGTCATTTTCCTCGAACTCGAGCGCAAGCTTGCGGTTGATGATGACATCCTCGGCAAAGGCGTTGGCGTGAACATTCGATGAGGTGGTTGGCAAATAGACTTCATTTAACCCGGAAGGATTGAACGCACCATTGCCGATAGTGACAATACCCTCAGGTATAGTAATGGTAGAGAGCATGTCGCAATTGGAGAACGTGTTGGCTGGAATGGTGGTAAGATGGGTCGGCTCACTGAAAGTGATGGTAGCAAGTTCAGTACAGCCATTAAAAGCCTGCGCCTCTATGGTCTTAATGTTGTTAGGAATCTGGATATTTGTCAGGTTGTTACAGTTCTGGAACGCCATTGTGCCAATGGTCTCCAAAGCGGATCCAAAGGTGATGGACGTGATACCGCTGGCCATGAATGCTGTCTTGCCAATCGTCTTACCATTCTTAGTATCGAAAGAGGTCAGGTTGGTTAGTCTATTGAACGCCGACTCTTCTATGGTAGTCACGGTAGATGACAGGTTCACGGTAGTCAATTTTGTTGATTTGCCAAAAGCACACATGCCAATAGTCGTAACACCCGATGGTACGTTGTATGTCGTGCTATTCTTGTCGGCAGGATAACTAACCAGCGTCTTTCCATCCTTGCTGAAGAGTACGCCATTTGAGTCGCTCTTGTAATTGGGGTTGTTGTCATCTACTTGGAAACTGTACAGATGGTTCTCTGTGAGCGCATTACCTGTAATCTCTATAATAGAAGAGGGAATTCTCAGGTTCTTGATGTTGAGATTGATGCTACCCGTAATCTTTGTAACAGGAATTCCTTTTATTTCACTTATGATATCCTCGCGACGCAAGTCTTCTGGGATATTCTGATGACCTGAATTGCTGCCGTCGCCGACACTGAAATATTCGTCTTCATCTCCCCAGTTCTTTGCCTTGTGGTAGTACCACAATCCTCCCAAACCTATTTTAAGGGTGGGACGCATCTTCGTGATATCGACATTGTCGAGAATCTCCCAGCGGGAACCCTGGATATTCAGTGTCGTCACCTTGTCCACTATTATATTATCATTGATTCTTGTTACGGAATAATTGATGCCAGAATCGTTCACTGTCTGTTTGACAGTGACGGTGGCAACGTTTTCGGTTAAGAAGGCTGTGGCGGTCTTGTTGGTGAGGTTCAAGCCGTACGTCACATGTCCTTCTTTGTCTTTTATATCTTTGTAGATGGTGACACCTTCTGCAAAGGCATCGGCAGCGATATCGGTTGTAGTTTCAGGCAGATAAGCGGTGGTTATCCCCGAAGGATTAAACGCAGCTCTTTCAATCTTGACGATACCCTCAGGTATTAATATAGTCGTGATGTTGTCGCAATGGGCAAAAGCTTCGCATGGGATAGTGGTAAAATATGTATGTATAGGTTCGATAAAGTTAACCATTTCCAGGCCGCTACATCCATAGAACGCCTCTTTGCCAATGCTCGTCACGCTGTTGGGAATAGTGACGGAGGTCAGACCTTCGCAATCCTGGAACGCACCATTGCCAATGCTTGTCACGCTGTTGGGAATAGTGACGGAGGTCAGACCTTCGCAATCCTAGAACGCACCATTGCCAATGCTTGTCACGCTGTTGGGAATGGTTACCGAGGTCAGGCTTCTGCAATACTTGAACGTACCATCGCCAATGCTCGTCACGCTGTTGGGAATCTCGATGGAGGTCAGACCAGAGCAATTATAGAACGCCTCTTTGCCAATGCTTGTCACGCTGTTGGGAATAGTGATGGAGGTCAGACCAGAGCAATTATAGAACGCCTCATTGCCGATGTTCGTCACGCTGTTGGGAATGGTTACCGAGGTCAGGCTTCTGCAACCTTCGAACGCACCATCGCCAATGCTTGTCACGCTGTTGGGAATAGTGATGGAGGTCAGACCAGAGCAATTATAGAACGCCTCTTTGCCAATGCTTGTCACGCTGTTGGGAATAGTGATGGAGGTCAGACCGTCGCAACCTGAGAACGCCGAACTGCCAATGCTCGTTACGCTGTTGGGAATAGTGATGGAGGTCAGACCTGTGCACTTATAGAACGCTGCACCGCCAATGCTCGTCACGCTGTTGGGAATGACGGTGTTCTTGCATCTTGCAATCAGCTCATTGCTTGCGGTCGCTATAATGGCATTACAGCCATCGCGCGAGTCATAATTTGTGTTTCCGCTTTCAACGGTGATGGAGGTCAGACCAGAGCAATTATAGAACGCCTCATTGCCGATGTTCGTCACGCTGTTGGGAATAGTGATGGAGGTCAGACCACTGCAACCTTCGAACGCACCATCGCCAATGCTTGTCACGCTGTTGGGAATGGTTACCGAGGTCAGACCGTCGCAATACGCGAACGCACTCACGTCGATGCTCGTTACCGTAAAAGTATTCTCCCCCACTGTAATCGTTTTATGGATGGTGATGATGCTGAGTGTTGTATTCGCAGGGCCGATGACGATAGCGGTGGTTCCGCTATACTCGTACTCTACGTTGTCAATGGTGATGACGTTGTTCTGTGCCCATATACTTACAGGCAAAAAGGTTAATAATGTAAATAATACTGAGGCAATCTTTTTTCATATTACGTAATATTTTTTGTTTCAAATTAGGTATATAGATTGCAAAGATAAATATTTTTTTTATAATCAAAGACTATTTGGCAAAAAATCTATAACTTTTCCAGAACCTCGAAGAATTCGCGGGCATAACGCTCCTTGCTGAAAAGCTGGGAGCGTTTCTTTGCTGTCTCACTCATTGTCTTTCGCTTCTCGGGGTGCTCATAGAGATCGAGGATGGCAGTGGCAATACGTTGGGGCAGTGTCTCGTCCACATCCAGCATCACGGCACAGTCTGCAGTGACTGTCTCGGGGATGCCTCCCTGATTGGTGGTGATGACAGGCAGACCTGTCGCCATCGCCTCGATACAGGTGAGTCCCAACGGCTCTTCCCAGACGGATGGGAGAACAGCAATATCAGCGAGGGAGAGTAATGACGGTATCTCTTGGTAGGGCATGAACCCTGTGAAGATAATCTGCTGACGGACATCCCATGAGAGTTTAATCAGTTCCTCAATGAAGGGCGTCTTCCTTGCCTCGTTGCCATAAAACGAACCGCCAATAATCATTAGCTTAATATTCGGATAATCCTTCAGTTCATTCATCGCCAAGATGAGTGACCTTATTCCTTTTGCCGGTATGACACGTCCGGAAAATACTAGTACGAAATCATCGTCTTTCAGTTTGTAGTGGGGGCGGTTCTTAAGTTTGTAGTGGGGAAGGTCCTCAAGGGTGAACGCCTTGAGATTGATGCCGTTCATTACGGTAGCACACTTACGGTCAGTATCATAAATGGTCTGCACTCTTCCTCGGATATACTCGGATATACAGATGATCTTGTCCGTTCTTTTGTAGATATCCTTAATAGAAGGCGTATCAGCATTCATGAAGTCGTTATGCAGATGTATCACCACCTTCGACCCAAGATCCCGTGAGATCTTCAGTGCATATCCTGGGCGGTTCTCTATCAGTAATATATCGTAATACTCTTCGCTCACATGACGGAAAGCCTCTTGAAAAAAGTACTCAATAGAGTAGTGATAGTATTCCTTGCCATGCCTTTTCTCATACCATTTCTTGCGTAACTTCGCCCACCAGCTGTCCATATCTATAAAGACATAGTGGTTGACATCCGACTGCAGGGCAGGATGGTTCCTGACAGCCTTGTCAGCAACACTATACACGGTGATATCATGTAACTTGTGTTGATGGTTGTATTCCAGATAGAAGTCAATGAGGTTCTCCACGGCTCCTCCTTGAACAGCAGGAACCGGTAGTATTCCGGATGTGAGGATGGCTATTCTCATAATAATATGATACTAAAAGACAATTTTTCGTATGTATTCATTCTTATGTAACAGGACAGATAATAGGTATCCACCTGCAAGGGCTATGGTGAGTTGGATGAAAGAGGTGATGACAGCTGTTTGGAGGGAAGGCATCTCTGGAAGGATGAGGTCAGCGAGTTTTTTGCCGAGCAGGACGAATGGTATCTCGATACAAAAGATGGTCAGTGAATGACGACCAATCTGCACGAGACCCTTGCCAATGAGTGTTCCCTCCACTAGGGTGGAGATCCAGATTAATGCGATACAACCTATGATTGCAGCAACCAGATAGGTATTCATATTAGCACCGTACATCCTGACCGAGATGTTAATATCACCACATAGTGGTAGTATCAGTAGGTAAAGTGGAATAGATAATCCTGCCCAGTATTTTCCCAGTTTATCTTTGTACTGTCTGTATAACATTCCGCAGAACATGATGACAGCCATGAGTGGTGCCGTGTCGAGACTCCACGGGAGTAGGATGGGGAGGAAGGTTGCACCAGCCGTTACCACAAGGTATATGCCAATGAGCCCGTATTGGTATTTGGGATAGTAGATGAGGAGGTCGTAGAGCAGATAGGCGATGACCATACATGTGAGGAACCACATGGGATAGTTCCCGACAATCATGAGATGACAGATATCAGGCTCAGTACCGAAGGGATAGAGACAGTAACGGGAATAGAAGATACCGCCAATGGCTCGCAAGGAGAAATCATGGAAGTATAAGAGCATGAGTATACTGAAGAATAGGTAGGGCTTCAGTAACTTCACGGCTTGCCAACGGAAACAAGTGTTCAGGCTGATGGCTTTCTTGGAGGAGGTATAGCCTGAACAAAAAAAGAAGATTGGCACGAAGAATGGCAAGGTATAGTACACCAGTTCCCAATGCTCGGTATGGCTTAGAACCACCAGTATAATACCAAATCCCTTGGTAATGTCGATATAGTCTAAACGCTCTCTCATCTGTCTTTGTTCATGTGCAGTCGCCAAATGATATAGTCGCGCCACTGATAATATTTTGTCGTCAGGGTATGCTTACGGCACAGGAGACGTAAACGGAGGCGGACAAGTCGCTTAGGATAGTCAATAATAGCACAGGGCGTGACGAGGAAATGACTGTAATCTATTACTTTGTCCTTCATCATCCCACGGCGCTGGAAATGAGCATAGAGTGATTCACGCTTTTCCAACTGTCCGTGCTGGAACCGTAACATATACAGCTTATTGTCAACATGCTCGAAGATAACCTGTTGCCATCCTCGGTTCAGACTGCAGAAATGAAAGGATTCTTTGGGCCTGGAGATATTATCGAAAGGTTCTTCTAACCAACAGTCGTCAGGGCGACAGTCACGCCACTTGTCACTGCATCCTTTGTGATTGAACTCATCGAAGAAAGTGATCTTTGAGGTGGTGAACGCATCACGGTAATTCTGATAGCCATCCACCTGTTTCATGAAATAGGTGTTGGCATCCTCGTCATTACGTAACAGGGTCAGGTGTCCCCATCCTAATATGAATGGATGTTCCAGGATACTATTGGTGAGGAAGGAACGGATGTCCCCGTATACGAGGTCGAGGTCACCAAAGCCCCAGAAGTCATAGTCCTTGATATAGTCGTGAAGGATATAGCCGTATGCCTGTTTGTATTCACAGAGCTTATAGGGACGGTCAAGGACGATGGGGAAATCGAACGCCTTCTGTACTAACTGCTGGAAATTACTGAACGGCATCTTGTGGACGATGATGTTCTTGGCAGGCTCTACATCAGCATCGGTGAAGAACATGAAATCGACTGTAGGGTTACAGAGAGCTGAGGCACGCCACATTTTATATTGTACGGGCAGTGTACCGAAATAGGGAAATATAATGACGATGGACTGCATGGCTTTTATTTGATCAGGCGATTGATGATTTTGATAGCATAGGTGATCCACTTACGACCACGGGTATGTTCGATGAGACGCATGAGCTTATACATGGTGCTCTTGTCTAATAGGTAGAGAGTCTCGTAGTCTTGGATAGCTCCGGGAGGCAGTATCTCTGCGACAATTTGGTGATGCTCCTGTATGCGTCGCTCGTTCTGTGCTACGCTGATGCCGTCAGGTTCCCGTCGGCAGATGATGTCATCGATGAGTTGTACGCTGCATTGCTCCACACAGATTTTCTGTATGTAGAACTTTACGTCTGCTACTAATCTAAGCGATTCGTCATAAGGAGTGTTTTCAAACAGCTCCCGCTTGAAGAAGGTGCTCTGATGGGGAAGGGTGTGGTGGATGAACGTCAGCATAGAGAGTCGTGTAGGTAATATCGTGGCAAAGCCTTGTTGAGTTGTCTCATTGAAATGATAGTCTCTGCCGACGATGATATCTGCTGTCAGCTCCTTTGTCGACAAATGCTCTAGCACTTTCTCGTCATAGAAACAGTCACCGGAATTCATGAAGTTCAGGTAGTCACCATGTGCCTGTATGATACCCTTGTTCATGGCGTAATAGACTCCCTTGTCGGGTTCTGATACCCAATAGGTAATCTGACTGTCATACTCTTTTAGCACGTCTGCGCTGCCGTCCTTAGAACCACCGTCTATCACGATGAACTCATAGTCACGGGATGTTTGACAAACCACACTCTCAATGGTCTTGCGCAATCCTTCCTTGTTGTTGTAGTTAACGGTAATGATAGAGTATCTCATATTTCACATTGTCATTTTCTTAGTTCTTCAATTTTTTTATTCTACTCAGACTGTCCTTGGCTCCCTTGGCGAACAGGAATGTTGCAGTGAGGTCATAGGTGAGGAAAATCACCATACCTACAGCTGCGTATGAAAGCCATTCCCAAATACTCTTATAGGGATTCAAGGGAATGAATCTAAGGGTGTAGTAGCCTGCAGCAAAGGCAAAGGCTGATATGGCATAGTTGCGTATTGCTCCGTTCCAGTAGACACTAACAGACTCTTTGAAGCCAGAGGTGAACAGGTAGTATGGTTTCCATAGACCTACGATGGGGATAAGACTAGCTAGTTTTCCCATCAGGATACCAATGATTCCCCATTTCAGTCCACAGATAATGGTGACAGACACATTGATGATGAGTTCTGCCCATGCAGACCAAACATCGGCATAGAGACCGTGGGCAAAGTTGAAACCGTTGACTGAATTACAGGAGTTGGTGATGTAGACATAGGCGGCTAACAGGATAAGGATGCGGTTGTCCATGATATACTCGGTTCCTAACCAATGTGCAACGAACGGCTCGAGGAACATATAAAGGGAGAAACTGAGTATCGCCGCAATGGTATGTTGGATAGTGGTATATTCCCAAAAGACTTTCAGCATATGTTGCTTGTCACCTTCTGCCACTAAGTTGCCGATACTGGCTCCCACGCTACCCGTAACAGCGGAGAAGAGGGAGATGAGCTTGGAGATGATAATCATGTAGTTACCATAGTATGCTACCATCTTCAGTGACACGAAGAGGAAGATAAACAACTCGTCGCTCTTAACCAATACGAAGTTCTTGATCTGGTGGATGAATACCTGTTTCGTCTTGGTGATAATCTCAGGGTATTTCTTCAATAGAGCTTTGCCGTCTTTCTTGTTGACCTTTAACCAGGGATATTCCTTGTTGATCTTCCAGTTGAGGATGATACAACCGATGATACCGAATAGAAATTCCACGGCAACCCATACGTATAGGTTCTTATAGTGATAGGCAAGGAATATCTGGAGTCCTAACTTGACGAGATTAGCCGACTGGTAGTAGATAGCTACCAGATAGTTCTTCTGGTCGGCACTGAGCAGGATCTGACGGTAGTTGATGAAATAACCGATGAGTGAGGAGCCTAAGAATGAGTAGAAAGCAAAATAGATAATGCCGAAGCCCAGGTTCGCATGGGCAAAAATCAGGGGGAAGAACAGACTGATGATGAGGGCTCCGCCAAAGATGACACAGCCAATCCAATTGTACAGGTAACCCAACAATGAGAGAATCTCTTGTATTTGTTCCTTGTTATTTGTCTGCAAGGGCTTGAAGAGGAAAAAACTGATACAGGCGGAAATGCCAAGTTCCGATAGGTTGAGATATCCTAATATATTTGTCAACGTCCCTGTCAGTCCGATAAACTCAGCTCCAAGGTTGTCTAAGAAGATCTTACGGGAGAAGAATGTCAGGAAAAGAGAAAGAAAGTAAAACAAGAGGTTTACTTCCGCATTCAGCATACTCTTATGTACCCGTCCACTCATTTTTTGAATTGAAAATTGAGAATTGAAGATTGACAATTATTTACCATGGGTGGTATGCAGGAACTCCTTGCTCTTCAAGTCCATCTTCAGGATGTTCTTCAGCATGAGCCAGACAAGTTTCACGGTAGAGAATATCTTCCCGAATAGCGCACTGTTACGCATCTTTCGGGGGATGGCTATGTAGATGGAGAGACAGATAACAAGGAATAGTACCCACCATTTGATGCTCCACAAATAGGAGACAATGGTCATCAACACGGAGAAGAAGAAGGTGAGTACTAACAAGATGGAGCGAGGTATGAGTGCCTGCTGCATGGTCTTGTCAATATAATGGATATTACCTGTCATCACTGCTTTGGACAGATAAGGTAACATCAACAGCAGACTCTGTACCTGACCAGTCATCCAACGCAGACGCTGACGCTGGAAATTCTCGGGATTGCTGACTTTTTCGTCATAGACGGGGATGTGTTCTTCATATTTGATGAAAATGTTTTCCTTCATTAGCAGGATTTCCATTTCTCGATCTTCAACGGCTGTTTCAAATAAACCAACATGGTTCTTGAACCATTCATATTCAAAACACATACCAGAGCCAATGAGGGCAGAGGAAATGCCAATTCTGTTATGTGCCTTTCGGAAGAGCGTGTTATTAATCTCTTCACTAATGCCATCCAAGACAGCAACATCATTATCACTGTTCTTAGCGCAACGGTGACATTGGATGGCGCGATGTCCTTGTTGACAGGAAGCATTGACCTGTTCCAGAAAATCAGGCAGTACGACATTGTCAGCATCTAAGATAATGACGTAGTCATAGTTCTCCTCCGTATGCTCCAGTGCGTAGTGGAGTGCTTTCGCCTTACTGCTTTTCTCAAACTGTGGGGTGAATAGAGTAATAGGCAGTTGTTGAAGTTGGTCATTGGTCTCATCGGTCATGTGATCAGAGATGACCACGATATGATAGAGCTCCTGAGGATAGGTACTTTTCAGACACTGGTGGACGGAATGGACGATCACTTTATCTTCCTGATAGGCAGGGAAGAGAATGAGGAAGGAGAATGGTTGAGGTCTGAGGTCTAAGGTCTGAGGTTTGAGGTCTGAGGGGTGAGTGGTGAGTGGTGAACGCTTGGAGAATAGGGATACAAAGGCATAGAAAGCTACATAGATGACAGATGGTGCCATGAAGATCCATAGCAGCCAGTCTATCGTATGTATTGTTGTCCACATGATTTAACGTTAACTTTTCTTTTCTCTTAATTCCCTGCGTTCTATCCAGTCGGCAATTTTGGATAGACCAGGTATGGATTTCATAAGTACTATGGGCGTTTTGAAGAAAGTGGAGTCCCAGTTCTTGTCTACTAAATAGTCTGGGGTTGCCATGGCAAATACCAAAAGTACAATAGCAAATAAAGCCCACCATTTAAAGGCGAGGGAGGTATAAATCATGGGCATGATTATTCCCATTAATACAATCACAGCCATTAACAGCATACGGGGCATCAGCATCCATTGAATAATCTTGTCTGCCCAGCTGTAATATCGGTTAACGAGGGCTATCGGCAGGTATTTGATGTTCTTCAGGAGTGTTATGAATTGTGCCTTTATCCAACGCCCCCTCTCCCGATTAAATTCATCTGACTCACGGATTTTCTCATTAAAAACATATAGCTGGTCAAAGTAGTCTACATGGATATGTTGGCGCATCAGCATGGCATCCAGTTCCTTGTCTTCCCAAGCTGATTTGACCTCGAAGATGTTGTTCTTAAACCAAGTGAAGTCAAAAGCACAGCCTGATCCCATTAAACCAGCCGACAGACCAACTGCGATATGTCCGCGACGGAAAATGGAGTTGTTGATTTCCTCAAAGATAGCCCCCATGCGTGCAGCTGTCGTGTCCCGATTACGGGACAGAATGTGGGTCTGTATCGCCTTGGTTCTCGCAGACTCGTAAGCAGCATTCAGATTCTCAAGAAATTCGGGTTCTACCAAATCCCCAGCATCCAAAATAACGACAATATCATATATTTTAAATTGGGGAAGATTGTTGATGGCAAGTTGTAATGCCATAGCTTTCGTACTTTTCTCAAATTTGGGTGTTAGTAATGTAATTGGTTCCTGGGCAAGGCGCATGTTGGTCATCTCATCGTTCTGGTCTGATACGACAGAAATGTCAAATTGGCGTTGTGGATAGGTCTGTCCTAAAACAGATTTCACTGTTTGAATTACCTTTTTGTTCTTATAGGCGGGAATTAAGACAATAAACCGGTTCTGATGATTAGTCTTGGGTAATGCTCCCTGATGTGCCATCATGGAGGTGATAGTAAAAAACAGCATGTATAGTACAGTTAATGCTGTAAAGATAAACAACACCCCGTCAACGGTATATAATATTTTCCAAAAATCCATATCTTTATTCTTTTATAAAATTCCAGATTCCTTTGATGACTGCAACTGCTAAGTCTGTTTTGCCAGTGAAGGTATATTTTACCATATCCCGTATAGCTACTACGCTTACCAGATAAGCATAGGTTAGGTATTTAGAGGCTCCTTGAATGTTACGTTGGGCAAAAAGCAGGCGGTTGCGGGTGATATAGAAAGTTTTGAGGGGAGATGCTTTTCCTGTCGTCTGACTCTCTTTATGGAAAACAGTGAGGGCAGGATCATACCAGATATCATAGCAAGCTTTTCGAATCATCACCGACCAGTCAAGTTCCTCATAATAAAGGAAATAACATTCTGGCATCATGCCAACTTTTTCAATCACCTCTCGCTTCACCAGCATAGCGGCACCATGTGCATAAGGGGTAGGGTGCGGAGTATCGTATTGTCCTTTGTCTTCTTCACCATAGCCAACAGAGTGATTTCGTAGAGTGATCTTAGATAGGGGAGTGTAGCCCGCATACTGAATAGGGTGATTCTCCCATGAAAATCGTATCTTTGGGCAAACCATCCCAATCTTTTCGGATGATTCTAATCTGTCAATCAGTGGGTGAAATAGCCCCATACCTCCTACTTCTAACTTCTGCTCTCTTATAATCGTATCGTTGTTGAGTAAAAAGAGATACTTTCCGTGGGCGGCCTTGATGCCTAAATTGTTGCCTCCGGCAAATCCTAAGTTCCTGTTACTTCGTATAACAGTGACTTGTGGATAGCGCAGTTCTATGTCAGTTGCTTCGTCTTGAGTGGAGGCATTATCCACCACGATTACCTCTATAGTCTCGTCGCTGAGAGGTAATGTGTCAATCAATTCACAAGTATCTTTTAACCCGTTGTAATTGATGGTTATGATGGATAATACTTTTTCAACTTCCAACTCTTCAATTATTCAATTATTCAATTTTTCAATTCTTCTTACACTCTTGAGGCTTTCTTTTGCTCTAACTTAAGTCGTTTCTTTTCTTCTTGGATGGCAACTTCCTTTGCTTCATATTCAACCCACTCCTTTTCTATGAATGGTAGGATATAGACGATACTGAGACCTCCGTAGAACAGAAGACAGTTCGGAAATTGCATCAAAACCTGGTTACCATATCCTCCTAATTGCATAGAGATAAAGGCACAACAGAACCCCGCTCCTATACCTCGTAATGACGGACTCTTAATCCTAAATAGGACAATCCAACAAGCTCCGCCTAACATGAGTAACATGGTAATAATGAAAACAGTGATACCTATCACACCCGTGTGAATCCAAATGAAGACATACTCAGAATCAGGAGGAGTACCAGACAAACGATAGAATTTATTGTTAGGAGGTGTGTTGTGGGCACTGAGACCTAACCCCATGCCCCAAGGTGCATCCATAAGGTATTTCCGGATGGCTTCCTGATTGATGGTTCGTACATTGGCTGAGGCATCTGATTTGTCAAACACAGTACGCATTCGTCGAATTTGCTGATTACCCTGTCCGATATTGGTGAAGGCAAGAATACAAAACAGGAATCCGAAAACAACGGTGACTATAGCGGCCATCTTTGCTGACTTAGATAGAAAAACGTATGCAATAATTCCTAAGATGAGACATGCCATAGCAGTACGCGTTCCTGATTGGAACATCGCCCATGTACATCCAATTCCAGTAATAAGGAAGAAGATACGGTGTTTCTTAATTTTAGTAGTAATAGCAAAAATGAAATAGGCAACAGCCGTAGATGCGATACATATACCGAAGTTTGCAGCGTCATTATGGGTTGAGAAATATCGGATAAGGGTACCTCCTTGGAGAATATGAGTTGTGTAACCGACATTATTTAGCCAGGCACTTTCTGCTGGTGTCATTCCTAAATTTATCTGTTTCCATGTCCAAAAAACGGTAAACAAAGAAAGTCCTGCCCATATAAACAAATATTGCACTAACACCTTGGTGGTATCAACATAAATGATAAATACAAGGAAGGCATACATCAATTGAAATGCCATCATACGAGCTCCCTGATACCATGTACCGAAATTGAATCCAAGACCGCAGGTGTCATTTAATATCTCCAATGTACAGAAACCACACCATACAATAAGCGCATAAAGCATGATGTTTGCCGTTCTCTCAAAATGAGGAGTACGACGGGCATCGATAATGGCAATAACTAATAGAAGAATTTCCAACATCTCGTTATACATGGATAGAGGAATTCCTGAGGGTAGCCATTCGTTCTTCGAAAACCATTGGACAAAATAATTGATAAAGAACAATGCCCAGAAAGCTGCCATTCGGTATCTGAAAGCAACATATGCAGCGATGATGATAAGAGGAGATATACAGATGACTGCAAAGGATGAGAATCCAGCGTTGACAAACTCATAAATGGCTAAACCAAACAGGAGAAAGAGCAATATTGCTCTTCCTCCATTTTCTTTGGTGTATGTCGAGACACTATTTGTCATTACTTGGCATGATTGTTCTCAGTTGCAGTCAGACCTAATTGTGACATTCTATATACAAAGTTGTTGAACTTAGTATAAGGTGGTAACTGACCGACAAATTCTTCAACAGCATAGCGACTTGCCTCAGTCAAGTACATGAAGAGTGTATCCTTATGTTCCTCGTCTAACATGGCTTCCACTTCTTTCAGAGCTTTCTGGTCAACATCCTTCCATGTTCGGTTGGCACGTGTAACCATCAAATTAACTGTAGCCATATTCAGCAATGCGGGAGCAATGGAGTTCTCGTCCAAGTTAGGATACTCGATAATAGCAATTTCTTCTGGCAGTATATCAGGACAGAGGTCCTTGATACCATTTGCCATGATGAACTTACTGTCTTCTGCCAGAAAGTCTTCATCGTAGGTCAAACGACGAACTTGCAAGCCAATAGAAATCCAATAATTCTCTAATTCCTGAGCTAAGAAACTCTTACCATTGCCAGAATCAGTAGAAATGAGATTCAGCACGTTCTGCTGCCCTTCTCTAAACTTAGGAAGCAAGGCCTTGCTCAACTGGCGGAGCGACATGTCGGCAATTGTCTTGTTGAAACGACGGTAACGAAGATTGCTTTCTTTAGGATAGCATCCCATGACGGGTATCTTGGTAATTCGCTCAGAGCGCATACGGTCACGCAGAGTGTGGTCGAGCAATTCGATAATGAAGAAATAGAGAGCTGTCAGCATGAATGTCAACAAGAAAGCTCCTAACAGAATCATCAGACGGTTGGTTGGCTGGGCGTTCAAAGGGAACATGGGCGGATTCAGCACACGGAGAGTCGCTGTTGACATCTGTAGATTCTTCTGACGCAGACGAGCTGCATTTAGCGCTTTCAGCATCTCCATATAGTTGCCTTCCACAAACGAGATATGACGATCTTTACGATCCAATGTGGCACCAATAGGAGAGTAAAAAAGATATTGCTTGTCAAGTTGTTCTTTCATGATATTTGTGGCTGACATTTCAGCTCTCGCTTTCTCCATCAGCAACATCTGCTCTAGCCATTTATCAATCATGTCTTTAGCTTTCACACCTGTTTCTGTACTATATGTGCCTGCTTCAATTTCATGAGTTAAGTCTTTTACACTATTCGTCGTGCTTTGAAGATCACGCTGTGCTTTCTGCATTTCCTCCTGCGCCTCGTTGTTCAAGTCACCTCCTTCACCAGCCATTAGGCGGAGGTTAGAAATACGAGATTGAAGACGAGAGATGTCTTTAATGTGGTCAGTAAACTGTTTGTTAGCACGGATGACTCGGGCACGATCACCTAACTGACGTTCCAAGTAGTCCATCAAAGCCTTGGAAGTCGTATAATCCATTAACTGTTGGTTCTGGAAAGTTTGCTGTTGAGCTTCTAATCCTGCGAGAAATTTTGTCTGTTCTTGATAATTAATAATACGTTTGGAAACGTTATAACGAATCAAATCATCTTCTGCATTAGTTAGAATTCGATAGAGACGAGCCACCTCACGTTCAAAGAATTTAATCACATTGCTGGTCTCACCAAATCGAAGTTGTTGATAATGACGGGCAAAAACTTCGTTCAAAATGTCAAGGGTATTATAGGCTATTCCCGCATCGTTGGCAGAATAGCCAATGTCTATGATATCACTTCTTTGCAGCTGCAGAACTTTCAATTTGGCAGTAATATTATTAATTCCAAAATAGGGATGGTAATTCAATAGCCCAAAAATGTAATTATCCTGTGATGGCTTTTCGTATGCTTTTAGATTGGCATAAGTAGCAGCCTCGCTGTTGTGATTAATCAAAGCTTTTACATCAGCAGGAACTGAGGCATTCAACTGACGGAAATGCTCGGCAGAAATGTAGTTGTTGTCCTTATTCGGATTGCCATACATCATACAACGGGCAAAAAGGCGAAGGGATACTTCACGAATGGTGTTCTCTGTTGTGATAATCAACATCAAATTGGTGATGTTCGTTTGTGAGTTACCACCAGCAGCTCCTACGCCACCTTCAATGTTGTAACCTGTTATCATACCTGTATAGATTGTGGTATTGGTGTCATAGACACGATCCATATTGCGAGTCATAAACCAAGCTACTACCAGCGCTATCAAAGGTAAGATAACAAGATACCAACGAATCTTGTATAAAAACCTAACAATATATCTGAATAAATCCATAGTCTTAAATTTTAGCGGTTTCTGTTTTTACTACTTTTTTCGTATGCTCGAGCTGCTTTCGCAGATTGGGCAGCTTCTTTGGCTGCAATCCTATCGGATTTCTCCTTAGCAGCCTTTTCTGCTTTTTCCAACTGCTGAAAACGTTTTTCGTCAGCTTTAGCTTCTTTCGCTATTCTCTTTTCTAAAGCCTTATTCTCACGTCGGATTTGACGCTCAGACTTGTGAATTGTTCCATCCAATGTTACTTCTGTGGTAGCATTGGTAATAATGGGTGTTCGAGAAATAATCTCCAACGTTAGAATATTTTGGATGATTTCTGTCTGTAGGGCTTGATATGATTGTACGACACTTAACTCATGCATTTTCGTCCATGCATAGTCTTCAATGTTCATATTGCCCTGATGGAAGTCTTCCTGATTCAAAGCACCTGCACCTTGATAGGCCGCAGCACCTTCACTAGCTGTCTTCAAAGTAACCAAGCTGTTTGTGATTTTTGCATAAAGCGTACTGATTTGAAGTTTGAGGTCTTCATATTTGATATCTTTCTCTAATTTGGCTTTTTCGGCCTCTAATCTTTTACGTTTAATACCTGGTGCATAGTCGAGAATATCCTCCAATGGTAGGTTTATGTTAACACCTACGTTCCAGTAGGACTGTTCTGTACCATTCTTAGACTCGAAAATAGGTACAAAATTCATGGTTCCTGTCTGGTTGTTTGTCATCTGACCATAGACATCCGTCTTACCATAGCTGTAACTGGCATGTGCACGGACATAAGAGAAAATATGTCTTTTTTGTTTGGCAATTTCAGCCTTAGCCAGTTGTTCAGCCTTCTCCATGGAAAGAATGCTGGGATTTTGCTTGGCATTCTCAAAGAGAACGGACAGTGGCGGAAGATGGAATGTTGAAAAGTTCAGTGAACTCTCATCACTCGAATCAAAGAAACCTGCACTGATACCACTGTCGTCTAAAGACTGGGCAAAAGACATCGTACTAATGCCTAAAGCAGCGGGTAAGAGCAGTAACAAACGTTTTACTTTGTTCATAGGTGTATAAAGGTTATGTGTCTTTAAATTATACATTTTCTTTCTGCACAAAGGCAAAGAGAGTGCGGAAGATAATCTTCATGTCAAGCATGAAATTATAGGTCTGTCCGTAAGTGATATCCAACTGTTTGCGCTCTTCGGCTGACATGTTGCCACCTTTTCCGCGTTCTTCAACCTGCCAAAGGCCGGTAAGTCCAGCGGGAGCCATAAAGCGGTCGATACTAGTATCTGCAGTGAGTTTCTCTGCCTCATAGAGTGGGAGGGGACGGTTGCCAACAATTGACATGTCGCCCTTGAGGATGTTGAAGAGTTGAGGAAGTTCGTCAATACTGTATTTGCGGATGAATCGACCGACCTTGGT